>SDBU01010585.1_pt1 | contig 10218 bp, 10 predicted proteins | sample 2277071 | NCBI WGS metagenome assembly SDBU01 (sample SAMN10397929, study PRJNA504765) | marine sediment metagenome | isolation source: marine sediment core GS08_GC12, 126 cmbsf | place: Arctic Ocean: Gakkel Ridge, Loki's castle | collected 2008 | reverse complement strand
ATTATTTACGTAGTTAACTAAGTCTTCTATTTCATCAGAATCAAGTTTTGGTCCTAATTTTGGAACCCCAATTATGAAAAGATCATAAGGAGTTAATTTTTCCCTATTCACTCCCGCTTCAATTTTACCCAATTTGAAATCCGAATTAAATAAGTATTGAATAAAGTCTGTAAAAGCATTATTTTCAATAGTTAGTTTGTTATTATGTGAGTGGTCAAAACCAATTGCGATTTTCTTCGTCATTATTAATAGATTTAAAGATTACTTAAATAAAAATTTCTATTATTCAATTTTCATTGTAATTAAAAAAAATAGGAAAGTGGAACAATAGTGATATTCCTTTATTTCCCCCAAATTTATGTTATCTCCAAATCTAATTAAATATGTGGTGTAAATGTGGGATAAATTGTATAAGTGAAAAAATAATCAAGAAATTAAAAGTAAATCAATTCTATTACTGCATCCAGAAGTTGATTTTATCTTTAAGTAATTATAAATATTCAAACAATTTGATAAACTCTGGCATTTTAAAAGGTTTTATGAAATACCCATCCGCTCCAGTTATTTTTATATGTTTTTTAACATCTGAAAGAGGTATAGCAGTTATATAGTAGATAGGTATATTTTTGAATTTTTTTCTTGATTTTATTTCTTTACATATATCATATCCACTTATATCAGGTAAAATAATGTCTAATAAAATCAATTTTGGGGAATACATTTCTAAAAACTCTAATGTAGATCTCCCATCGAATACACTTCCACATTTATAATTGCTATTCTCGAAGAAATCTGTTAATAATTTTATTGTATAATGATCATCATCAACAATTAAAATATCATAATAGTTATCTTCTACAGTTTTGTCCAATGCAAGATTATCAATTCTTTTTTCAAGAATTGAACTTTGGTCGAAAATATCTCTGATTTTTAATAATACATCCCATTCTAAATTTTGTTTATGATTTTCTATTAATATCTCTGAATATCCTTTAATTGTTGTTAAAGGTTCTTTTAAATAATGAATGAGAGTTGAAATATTTTCAAAATCAAATCTCTTTGATTTTAAATTCATATAATAGTTGACACCTTTCCTTATTAATTTTGAAACTGTGGTAATATTATTCTCAGAAGCAAATTTTTGCCACTTATTTTTAATTTCTTTAGTTATTAAAAGACTTATCCGTTCTTTATTATCATTGATTATAGTTTCCCCTTTTTTCCATTTTTTAAAACTTTCTGTTATCTTCCCGTGCCAAATTGCTTTCTTTCCAGTTTCTTTTTCATATATATCCATTGATTTCTTTAAATCTTCTTCTTTACTAATGATTATCACCACAGTTATTGCGTATTAATTATTTTTTTCTTTGTCACAAATTCTATTAATTTATTTATTGATAACTATATCTCATATGCATTTTTTTTTGGTAGTTAATAATTTTTACTAAGTATGTATGATAAATTTGAAAAATATATGGAGTTATCCATAATTAGAGAATAACTTTAAAAAAAAAAAAGAGAGTTGAAAGGTATAAGGAATTTAGTACTAGCTTAATCCCTCAAATCTCTGGGTAATTTAAAGGTGAATGAAGGGAACTTTAGTTTATTGCTTTCCTTTGATACAATATCGAATAATTGTATTAATTTGTGGATAGTTCCATCGTTAAGAAATTCATTTGCATACTCTGTTAACAAAAATCTTTTTAATATTGGCTTGAATGAGATAAAAATTTGTTCACAAGCTTGCAAAATTATTTTCATCCCTTCACTTTTTTCATCAATTTTTATTTCGGAATTTAAAGTGACTTTGTCCTTTTTCTTTCTACTCATTGTATTTTATCCCTGATTTTTTTTTAGTATATTTTCATTAATTGGAAATTGCCTTATTTTTAGGTTTTTTTTTTTGTTTTAAATGTTTGAAAAAAATGGGGGGATTTATCTAACTGAACATCAATAGATAATACCCCCTAGTGAACAAGTATGGAAGTTGATTAGTATCATAAATGTCAAGCTATTGACATCCATGTTAAGCCTATCTATTAACCCTTTTAAATTCTTTTTAGCTACAATTTTATTAGAATCACAACTCATTTTACTTCCTCCTGTAATATTTCTATTAATTTTTTTTTATCTTTTCCATAAATTAAGGTAGCATTTAATCCAAATCTCATTAATGGATCTCTCAGACCTTTAGTAGCAGATCTGAGATCTTTGAGTATTTTTAATAATTGTTTATTTTGTTCTACTGCTGACTTACCAGTATTCATAAGAGCTTCGAAATAGTCTAATTCTTTATCCTTGTAGAGTAATTGTAAAATTTGTCCCCTCAAACCTACTGAAAATATTGTTTTTTTAGCCATATCTGCCATTTTTTTACCTCTTTTATTATTTTTTCAATAATTCTTTGCACTTGTTTAAAAAAAAAAAAAAAATGATTATACCTTTTATTTGATTATGTCTTTTTCTTTTGTTATAACCTCTTCAACTCTTTTACCTTCTTTGGAGTCTTCAAGGTGAAACATGTCTAATCCTTCTTTCAAAGTTTCTGCCAGAGCTCCTAATTTATTAGCTGTAGAAGTGACTTCTTCCATGGAGGCGGTTTGTTGTTCAGACGACGTACTAATACCTTCCATGGCTCGTGAATTTTCCTCACCAGCCTCGGTTGTTCCTTCTATATCAACAGTAATTCTGTTTATTAGTTCGGCCGATTTCGCGATTCTAGATGTAATTTCATCTATTTTTGAGGATGTTTCACTAACGGCGTTTTGAGATTCTTCGGCAAGCTTCCGAACCTCATCTGCTACGACAGCAAATCCGCGACCATGTTCCCCTGCCCTACCTGCTTCGATACTGGCATTAAGTGCCAGAAGATTCGTTTGGTCAGAAATATTTGTTATTAATTCCATAATCTTATTTATATCTTTTGTTGATGCCATAACTTCAATCGAAAGCGAGCTGATTTCATTTGCCATATTGTTAATTTCTATGAGTGATGAAACTTGTTCTTGAGAACTCTGCGAAACTTCTTGGGTTGTTGATGCTATTTCCTCAGCAGCGGCATTTACTTCACTTGAACTCGCAGCTAACTCTGTTGCGATGTTAGAAACGTTTATACTAGCATCTTGGGAAGTAGATATGACATCACGTATGTTATCTGTCATAGAAAGAAAAGATCGTCCCAATACGGCGATCTCATCATTTCCTTTTCTAGTTTTTCCATTCGTTTCCAACTTTCTTAAATCTCCCTCAGCAACCCTCAATGCATTAGTATTTAAACTGATTATAGGATCCGTGAAACGTTTTGCGATTATATAACCAAGAATTGCCACAATCACCGCAACAACAACTACAATCCAGATTGAAATCGTCATCAGGTTATTGGGCACTGAGAGTGCTTCTGAAACGTCGATTTCCGCAACTAATACCCAGGGTTGGTCTTGATCATTTACGTCCATATAAGCATAGGACCCCATAACAGCAATACCACGATAATCAGCATTAGAAGGTATATCTATATCACCTTTTTCCTCTAAAGCTCGATTAATACCTCTTGTAGTGAGTTGTTCTGTTAGAATAGTTTCTTCTATATCAGTATAATCTTTTGCCGTTAGGTAATAATCGAATTTACTTGCAGTGATCCAATATCCCTCATGATTTACTAGATAAGTCTCACCTGAAACGCCTAAACCTGTTGTTAGTTGCAGCAGGTCATCGATGTATTTGTCATTTATATAGAATACGACAACTCCAATATAGTTGTCATTATTATCATATGTAACGGAGGATACTGTTATTTGGATATATGTTCCATCTGAATCCCATCGAAAATCAGTGAGAAATGTAAATTCCTCGTTATCGCTATTAGCATCACAAGCAACAAAGTACTCTTTTGTTGATTGATCATCTCCTACACTGTGACCTTCAGTCCACCCCTCAGCAGATGCTTGTGCTACAATAAAACCACTTGTGTTTAAGTAATACATTTCATGATACGTTCCATAGACACGGATCATTGCTGCAAAGGTTTCTTCAATCTCATTTCTCCCATATAATTTATCTACATGATTAAACGTGGAGGCAATTCCTCCCCATTCACGTAAAGTTTGAGTTTCGGTCATGAAATCAACATCACCCCTCCTTTCGGCAAACCAATTCTGAACAGATACAAGTTTATTATCACCAATCGCATCCAGTTGGGCGAGTCGATCAGTTTCATAGGATTGATTCAAGCTAAGAGTTGAATAAATTGTAATTCCGACAATTGGAATTATAGCAATCAACAAGAAGTAGATTAGCAACTTTTGTTTAATACCAAACTTTATTCCTCTTTTTTTCTTTCTTGATGTTTCTTTTTTTATTAATTCCATTTATTTTTACACCTTTTTTTAGATTTTTTTAATAAAATTTTCATTAAATATTTGTTTTTTTTTAGTTAGATATTTTTATATATAATATTTTAAATTAAAATATTATTTATTATTAAAATTAATAAAAAACTTGATATTTAAACTTATTTAATTACTAAAATTATGTATTTATGAAAAATAATTAATATATAAATAATATATTTCAAAATTTTACATATTTTTTAAATTGAAATTAATTTAAATATGTAAAAAGGATATTTGATTAGGTTTTTTTCACTTCTTTTGGGATGAAAACTAATATATTTAAAAAAAAAGTGTCACATCCTAAATAGAAACTAAAGAATGTAGTTGTTAGAAATGAAAAACATGGAAGATAAGAAGGGTGATAAAACCACATTGACTGGCAATTCTAAAAAACTTCATAAAAATATAAGAAAAGATGCTTTAATTTTTCGTTTAATTATGGCATTTATAGGTGGTTTTCTATTAAAATCTTAAAATTAATAGTTTTTATTAAATACTTCTCACTTTTAGCACCATTGATAACAAATCCTCTATTTAAATATAAAATATTTAAGAGAGATATTAATTATAATATTAATGCAATTTAAAATTGGCACGACCATACAAGTAAATTGAAGGGAAAGACCACAAGATTAAAAGAAATAATCATTTCAAATATTTTGATTATTCTTGCTCTAATATTTATTTTTTTTTTTTGGATTCTTGAATCTCTAATTGATACTTATATATTTAAGCTCTATAATGACTTTTTATCTGCCTTATTTACACCTGATGTCAACGAAGTTTGGTTGCGTTTTGTCATTGGGTTAAGTTTCGTGGTATTTAGTATTAGCGGTCAAAAAATTATCAATAAACAAAAAGTAACAGCAAAAAAATTGAAAGAGAGTGAAGAATTGTATTTTACAACACTTAAAAGCATAGGTGATGCTGTAATTACTACAGATCTAAATAGTAATGTATCATTTTTAAATGAAGTGGCAGAGCTTTTAACTGGATGGACATTAAGAGAATCTTTTGGAAAACCAGTATCTAAAATATTTAAAATAGTTAATGAACAGACGCATAAAAAACTTGAAAATCCTGTAGCAAGGGTGCTTAAAGAAGGTATTATAGTGGGATTAGCCAATCATTCAATACTAATTACAAAAGATGAAAAGGAAATACCGATTGATGATAGCGGTGCACCAATAAAAGATGATAAGGGAAATATTAAAGGGGTAGTTTTGATTTTTCGCGACATCACCGAACGCAAGAGGTCAGAGCAGGTTTATCGAGAAGCACAGAAAATCCGTCAAGAGAGATTAATTATGTTAGGTCAACTAGCTGGTGGAGTAGGTCATGAGCTCCGAAACCCACTAGGAGCAATAAAAAATGCAGCTTATTTCCTGAAAATGGCTATTGAAAATCCTGAACTGGAGATAAAAGAAACTTTAGAGGTTCTAGAGAAAGAGGTACATAATTCGGAAATTATTATTAATAGTCTTCTTGGTTTCGCTCGTCCAAAACCTCCCTTATTTAGGAAAATAGAAATTAATGGTATAATCGATTATATGCTCTCTAACATTGAAATACCAAACAATATTAGAGTTGTTAAAGAGTTTGATGAAAATCTACCAACTATTTTGGGTGACCCTGATCAAATTATTCCTGTTTTTAGAAATATAATTATTAATGCTATCCAAGCAATGGTTAAAGGTGGCAATTTGGTCATCAAAACCACAACGCTTAGTATTGGAGGAGTTTCTATTTCCATAACAGATAGCGGAGTGGGTATAGATAAGGAAAATATGAATAAACTTTTCGAACCACTCTTTACAACCAAAGCGAAAGGCATCGGGTTGGGATTAGCAATTTCTAAAATTTTGGTGGAAAATCATGGAGGTACTATCAAAGCACAAAGTGAAGTTGGTAAAGGTTGTACCTTCACAATTGAGTTACCTATAAGTAAAAATGAGAAGGATTAATCTGTTGCAGAATACAAATATTTTAATAGTTGATGATAACATTAACCTTGCTAAGACAATGACTTTCATCTTAAAACGCAAGGGTTATGCAATAACAACAGCTAAAGATGGATTAGAAGCTATTGTGAAGGTTAAAGAGAAACATTTTGATATAATTTTCATGGATATAAAAATGCCCATCATGAATGGCGTAGAAACGTATAAAGAAATTAAAAAAATAGACACTCAAGTTGTAGTAATAATGATGACAGCTTACTCGGTTGATGAACTAATTCAAGATGCCTTAGAGGAAGGGGCTTATGGTATTCTCTACAAACCCTTAGATATCGAAAAGACACTCTCTATCATTGATGATTTAAATGAAAAAGAGCATGGAGGATTTATCTTATTAGTTGATGACGACTTAGGATTCTGTATTACTTTGAAAAACATACTAGCTAAGAAAAGGTATTTAGTTGGAATAGCTCATACAGGTGAAGAATCGATTATTATGGTTCAGGAAAAACCTTATGACATTATTTTAATTGATATAAAGTTACCTACTATAAATGGTCTAGAAACATATTTGAGAATCAAGAAAATTGACCCAAGGGTTGTAGTTATCATAATTACTGGCTATCGTCAGGAAACGTCTGCTTTAGTGACAGAGGCGATTCAAAAAAATGCTTATACTTGCTTGTATAAACCTCTCGATGTTGAAATATTACTTGAATTAATTGATAAAATAATTAAGTTAAAAAAAAAAAGAGAGTTCTAAAAATTCTTAAATTTATTTCTGATCTACATCTTCCTATTTAATATCGAATTACAAACTATTAAAAAATAGTAATATATCTAATTTTTATAAAACGTTGTGTGTAATTGTTTTATATTTAATTTGGTGTGATTTTTTTATTGGTATGACTTTATGACGGGAGAAAAATTTGATGAATTCAATAGAGAAGTATAAAAATGACGAAGTAAAAGAGAAATGTTAATGATAAGCGCGTATGCCAATGTTGGAACAACAATCATAGCTTTAAGTTCATCTGCTTCTCAATTCTTTGCTAACTATAAAGACCAGAAAGGGATAAGAATTATTTTGATTAATTTTTTCAATGAAATTAAGGCAGAGGAATAGGGTGTATCATTTAAATTTAATTGAAAAGGGGAAAAATTTAGAAGAAAAAGTCAAAATTTTAATAGTTGATGACGATAAAAGCTCTCAAGTAACTCTAAAACTTATATTTGAAAGAAAAAATTTTGAAGTAAAAACTGTAGAAACTGGTAAGGCTGCCTTAGAAGAAATTAAAATAAAATTCTATAATATAATTCTATTAGATATCAAATTACCTGATATAAAAGGTACTGAACTAATTAAAATTATTAAGAAAGAAAATCCCGATATAGAAATTGTGATGGTTACTGCCTTTGCCTCAATGAATACTGCTATACAGGCTTTAAATGATGGAGCTTCAGCATATGTTACAAAACCATTAAACTTAGAAGAAGTTTTTTTAATTATTAGTAAGGTTGTAGAAAAACAACATCTGATGTTCGAAAAAAGGAAGATTGAGCAGGCTTTAAAACAAAATGAATACCGATATAGGTCATTATTTGAAAATATGCTCGAAGGTTTCGCACTGTGTAAAATGATTGTTGATGAGAATGATGAACCTGTAGATTTTATATATTTAAAAATTAATGATGCATTTGAGAAGTTAACAGGATTGAAAAGAGCAGAAGTCATCGGGAAAAAAGTTACGGAAATGATACCTGAAATCAAAGGATCAGAGCCTAACTTAATAGAAATATACGGAAAAGTAGCTTCAACTGGTAAAGAAACTAAACTAGAGTTTTTTTTCGAACCATTAAAGATCTGGTTAAAAGTTACGGTGTATTCTCCCGAAAAAGGATATTTCGTTGCGATTTTTGACAATATCACTGAAATTTTGGTAGCAGAGCAAGAATTAAAAGAATCGGAAGAGAAGTTTAGGACAATTGCTGAACAATCAATTATGGGGATTGCTATAATACAAGAAGGTATTATTAAATATTTCAATGAACAATCAGCTACTTTAAGTGGATATAGTGTTGAAGAAATTAATAATTGGAAGCCTTATGAGTTTCAAAAGGTTATACATCCCGATAACCGGGAATTTGTAATGGAACAAACAAGAAAAAAGCAGTCCGGTGAAAAAAATGTTGTAACTCAGCATCAATATCGGTTAATACAGAAATCAGGAGAATTAATTTGGGTTGAGAATTACTCAAAAACTATTAGTTACATGGGAGAATCTGCTGATTTTGTAATGTCGCTTAATATAAATGACAAAGTAAAAGCTGAACAAGATTTAAAAGAATCGGAAGAGAAGTTTAGGACAATTGCTGAACAATCATTCATAGGAATAATAATTATTCAAGATGGAGTTTTTATCTATGCAAATGAATCAATGTCAAGAATTACTGAATATACTGTTAAAGAGTTAATGGATTGGACTCCAACTGAACTTTTTAACTTCGTTCACCCAGATGATAGAGATATTGCTAAAGCAAATTTAAAAAAATTATTAGAAGGAGTAAATGAAATTCCGCCATATCAATCATATAAAATTATTACAAGATCTGGAGAACTGAAATGGTTAAATGTTTACTCAAAAATTATTCAATATAAGAATGATAAGGCAGTACTCTCTGCTATATTAGATGTTAGTGATTTAAAGGAAGCTGAAAAAATAATTCAGGAAGAAGTTGAAAAACTCAAAGAGCTTGATCAAATCAAAGATGATCTTATAAAGAGAGTATCTCATGAATTAAGAACCCCATTAACTTCCATTTATTCTACATCTAGTCTATTGTTAGATGTTTATGAGAAAGAATTCAGTAAAAAAACCTTAGAGTTTATTAAAATTATATATGATGGAGGAGAGAGACTTAAGCGGCTAGTTAACAATTTAATTGATGTCTATTATATAGAATCTAATAATCTAAAATTAGAATTTCTTCCTGAGAATTTATGTGAGATTATAGAAAAATGCGTAAATGAACTAAAACCGATTTTAAGTAGTAGACAACATGAAATATATCTAGATCTCACAAATAATGTATATGTTGATTTAGATTATGATCGGTTTAAACAAGTTATTCAAAATATATTAGCAAATGCTATAAAATATACTCCACCAAGAGGAAAAATATCAATACAATTAAAAGATTTCAATAATTATGCGGAAATTACAATCAAGGATACAGGAGTAGGATTTAATGAACAAGAAAAAGAAAAATTGTTTAAGAGATTTGGCAAAATTGAAAGGTACGGGAAGGGAATGTTTTTGGATACAGAAGGACCAGGTTTAGGATTATATCTTTCTAAAGAAATTGTTCACTTACATGGAGGAGAAATAAGTTTAAAATCTGAGGGGCGTAATAAAGGTAGTTCTTTTACTATTCGATTATACAAGAATAAGAATAAAAATTAAAAGACAAAAAATATCAAGGTTTCGTAGAAATTCAGTTGAATTTATCTTATTCTGAAAGAATCAAATCTAATAATTCAAAGAGCTATTCAATTTATAATGGGTTATAAAATAGGTAAACTATAATTTTAATAGATAAAGAAATTAAATTTATTTATGTTAAAAAAAAATTTTAAAGACGTTGAGGGAAAACAAGCTGTCTTAATGGATGGTTCACAAGTTGACGGTGTCTCTATTAGATGGTTGATTGATGAAAATATAGGAGCTGAGAATTTCGCGATGAGAAGGATCGAAATTGAGCCTGATGCTAAAGTTCCTCTTCATAACCATCCTGAAGATCATGAGATATATATTTTATCTGGTAAGGCGAAGTTCTATAACGATGCAGGACAAGAAGAAATAGTAAAA
>SDBU01010584.1_pt1 | contig 10219 bp, 10 predicted proteins | sample 2277071 | NCBI WGS metagenome assembly SDBU01 (sample SAMN10397929, study PRJNA504765) | marine sediment metagenome | isolation source: marine sediment core GS08_GC12, 126 cmbsf | place: Arctic Ocean: Gakkel Ridge, Loki's castle | collected 2008 | reverse complement strand
AGCGATTCTGTGTCGGCGGCGCTGCTGAGGGGACCGGTGATTGTGCGCTTCCTCACGAGCGGTGATGATGCGATCTATGATGAAGACCAGCCCGAATTGAATTGGCACATCCCTGATGATCTCGAAGAAGGCACTGATTATCGTATAATGATTTACTTCACCGCTAACCCTGAGAGAATGAACATATCCGATGCGTTTAAAATCTATCGTGATTAGTCTACTGGTGGTGCTGGGCTGTGGCTGGCTGGCCGCCCAGGATTTTGAGGGGGTAAGCAGGCCCGGGAAGGTGAAGCTCGTACCACCGGGATACACCGCACCGGCCGCTTCCGAGCCGGAACCGGCGGAAGGTTATCCTACCAGCGACGTTGACATCGACATTCCCGCCGCCGCTAGTCTGCGGCCCGACGCGGTGGGGGTAGTCATCGGCATCACCGAGTACGCTCACCAGGACGTCCCCCGGGTGGACTTTGCCCGGCGCGACGCCCACCTTATGCGGGACTACCTGGTTCAGGCCATGGGCTTCCGGGAGGAGAATATCATCATGGCCGTGGATCAGCAGGCCACCAAGGCGGCCTTCAACCGCATCTTCGAGGGGCAGCTGGCAAACTACATCAAGCCGGGTGAGTCCGATGTTTTCATCTACTATGCCGGGCACGGCGCCCCCGACGTGGAAAGCACCGCGGGCTATTTCGTCCCCCACGACGCCGACCCCAACTATGCCGCCCAGACCGGCTACAGCCTGGAGCAGTTCTACCGCCGGCTCAACGAGCTGGAGGCCCGGTCGGTGACGGTGGTGGTGGACGCCTGTTTCAGCGGCGGCAGCGAGGCCGGTATGCTCATCCAGCAGGCATCGCCGATCTTCATCTCGGTGGAGAACCCCGCCGCCAACCTGAAGGACGGGGTGGTATTGACCTCCTCCTCGGGGGACCAGATCAGCTCCTGGTACCGCGAAAAGGGTCACGGGCTGTTCACCTATTTCTTCCTGAAGGGCATCCGGGGCGCGGCCGACGGCGACCGGGACGGCAAGGTTACCTCGGAGGAGGTTTTCGGCTATATCATGGAGAACGTGCCCTACCTGGCCCGGCGGCTGTTCAACCGCGAGCAGACGCCCCAGCTCATGGGTGGGGCTTCTGACCAAATTCTGGTGGAGTATTGATGCGTCTAACAACAACAATCGTTTTTATTACTCTAGCACTCACAGGCTGCGCTTCGCGGACCGGGGAGCAATCTGCCGAGGCCAGAAAAGCCGCCGGGCAGGCCTTCGTTGAGCTGGAGGGAGGCAAGACAGTTCCGCTGCCCGGTGTAGCCCCTACCCCGGCGGAAACGGCCCTGCTGGATGAAGGGGCAGCGTCTGAGGACGAGGAAATGGCCGCAGAGGCGAAGGCTGCCGTTCGAACAATGGACTATATGGTGACGCCGGGCTGGTTCCTGGTGGATACCGCGCTGGTATTCCCCGCTTCCGTTTCTCCCGGGAAGGCCCGGCAGCAGGTCCTCCAGACCGCCCGGGCCGCCGGCCTGGAACAGGCCCTCCCCCAGAAGGTCTCTTTCACCTCCCTGCTGAGCGACATCATGGACGAGACCGCCGGCGCGGCCTTCGAGAAGTCCACCTGGAGCACTTTCGCCCTCTCATCGGTCACCGGCCACCTGGTAGATGAAAGGATCATGTCCGACGAGCTGCAACCGCTGGATGGCGGCGCCTACCGCTACCGCATCCAACTGGAGGCCCGGGTGGTGCCGGTGAGGGGTGAGCGGGACCCATCCCTGCGCCTGGAGCTGGAGGTGAACGAGCGACTGCTCAAGGCCGGTGACGAGCTGGTCATCCGGGCGCGTTCAAGCACCGAAGGTTACCTTTACGTCTTCGACTTTCTCAGCGACAACTCGGTGATGCTCATGTTTCCCAGCGCCGCCATGCCGGATAACGCCGTTTCCGCCGCTACGTGGCTGGAAATGCCGACGCGGCAGGAGCGGGCCCAGGGCCTGCGTTACCGGGTGGCCGCCGATCCTGATGCCCTTACCACCAACGAAACCATTTACGCGGTATTTACCAGACAACCCATCGCCGACCTGACCGGTCTAATAAATGTACCGGAGGGGTACGTCACTTTTTCGGCTGGGGACGAAAGTTTTACCGATTTCCAGCGCTGGCTGGCTGAGATTCCCCTGGGCCAGCGGACTGAGAAGGCCGTGCAACTACATATCATAAGCGAGAAGGAGTAGAACCATGAAGCGAACCTTTACCCTGATGGTCCTTGGAGGCCTGCTGCTGGCTTTGGCTGGCTGCGCCGGTAAGCTGGGGTCAGGCACCACCGAGGCCCGCGAGAGCCGGGACATGCCCAAATGGTCACTGGAGCGTCCCGCTGTGGAAGGTATAATCTACGGCGTGGGGCAGGCCCGGAAACAGAACCCCAGCCTGGCCAAGAAAGTCGCCGCCCAGCGGGCCCGCGATGAGGTGGCCGCCGCGGTGAAGATCAAGGTGGAGTCACTGGTCAAGGACTTCATGCAGGAGAGCGGCGTCGGCGAGCGGGCCGAGGCGCTGGAGTTCACCCAGGCGGTGAGCAAGGGTGTTACCGATGCCACCCTCACCGGCTGCATGATCAAGGAGACCTACATCGCCAAAGACGGCACCTACTTCGTGCTGGTGGAATATTCGCTGGATGAGGCCCGGCGGGCAGCCATAGAGTCGGCCCGGAAAGAGGAAGCATTATTAAAGAAATTTACATCGAAACAAGGGTTCGATGCACTGCAGCAAAGGATTGAGGATAGATCAGACTATCCTCACGTAGTTTCTGACCTTGATATTCCAATTACAACTCGTCAAGGGCAAGAGACCTTTCTCACTAGTGATGTTGACAACGATATTCCTGAGGCTGCTCGCAAACGGCCGTATGCTGTTGGTGTGGTTATTGGTATAACTGAATATGCAAACCCCGACGTTCCCAATGTTGACTACGCAAAGCGAGATGCTTTGCTCGTACGTGAATATTTCATCCATACACTCGGTATTCAAGATGAAAATATTATCATTGCCTTGGATCAAGATGCTACTAAAGCTACTTTTCACCGAATATTTGAGGGTCAGCTTCAAAACTATTTAAGACCCGGTGTATCTGAGGTGTTTGTCTATTATTCTGGGCATGGAGCGCCGGAGCTGAAGAATTCATCTGCCTATTTTCTCCCTTATGATGCTCATCCCAATTACGCTGAGCAAACGGGATATAGCTTGGAACAGTTCTACAGAAATCTAAATAATTTAGAGGCAGCATCCGTTACCGTAGTGCTGGATGCTTGCTTCAGCGGAGGCAGCCCAGCTGGAATGCTCATACAGAAGGCATCGCCAATCTTCATCTCAGTGGAACATCCCGCTGCCATTCTAAAAAATGGAACGGCTCTAACTTCGTCCTCGGGTGATCAAATAAGCTCATGGTACGATGCGATGGGACACGGTCTTTTCACGTACTTCTTTCTCAAAGGACTTAAGGGCGAGGCAGATACGAACGGAGACCAAAAAATTACTGTGGAGGAAGTGTATGCCTATCTTAAGGAGCATGTTCCATACCGGGCTCGACGGATGTATAATCGTGAGCAGACTCCACAGCTTTTCGGCCATAAGATCAACCAAGTGTTGGTACAGTACTAACTCTGCACAAGTAAATTCGGGAACGCAAAGACGATTTTGTTGGAGATAGTGTCTCTGAATTAGTAAGATAATTGGGTAGCGCAAGAATTTGTCACATAATAAAAAGGAGTAAGACTATGAAACAGACAATTATTTTAACAGCCCTCGGAAGTGGACTAGTTATATTGGCGGGTTGTGCTGGAAGGATGGAGTCCGGCACCACGGAGGCCCGAGAGAGCCGGGATATCCCCGCGTGGTTCCTGGAGCCCCCAGCGGCGGAGGGTATGATCTACGGCGTGGGGCAGGCCAGGAAGCAGAACCCCAGCCTGGCCAAGAAGGCGGCCAAACAGCGGGCCCTTAACGACGTGGCGGCCGCGGTGAAGATCAAGGTGGAGTCACTGGTGAAGGACTTCATGCAGGAGAGCGGGGTCGGCGAGCGGTCCGAGGCGCTGGAGTTCACCCAGGCGGTGAGCAAGGGTGTCACCGACGCTACCCTCACCGGTGCCATGATCAAGAAGACCTACATCGCCAAAGATGACACCTACTTCGTGCTGGTGGGATATTCACTGGACGAGGCCCGGCGGGCGGCCATAGAATCGGCCCGGCAGGAAGAAGCCCTCTGGAACGAGTTCAAGGCCGAGCAGGGCTTCGAGGCCCTGGAACGCGAGCTGGATAAGCTGCGGTAGCTCCTGGTCATTAATCATTGGTCATTGGTCACTGGTCACTGGTGACTGGTGACTGGTGACTGGTCCAGCGCCTGTTGCTGGGTGCTCGCCCGGAGCCTTAGAAAGGTGCTGGTGGAAACCGCTGAAGCGGTTATTAATTTGTTGTAATGTCATGTAAGCCCACAACTTAAGTCGTGGGCTGGTCATATACTTGAATGATGGGAAACCGTTTCAACGGTTTAACATATTTCCCCATCAGCGCTCTAGCACGACATTTTGCGTCCCGACGAACTCGGTTTCCAGCTGCGGCTCGCCTTCTTCCGTCAGCAGCTCGATGACCTCCCTCAGGTTGCGGTTCAGTTCATCAAGGGTCTCCCCTTGAGAATGCGCGCCCGGAAAACCGGGGACATAGCCCACATATAGCCCCGTGTCCTTGTCGTATTCAACGACTGCCGTATAAGTTTTCATTGACTGCCTCACTTATTTTTACTGCCTGTAGTTGAAGTTAGTAAAGAGATCGTGTGTTATGCAGTAGTGCTTCTCAGAAAGGACGCCAGTCCGCCATGCACCCCGGCGGTTCAGGGACCTCCGCAACGAAGGCATCGTCGTCGTCACTCCAGTAGATTATTATTTCGTATTTAGCAGCGCCGTCGCCGCCAGACCATCGCCTTCTCGAAGCGGTTCTCGGTACCCGCCAGCAGGCGCGCCACGTTGCCCCGGTGGGTGAACCAGATAAAGGCCACAATCAGCAGGCTGAAGTATCCCAGGCTGGAGTTCAGCGTGCCGTCGCGCAGGTAGGTGACCAGGGGAAACAGCGTCACCGCCGTCACCGACCCCACGCTGACGTAGCCGGTGGCGACCAGCAACAACACCCACACCGCCAGCCCCAGCGGGACCACCAGGGGGAACAGGCATAGCAGCATGCCCGCCAGGGTGCCCACCCCCTTACCGCCCCGAAAGCCGGCGAAGAGGGTGAAGGTGTGCCCCAGCACCGCCACGGCCCCGCACAGGATCGCCGCTAGATGGAGGTCGCTGAGCGGCAACTCACCGAGGGTGCCTCCGAAGGTCCAGCCGGAAATAACGGCGGCGGCGAACCACCCCTTGAAGATATCCATCAGCACTACCACCAGGGCCGGTTTCCAGCCCAGCACGCGGAAGGCGTTGGTGCCCCCGGCGTTACCGCTGCCGTAGTCCCGGATGTCAATGCCCCGGATTATCCGCCCTACAATGATACTGGTAGGGACGCTCCCGGCCAGGTAGCTCAGCAGCAATAGTACGAGGAGGAGGATCATGCCGGTTCGATCCCACAGGGATCCATTCGGACGGGTAGAAGGGCCAGGATCAGGGAGCCGGGACCGGCGTGGACGCCCAGGGCGGCCCCGGTGTCGGTGATATAGGCCCGGTTAATCCGGTTGAGGTGATCCTGGCGCGACAGCACCCGGCGGATTCCGGCCGTCAGCGCCCGATGCAGCCTGATTCCGTCAAGATAGGTTATTTTGCCGCGAGTCATGAAAGTGATGTGTACCCAAGTCTAAGGATACGCACGCGAGGGGTTGAAAGTCAATGTGATTCTGGATGGTGGATGGTGGATATTGGATATTGGATATTGGATGGTGGATATTGGATGGAATCCCGCCAGCCCCGCTTCCGGCGGGGCGGCGGGGCTGGATGCTGGATGTCCGTAATCCGTTGTCCGTGGCTGGGGACTTGTAACTCGAAACTCGAAACTCGAAACCCGTAACCCGTAACCCATAACTTGTCGCTGACGGCTAACCGCTGATTGCCGACTACTGGGCCGCAGTGTAACTTCCGCCCCTATGCACCAAGCAAGCAGGCAGGATCAATCCCGGCTCACAGGCTTCCTGGCCAATCCCCGCCGGGCCCTGTGGCAGCTGAGCCTGCCCATCCTGGGCGGGATGGTGATCCACAACTTGTATTCGGTGGTGGACATGATGTTCGTGGGCTGGGTGGGACCAGACGCGGTGACCGCCTTAGCATTCAACATGCCGCTGGTGTTCATGGCCTACGGAATCACCATGGGGCTGTCCACGGGCGTGATGGCGGTGGTCGCTCAGGCCATTGGTGGCCGGGACAAAGTCCGCGCGGACAATACAGCCGAGCATGCCGTCGTGCTCGGTCTCGCTGTTGGCATACCGATGGTAGCTGTCGGTCTTTTATGGGGGTCGCAGCTGCTGGCGGTTCTGGGAGCCGTTGGGGATATCAATACCTTGGCATGGTCCTACTTCCAGGTTATCTGCTGGGGGATGATGTTTACGGTAATGTCGGCGTTTTTCCGGGGCATTATGACGGGTGAGGGTGATACCATGCGGCCCATGATGATCATGGGTGGTGGTATGGTGTTGAACATTATTCTCGACCCGGTGTTTATTTTCGGTCTGGACCTGGGAGTCCGTGGGGCGGCGTTCGCTACGGTGATCAGTCAGGTGATTGTCTGCCTGGTTTTCGTGTACCTGATTTTCCTGCGCCGCATCACATTCGTCCGGTTCCACCTGCGCTACTTCCGATTCAGGACGGCTATTCTCATGGGGATTTTCAGGATCGGGCTTCCGGCTTCCCTGTCGTTCGTCTTTATGGCACTGGGGCAGGCCGCTTACAACAAGATACTCAGCAGCTATTCTCAATACGCGGTGGCGGCCTACCAGATCGCGGGCCGGGTGGAGATGATCTATTTCATGCCCATCATTGCCATTGCCACCGGCCTGGTGACCCTGGCGGGGATGTTTTTTGGCGCCGGTGAGTTTGGCAAACTGCGGGAAATAATCAATTACACTATCGTGCGCTGTATCATGATTGGCCTGGTGTCTATCGCACTGATCTACCCCCTGGCGCCGATAATCATGCAGATTTTCAAGCCCAGCGCGGAAATCCTGGCCTACGGGACCGACTACCTGCGTATTATAGTCATCATCTTTCCCTTTGCCCCCATTGGCATGATCAGCGGCCGGGTGATGCAGGCCATGGGCAAGGGGCTACCGTTCATGGTGTTGTCATTTATCAGGGTGATGGCAGTTGGCGCGCCCCTGGCCGTCCTGTTCACCTATACTCTGCACAAGCCGGTGGAGTGGGTCTGGTTTGCGATGATCAGCGGCGGGTTGGTCTCGATGGTGGCGGGGGTGTTGTGGCTGCGTTCGGCCATGCGCCGGGCGGAGCAACTGCCGCGAGCGGAAATCCAGCCCGCCAGCATCCAGCATTGAGCACTGAGCACTGAGCCCCCAGTCACCAATCACCAATCACCAGTCACTGATCACTGGTCACCAGTCACCAATCACCACTAATACTTCCTTTTTTCCCTTAATAAAAGCCCCAGCTCCTTCAGCTGCCTTTCCGAGACCTGGGCCGGTGCGCCGTCCATGAGGGACAGGGCGCTGGTGGTCTTGGGGAAAGCGATGACGTCCCTGATCTGGGTGGCCCCTACCAGGACCATCACCAGCCGGTCGAAGCCGAAAGCGATGCCCCCGTGCGGCGGCGCGCCGTAGCGCAGGGCCTTCAGCAGGAAGCCGAACTTCTCATCCGCTTCCTCCGGGGTGATACCCAGCAGATTGAAGATGCGCTCCTGGCTGCCGGTGTCATGGATACGGATGGACCCCCCGGCGATCTCCCAGCCGTTGATCACCAGGTCGTAGCCCCGGCTGCGCACCTTGCCGGGATCGCTGTCCAGCAGGTGCTCGTCATCGGGGAGCGGGGCGGTGAAGGGGTGATGCACCGCCGTCCAGCGGTCCTCATCATCATCGTATTCCACCAAGGGAAAGCCCGTAATCCACAGGGGCCGCACGTCATTCTCCTTGATGAGGTTCTCCCGGCGGGCGATCTCCACCCTCAAAGCGCCCAGGGCCGGCAGGGCCACATCCTCACTGTCGCCGATGATCAGCAGCAGGTCACCTTCCTTGGCCCCCAACCCGTCGATAATTTCCTGTTGCAACTCGCCGGGGAAGAACTTGGCGACGCCCCCCTCCAGCCCGTCGGCAGCGACCTTCATCCAGGCCAGCCCTTTGGCCTTGTGATAGGTGATGACCAGGCTGGTCAGGCCGTCGATCTCCTTGCGGCTGTAGCGGGCGCAGCCGGGCGCAACGAGAGTTTTCACCCGTCCACCGTCTGCCAGTACACCCTTGAATACATTGAACTCCGACGGCCCCACGTAGAGAGCGAAATCCCGCAGCTCCAGCTCGTAGCGCAGGTCGGGCTTGTCGGTGCCGTAGCGCTCCAGGGCCTCCCGGTAGGTGAGCCGGGGGAACTGTTCCGGCAGCTCGATGTTGTGCAGCTCCCGGTAAAGGCGACATACCAGCCCCTCCACCACGGCGTAGATGTCCTCCTCGTCCACGAAGGACATCTCAACGTCGATCTGGGTGAATTCGGGCTGGCGGTCGGCCCGCAGGTCCTCGTCGCGGAAACACTTGACGATCTGGAAGTAGCGGTCGTACCCGGCGATCATCAGCAGCTGCTTGTAGGTCTGGGGCGACTGGGGCAGGGCGTAGAAGCGCCCGTGGTGCAGGCGGCTGGGCACCAGGTAGTCCCGCGCCCCCTCCGGGGTGGACTTCATCAGGAAGGGCGTCTCCACCTCCACGAAATCGTGCCCGGCGAAGTAGTCGCGTACCAGCTTGTAGATGCGGCTGCGGGTCAGCAGGTTGCGTTGGAGCTCGTCGGTGCGCAGCTCCAGGTAGCGGTAGGTGAGGCGCTGCTCCTCGGAGGCGCTGTCCCGGTCGGTTACCAGCAGCGGCAGCGGCTCGGCCTCGTTGAGGACATCCAGCTCCCGGCACCGGACGTCGATCTCGCCGGTGGGCAGGTCGGGGTTGAGGCTCTCCGCGGGCCGGGGGACCACCTCCCCCCGCACGGCGATGACGTCCTCCATGCCCAGGCGCTTGGCGGTGGCGAAGGCCTCGGGGGTCTGCGTCTCGTCAAAGACTACCTGGGTCTTGCCGTAGCGGTCGCGCAGGTCGATGAAGACCAGCCCGCCGTGATCCCGCCGCGAGTTGATCCAGCCGTTGATGGTGACCACCTCGCCGCCGACGTCGGACTTGCGCAGCTGGCCGCAGGTGTGTGTGCGTTTAAGGTTCATGTCTATATCCGGTTATTTAAAAAACCCCGCGAATTTACGGGGCGCTGGCTCAAAGTCATACAGGCTTGGCTGGCGGTGTTCAGGATTTCCCTCGCTTCATTCTTCCCGCGCAGTCACCCTTCGAGAGCCTCAGGGCGACAACAGGCCGCCAACTGCCACTGCTACTGCCACCCGGCTACACTCCGTTACGCCGGGCAAGCTGCCACTGCTACTTCCTCCCCGCGATCCCCAGCCGGTTCACGGCCCGGAGCAGGGCGAACTCAGCGCGGGCCTCGTCGATGCCGGTCTCACGACTGCGGATGCGCTCGCGGGCACGCTTAGCGGCGGCCTCGGCGCGGGCCTTGTCGATCTCGCCGGTCTCCTCGGCCGTCTCCACCAGCAGCTGCACGCTGTTGCCGTGGATGTCGGCGTAGCCGCCGTTGGTGGCGTAGTACTTTGGCTGGCTTCCCACCACGACCTTGATCTCCCCCACGTCCAGGGTGATCATGGCGCGGGTATGCCGGGCCATCACGCCGAACAGCCCGTCCAGCGACGGTGCCCGCAGGTAGCTCACCGGCCCGCAGTCGATGACCTGGGTGGGGGTGACGATTTCTAATTGGAACGTACTGGTCATTGTCGATTGTCGATTGTCGATTGTCGATTAATCATTTTTCATTCATCATTCATCATTCCATCAGGTCTGCATCTTCTTGGCCTTGTCCACCACTTCGTCGATGGTTCCGCAGTAGAGGAAAGCGCCCTCCGGGTACTGGTCCATTTCGCCGTTCAGGATGGCCTCGAAGCCGGCGATGGTGTCCTCCAGCTTCACGTAGCGGCCCTCGGTGTTGGTGAAGGCCTCGGCCACGAAGAAGGGTTGTGAGAGGA
>SDBU01010583.1_pt1 | contig 10219 bp, 6 predicted proteins | sample 2277071 | NCBI WGS metagenome assembly SDBU01 (sample SAMN10397929, study PRJNA504765) | marine sediment metagenome | isolation source: marine sediment core GS08_GC12, 126 cmbsf | place: Arctic Ocean: Gakkel Ridge, Loki's castle | collected 2008 | reverse complement strand
CGATTCGGTGGGGGGCAGAGTACCAATCAGTAGCTCATGCTCAGCATCCGAGTATGGAGACCCGTTTAGCATTATGGGTGTGGCTTACGATCAGCGCCATATGCATAACTGGAATAAAGGCAATCTCGGCTACTTGTCAACCGCGGATACGGTAACGGCCGCTGTTGACGGCGACTATACACTGAAGTCAAGCGAACAATTACTGGCCGATGAAACGCAAATAATACGAGTACCGCTATTAGACGGTACTTACTATTACCTTGAATACCGCCGTCCTTACGGAACTTACTTTGATGCTTTTGGCGCAACAGACCAAGTTGTAAATGGAATTACTATCAGGATTGCGCCTGATTACGATGTTTTATCAAACAGCAAACTCATAGATAACACCCCTGCAACCGCAAGCTTCTACGACTCAGCTCTTGGCGTGGGAAACACTTTTACGGATAGCACTAGGGGAATCGCTATCACTACGTTGTCGACATCTTCGACTGAGGCAACGGTAAGAATACAAGCATCACCCGCGTTGGCCCCTGTGAACAATACCCAACCAGTAATTACAGGAACTGCAAACGTGGGCCAAACCCTAAATTGTTCCCAAGGCAGTTGGGATTACAGACCTAACTCTTTCTCATACCAGTGGTTGCGCGATGGTAACAATATTGGTGGCGCTACTTCTGCTCAATACACCATTGTTGGCGCAGACGGATCCACTAACTTGAGTTGCCGTGTAGCAGCCTCCAATATTAGGGGTTCGGCCTCAGCAACCAGCAACGTGGTTCGACCAATAATCACATTGCCATCTGAAGGTGACGACAGGAGGATTGATAAGCCAGATACGCCGAAGTTCTCAGTGAGTCTCAGTACCAGGCGCAGGCGAGCACACCCCAGGATCATATTTAAAACCAGCATTGATAATGAGGCCATTAAGAGGGCCAAGTTGAAAATACCCCGGAGCATCACGTTTACGAAGCGTGGTTTAAAAAGAAAAAAGCTTGGTTACGTTTCAATCATTGACGCCGATGGTAAAAAGACTTTGATGCGGCTTAAGTGGCGTAATAGCTCTAGCGGTACTTCACGGGTTGCGCAAACTGCAGATTACAAAGTGGATTTGAAATTGCGCGGTAAACATGTCATGACTGTCAGAAATGTTTCTGGTAAGAAACTCAAGACAATCAAAGTAGTATTTTATGCTAAGAAGCGTGTCGTGAGACTTCCAAAAAGCTGCAAACAAACTCTCAAATTTGCTACATATTTAGTCCATAGTAACGGGACAACACAACATATAAAACGAGTCCTTAAGATGTGCGTGAAGCCGAGAAAATAGCTTTGGGAAAGACTTTCTCGTCCAGGCCATAGGGAAGATCGTCTTCGTGCCAGGCTCAACGGTGGCGTGAATGTTTCAATTCATGCTCCTCATCCGTGCTCACTGCATGAACGAAATGCTTGGGGTGGAGAAAAACCGGGGTCAAGCTAGACTGAGTGGAGCGCGGTGAGCGTAGCTCAGCTGGTAGAGCTCCGGGTTGTGGTCCCGGTGGCCGCGGGTTCGAGTCCCGTCGCTCACCCTTCAGGAAGACCCTGCAAATCACGTACTTTTATGAAACAAGGGACTACGGCCTGAACCACGAAGGTACCGTCTAGTTATCGAGCAAAACTCGTTCTATCTAAGCCCGAGCACGTCGAGCGCTCTTTACTCTGTCGGTCTTGCTCATCTCCAGCTTGCGTAGACGCACTGCATCGGGTGTCACCTCAATGCACTCGTCTTCGTGCAAAAACTCCATCGCCAGGTCGAGTGAGATCGGGCGTGGCGGAGCCAGGCGAACAAGCACGTCTGCACTCGCAGAACGCATATTTGTAAGGTGCTTCTCCTTTGTTGCGTTGACGTCCAAGTCGTCGTCCCTGGCGTTCTCTCCAATGATCATTCCCTCGTAGACCTCTTCGCCCGGTCCTACGAACAGTGTCCCGCGTTCCTGCAGCCCGAACAGGGCAAAGCTGGCCGTCTTCCCGCTACGGTCCGCAACAAGAGAGCCTGTTGGTCGTGTACGCAGCTCACCTACCCACGGCTCCCAACCATCGAAAACATGGTGAAGCATGGCAGTGCCGCGTGTCTCGGCAAGAAACTCAGTGCGAAAGCCGATCAGGCCACGGGCTGGAGCCAGATATTCCATACGCACCCAACCGGTGCCGTGGTTGGCCATCTGGTCGAGCCGCCCCTGACGCAGCGCAAGCATCTGCGTGACTACGCCGACATACTCCTCGGGAACATCGATCGCCAGCCGTTCGATTGGCTCGTGCACTTGGCCGTCGATCTCACGGGTTACAACCTTTGGTTGTCCAACCGTTAGCTCAAATCCCTCTCGCCTCATCATCTCTATTAAAACTGTCAGCTGAAGTTCGCCCCGGCCCTGAACCTCCCATGCGTCTGCATTCTCGGTATCTACCACCCTGATAGATACGTTGCCGATCAGCTCTTGGTCGAGTCGAGCCCGGATCTGTCTTGCGGTCAGCTTTGTACCCTTGCCGGCCAGGGGCGAAGTATTGGCGCTGATCACAACGGAGAGCGACGGCTCGTCGACCGTGATCACCGGTAGGGGTTTTGGATCTTCGAGGTCGGCGAGCGTGTCACCAATGGTTATATCCGGGATCCCGGCAATTGCAATGATCTCACCTGGGCCGGCCTCTTTAACCTCAATTCGGTCAAGGGCCTCGGTCATGAAGAGGTCGCTTATCGTGGCCTGCTCGATCTTGCCATTGGCACGGCACCATGCAACTTGCTGGCCCAACTCAATAGTGCCTTGACGAATCCTGCAGAGCGCAAGACGACCGAGATAGGGCGAAGCGTCGAGGTTGGTCACATGGGCCTGAAGCTTTTGTTCGGGGTCGTATGAGGGTGCGGGGATGTCATCGATCAGTAGGTCAAACAGTGGCGTCAGGTCTTTGCCCTCGTCTCCGTCTTGCATCGAAGCCCAGCCGGCCTTTGCGTTTGAATAGACGATCGGGAACTCAATCTGATCCTCAGTGGCGTCAAGGTCAAGGAAGAGCTGGTAGACCTTGTCTACTACCTCCGAGATCCTCGCATCGGACCTGTCGACCTTGTTTATTACAAGGATCACGGGAAGATGCGCCTCGAGCGCCTTGCGAAGGACGAAGCGTGTCTGCGGCAGCGGCCCCTCAGAGGCATCGACAAGTAGCAGCACGCCGTCGACCATCGTAAGCCCACGTTCAACTTCACCCCCAAAATCTGCATGCCCAGGCGTATCGATAATGTTCAACTTGACACCGTTGTAGGTAACGGCGGTATTTTTTGCGAGGATCGTGATGCCTCTTTCGCGTTCAATGTCCATCGAGTCCATTACCCGCTTGACAACTTCCTGATTGGCACGGAATGCGCCTGACTGCCACAGCATGGCATCGACCAGCGTGGTCTTCCCATGATCAACATGGGCGATAATTGCAACGTTGCGTATATCTTCGCGAAGGCTCATAGATTGGCTCATTGTGGTCCCGGCGGTCGTGGGTTCAAGACCCGTCGCTCACCTGAAAAATAAATGGCAGGCACTAAATTGTAACTTGACGGGGCAATTCCGTCGCTCACACTTCCGTGAGTCCACAAGAATCAGCTGCTTTTACAAAGAAATGGACCGTGACCCGAACAGTCAGGAGCTACTGGCTCTTCTCGGCTTGCTCCTTCAATCCTTCGGCAGCACCACGGGTCACATGTTCCTTGACCTTGTCCTTGATTGGACCGCGCAGCAGCATGTTGAGCATCCTGCCGGGGTCGGACTCGATCTCGTAGGTTGCCTTCGTGCGGTCCCCACCTAGATCCTCCAGCTCCCATGAGCCGGTAAGCCACTTTGGATCACCCTCCTCCTGCTCCCAGGAGAGCCGGCCCGGCGGATCGTAAGAGAAGCGCACCTGCGAATGTGCCTTCTTTACGACTGCGTCCGAGACCGTCTCGACCACGAGCGCGCGACCTTCGTCGTCACGCTCCAAAATCTCGACCTCCTCGAGCGTCTTCTGCCACTTGGGGGCGTTCTCGATGTCGGCTGCGATCTCGTAGCAACGCTCAAGTGGCGCCTCGATTTCGACAGTCCAACTCGCCTGCAGGGATCCCATGTGCCAACTCTATCCTCGTTCGTGTCTCATTGTTACACGCGAGTATCGCAGAGCCCACGGGCAGAGGCAGCTATGCGCTCGGTGTCGGCCCCGGCCAGCCTTCGTGGTGGGGCTTTGAGAGATCCATACAAAGTCTCTGTCAGTCGGGCGATGATCTCGGCTCCGAATCCGTGCATGAGGCATCCATCCTCGACGACCAGCAGTCGCCCTGTGCTGTCTACCGATTTTGTCAGGGTGGGCAAGTCGAGAGGAACCAGGCTGCGAAGGTCTACTACCTCGACTTCCAGTCCCTCGTCCGCCAAGAGGGCGGCGGCTTCCAGCACCCGCCCGAGGATGGCTCCGATGGAGACGATCGTCAGATCTTCGCCTCTCCTTTTGACGGCCGACACTCCCAGTGGTTCCAAGCAGTCACCTGCTGGGATCTCTCCGGAATCCACGTAGCCGAGCTTGTTTTCAAAGAATAGGACTGGATTGTTGCTACGGATGGCGGCCTTGAGTAGTCCCTTTGCACCAGTTGCGTCACCGGGCGCTACAACCAAAAGCCCGGGGATCCCGGTCATGAGCGCTTCGAGGCTCTGGCTGTGTTGGGCAGCCGCGCCGATACCTCCACCGCCGGGCGTACGCACAACTAACGGAATCGAGTACTGCCCACCGCTCATATAACGGAGCTTGGCCGCTTGGTTGACCAGTGGGTCGAAGCAGCAGGTCAGGAAGTCAGAGAAAAGTATCTCGGCAACCGGTCGAAGGCCCGTCATGGCAGCACCTACTGCTGCGCCCACGATCGCGTACTCACTGATCGGTGTATCCAGCACACGGTCAGGAAACCGTTCGGCCAGATCATCGGTCACGGCGAAGTAACCACCCGTGGTGACATCCTCGCCAAGTAGGAACACGCGCTCGTCCCGTTCCATCTCCTCCGCAAGTGCCTCATAGATTGCGCGCGAGACGGTGACGGTTTCCAACTTGGGCGCCGGTGAATCAGGTTCCTCACCGTTCGTACCGTGCCGCTCGTAGAGCACTTTGTCGTCGGGAGAAAACACATCATTGCCGAATGACGCCGGTGGCGGATTGTCAGCTTTACGTGCGCTCTCGACGGCCTGCTCGACCCGGCTGCGCACATCATCTGCCAGATCGCTCGCGTGGCCTTCGTCAAGCAAGCCTTCATCCAGCAGTTGTCGTTGGAAGAGCTCTATCGGATCGCGTTTTTTCCACTCCGCGATCTCCTCGCTGGAGCGGTACTGTGCAGTCTCTCCCTCCATGTGGCCGTGCCAGCGATAGGTCTCGGCCTCGATCATCGTCGGGCCCTGGCCCGTACGCGCTCGACCGACGGCTTCTGTCACCGCGCTGTACACAGACAGAGGGTCGTTGCCGTCCACGGTCACACCCGGGATGCCGTATGCTGCGGCACGCTCTGCGAGTCGGTGGACTCGCGTGTGTTCTTCGAGTGGCGTGAACTCCCCGTAGAGATTGTTCTCCACGACGACCACAAGCGGCAGGTCCCACACTGCTGCCAGGTTGAGCCCTTCGTGGAACATCCCCTGGTTTGTGGCGCCGTCGCCACAGAAGGCCAGAGCAACGCGGTCGGTATCTTTTCTGCGCGCCGTCAACGCGGCACCGGCGCCGATCAGGATCGACGCTCCCACGATGCCGTTGGCGCCAAGTGCGGCCACGCTCGAGTCAGTTACGTGCAGTGACCCGCCCTTGCCACCGCAGAGGCCGGTTGCCTTACCAAATATCTCCGCGATCATCCCGTCCAGATCGGCGCCCTTGGCCAACATATGTCCGTGACCCCGATGCGTCGTGGTCAGGCCGTCATCGCCTCTCAGCGCGAAACAGGCACCGACGGCAACCGCCTCCTGGCCGGTCGAGACATGAATCACCTCAGTGGGAAGGTTGCCGGCTTCGTACTCGGTCGCGATGGTGTCCTCAAAAGCGCGTATCAGGAGCATGCGTGCAAGCATTTCGCGCTTGAGGTCGGCTTCGTCCGTAGGCAGGGCCAGTGCTCTTGTCTCTTGGTCGTGTAGAGCGGCGCGCTCGGAGGAAACCAAGGGTGGTAGGCCTACACGCTCCAGAGTTGCAGTCGACACTCTCTGTCTTCGCTTGCGCTTGCCTCTGATTGCGGTGGCTAAAGAACGTAGTCCACCACGGATGTGTCCAGATCTTGATTTACCTGCGCGCCTTTTGCCGTCTTCGATCAACTCCTGGTATCCCAACTCCCTGAGCACTTCGACATAGAGTGGAAAGGCAGGCTTGATCGCCGGAAGGAGTTTGAGTGCCTTGGCAATCGATCCTCGGGAGACGATCTTTCGAGTGGCGATTGCTTGAGCGACATTCAAACGGCCCGACCAGAAGCGGTGAGAGGTATCGGCCGACATTCGCATCTCAACGTCTGCCTTGAGGTCGTTTGGCCCGAAGCTATATGAAATCGGCTGCTTGCGAAGATCGATCGTGACGGTGGCCTCTGGATCACGATAGTTGAAACGAATTACCATGTCCCCCTTCAGCAACGGCTCAGCCATCTCCGGGTCCGCGCTAACGCGCTCTAACAGAGTGCCGATCACACGGTAAAGCTGGTCGCTGTCCTCAAACGTAGCCACGCCCGACCGATGATACTGCCTCATGTCCTGCCCTCCCGCCCCGGTTGGGCTCGGCCCCGGCAGTCGCGGGTCCGAGTACCGTCAGTATTACTTCAGTGATGTGGGTCACTCGGCTGGCCCTTGGATTAAATAGACTGGACCGATCATGGCAGGCCAGACGATGGAAGTGGTGCGTAAACGACAGGACCCTGCTCCTGTCGATTCAGTCTTCCCACTCTGCTGCCCCGTTGAGGAATACAAATGGATCCCTGGCTGGAAGTGTGAGTTGGTGCATTGCCCCAATGAGCGAGTTGAGCTGGGGACCGTGTTCACCGAGATTGTCTCTCCTGCAATTCTGACCGGAAGCCCGTTCGGAAAGACAACCTGGACGGCAATACTTCACGAACCAGCCAACCACAGGCTGCACTTCCGACTCCAAAACGAGCACTCGGACTCGATCTACAAGATAGAGATGGAAGACGACGGCGCGGGCGGGACCTCTACGACCCTGACATTCACTTATACAGCTCTTACCGATCGGGGCGACCGGGTTATAGCCAATGGTGGGGAGGAGAAGCTCAAATTCTTTCTCGAGTACATCTCGACGATGCTCGAGTATTACCTGAAGGAGGGAAAGTGTATCTCTCGGTCCGAAGTAGCTCGATTCTCAGCTTCGAGCGATGCTCTTGGGCTATCTGACAAGGCAAAGGCAGTGTTGGGCTCGGTGCGACAGCTGTTGATGAGGGACGATTTTCGCAAGCGATATCTCAAGGAGCTGGCCGAGGGGAAACGCTAGGAGAGCCGAGTGCTATCCCCAGTACATGTTGAAGGTGCCAAATAGCGCTGAAGCTCTCCAAGGTATCTCCGGCCCGAGTCTCATGCGCATTACTCGTAGAGCCTCGTCAAATCCTCGCTCTTCAAGCGCCGAGAGGTACTGTGAATTATCTGCAGATGAAGCGAAAACCACCATCTCTTCATCTGTCCTGCGTCGTGCTGCATCTATGAGGGCCATTCCACCGCTCTGCTCGCGGGCGACTATCGGACCTGCGCCCCAGTCACATCGCAGGTGGTAGCCGGTCCGGGTTCCGGCATCGTTGGTCATTCCCATTATGTAAGGAGCATATCCTCTGGAAGGAGGCGTAAACGTTGATCAACCATGAGCGCGAGCTCGCCGCCGCTTGACACTTATCTCAACCGTTAGATATTGTCAGCGCGGCCCGAAGTCGAATAGAGTGGGCATCGACACCAGAGGAGTCTTCACTGAGGAGAATCAATGCATAGGTTGATGCTGGCGCTAAGTCACTTTACAAGGCGGTTCAAGTGGCCAATCATGGTTGTGTGGATTTTGCTTGTTGCGTTTTCAATAGCGTTTGCAAGAAAGGCGGATGAGCACCTCGTATCAGGCTTTTCCGGGTCTAAGGGCTCACAGTCCAAGGTCGTCCAAGAGTCGTTCGACAGTGGCGATTTCGGTAGCGCCGGGAGACCAAATGTAGGGGTAATCGTAAACCCGGAAGAAGGATCCACTCCCCAGCAGCGCGTAGCTGCAGTGGATAGGGTCAACAAAGCAGCCAGTGAGACCAAAGATGTCGTACCACTGTCAGATGCGGACTTGCAAAATGCCCAGCAGGAAGCAGAGCTGCAGGCACAACCATTCAATATTCCGCTGCAGATCAATGCAAGTCAGAACGAGGCGGTCAAGGTAACGCAGGACCTGTCCGACAAGCTCAATCCAGGCGATGTCGAGGATGGGGTTGTGTTCTACTTCGTCGGTCAGTCTGCGTTGCAGGCTGCTCAGGCACAGTTGGCGAGTAAGTCGGTGGACAAAGCATCGGCCGCAGGTTTTCCAGCGATGCTGATCGTCTTGCTGCTTGTCCTTGGTTCGCTGGTCGCAGCGCTGCTGCCGCTGCTTCTTGGCTTCGCGGCGATATCAGTCACATTGATGGCGGTCTTCTTTCTTTCTCAGGCAGTCTCCATGTCTGTGTTCGTCCCAAGCCTGGCAGCCATGATTGGCCTTGGAGTTGGTGTTGACTACTCGCTGTTCATTCTTCTTCGTTATCGGGAGGATCTCAATTTGGGAAAAGATAGATCTGCTGCGATGGCAAAAGCTCTTTCCACATCGGCCGTTGCTGTGACATTTTCTGGATTGACGGTGATGCTTTCACTGGCGGGCCTGTTCCTGATGCAGAACTCGACAATTCGGTCGATGGCGTTTGGCGCGATAATAGTCGTTGCAGTCGCTGTCATGGGTGCGAACACACTACTGCCTTCCGTCATTTCAGCTATTGGTCGTCCGGTTGAGCAACACGGTCCATTTGGAAGAACCCTCGCTCGCATCGGCAGCAAGCGCAGAGGCGGAGGGCGTGGCACCGACGGCAGTGAATCTATTTGGGAGCGCTTCGCACGGTGGGCGACACTACGTCCGGCGTTGAAGATCAGCGCGGTTGTTCTGGTGCTTTTAGTTGTCTCGTATCCAGCGACCAAGATTGACCTCGATTCCTCGACAGTGTTGCAACTGCCAACAGACAACCAGGCCAGAATCGGCTCGAACAAGGCAGCAGAACTTGCCGGCCCCGGGTCAACAGCACCGACAGCTGTAATGGTCGCCTTCAATCAAGGAACAGTTAACGATTCTGCCAATCAGGCGACCCTGGGTGAAGTTAAGAAGACGGTTGAAGAGGGGCCAGGCGTGGCTAAAACACAAGGGCCGCAGCCCTCCGGGAATGAGGCCAGCGCTGTCTACTCTGTCACTCTGGATTCAGATCCGGAGTCGCCTCAGGCCAAGGATGACGTTAAGACCATGCGCAGCAATCTAGAGCATTCGAGTGCTGCTAAGTCATCGATTATTTCTGTAGGCGGTGAGACCGCTTCCGAAATTGATTTCAACGACTCTATCTCGAGCACAATGTGGAAAATATTTCTCTTTATCGTCATTCTTTCATACTTGCTGTTGACGGTACTTCTACGCTCAATGGTTTTACCGTTGATAGGCGTTTTAATGAATATTTTGTGTGTGACGGCTGCATACGGCGTTCTTGTCGCAATATTCCAATGGGGCTGGCTACCCGGACTTGGTTTTGAAAAGCTGGGCTTCGTCGATGCGATAATCATGCCGCTGCTATTGGCAATAGTCTTCGGGCTTTCAATGGATTATCAAGTTTTCTTGCTTACGAGAGTCAGAGAGCATCACAACTCTGGAGAGAGCACGAGGGAGGCCGCGCTCAGCGCTACGGCAACATCCACACGTGCGATCATTGGCGCCGCGACAATTATGGTGGCCGTGTTCGTGATGTTCATTATTTTTGGAGTTCACACGATTCAGGCGGCGAGTTTAGGAGCAGCAGTTGCCATTGGGTTCTCAGCTTTGGTCGTTCAGTTGGTATTTATGCCGTCTCTGATCACATTGCTCGGGGACAAAGTTTGGTGGATGCCCGATTGGGCCAAGCGCATATTGCCGGAAATCAAGTTGGAGTAACAGTTTGACCTGCACTGTGATCAATTGGCTGCACTACCGTGCACTGAAATTCAGC
>SDBU01010582.1_pt1 | contig 10220 bp, 14 predicted proteins | sample 2277071 | NCBI WGS metagenome assembly SDBU01 (sample SAMN10397929, study PRJNA504765) | marine sediment metagenome | isolation source: marine sediment core GS08_GC12, 126 cmbsf | place: Arctic Ocean: Gakkel Ridge, Loki's castle | collected 2008 | reverse complement strand
GGGTGTCTCCGAGAAACGGTCGGTGGCATAGGAAAGGGGTTCGTTTGGGGTTTGCGGGATCCGGGCGGGAAGCGTTTTTTGGGGTGGTCGGGGTCGAGTGCGCGGGGAAAATGAGCGCAGGGGTGCGCTCAAAAGAAGCCGCGCCTTTGACCTTCGCCCCGCCGGGATATTGATGTTTGGGTTGTTGTTTGGGGGGAGGGCGGGGACGTCCCCGGACGGGTCAGGACTCTCTGTAGATCCTGATCCATCGCTGACGATGGACTTCGAGAGCCTCGGACATGTCCGCATCGAGGAAGGAAAGAAGATCGAACCGGTTGGTTCGGATCAGATCCTCGCGCCTGCGAAGGTAAGTTATCCATCTTTGCTGATTGTACGGTGGGGGGTCTCTGTGTTGCCCCCTCTTGGCCTCCCACTGAGCCTGTGCCTCCAGGTAGATTCCCAGGACGACAAAAGCAAGAAGGAGACCGACACCAACCATGCTTTGCATGGATGGGGTGGTGTCGGTCTCCTCCTGTCGTCCTGGGAATCTTCCTGGAGGGGATCAGGCTTGGACGGTCGCCGTATTGGCAACACAGCGACGGCCCAGCGGACCGGAGGTGACGTCTGGCGGGTTGCTGTTTTCGGTTCGCATGGAGAAACGGAGGCGGGTGCTCCGGCCCGGTGATGTCACATCGGAATAAGAGCTTGGGCGGGTCGGTGCTCCCGCCGTCGGTTTCGTGATGGACGAGCGGAGCGGATCTGCCCGTCAGGGCAGAGCCGCGCAGCGGTCGGTGTTTGCTCTGCGGCGTATCAGCGCCGCAGGGCAGGATGGAGAAGCGGAGTGGTCCCGGGCGTTCGGCCGGGACCACGTAGCGGTCGAGTGACGGCCTGTCCGGTCTTTGCCGGACAGGGTGGAACGGTCGAACGGAGTGGTTCGGGGGGTGTTTGGGTGTCGTGCTGGAGCTGAGTGGTCCAGGGGGTGCAGGATGGTATACGCTGGGGTTGATCTGTGGAGCGTGCTGGGGTGGCACGCTCACGGTTCGCATCGGGGTTCGGATAGGAATGAGCCGTACGGTACTACGCTCCGTCGTCCGGGTCAACGGGGTTGTATGCTTTGGGGCTCAAGGCCTACTTTCCTGGTTTGGCGATCGTCGTTTGTTAGGGTGTCGTTTGGTTGGTCGGGGTAGCGCTGCGGGGTTCACTCCGATCGGCAGCAGCATGTGGGTTTGTTCGTGTGCTCCGCGTGGTGGCGCATGCACCGGGAACTGGAGGCGGTCGGTTAGGGGTTTCGCCCAGGCGCTGAGTGTGCGTCTCTGCCCAGCGATGATGCCTTGGGGGAGGAATCCGAGGGTGGGCCAGAAGAAATTAGCGGGGAGGTCGAGTGCTGACCGGAGGGTGAGCGCGGTGCTGCCGGCGTCTCTCGCCGCCTGGATGACGGTCTGCATGACGAGGGTTCCGGCTCGGGTCCTCCAAAGTGCGGGATCAACACCGATCTGTGGAAGGTGGGTCAGCCGGTCGATTCGGTGTGTGTGTGAGATGAATCCGGCGATAGACCCGTTTTCCTCGATTACCAGCACACGTTGCCGCTCGATGCGGTCGACGATTGCGCCACGTGGGGCGTAGCCGATCGAATCACGCATGCGCTCCGACAGGTCCCATATGTACGTGGCGTCTGCGATGGTCGCGTAGCGCACGTTCCTGTGCGTCTCGTGCAGTTCTGGGGGTGGTCGGAGCTTTGGTGGTTGTACCGCCGCTGGCATGGTGTTCGTAGTGTGGCGCGACGTCCGTTCAGGGCAAGCGCTGGGGTTTTGTCGCAGCTGAGCGCGCGGTCAACGCTCCGGCGTTGCCGTCGCGTTTTGACGGACGCCGCCGGGCGTTCCGTCCGCCGCCGTCGTCGCCCGAAATCTTGGAAGTGTCGCGTTTTAGTAAGAACGCGACAGCGGGGCGTTGACGTGGGGTATTGACCGGGTAGAATCGCGACATGCGTAACGCGACAAGCGGCCGGGCGGGGGTGTCGCGTTTTGTCGCTGGCGAGCCGGTGTGTTGTCGCGTTTCGTGAAGCGCGGTGGGAATGGGTGCAAGGTGGTGTGATGGGATTGACGTTTGAACATGGGTGGAGGTTCGTCGTCTGTGATTGGCAGGCGTGTGCGCGACAGAGCACGGGGTCGGGCAAGAAGGATGTTGCGTTGGTGGTGGCGCGTCGGGAGGGGTTTGAGAAGCGGTGGGGGATGTGGTTGTGCCGGGCACACGTGAAGGAGGCTTTGGAGTCGCGTGCGGGAAGCGGGGGTGGTTGATGGACCCGGTGTGTTGTCGCGTTTCGTGCGGTGGTGGGTTTGCGGGATCGGAGGTGCGCGGTGGGTTGGACGTCGTCGGGGAAGTTGAAGTGGGTGGTGTGTGATTACAGAAGGTGTACAGAGTCGAGCGTGCCGGATTGCAAGCGGAGTAGGGCACAGGCGCTGGCGGAGCGCGACGGGTTCGGGTTGTGGAGGGAGCTGTGGTTGTGCGCGAAGCACGTCGCGCACTGGAAAGCGCGGCAAGGTGGGCGGGGGGAGGAGTGATGGACCCAGGGCGGGTGATTTCGGAGTCTGAGTACGTGAGGGTGGTGCGCTTTGTGTGTGGTGAGCGCGGCTTCGATGGGGTCCGTGGGCAGTTGAACGCGCCGGCCGCGTCGGCGTCGCGTGGTCGGCGTTACGGTGTGCAGTGCGCGGCGCTGGTTTTGCTGGGGGAGTGTGGTCTGCGTGTTGGCGAAATCGTTGGGCTTGTGGCTGCTGACCTATGCCAAGGGGCTCGTATCCTTGACGCGGTTTCTGTGCGTCGTGCGATTTCGAAGGGCGGAGGGTGCCGTCTTGTACCTGTCGGCGAGCGCGCGAGCGCCGCGCTTCAAGCGTACGCTGATTTTGCGGGTCGCGTTGGGCTGTTCATCGAGGCGCCGCGTTTTCTGGTGCATGGGACACCGTCGCGCGGGATCACTCGGCGGACGGTTCAGCGGTGGACGTCGGCGTGGGGGTCGCGTGCGCTGGGGCGTTCGCTGCACCCGCACGCTTTCCGGCATCTGTTTTGCACACGTGTCGGTCGGGTGGCACCGATCGAGGTAGTGCGTGAGTTGATGGGGCACTCGTCGTTGAAGTCGACCCAGGTGTATTTGCACGCGTCGGGTGACGATCTGCGACGGGCGATCGTGGACGGAGAGCGGGAGCGGTGAGGAGTGTTTACTTGTGTCGGTGTGGGCGGCGTTGGCGGCCGCGGTGGTTGGGGAAGAATCGGTATTACCGGATTTGTCCGGGGTGCCGGGAGCGGACGGCGGTTTGTGAGTGCAAGCCGGTGAATGTGGTTAAGGGCAAGAAATAGAGGAAGGGCGGTGCCAGGATGATCGATCAGAAATACGGGCGGGTGATCTTCGACTTGATGCGTGAGTCGCAGAGGGGGATGGTGTGTCCGCCGGCGGATGAGCCGTGTTTTTGTTTGCGTGCGCGGGACCCGTATTCGACGGTGGCGATTCGGGCGTACATTCAGGCGGTGACGGACGCGGGCGTGAATGACGCGCACGTGTGTGAGTCAGAGAACGCGTTGAGGGTGATTCAACAGTGGCCGGAACGTCGGATGCCGGGCTGACGGCCGGGTGAGCTCGTGAGGTTCAGATACGAAAGGACGGGCGTGCGATGGCGAAATACGGGCGAGGTCTGCGGGTGGCGTTGGTGGTGTGGTGCGTGGTGGTGTGGTGTTGGTCGGTGTGGATGGTGGCCTGCTTAGTGACGGGCTGCACGTCGAAGGTGACGATCAAAGGTCCGGGTGACGTGGTACTTTTTGGGTGGGAAGGAAAGGCGACGGTGGACGCGGAGAATGCGGCGGCGATGCTGATCGTTAAGCGTTTGTTGCCGGGTGAGGTTCATATTGTCGGTCCGGTCTGTGAGGTGGACAGTGGAGAAGCTGAAGCGGGCGAAGCGGTTGCAGGTGGGTCGGGTGCTGTGCTGGCGGTGCCGGGAGGCGCGACAGGTGGCGGGAGTGCGTCCGGGGGTAGTGTCGATTGAACGGTGTGGGCGGTGTGATGCACCGGAGGTGGAGCGGCCGGGGGATATTGCGAAACTCGCTGGGCGTCCTGGGCCTCTCGAATGGTCGCAAGGCATGGGGGACAGAACGCGAGTTGAGACGATTCGGCCAGGCGGGTCGCTTCGCGGCACATGAAGCAGATGGTCATTGGGATAACGGGTGCGTAGGCTCGATCGGGGTCGGGTGTTTGGGTGGGGTCGTACGCGGGGTCCTCTTTGTCGGCGTGCCACTGTGTGACCCAGCCCTTGACCACACCGGCGTTCGCTCCGGTTTTCAGGATGTAGCTGAGCATGTGGACGCGGGGTTCGTCGTCGGTGATCAGGGCGAGCTCGCGGGCGGACGCGATGGACAGGTCACCGGAGTGCAGGTGCTCCTGGAGGTCGGGGGGATAAGTGGCGATGTCGACGCGGCTCTGCACCCACGGGGTGGTTCGGTGCATGAGGGTTGCCAGGTCCGAGACGGAGAGCTCTTCAGCGTTGATCCACTGAGTGATTGCGATCGCCTCTTCGACCGGGGACAGGCGTTCCTGGGTGAGATTTTCGGCCGCGCGGATCGCGGCGGTTTTGGTGTTGGGGTCCACTTCGATGAACGTGGCGATTTCTGACCAGTCGAGCAAGGCGACGGCGGCGAGCCGCCGGTGTCCGTAGATCAATTGGTAAGCTTGGTCGCGGTGCAAGACGCGGATCGGGGACAGGAGCCCGTTGCGTTTGATGTCGGCGGCGAGGGCCCGGGTGGCTTCATCGTCCAGGGTGATCCGGTGGTTTTCCTGGTGGGCTGTCGTGATCTGGTCGAGTCGGAGGGTCTGCGTTTGCACGGGGGGTGACTCCTGCCAGGAGGGGTGTCAGGGTTAGACACGTGCTGGTGGTGCGTTGCAATTGGACGTAAGCGCCCGCGACAAGTCCCAGGTCCTTGGCGAGCGCCACGGGCACGCTAATGATGAATTCGGAGCGCTGACGCCGGATCCGGCGGACGTAGAGGGGGGACGGACCCGGGGTTTCCATGGGTTCCATGGGTGGAGGGTATCCCGGGGGAGTCGGTCGCGTCAAGGGTGGCCTGATAGGGAGTAGTGTTAGGTGTACAACCTCATATTAGGATTATGTAAGGGCCAAATCTGTGATATCTGACGTAACCCGTTACGGGGCAAGGGTTTGTATTTCACAGCCCCTGTGAGTAAACCTGTGAAATGCGTGCGATTCGGGGGGTTTGACAACAGGGGGGCGCCGGGGGGTGTTGCGAACGGGGGAGAATGCAACAGGTAACTCACAGGGCGGGGCAAGATTTCACAGGAACTTCACAGGCAGATCACAGGGGAATAGTACCCTACAGGCTAGGAAACGGCGAAAACGCCGCATTCCCTGGATTCCTGGGCAGGGATGTATGTAACGGTGGCGCTTGTTATCGGACCACACGAGATGTAGGGTTCTGCGGGTGACGACGGGTGAGGGTGGGACGGTGCGTGCGGAGTTGCCGCCGGTGGTGAGCGGCGCGTGGCATGGCCGTTGCAGGGGCAACGGTTGGAACGGAGGCTTGAGCAATGGCGAACATCGCAACGGCTGCGGCCATCGCGGCGAAGTGGGCGCGTGTCACTCCGCAGCGGTCGGCGGATTATCAGTCGGGAATCGAGAGCCCGCGAGCGGATTGGGAAACGGAGACGACGAAGGCGAACGCGGCCTGGAAGGCCGGGGTCCAAGCGGCGGCCTCGCAGGACTTGTTCCTTAAAGGTGTGAAGAAAGCCGGGACGTCCAAGTGGCAACAGAACGCGATTGCCAAGGGGCCGACGCGTTGGTCTCAGGGTGTGCAGTTGGCACAGGGGGCGTTCGAATCGGCTTTCGCCCCATTCCGTGACGCGATCGAGCGGACGGTGCTTCCGCCGCGTTTCCCGCGTCGAGACCCGCGAAACTTGGAGCGGGTCGCCGCGATCGTCAACGCGCTGGTCAAGGTCAAGACGGGCTAGGAGCCTGGCCGGGCAATTGGTGACCGTCTCGAGGCGGTGACCGCAACAGGACGGAGACGGGTGGCATGGGTGACAGGGATCGGTTGATCTTGGCGCAGGGTCTGGCCGTGGGCGTTTGCCTTTGCGACGGCCGCAGCAAGGCTGCGGTGTCGGTGTTCAGTTGCCCGAAGTGCAGAGCGGTGGTCTGCGGGGACTGTGCAGTGGTGCACGCGTGCGGTGAGGCGCGAAAGGAAGGGTCGTAGCTATGTGGCGACGTTCAACGATTGCGAACCGTGAGACGCTCACGGATACGGAGGTGTGGGAGTACAAGTTGCCGACGTCAGGGATCCTGAACGGAGTGTTCTTTCATATCCAGAACACGAATGGTTCAACGAGCAACTTGGACAACGCGATTGCCCAGAACATCAACTCAATCGAGGTGATTGACGGGGGGCGGTGTCTGTTCAGCGTGACGGGTGAACAGGCGGAACTGTTGTCTCTGTTGGCGGCCGGTGTGCCGGGCCGGTCGGTGATCTCTGAAGGTGCTGACGACGTTCAGACGATGACCGCGTTGATCCTGTTTGGACACGGGTTGTGGGACAACGAGCTCGGTCTCGACCTGTCGAAACTGAAGAATCCGCGTGTGCGCGTGGACGTGGATTTCACGGCGGTGCGGGCGGCGGGAGTGACGGGTTTCGTCACAGGCTCCGGCCGGATGAGCGCGGTGGTGGCGATCAACGATGGTGCGGGAGCCCCGTCGCCGGGCCGGTTCTTGAAGTCGGCCGAGATCAAGCGGTGGACGACGGCGGCGAGCGGAGACGAGACCACGCAAGGGCCGGTCGATGGTCCGTGGTCGCGGTTGATCGTGCGGGCTCACGTTGCGAATAACAACGTCGACGACGTGTTGACGGCCATTAAGCTGACGTTCGATTCTGGGCAGTTGGTGGCCTTGGATGAGCGGACACAGTGGGCGGCGGACGGGTTCCCGTTGTGGTTCGGGAGCTTCCCGGAGTTCGCGTGGACGTTGTTCCGTGCGGACACGGATACGCGGGATTTGCGGCATGGTGGAGTGGTGTCGATTGGAGCGATGCCGCTGTTGGATACGGACGTGGCGGCGGCGGCGACGTTCGAGGCCGGTCGGCCGACGTTCAACGTCAACGTCTTGGGTGCGGGAACTACGCAGACGACGGACGGGGACATCTTCGTGCATGCGAAAGTGGCGCACCCGTTCAACGCGTTCCTGTACGACTTCAAGGATCAGGGGTTGCTCGAGGTTGAGGCGTTCCAGCGTGCGGACATCGTGTTGACGCAAGCGGTGGCAGCCGCTGCGGCGTCGATCGTGCTCCAGCAGGAGATGGAAAACACCGAAGTCTAAGGGGTGCGCGGCAATGGTGTGCGGTTCGGATGAGCGTCAGGACGACGGCGACGCGCCGAGCGTGGTGGCGACGTCGGCCATCGTGCTGCGGTGGACGGCAGAGGCATCGATTTCGTGGATGCAATCAAAGCCGATCCCTGGCCGCGTCGACATTCTGTCGGTGACGTTCGACGCGGCCGGGCTCGGTGCGATGGATGAAGTGAACCAGTTTCAGTTGTCGCTGGGTGACACGCTGCCGACGACACAGGCCGAACAGGACGCGCAAGAGCAAGTATTCGATCAGATTGTGGACGCGTCGGGGAGAGAAAACCGGTTCGGGTTGCCGGGCACCAACAGCCAGGCGGCGATCGTGGGTCGGTTCCGGGTGAATCCGAACGGACGCAAGTTCATAGGGTCCATGTTGGCGGCGGGTGGGTTGCGGAATTCTGGATCCATGACAATCGTTTACGAACGCGTGGTGGGGTAGCATGAGCGAGGCGCCGAGCGATCCCGGTACCGGGGAGGGTGGTCCGCCGCCGCGGGCGGTGGACGCGGGGTTTTTCTCCAGCATGATTGGTCGGACCGCGCAGGGTCGGCCGTTGCCGAAAGGGACGGTCGGGCTGGGCACTGCGGAAGTGTTGATCGGGATCCAGTTCTCGGCGACGGGTGCCGGGGGCGGGTTGAACGGTGCAGCGAGTATTGAGCTGCCTGGGGAGAGCGTCATTCGGGAGTTCGGGGTTTGGGTTGGGTTGGAGACGGGGACGATCCTGCCGTATGAGCTGGGGTTTGCGATGGGGACGGAGGCTGTGACAACCCTTGAGGATTTTAGGGCACAGGAGCCGCTGTTTCCGTTCGTGGGGTCGGGGGTTCTGGTGGCACAGCGTCTGTGGATTCGTGGTGGTGAACCGCCGACAGTGATCCGTGGGGCGTTCCCGTTGCGAACGCGGGGGCGTCGTATCCTGATGTTCTTCACCAACGCGCATGCGACGGCCGTGCAAGTGGCGTACGCGTGGTTCGTCTGTGATCGATTCGTGTAGGTGTGATTTGTCGACGATAGACAGGCCGGGCACGGCGGTGGACAAGTTGTGCGGGGATCTGCCGGACCGGTGCTGCTGTCCGATCACTCAACGAGCTCGTTTCCCTGGCCTGAGTCGGCTCGATACGGAGGTGCTGTGCAGTTGTCTCGAGGGGGACGCTCTGCGGCCGGAGGCCTGGTGGTTCAACGTACCGCTGGGCGACGTTCCGCCCTGGGCACATACCGTGAAGCTGCCGGTGTTCTACGCGAGCCAGGCGCACTTGACGCAAATGCGGGCGGATGTGGTGTGTGTGTGCAAGGGGCACGTGTGGGTGATCGAGATCAAACCGGAGGCGCGAGCGACGGCGCTCGGCCAGGCGTTGCTGAACGCGTGGACGTTCAGCCAGGGGATCCCGGACGTGGGACCGGCGAGCCCGGCGATTTTGTGTCGGTGGGCTGCGCCTGAGCTGGTCGAGTTTTGTGCAGCTCACGGGGTGTTCCTTCACGTGACGGGCGGGTAGACTGGTACGCGTCCGAACCGATGCCAGAGCGACGCGCGGGGCCGACTTCGCAAAGGGAGTCGGCCTCGCTGCGTGCGCAGGGAGGGGGGGGTAAACGTGGTGAAGCAGTTAATCGGTGCAAGTTCGACCGTGGATTACGCGCGGCAATCGACGGTCGGTGCGCCAGTGTCAAGGCTCATCACATGGCCCGGGTGGTGCGCGGTTGGGTGCGGAGGTAGAGCGTCGCGTGGACAGCGCAGTACCAAAAAGGGTTGCAGCCGCGAAAGCTTTGGGTGACGGCGCGCCGGATGGCGATCGTCCGGGTGCTTCCGGGGACCGTCTTGGTTGGGCAACCGGGGTGGTCGCAGAGGACCGCGAAATTTCCGTTCTTCTTGTAGAGAGCCATTGCGATTGTGTCCTTTCCGTGCCGGTGTTGACCAGGCGACACCGCCCCGTCCACCGGACCTATAAGCGTGCTGGTCCGGTGGTCGGGGTGGTCAACGCGCAGCGTAGCAGAACTGCAGCCCCCGCGTCGAGCGGGCGGGGGCTGTCGTGTCAAGGTGAGCGGTGGTTTGCACGTGATTGTGTCAAGGGGAGTCGGTTGGCACATCGCCAGGGGCGACGTGGGCACGTGCGTACGCCGGTCACAGGGGGTGCGCGCCGGCCGGCGCGTCCGTTGCACGGTTGTGGGGTTGGAATAGTTCAGCGGCATGGGAAGTGGAATAATTCGCGACGTTTTCGTTTGATCGTGACTGCGTGGTGCTGGTGCAGGGGCTGTTACCGAACACTCCTGCAGATCCGCGGTCGTGGACCCGCCCGGCCGGGCGGAACGCCCGGCCGGGTGCCGCCCGGTCTGCCAGTATGGCAGACCGGGCGGGGAGGTTCGCGACCGCGGACCTCTTGCAGGCGTGCTCGGGTGGTGGTCCTCTTGGCCGACATCGTCGCCGCCGCTCCGCGGCGGTGTCCTTAGAGGCCTCCCCCCATCCACCCGAAGCGATCCCCGCATGGATGCGGGGTGAGCGGGCACGCCTGCACCGGTTTTCAGCCTCCGGACAACACCGCGGCTGTCCGGCAGAAGTCGCTGCGAGCCGCGGTGTCGGAGGCTGAAAACCGGAGGGGGGGAGACGGGGGGTGATGCAATCCCCCCCGTGGCGATGTGCAGGGGGTGGGGGAGTGATGTGGCATCGCTCCCCCAGGTCCTGCGCAGCGCCGCCGGGGGAGCACGGCTTTTAGTGCGCTGGGGGGTGCAACCCCCCTTGGATGGAGACTGGGCGCGCCGTCGGGTTCTGCGCGGGGTGTCTCCGAGAAACGGTCGGTGGCATAGGAAAGGGGTTCGTTTGGGGTTTGCGGGATCCGGGCGGGAAGCGTTTTTTGGGGTGGTCGGGGTCGAGT
>SDBU01010581.1_pt1 | contig 10221 bp, 10 predicted proteins | sample 2277071 | NCBI WGS metagenome assembly SDBU01 (sample SAMN10397929, study PRJNA504765) | marine sediment metagenome | isolation source: marine sediment core GS08_GC12, 126 cmbsf | place: Arctic Ocean: Gakkel Ridge, Loki's castle | collected 2008 | reverse complement strand
ATGTTACCCGTGAATGACATAGGCACTCCGGGGTACTCCACAAGCTCCGTACTCTGCGGGTAGTGGTTAAACATCTCTGAGGGTAGGAGAAGTGCTGCTACTGAAAACCACGGGCTAACCTTGGCGAAGTGGACCTACTCCCACGCGGTGACAGCGCTTCGCTGTCCTTCCGCTTAGGGAGATGAGCTATTTTTTAGCTCAAATGCCGATTCATCCCCTCCTGATTCAAAGAATCAGGAGGGGTATTCTCGGCAAAGAAAGGATAAAATTACATGATAACTTCCAATGAACGCAATGACCAAGGTGAGTTTGCGCGACAAGAAGACCAATTTCGGGATTGGGTGACCCGCGACGGTTCTTCGGGTTATTCGGCTGAACCAGGCCGTTATCATCTCTATGTCTCGCTCGCCTGCCCTTGGGCACATCGCACAATCATCATGCGTAAGCTCAAAAAGCTTGAGGATGTTATCGGGATGACTGTTGTTGACCCAATTCGAGACGAACGCGGATGGGCATTTCGTAATGGTTCGGGGTACAGTGAAGACCCCATCAATGACTTTAAATTCCTCAGTGAAGCCTATAAAGCTACATACCCGAACTACAATGCCCGCGTTACGGTCCCTGTGTTCTGGGATAAGAAGACAGGACGAATCGTCAGCAACGTCGATGATGACATCATGCGGATGTTCAATAGCGAGTTTGATGATTTCACCGACATCGCACTTGACTTTTACCCGGAAGAATTCCGTGACGAGATTGATAAGGTGAATGACCTTGTTTACCCAAACATAAACAATGGCGTCTACCTGGCGGGCTTTGCAACAACACAACGAGCCTATGAGCGAGCGGTCCGTAAACTGTTCGATGTGCTCGACCAATTCGAAGAACGCCTTTCAAACCAGCGCTACCTCATCGGCAATCGGCCCACCGAAGCCGACTGGCGGTTGTTTCCGACGCTGATTCGCTTCGACGCGGTCTATCATGGTCATTTTAAGTGTAACATCCGCCGAATCGTCGATTACCCTAACCTTTATGGATACTTGCGAGACCTGTACCAGCACGACGGAATCGCGGAGACAGTAAATTTTGACCACATCAAGCGGCACTACTATGTCACACACACGGACATCAATCCGACGCAGATTGTGCCGGTTGGACCTGAACTCGACCTCACCTCGCCTCATGGTCGTGAGACACTTAAATAAAGTGGGTCAGAATTGGCATATGCGACTTGGGTTGAGTAGCGGCTTGGGTTGAGTAGGAGCAAAGCGACGGCGCCGGGTTGAGTGCCCGAAGGCTTGGGTTGAGTGCCCGAAGGGTGTATCGAAACCCGTATCGAAACCATCGAAACCAGCGACTTGGGTTGAGTAGCACCTCGTTCCTCGGCATAAACTCCGCGTATCGAAACCACGTATCGAAACCCAAAGCGAAGCAAACTAATCAGGCTACAATTGGATTGTGTTTTCATCTACCAAAGTCAAGATATATTAGAAGAATAAATCTCAAATCAAAACAGGAGGTGACGAGGATGTTCATTTATCTGAACGGCAAAAAGGAAGAAATAGAGGATGACATGAGTATCTCAAGGCTTCTTGAAAGAAAAAAGATTAGACCGGAGGTAGTTACTGTGGAATTGAACGGTCATATAATTGGCAGAGAAAAGTTCAAGGATACGCTCCTGGACGAAGGAGAAGAGGTTGAATTCGTCTACTACATGGGAGGAGGAACCTCATGGCTAAATTGGTAAACAGTGTGCTAGAACTGATAGGCGATACCCCTATGGTTAGGCTCAACAAAATTGTCAAACCGGGTATGGCGGAAATCCTGGGGAAGCTGGAATCTTGCAATCCCGGCGGGAGTGTGAAGGATAGGATTTGCCTCTTCATGATTGAGGATGCTGAAAGGAAAGGGCTTTTGAAAGAGGGGGCGACTATCGTAGAACCTACAAGCGGAAACACGGGAATCGGACTTGCGATGGTGGCGGCAGTGAAGGGATATAAATGCATAATTGTTATGCCTGAAACGATGAGCCTTGAAAGGATATTCATATTAAAGTCGTTTGGCGCTGAGATGGTGCTCACTCCAGGCGTTGAAGGGATGAGAGGCGCCATTAAAAAAGCTGAAGAACTGATGGAAGAGGTCGAAAACGGCTTCATGCCTCAACAGTTCAAAAATCCCGCAAACCCACAAATACATCAGGAGACCACCGCAAGGGAGATACTGGAAGTAACCGATTGGAAGCTTGACGCTTTCGTCGCCTGTGTCGGGACAGGTGGAACGACCACCGGCGTGGGCGAGGTTTTGAAAAAGGTGAACCCGAACATAAGGATAGTCGCTGTGGAGCCTAAAACGAGTGCCGTGCTCTCAGGTGGAAAGTCCGGCCCCCATAAGATTCAGGGGATAGGGGCGGGGTTCATCCCTGATGTCTTGGACATCAATGTTATAGACCAGGTTATCCAGGTGGATGATGACAACGCCTTCAAAACCTCGAAGCTTCTCGCCAAGGAGGAAGGGCTTTTCGTGGGAATATCAGCAGGAGCCTCGGTAGTCGCCGCCTTGGAAGTAGCTGAAGAACTGGGTGAAGGGAAAACTGTCGTCTGTATCCTGCCGGATACAGGGGAGAGATACTTCTCCATGGAACAATATTTTGAATGAGGAGGCAAAAGGGCAAGAGGGCAAAAGGGTTAAGGGAAGGCGAAAGAAAATCAACTCATGCCCAATTTACCTTCGCCTTCTGCCTTCCGAATTCCAATTGCTTATGACAATCCGAGACGAATGACCAATAAAGATTTTGCTTGTTTTTTTAATCCAAATTCCGATGAGGAGAGGGAAAAGATGTTCAGATTACCAAAAGAAGTAATCGAATCCATAGGGGATTTCAAAGATGCATTGAAGGATTTTAGAGATGGGAGTATGAGTTCTGACCGTTTTAAGGGAATTCGCGTCCCCTGGGGGCTATATTCCCAGAGAGGTGGAGAGATATTCATGGCGCGTATGAGAATACCGGCAGGTGTAGTGAACTCAAAGCAACTTAAGGCTCTAGGTGATTGCTCCCAAAAATACGGAAACGGTGTGTTGCACGCTACCACGCGTCAAGATATACAAATCCATGATGTAAGTATTGAGGATACGGAAAATATTATAGAATATCTGAAAGAGTTCGACCTTTCTCCAAGAGGTGGTGGGGGAAATACCGTCAGAAACATCACCTCCTGCTCATTTGCTGGGGTATGCGGGAAAGAAACTTTCGATGTTCGAAGTTATGCCATATCTCTGGCCGAATTTCTCCTTCCAGACCCAGATTCCTACAGACTTCCTCGTAAATACAAGATAGCCTTCTCAGGTTGCGGTGAAGATTGCGCCATTGCTACCTTATCCGATTTAGGATTCATCGCTAAAGAGAAAGTCCTGGATGGAAGAAAAGTTCTGGGATTCTCAGTTCACGCAGGGGGTGGAATGGGAGCGCACTCAAGGGTGGGAGAACTGCTTGAGGAGTTTATCCCCCCTAAGGATGTGGGATATATAGCTGAAGCGATAAAGAAGGTGTTTTTCAAACATGGTGAGAGAAAGAATAAACACCGTGCTCGATTGAGATTCCTCGTGGAGAAAATCGGATTCGAGGAGTTTAAGAACCTTTACAAAAGAGAGTTAGCAGAACTGAAAGATACTACTCACATAGCTTTAAGGAGGATAGAGTTCCAATACCCTGAAGACGTCGATGCAAAATTGCCCGTTTCGTTGGATGAGGGGTTTGAAACCTTCAAAGTCTACAACGTATTGCCTCAGAAGCAAAAAGGATATTTCACAGTGGGCATCAGGCTGCATCTTGGTGATATCCAAGCGGATAAGCTCATCAAACTTGCTGACATCGCCGATGAGGGTAAACACAGAGGTTTACCCCTACAGACGATGGAGTTTCGAACCGCTCAAAACCAGAACATTCACATCTGCAACGTAAAAGCTGATGCAGTTTACACTTTATACGAGAAGTTGAGGGAACTGGAGCTTGCATCTCCATATATCTCCACTATTTTCAACCCTACAAGCTGTCAGGGGGCGGCTACCTGTAATTTAGGTATTTGCAACTCCAAAGCCTTAACTGATGAACTGATTGAATTTCTAGAGGGAGATGAACTGAATCCAGCATCTCTTAAGGAGTTCAACATAAGAATGAGCGGTTGCCCGAATTCATGCGGACATCATCCCAGAGGTGTGATAGGATTGCATGGTATTGTGCGTAAAGTGGGAGTTAGACCTGTGCCCTTCTACAAGATTCTGCTTGGAGGAAAAGTGAAAGAGGGGGAAACCAAACTTGCGCAAGAGGTGGGAATCGTCCCAGCAAAAAACGTCCCTTATGTATTGAAGGAATTCTTGAAGGCATCGCAGGAGAAGGTCAGTGGATATGATGACGTTTATGGTTATCTGGAGAAGGAAGGCGAAGGAATAATGGAGCATCTCATTGAGAAGTTCGCGTATGTGCCACCTTACGAGGAAGATGCCACTTTCTACCAGGATTTCGGGGCAAAGGAAGATTTTACACTGGCTGGAATAGGTCAAGGTGAGTGCGGCGCGGGGGTGTTAGACCTAATCGAGTCAGATTTGGAGGACGCCCAGAGGGAGCTTACCTTAGCTGAAGAAAAAAATTACGACGTTTCTCTATTGTCAGAGGTTTTGCACCTTTCAGCGAGGGCATTGCTGGTTGTGAAGGGTATTGAACCTAAAAGCCCTGAAGAAGCTGTTGATTCCTTCCTAAAGGAGTTCGTACACACCAACATCGCCTCCGAAAGATTTGAGGATTTAAAGGAGAAATTCATCGCCCTCGAAGATGCGAAAGAAGTCAGGGGGAGAGAGGAGCTTTTCACCTATGCTAAGGAATTCTATCAGGAAGTGAAAGAGGTGTACTCCTCCATGGACCCAAGCTTCAGCTTCCCCAAGAAAACCGCGCCGAAAGAAGAGGAAGAAGAAGAAAGCCCGCAGGTTCTGGATTTGAAGGGAACTCCCTGCCCCATAAACTATGTGAAGGTAAAACTATTCCTCGAAAACCTTGAGCCAGGCTCCGTCCTTGATATCTATCTAGACGAAGGAGAACCCATGGACAACGTCCCTAAAAGCTTGGAGAACGACGGTCATAAGATTCTACAAACAGAGAAATTAAATAAATTTTACAAGGTAAGAGTGGAGAAAGGGGGAGAATAATGGAAAACGGGGGGTTTATAGAAGGATTAAAGTGCAGGGAATGTTCAAGAACATATCCGCATCAACCCCTTTATGTGTGTGAGTGGTGCTTCGGACCCCTGGAGGTCGTATATGATTATGAGAAGATAAAAAAATCCCTCACCAAAGATTCTCTAAAGGAAAGGGATTTTAATATGCATCGCTACAAGGAACTTCTCCCTCTGGAGGATAATCCGATAGTTGGTCTTAACACCGGTTTCACACCGCTTATCAGAGCTAAGAACTTGGAGAAAGCTTTAGGGGTTAAAGAGCTTTATATAAAAGACGATTCCGTGAATCATCCTACGCTCTCCTTCAAAGATAGGGTGGTATCCGTGGCTATTTCTAAGGCGAAGGAGTTCGGTTTTGACACAGTCGCCTGCGCATCAACCGGCAATTTAGCAAATGCTGTGGCTTCACAGGCTGCTGCTGCGAATTTGAAGAGGTACATTTTTATTCCAGTAGACCTAGAGCTTGGGAAAATTGTAGGTACCTTGATATATAATCCTATTTTGGTAGGCGTTGAAGGAAACTATGACCAGGTGAACAGACTCTGTACGGAGATAGCCTCGAAATACGACTGGGGTTTCGCGAACATAAATTTGCGACCATTTTACGCTGAAGGGTCCAAAACATACGGATACGAAATCGCCGAACAACTCGGCTGGAAACTTCCCAAACACGTGATTGTCCCCGTAGCGGGAGGCTCTTTAATTACCAAAATTTGGAAGGCTTTCAAGGAATTGGAGATTCTCGGATTTGTGGAGGAACTGGATGCGAAGATTTATGCCGCTCAGGCTGAAGGGTGTTGTCCTGTGGTGGAGGCTATAAAAGAGGACAGGGAGATAATAAGACCACAAAAGCCCAACACTATTGCTAAATCTATCGCCATCGGAAATCCCGCAGATGGGGTTTATGCCGTAAGAACAATGAAGGAATCCGGGGGAACCGGGGAAGATGTCTCCGATGATGAGATAATTGAAGCTATGAAGCTTTTGGCTTTCTGCGAAGGAATATTCACAGAAACGGCTGGCGGAGTTACTTTAGGTGTCACCAAAAAGCTCATCGAAAAAGGGGTTATCCCGGAGGACGAAAGCATCCTCGTATGTATTACGGGGAATGGACTTAAGACCCAGGAGCCGTTAGCAGGAAAAATCGGTGAATTTATAAGGATAAAACCCAACATAGATTCCTTTGAAGAAAAGGTTAAAGGCGAGTGATGAGTATCAAGTGATTTTGTTGAAAAGTGACTGACCTAAAACTCCGTAGGAGTGATATGTATTTAACCTTGTATGGAGTAGAAATCCGTCTTAGCAAAAAGTTTTTTAATCCGCTAGCCAGAAATCCGTTAGCAAAAAGAAAACCGAATTCCGAAAGGGAGGCAGAATATGATTAAAGTGAGAATTCCAACACCTCTGCAGAAGATAACTGCTGGCGAGCAGGAGGTAGGGGTGGAAGTAAGCGATATAAGCTTGAAGGAATTCATAGAAAAACTCGACGAAGAATTTCCAGGGATAAAGGAGAGACTAGTAAATGAAGATGGTTCCCTGAGAAGATTCGTAAACTTCTATGTTAACGACGAAGATATTAGGTTTCTAGATGATGAGAACACTCTTTTGAAAGATGAAGATGTAGTATCCATCGTCCCAGCAATCGCCGGGGGAGCGTTGGAAATCAGCGAAGATCAAATTGAAAGATACTCAAGACAAATAATCCTGCCCGATGTTGGAGGAAAAGGGCAGGAGAAACTTTTTTCCGCCCGCGTCCTTGTAGTAGGAGCGGGCGGACTCGGCTCACCCGTGGCTTTGTATCTGGCGAGCGCCGGCGTGGGAACTCTGGGAATTCTGGATTCCGACGAAGTGGAACTTAGCAACCTCCAAAGACAGATACTTCACAAAACCAGCACTGTGGGAATTTCGAAAACGGAATCGGCAAAAAAAACCTTGAAAGACCTTAATCCCGATGTTAAAATTATAACACACAATTTAAGGATAGATTCACAAAATGCTCTGGATATAATTAAAGATTACGATATCGTTGTTGACGGTTCGGACAACTTTCCCACAAGATATCTAATAAATGACGCCTGCGCTTTTCTCAATAAACCGTTATCCCACGGGGCGATACTCAGATTTGACGGTCAAATATTCACAATAGTACCTTACCAGACTCCTTGTTACAGATGTCTCTTTGAATCGCCTCCGCCTCCAGGGCTTATCCCTTCGTGTCAGGAAGCGGGGATTTTAGGTGCTGTGGCAGGGATAATTGGGACGTTGCAGGCGAACGAGGTTTTGAAACTAATAATGGGAATCGGAAAACCACTCTTTGGAAGGCTTCTTATATTCGACGCCCTTGAAACAGAGTTTAGAGAGGTGAAAGTTCCCAAAAACCCGGAGTGTCCTTTGTGCGGGGAAAACCCCACTATAAAGGAACTGATGGATTATGAAGAGTTCTGCAATTTGAGAATGGAGGCTTAAAAATGGCAAAAGAGCTTGTACATTTGATATTCCCACAGAATCTGATAAAGGAGCCCCTAATCTATACAGTAGCCAAAAAATTTGATATCACGCCTAACGTAAGGCGGGCAAATATAACTGAGACGATAGGGGAAGTTATATTAGAACTGAGTGGAGAGGAGGAGAATCTTCGAAAAGCGAAGGAGTATATGGAAAGCATGGGTGTAAAAGTTGAACCTTTGCCTGGGGACATAATAAACGGATAGAACGATGTAGTTTACGAAGTAAACACCGAGCAAAGCGAGCATGGATGTTACGGACCCGTAACATCCATGAAATTTATCAAAAAATGTCTGTCATCAATTTTCTGATAAATTTTTGCTTGACAATATATTTTTAAAAGTGTTATACTTCGCGAAATACTTCTAACATAAAAAAGGTTCATATCAAATTTGGGAAAAAGCAGTGTACAAAGGTCAAAATTTTCTTAAAATTCTAATTGCAATAATCTTCACACTATCCTTTTCTTTTACTGTTTGGGCATCCGATGCTTGCATGGGCAATAGTTCAGATTGTGATTGCATGCATCATCATTGTAAACATGAAAGAAAAGAGTTGGCAAGAAGCAATATTTGTGCTTGTGGCTTGAAAGCTCAAGTTCTGCATCAAAATAAAGTTAATTTCCCCATAAAAAGTCCAAATCTTTTATCCATATTGCCTCTTCCTTTATTTTTACCAATCGACACTATCATCTCTCCAGTTCCTAATATTACGGGACATTTCTACATCAATTCCGATTATCCAATTGTTTTTAGCCGTGCCCCACCTTTTTCACTCATCTAATATTCAACTTTAAATATATATTGACAAATTGTATAATAATCTTTCTGGCTGGAAGAACTTTGTTTTTCTGGTGTTCCAATTGCTTTGCATCTGGAAACATTGAGGTTATGATGCAGACTCCTGCATCAAGAATTGGGAAAATCTTGTAGACATCTGTTATGGTTTTTGAGTAAAAAAATTGGTAATGATTGCGGAGAATGTAGAGCGAATCGCTGAATTCCAAGTTTTCGTTGCAAGCCGCTTCAGCGACGAAACAAATTCGCTTAGACGAAACACCGTTCCGCACTACACCTCTTCCTACAAACTCATTGCCCAAAGATTAAATCAAAAACCATCACATAAAAAAGAACATTTCTCAACTCAAACATTTATTGTGTAAACCCTAGCCTTGAAAACCTTGTTGTAGCAATAGTTTAGTAATAGGAGGTACCGACAAATGAGAATATTCCGTTTCACACAACAAATTTTAGTGGTGCTACTTCTCATTTCCTTATGTGCCATTAAAATATCGCAGGTCAATGCCCTTGAAGTTCCAAGGATTACTTTGGAGGAACTGAAGAGCAAATTAGACCAGAAGGCTGATGTCATTGTAGTTGATGCTCGAGGAAAAAATTCCTTTGAACAGGAACACATCAAAAGTGCCATTTCCATACCGGAAGGGGAGGTGGAAGCGCGGCATAATGAACTTCCGAAAGACACGGAAATTGTCTTCTACTGAAGCTGACCGCGTGAAGCGACAAGTGTCCGTGCGGCACTAATATTGATGGAAAAAGGATTTGAAAATGTATTCGCCTTAAAGGACGGATTTCCTGGCTGGAAAAATGCAGGATATCCCACTGAAGTTGGAAGCATTGATGAACCTGTGCAAATTCACCTCAGTGACGCGACGAATCTACCAGATGGTACAGTTTCAATTGAGGTGACGTTCAATGCAAATAATAAGCCCGTATCCACTATCTCACTTGAGATTGGATTTGAAGCAAATTTACTTACACATCCCAAAGCGATTATCAGCCCGACAATCAAACAGGGAACTCCTACGGATAGGATGTTGTCAACCAGTACCCCTGACGCAGGTGTTTTCAAGCTCGATTTTCTGTCCGCTTCTCAAACGCAAGCGAGCCTTAACGCTACTATCCCGGACGGGGTTATCGCTACTGTAACGTTCGATGTTGCTCCTGAAGCGGAATCAGGAACCAAGGTCAATTTGACCAGCACTCCTGATGCAATGGATGGCAAAAAACGGTTTTTTAAGACCACTGGAAGAAATGCTACAGTTACTATCGTGCCATTTACTTCCATTAAGCCATCTTTGAAGATTGCTACAACTTGGGGTAGCATCAAGTCTAAGTGATAATTTGGTAACCTGGAAATTGGGAAAAGTGAAAATTTCCCAATTTCCTAATTTCCAATCTAACCAAATAAGGAGAAAAAAGTAATGTCAAGACAAGGAACACTCGAGCGCGGTGCGATGCCACCGCAAAGCGGTAGAACGCTGGAGTCACACTGGAGTCACACGGTGAAACCGAGGTTTCACCTGTGCGCTCCATCGCCGAAGGCGACGCCTGTGTGCTCCACCGCGCTTATAAAGCTATCTTTCCTCATAATCTTCCTAACAATATGTACATCCAGCGTTTACGCCGATAGAGTTGAACTTTTCGAGCCGCCTAGACTATTCAATATACCGGTTGCCGATACTCTAAAATCT
>SDBU01010580.1_pt1 | contig 10223 bp, 12 predicted proteins | sample 2277071 | NCBI WGS metagenome assembly SDBU01 (sample SAMN10397929, study PRJNA504765) | marine sediment metagenome | isolation source: marine sediment core GS08_GC12, 126 cmbsf | place: Arctic Ocean: Gakkel Ridge, Loki's castle | collected 2008 | reverse complement strand
CACGAGGGTGGAAACCATTTTCAATACATAATCCCTGCGCTCTTTTTTTGGAGTTTCTGGAAGCACCATCTCCACGCATTGGGGCATCATTGTTAGCATTATGCTGGCCATCATCGGCATCTCTGTCTCATCACCACCCACCCATCATCTTGGACATCGTTCCTGGCATGCCACCTTTGCCTTCACCACCCTCCATCATCTTGGACATCATCATTTGCGGCATCATCTTCTGCTTATCGTCTGCGGTCATGTCGGCAAAGAATTTATCCATCATTTTGTCCATCATCTCATCTTTCTCTTCTTTGCTCATTCTCCCCATCATAGACTCCATCATTCTTTCCATCATACCAATGGTCGTTCCCTCCTTCTCGAACTATATAATGTTTTCTGTCCAGACGTAACAGAAACTATCTTCTTCAGTTATTCTCCGAAGAATCGGCTGACTGGAGTGATAGTGGCCTTACACTGCTTAAAGCCTGGCACCAGGAACTTCTCAACTGTGTCGTAGTCGGCAGCTTCCACGACATAGTACAAGGTGTGCTCGGTGTAGGCGCCGTAACCTGCAACAATTTTGAGCCCCGGCACATTTTCTGGATTCTCATGTAGAACTTCGCGCCCCCCAGCGTCAATGGGACAAGTCTCCGGCGTGTGAGTTTGGGTAATGAGGAATAGCATCGAAATTTACCTCCTAATACAAAGACTTGATTTCCCCCTTATCTTGATAAAAGCGTGTACAACCCCCCCCGGCGATCAAGGCCAATCCCCCTGAAGGGAACCAGGTGTGATGCTTGTGGCTCTCGCAGATGAAAGACCAGCTAGTCAGGCTCACAAATCTTGAACTCCAACAGCCAGGATGGTGAGTCTCTCACGATGGTCGGTTGGAGATAGGCCAAACAGTCTTGCATTGGCACCAGATAGCCCATGTAGGTACATCAACCGCCGAAATTGGCTGATTCCAGCTATGATGGCTCTTCGACAACAAGCTGTTCTTGCAAGAGCGCTGGGATTCGTACGTTCTGTTCCAGTGTCTGGTGCACGCCAGACATGATCTTCTTTTGGGGCAACTCGTCTGGTATGCGCTCTAACATCCGCCCGCACCTGGCCGCAAACGGTTGCGAAAGTCTTGCGCGCTTCTCAGCGGGTAGGAAGAGGCCCGCAATTAGGCCAACAACCACGCCGGCAATCGCGCCGCCGAGAAGTGTTACCATTAGCAACATCACCTTCTTCATAAACACCTCTTCACATGAATTATTTTATGCACCCATGGTAGACCGATCTGCCGCCGCTATCAAAGTACTAGTCAACTGAAAAGTTAAGCAGACCTGGGCTGGATCCGATCACCGAGATTTCAATTACTGAACTCAAAGGTCTCTTTTCATCCCCTCATATTCCTCTTTGGATATTTCGCCTCTGGCATAGCGTTTTTTAAGTATCTCTAAAGGCGACTCTAACCCACTGCTTTCGCGAGGCTCCCTCCTCGAATCTCTCCGCGGTCCCATAAAGCCTCTGCGCCCCATCATTATGAACATAAAGGTGATCATCACAACAACCCCGATAATGGGGAATATGATCCACCATCCACCCAAACTAAAATCTCCAGGAAACATATCTTTCTCTCCTTTGTCTAGTGACGACGGTGATTTTAAGAATGCAGCCAGGTCTGCCAGGTCTTCGTCGCCAATATTCCAGCGGGGCATGTCATAACTCAACACCTCTCCATCGGGATGTTTGCCTTCCACTACTACCAGACGGAAGCCTTCTAGGTCGTAACCGGTGTGCTCGTGAGTATGTTCGTCGCCAGGCGCACCCTCTTCATCGTACTCCTGCTGGCTAGTACCGACCAGCGGATATCCGGCGCTTCCATCACCTTCATGAGCATGGTGTGTATACCCCCTCTCGCATTCACACCATGACAGGAGGCACAGCTGAGTTGTGTATTCATCATCATGCCGGGGCTTCCAAAGGCCGGACCGCCACGGAAAGTGATGCGCACGCCACCTTCATTAGAGCCCGTAAAATAGATGCGTTCACTGTTCGAGATAAACCCGTTCGCGAAAGCGCCCCACAACAGGCCAATGGCAATCACCAAGACCATCACGGCCACAACGCCGATTACAGTCACTGGATTCCAGTTAGTCATTAGCACACTCAATTCATTGTGTGCATGCTCAGGAGCTGCTCAGTGATCAACTCAGGCAAAAAAAGGAAGACGCCATCAAAAAATGCTCTCGCCATGGAATCTCCATCCTTTGGATAGTTACTTGGACAACACATCCGCTGCGTTAGGGAAACGCTAGAGAGTCATCCGACTAGTTGTTTTCTTCAAGTAAGTATAGAATTCGGGGTGGATATGTCCTTAATGTCCTAGGTTACTCGATAAGCGCGTTCGGGTATAGGGACAAATGTCACGACTTTACTGTGACAAACGAAACTACCTGTCAGCAATAGTCAAAAAAACTTATTGGTAAACACCAACGCTTAATGACAATTAGACGACCATATCTAATTGTAGTTGACAGGGTTTTTCCTTTCGGTTTGGATTGTATAGAAGTCCGCTATCTTAACTCAGCTTGTTCCAGTAAACATCACCACCTTTCAAACCACCAGGCACCATGCAAATATGTAAAATACTTCGCCCGACACATCAAAAAAAACCACCAGCTTATTGCCAGCGGCTTTTAATGATAACCACGAAGCTGCCCAGGCCCCCCTATCTGCTTGAACAGCCGCCTGAAGTAACAACCGTTAGAATAAGATTATTCTATACCATTTTATCCAAAAATAAACATTATTCCAAAATTCACAATATCACCCAACCTCAACAGGGAGGACGGATTCACTCCCGTAAAATCGCTGTGTACAAAAATGTCTAGACTTTGCACTTGCCGGGTTGTAATAATGTTTAATATAAATGATACTTGACCAGAGCCCTATTCTTTAGCCCCTATTTTTCCTTCCCCAAAACTTTCAATAAAATAGTAATTGTGACTCGACTTGATCCCTCTGCACCTACATTTACTGAATCACCATTGTTGGTTTCAACTGAACAGTATCAATACATATAATCAACCTATAGGCAACCTTCGTGGACCTATTTGGTTTGTTGAGTTAAACAATAAGAGCTGATAAGATAGTTTTCGAACCACAAGATTATCTGTTTGGATTTGTGCGCTTTACATTAATAAATTTTGAGCTTAATTATTTATTCGAGTGATCCATAAATCCATTAATCTCCAATTTCCATCGCCCAGAGGTGGCCATGATCTCTGAATTAGCCAATCGATTGAGGGAAAACATCCAGAAAGTGATCGTCAGTAAAGACGATGTGATCAATTTGACTCTCGTGGCAGTCCTCACCGAAGGACATCTCTTGCTGGAAGATGTACCCGGGATCGGGAAAACAACGTTGGCGCGTGCCCTGGCAATTTCGCTGGGCTGCACTTACCGGCGCATCCAATTCACTCCAGACTTGCTGCCCTCCGATGTGACCGGGCTAAACTGGTTCAATCAGAAAGAACAAACTTTTGAATACCGGCCTGGACCCATTATGAGCCAGGTAGTTTTGGCGGATGAGATCAATCGCGCCACACCACGCACGCAATCCGCGCTATTGGAGGCGATGCAAGAACGGCAGGTCACCATCGATGGTGTCACACGTCCGCTGCCGCGCCCATTTTTGGTGATGGCAACCCAGAATCCGGTTGAATTAGAAGGCACCTTCCCTCTCCCGGAAGCCCAGGTTGATCGTTTTCTTCTGCGTTCTGTGATTGGCTATCCTTCGGAAGAGGGTGAGAGCGCCATCCTTGAACGTTTTCGAGCGGATGATCCTTTAGCTAGTCTATCCGCAGTGACCACTCCGGAAGAGATCATGAATGTGCAGCAAGAGCGGAAAGGAATCAGGGTGGAGACCTCAGTCCGGGACTATGTTGTTGCGGTGGCCCGCGCGACGCGCCAACACCCAGAGATCGAGCTCGGGGCGAGCCCACGAGCGACGCTGGCATTGTATTGGGCATCCCAAGCCTGGGCAGGTATCCAGGGGCGAGAGTATGTGCTCCCAGATGACGTCAAATTCCTGGCTCCGCATGTGTTGACCCACCGGCTGATGATCTCGCCCCAGGCGCAGCTGCGCGGGCGCCAGCCTGAAGAACTGGTGGCAGACATCGTAGAAGCAGTACCGGTACCTGTCGAGGGTTAATTTGGATCTGAAGCGCTGGTTACCCTTGTTCCTGGTGGGGATCATCCTTGGTGTGGTTTTGCGCGTTTCTTTCCTGGTCACCTTTATTTTGATGCTCTTGTTGGTAATGAGCCTGGCAACCTGGTGGCAAAAACGCTCATTAGATGGCGTAAACTACCATCGGCGACCGTTTTACAAGCGGGCATTTCCAGGAGAACGGATACCCTTGCAGATCGAAATTGAGAATCGAAAATTACTACCTCTGACCTGGTTGCGGGTCCAGGATCCCTGGCCGAGAGCAGTTGGTCCGGAGGAAGATGACATCCTGGCACCAACCCATCTCCCAGATCAAGGCTTGTTGACGAATGTGTTCAGTTTGCGCTGGTATGAACGTGCCAGGCGAAATTACACCCTTAAATTTCGCAAAAGGGGGGTCTACGCCGTGGGACCAGTGAAAATCGAATCTGGTGATCTATTCGGAATATTCGAACGTTCGGAGCGGCAGGATCCGGTTGAGCTGCTGACAGTGTTCCCAGAACTGATCCCTTTTAACGATCTGCATTTACCCGCTGATGACCCTTTCGGTGATCGCCGCTCACGCCGCAGATTGTATGAGGATCCAAACCAGCCGATCGGTGTACGGGATTACCTTCCTGAAGACAGCTTCAGGCGGGTGCATTGGCCAGCAACGGCCCATACTGGCCAGCTGCAGGTCAAGGTTTATCAACCGACTTCAGCCAATATTATGGTGGTTTGCTTGAACGTCTCTACTTTTGCCCGTCACTGGGAAGGCACGAACCCAGATTTGCTGGAGCATGTGATCAAGGTGGCGGCGACATTGGCGACGAAAGGGATTGAAGATGGCTATCGAGTGGGGTTGATCGCCAATGGATGTCTGGCGCATGCCGATCAACCCTTCCGGATACCTCCCGGTAGATCGCCTAAGCAGCTTGCTTCGCTTCTTGGAGCATTGGCAGGGGTAACTCCTGTGGTGACAGGGCCGTTTGAGAATTTCTTAATTAAACAAGTACCGCGGGTTTCTTATGGAGCAACTTTGCTGATCGTCACCAGTGTCACTAATCCTGAATTATTCGAGACCCTGGTTCAGCTTAAGCACCATGGAAGGCATATAACTTTGCTATCTTTTGCTGAAAAGCCCCCGACGCAGGTTCCGGGTATCCGTACTTTCCACATGCCTTTCGTACCTGAAGTCTCCCAGTGAATAATAACGCCTTATGGCAGTCCAGGAATTAACCCCTCTTCGTTTACCAAAGCTTCGCTACTGGCGCGAATTAGCCATTCTATCTTTAATGGTCATGGAGCTATCTTGGGTGGTGCCCTGGTATCGTTCCCTGACACCGGAAACTTATGCGGTGTCTATCTGGCGGGCTTTTTTTGTGCTCTTTGCCATTCTGGTATTGGCAAATCTCTCGACTCGAATCATGAATCATCTGGATTTGAAGATAAGAATTCGGCGGGGCGTTACGTTGGGTTTGATCGTTCTCAGTGTCTTTTTGGGACTGAAACTATTATTGTATGAGACGGATCCACTTCAATTGGGTGAGCTGCTCAATCGTCCTTTTCGTGCATTCAGCGATATCAGGGGATTGATCCCTGATGAGTTCCTGGTGATGGTGATTGTCCTGGTTGTCTACTGGCGCGGATTGTCAATGGCTACCAAGTATATTGACCCGCTGTCTGTGCGGCATAATTTTTATCTTGGGTTGGGGATGTACACCGCATTCATCTTTGTCAACACCCTCGTCACCGGAGAGACTCCTGGATTACTGCTGTACTTGTTTTTTGTATCCGCGCTCCTCGCTATGGCATCCGCGCGTATTTTCACCATCACGCAGCTGCGAGGAGGTGCATCAAATCCCTTCGACCTGCGTTGGTTCCTGGGAATTTTTGTCACGACTCTGGTGATTGTTGGTCTGGCAGCTTTTGTCGCCTGGTTGTTTTCTGATCGCACTTCAATCGTGGGTGGAATTGGCGGATTGGTGTTGGGCATCTTTGGCATTCTTATGCTCATATTAATCAGCCCAGTTATATTCATCATCGCGAGAATAGCGACTGCAATGCCACAAACTTCAGAAGCGGTTCAAAGTATGATTGATGTCCTGGAAGATTTGCGCAACACATTTGGGAGTATCGCAAACAATTTATTCAACATATTCAACATCCCCAGTCTTTTAAACTGGATGCAGCTGCTAAAACCGATCTTACTTTGGGGTTTCGTGATCGCGATTTTATTAGCCATCCTTTACAGCATCTCCCGCTGGCTATTACACGAGAGGCAACTAGAACAGGATGAGCGCGATTCGATCCTTGAAAGCGGTGATCTGTTGGGGATGTTCCTCCGGGCAATTCAAAACAGGCTGAACGAATTAAGCCAATCTCTGCGCGGTCGGACCAATCTACGTGGTGGTCAGCGCTGGTTGGCGGCAGCAAAAATTCGGCGAATTTATGCTCGTTTGATGGAGCTGGCCAGCAAATTGGGAGAACCTCGTCCTCCGGCATACACACCCCTTGAATTTCTACCGATCCTGGAGAATCTGATTCCCGATGGGAAAGCAGATATCCAGGTGATCACCGATGCTTATTTGCGTGTTCGTTATGGAGAGCTGCCCGAGACCAATCAAGAGATCAATCGGGTCGAGGAAGCCTGGGAACAGGTGAAGGCCTTGGGGAAAAAGAAATATTCTGAGATGTCCAAAGCACGGCGCAGCTCCAAAGCGAAAGCAGGGTGAGATGGTTCGCTACAAGTCAGAAGAACCGTATTCCATGATAATCCGGGCGATATGTTCGGCGCCTTTTAAGTACAAATCGATACGCATATTCTCATTTGGGGCATGGGCTTGTGAGCCTGGATAGCCGACACCTGCGGTTGCGACCGGCAGATTGAGTGTATGGATAAAGGGGTAATTTGGCCCCGAACCGCCGATCATCGGGGTGATCTGCATCGGTTGTTCGTAAACAGGTTCCGCAGTCTGTATGACCAATGCCACAAAGGGATCGTCTGGATCGGTGCGGGCAGGTGGCTCGCCACCAAGATAAGTGATCTCGATATCCTCAAATCCACCCTCATCCAGGAAATTTCGCAGACTGATTAATACATTCTCCGGCTTTTGGTTTGGGACCAAACGGAAGTCGACTTTGGCAGAAGCAAAGGCAGGGAGAACCGTTTTTCCACCTTCTCCCTGGTAGCCTGATGTAAAACCACATATCGTGCAGGTCGGCTCGAAAACTTCAGCCAGGCGCAGATCAACTCCCCCGGTTAATCCCTTCAAGAAGTATTCGACGCCATAACGTTCTTTTAGCTCTTCGGATACCTCCGGCAAGGCTTCCATCAGCTCCCGGTCATGCTGGCTGGGAGGCACCACATCATCGTAATGTCCTGGCAAGCGGATGCGCTCATCGGTCCCTTTTATCGATCGCAGCGCCCAAATCAAGCGCCAGGCTGGATTGGGAAAGATCGATCCACCCAATCCCGAGTGAGCGTCGATTTTTGCTGTCCTCAGCGATAGCTCAACATAGCAGATACCGCGCATACCCAGGTACTGGATGGGGACATCCCGGTGATCGACACCACCAAACTCCCAGATGCATACATCAGCTGCCAGTTTGTCCTGGTGAACCTCGATGAATTCATGCAGGTGTACGCTGCTGGTCTCTTCTTCCCCTTCAATTACGAACTTGATTGTGCAGGGCAGCTCACCATCACCCTCGATAATGGCATCGATTGCGTGCAGCCGGCTGACAATATGACCCTTATCGTCGCTTACTCCGCGTGCGTACATTTTCCCATCGCGAATGACTGGCTCGAAAGGTGGAGAATCCCATTCCTCCAGTGGTTCCGGAGGCTGGACATCGTAATGGTTATAAAACATGAGGGTCTTATCGTATTTACCTTTCCTTTCGGCATAAACAACCGGAGCACCTTCAGTGGGCATGATTTCCACCGAAAAATCACGCTGTTTAAGCATCTCGGCGACAAGTTCTGCGCACTCCTGCATGCCCAAGTTTTGAGCAGCAATGCTGGGTTGGGCACAAAGCCGGGAAAGTTCAGCTAGGCTGTCGTCCAGATGTGAATCGAGAAAACTCTTGATCTGCGTATAGTCGGTCATGGGTAGCCACTCCTTTTAGAATAGAAAATCAAAAGATCTTGCTCCAGCAAAAGCGAAAATTGCCATCTTAATCGTTTCTCCAATCCAGCACCAGATTAAGAATCGCACAACATGCATTTTCAAGGAGCCGGCTGCGACACCGGCCAGGTCGAAGAAAGGATTGGGGATCGCTGCCAGGACCAAAATGGTCAGCGAACCATTCTTTTTCATCCAGGATGTCAAACGCTCGTAAATTTCAACCCTTTCAACCACAGCCTGACCGCTGAAACCAGCCAGATAACCGGTGAGCTCGCCAAGGGCCGCGCCCATACCGGCTGCAATCGCTACACCGATTGGGTTAAATACACTCCCCATAGTGAAAACCACTGCCACGCCAGGTGCGGGAAGTAAAACGGTTGCATAAGCTAGAAATGAGAGTACGAAGATGCCCGGGTACCCGTAGATCGCCAGCTGTTCTGCCTGGTCCCGGATGCTGAATACAAATACACTCAACGCGATGACCACAAACAATGCCAGTATCCTGGCTAGAGTAAGACGTTTTTCAGGGGATAGTAAGGAACTCAGAAAGCTGACAACTCGCTTGATAACGCGCTGCAAACCAGTTGTTGACTCAGGTCTGGTTTTGGAAACCATGCTTGTTAATCCTGTTCGCTGCGCAGTAAATCACGCAAGCGGGCCACAACCATGTCCATGGCGACGGTATTCAGTCCTCCTTCTGGGATGATAACATCCGCGGAGCGTTTAGAGGGATCGACGAATTCCAGGTGCATTGGACGCACAGTGTTAAGGTATTGTTGAATGACCGAATCGGTGGTGCGACCGCGCTCAGCGATATCGCGCTGGAGCCGGCGGATGAATCGGATATCGGGGTCTGTATCGACAAAAATCTTGACATCAAATTCGTCACACAAGGCCTGCTCAACGAAGATCAGAATGCCCTCCACAATGATTACCGATTGTGGATCTACTGTGAGAGAGCGCGGAGTGCGGGTATGTGTTTTAAAATCATAAACGGGGAGATCGATCGATTTCCATACCTTGAGTTGTTTGATGTGTTCAATGAGCAAACCGGTATCCAGGGAATCAGGGTGATCGAAATTGATCATGTCTCGCTGGGCGACGGGCAAATCTTTGAGGTCCTTGTAATAAGCATCATGAGGCAAATAGGCGATATGTTGGGTGCCTACCCGGCCCAGGATGACATTGGCGATGGTGGTCTTGCCCGATCCTGTTCCTCCTGCGATTCCAATCACGAGCGGGTTTGTGCGCTTTGTCATGAATGAATTATACTGGATGCATGCTTGATAGATAAGTAATTTCCGTCACCTTCGCTTGACTTGAGATTTGAGTGAGTGTAGACTGGTTTGATGTGTATACTGAATTGTTGCATAAAGGAGAGCAATGATGCAAAAATGGGAGTATTGCACATTAGGTCCGATTGAATTTTCTTCAGCGAGATGGAAATGGCTTCCCAATGAACCAACTAGGATTATTTTTACCAGGAAAGGTATGACTGAAGAAGTTTTCAAGATCGATGACACGAGTTCATTAAAGGATGTGCAGAATGATGTGGCAAAAGTACTCGCCAGGCTTGGAGATGAAGGCTGGGAAATGGTAGGTTGTGGAGCTGTCTTTGCTTCCGGTCATTTTTATATTTCAAACGCCCATTTGACTAATATTTGTGTAGCGTAGCAAGTTCAATTACTGAACCTGGCCGAAAGCTGCTTTTGTTAAGACGCGCTTGACACCTTGTTCACCCCTTCATGAATCCAACAACTATAAACATAATAAAAAAAATACCCCCAAAGGGGGGTAAGGTATTTGTGATTACCGTATAATAAAGAGCCACCGAAGGGAATCGAACCCTTGACCCGTCGCTTACGAAGCGACTGCTCTGCCATCTGAGCTACGGTGGCAAATCT
>SDBU01010579.1_pt1 | contig 10223 bp, 28 predicted proteins | sample 2277071 | NCBI WGS metagenome assembly SDBU01 (sample SAMN10397929, study PRJNA504765) | marine sediment metagenome | isolation source: marine sediment core GS08_GC12, 126 cmbsf | place: Arctic Ocean: Gakkel Ridge, Loki's castle | collected 2008 | reverse complement strand
AGTACCGTAGTTGGACAATAGATGACGGGGCTGGAATGACGTGCCATTCTCAGGGCAGCGCCCTGAAGGCCGGGTTAGCAACTGGCGTCCCCGTCCAGCTTTTGAGGAGTGAGTGGTGAAATATCGTCCGTACAAGCCCGAACTAAAATCCGTCCCACTAACCTTGGTCCGTCTTTTGGTTGAGGAGGGGTTGGATCAGCCCAAACCGACCAGGGGCTAGGGGCCATTCTCCAGATGATTCTTTCGCACGGTAGACACAGGGACAGGCTGAGATGAGAGCCCCAATGTTTGCGGCACTGGCTGGCCTCCTAGCGTTGAACGTGGATTCTCCGTGGAGACCACCGCACAACAACAACCCCTCGCAACTACAACATCGGCGATGGCGCAAAAAGAAGGCGCGGCGAAAGATGGCCCAAGCAAGCCGCAGGAGGAATCGGTGATTGCGATTCTCACGCTTGTCCTCGGGCTACTGGTTGGGCTTTACGTCTCCCATAAATTGTTCTTTGAGCCCCAGATGGAGACCGAGGTAAAGTTGCGGATGGAACTCGGGAAGGTACGTGGGGAGCTGCATATCGCCAAGCATGGCCCGTACAGCCACCCCTTCGACACGGGCTTTTGTTTCACCGTAGACACTAAGCGACCTCCCCCCGCGATTAAAACCTGCACCCACTCCAAGGTTCTCCCGTTCGACAGCATCGACGATCTGATTAAGGGAACTAAGCCATGAACAAACCGAGACGGTACCCCAAGCTTCAATATCTAAATCTCGCTATTGTTGGCAGCGATATTGGCAGTGACGGCCTGAACCTAAAGGCGCACCGTCTTTACAATGACGAGGAACTCACCAAAAAATACCCATACATGGTGGAGATTGGGTGTTTCTCTATACAGCTTGACGATGAGGATGTGGCGGCACTGCGGCTTCTCTTCACCGAACTTCCCAAGCTGCCATGACCCCCTTAGCCGAAGCCAAGCAGGATTTGTATCGCGCTCGCCCTTGGGTGATGTTCTGGGTTGCTGGGACGCAACAGGAGATCCGATTCGCTCACGAAGAAATGGCACGGAAGGCTTCCCGTATCCACAACATGAATGACGAGGAACGTGTTGTTACATGGTCTCGGGTGGTTCATGACCCAGAGGGAGAAAGGTTCCCGAGATGACTAACCTACCCGAAGACGACTGGACGAACAGCCCCTTCGCTACCCACGAAGACCTATCGGCGGAGACCACGGTCATCATGCGACACATGGCGAAGATGGCCGAGACGATGCGGGACCACATGTACCACTTACATAAGACGCATACCGTGGCGCTGATGGCGGCCGACTTTGCTGCCAGCGCAACGATTCTTGGCTACACCCACGAAATCGCCGCCCGTGAGGCCGAGGCACTCTACCGCGAAGTCCAGAAGACCCTTGAGATTGACGACACGATAGTCACCGGACACATCCCAGTAGCATAGGAGAGAACATGGAACGGATTACCGGCACGTTGAAGTACTTCGGCCCCACAAAGAACGGGGAGAAAGCCACACTGACGGGTAAGTGGGACAACGGGGAGGACAAGGTATGGGTTACGTGGGATGAAGCCCAGCCCCTCCGTGACGCCGAGTTGGTTTACGAACATCCCGTAGAGAAGTGGGATGATGGAGGTAAGAAGTGGAAGGTGAACGGCGAACCCGAAATCACGCTTGAGGTGGAACACGACGGGCGAGACACATTCACCAAGGTTTGCGTGAACGGTGCGGAACCCGACGCTGTTCCCCACGTTTCCGGGCAGGGGGTGTCTCTCGACGCGAAGGCGGCCTACTTCAGTCAATGCCTAGCGGCGGCTACGCATATCTGGCACCCAGAGGTATCCCCTGACGTGTTGTACAAGACTGCTTTCACGCTGTACAAGGGGTGATTTGCCTCCGCTGCCACCAACCGATAACCCACGACGGGCAGACATGCTTCTTCAAGGGTCAGAGGTGGCTTTGTGTGTCGGACGATGACAAGACGATCATCGAAGTGAACGGGCTACTACTCAAGACCGGGGGCGATGCCAACCCCGTGCCAATCTTGGAAGACTACTACGGATGAACCCTCTTCTTTGGTTGCTACTTGTTGTTACGGAACCTCGGCACAAAGGATAAGTGTTGAGGATTTGAGAAAGGCGGGATTGTGAGCGACTGGAAAGCGAAGTTAAAGGCAATAGGCCCCTGCCCCGAGGCGTATAGGTGGGCTTGTCGGTTCAGGACGTTTCGGGAAGCGTGGAGGATGTGTGAGGATGGAGAGTGGATGGCCTGGTTAATTGACAAGTGTGAAACGGGCGACATGCTCTGTGCGATAGAAGAGGTGGTGACGTGGGGCCATCTTGTCGAAACCACGTTTAGGGACGACAACCTTTGTGACGCCTACTGCATCCTTGACTTCATGCCGGACCCGCCACGTCTACCGGAGATACAATAACTACCATGTACATGGTATCTAACATGGCCATGGTATGACTGACTGGAAGCTAGGCCAATACGTCCGTGTGTGGCGCAACGAGGGATACGAGTACGGGCATATCGAGTCGATTGAGGACGTGGTTGATTTTGCCAGTCCCGCACCATCAGACCTTGAGGTGATGTTGGTGGGGGATGACGGCAAGGAGATTTACACGACGGTGAAGGAATCGGAGGCGGGAGAATGATTGACCTACGGGAAGCTGTCAGGATGGCGTTGTCTGAGTTGGGCGTACCCCAGCCTGGATATCCCGCGCCTGTCGCGGAGGCAGTGAAGATTCTCCGACTCGCGCAGGAAGAACGCGACGACATCTATTGTGAGGTTGGTGATGGGGACTGTGGGAAGTTTTGCATCCAATGCGGCCAATGCAGCGACCACGGCTGTCTCTGCGGGTGTGTCGATTGCGGGCGACGTTTGCACGGTCACGGAATTCGGTGCCGAGAGTGCGGGGAGAAGGACCCAGTGGGTTGTAGTAAAACACGCCAGGGAACTTTGTAACCGAGGAGGAACGGGATATGTACAACGACCCTGTTTTGTACCAACCGATGACCGAGGCGGATGGAGAGGCAGGGAGGTTTTTGGTGGAACTACGGAACCGCCTGGCACCCTACCGGGGTTTAATGCGTGGGGTGGTGAGTGATGGACTCAACTGCGACGGGGATCACCACGCACGCTGGTATCTCGAACGAATTGCGGATCTGTTGGGTGTGCCGGTTAATGATCGAAGGGGCATCGCACCGTGACCGTTGTCCTTGATGTACTTCGGTGTTGGTACACGGACTGTAAGCGTCCCTACGTCGTCATCTGCCCTAATTGCGGCGATCCCGTATGCGTAGAACACGCCCACACCTGTGTTGGTTTTGTGATCTGCGACTGGTGTCTAAACTCTAAGTGAAACGTTCCTACATCAAGCGTAAGAACAAACGCCGTTTCAAAGGCCCCAAATACGAGGACCCCGAGTACTTGGACTATATCCGTTCCCTGCCCTGCACGGTTTACACCTTCGGGAATCGCCCAACGGATTGCAGTGGCCGGATTGACCCGCACCACTACCCGAGTAAGGCGTGTGGGGGCAAGGACCGAGGGGAAACCACCCCGCTTTGTAGAAAGCACCACACAGAGTTCGGGGTGATTGGACGGTGGAGTTGGATGTTGAAGTATGACATGGACTTACGGAAGATTGGCAAGGAGTTGGCGGAGGGCTTGCCTGACCCCACCACCGAGGATAGATTGAGGGGTGACAGTGAATGACACCAAAAGGCCCTATCCTGTGTGGATTACAGATATTCATGCGTCAGAGATCCTTGGGGTTCAGCCCCGCACTTTGGTTCGATGGGCCAAACGTGGAGTGGGTCCTCAGAGGTTTCGTATTGGGCTGAAGTTTATCCGGTATGACAAGTTCGAGGTTGTCGAATATCTCCAGAATCTCCCGGAGGCGTGATGACGTACGAGGAAGAACTAAAGAGAGAACGGGATGCACTTTGGTGCCGGTGTCTGTGTTCCGTGCTTGACCCACATGACATTGCAGACGTACTTGGGGTCTTTAATTCTGAGCGTCCCGACGCTGCGTCCCGAATCCCGTATGGTGCCGAAGCCAGTGATTGGGGTGCAGATCGTCAACCGTGCCACGATTGTGGTGTTGTGAAAGGCCAACAGCACGTATCGGGTTGTGATGTTGAGCGGTGTCCTGCCTGTAAGGGTCAAGTAATCTCTTGTGGTTGCGGCGATACCCACTGAATGAGGAGGGGTGAATGATAGAAGATGACTACCCGTGGGCTGAAGAGTGCCTAGATATGGTTCGGCAGAGGCTGGAGCAGTGTGGCCTTCCGATGGACGGTTGCCCGCCGATGATGTATGACGACGCAATTACGACACTCGTGGCCCGTATAGGGGAGTACGCCGAATTACGAACATGGGACCAACTCCGCGCCGTTGTAACGAGGCCTACTGCGTTAGTGCATTACATAGCAGAGGGACCGTGAAGTACCACACGCAACGGATTGTTAAGAAAAGCCAACACTGGCATCTGCATGGGAAACACGGACACCTACATGGGGTGATGATGGAGATCCGGAAGCTATACACGTTCAACCACCGGGCACTCCAAGGCTGGTGCGACTCAATTAGGGATTTGATAAAATGATTCTGCGACAGCGCGAGAGCGCCGGGAAAGCCGTGGGGGTTAACGTGGCTGCGCCGATGGGGGTGCAGTGGTGTAGAGGACTGGACAGACACCGTGCGGTTGCGCCGGGGTCCTCGCTCCCGAGTTCACGCTTGGTTGTTGGTGATGAGAGGCGGCAACCTTCATCCTCGGGGATTGCGTTAGCATGAAAGAGGAAGTGGAAACACTATTAGCCCGTCCCGTGTGGTGCGGCCTGTAATCGGGAAACGTTGCTGAATAAATAGGGGTTTCGCTGCCACGTTAGCCCCGCTGGCCTGTGTGAGTGGACACGTCGAGTCAGCAAAATAACGAGATGACATCAACGGACAGGTTAGCCGATGCGCCTGGGGAATACACGCCCGAAAGACATCTGGTGGCGATACGCTAGGGGGCGTGCCACCAACCGAGAATCGAGTGGACGATTCATGCTGTTTCCGTTGGTGTAGGGCCTTGCAGGGGTTTCCTGTAGTCCACTCGGTGGCCCCCTTATATCCGGGAGAGAGACATGAGAGCACGGTTAAGGGCGGAACTGGACAAGAAACTGCAAGAGTGGATTGATGAACAGTGCAGCAGCGACGATTGGCCGCGGATCTGGCTACATGCCGACATGTCCGAAGACATGGGCGATGCTGCGGCCGACCTTTTTGACACCGTGGACATCAACCAAGGCTGGCTACGGAGAGAAGGCTACCTGAGCGATGTTTGACCGCGCCCCCGGCGACGGAGAGAAATGACCTGGCTGACACCGTACATCGAGGCGTGGAAGAGTCAGTTTGGCGGGGAGCCCGCAATGGGTCCGCTGGCTAAGGCGCTGAAGAAATTAGAGGAGAGTCACCCCCCAAAGGAAGTGCTGGCGCACTGGCGGAGATATCTGGCGAAGGCGGAGCCACTGTTTGCCAACCCTGCCCGCTTCTCTCAGACCTACGGTTCATGGAAGCCCAAACAGACGTACAAGGATCTACCGAACCCGAACGAGGAAGGGTGATGACCACAAAAGACGCTTTGGCAATTCTGCTGCTAAATACGTGGGAACGGAGTGGCGTGGACGATCAAGCCCGATCCCTCGCCCCCATCATCGAGAGAGCCTTACGGGCAGAACGGACAGCGGGCTATTTGGCGGGTTTTCGCTGCGCCAACGACGGAGGGCTAAGCGATGAGACAGCCCACAAGTGGGCCGAGGCGGCAGGAAAAGGTGAACTCACCGCTGGAATAGCGGCGATAGTGGAGGGGTTATGAGGTGTGGAAAATGCAGCACGCCGACTATGGATGTTATCCACACCTACGAACAAACACACCGCCTCCAAGCCCGGATAGCCGAACTGGAGGAGGTGTTGCGGATAGCGCGTCCCTTACTTCAAGAGACCGTAGACTTTCACCGAGATCCGGCAAGCGAGGAATACAACGAGTGTGAGGAGTCCCGGTGCAGCTGGTGTGAAGAAGCCCAGATGGTTCTGGATGCCGACTGAGTACAGTGAGATCAACAATGAGCTGTTCGATGAGCTGGACAACTTCAAGCAGTTACCGATTGACGTTGTGCCTACTCCCTACCCTACTTGGAACGCCATGTGCCGGGATGAGGGTGGGGGAATGGGACTTGCGAGAGGATGGTATGTCGTTTATGGGGCAAAGACAGGGACAGGTAAGTCAATCATGGCGCTGAACCTCGCTGTACACGCCTTCAAATTAGGTGAGAGGGTGGGTTTCATCAGCCTGGAAATGTCTTTGCCCCAATTAGTAACGCGCAGCATGGGTATCTTCTCTGGTATTTCAATCAAGAGGCTTGAACATGGGTCACAGTACTCCCCTTTGGATGCGAAGACGGTTAAGATAGACTGGGCTGGGCAGAGGAAGCGAACTAACGGGACGGTGTGGTTGAACCCTGATCCTGTTTCTAAATTAGAGGAGCTTTCGGACGTTTTCCGCGACATGGTGTTGACCAAGAAGTGCCGATTCATTCTAATTGACTACCTCCAGCTCGTTTGGACGGGGAACGCACGACAGATACTAGACCGGATCACCGAGGTTTCAGGAATGATCCGTAGGCTAACCAAGATTTGGGGCGTTACAACAGTTGGGTTGAGCCAGTTTAATCGCGAGGGATCACGATCGGAGAACCCCCCTGTACCCACAGACTTGATGGGTGGCAGTCCGTTGGAGAATGACGCGGATCAGGTTGTTTTGTTGGATCACACCAGCGTCAAGGATCTTGGTGATGGGTACGAGTACAAGATAATCCTTGCGAAGAACCGACATGGCGAAACGGGGGGATTCCCTGCCCTGTTTGACCGGAGAACCCTACGGATAACGGAGCATAGAGAGACATGAGTGATAAAGCAGGCCACCGCAGACGCGCCCCCAGAACCACGGGTTGGGAAGCGTATGATGCGGCCCACACGAAACAGGAGGGGTGATGACAACCGGAAGCGTTTTCCTGATTGGTGGCATGGTAATCATCATCGGCTTCTGGGTTTTCTTGGAATGGAGAGATCGCAAATGACTGAGCGTCCCGACGCTGCGCCCCCAGGGCGATACTTACGGGTGGAGTTTGGAGACAACGACTTTGGCTTTCCAGTACAAGATGCCCTCAAGCGGATTTGGGCTGATGTCTACCGTAACAATGCACATCTAATTGATCCAGCCTGGCGTGGACACGGTCATGAGTTTATCAGCCTGTCCGAGATGTTCCACGCACTACACAAAGTTGGTGCGCTTAAACCGATGATTGCCCGCACGGTAGACTGTGAGTACCACTACTCGGACGTTGAGTTTGCGACTCGCGGACTTCATTCACAGAAGTTCCCGTGGGACGACAAGGTGGTCACCAAAACCTTTAAGTCGATCACCGATACATATCTATCAATAGACCTGAGCTTTCACGCGAAGATTTCAGAGGCATGGGCCAACGGCGAAGAAGCTTGGCTTGACCTGGAGACCGGGAAGGTTGAATCACGATGAATGGACCCGACGCTGCGCCCCCAAGGGAGGTGCTAGACAATCGTTGTCCGTGGTGTGTCGAGAGGCTTGAGGCATCTATTGATGAAGGAGCCGATGGCCCTGGAGTGGAAAGTGCTAACGACAAACTAGAGCACGGCGGTCACTTCGTTGGTTGCCCCGGCTACAAAGCGTCCCCACCCTCAGACGCAGCGAGGTTACCATGATGGCAATTCATTGGGCGATAGGGGTTCTGGTGGTAGTGGCGGTGGTGTCCCTGGCAGCCGTGCTAGTCGATTGGATAATATCCGATGGCCCCAATGACGCCGTCCGTGACGCATCCAACCGCCTCAAGGGAGAGGGAGAGGCCGATGGCTGAGAAGGTCCACCTCACACACGTATGGGGTTTGGGCTATGGAGTCGCGTGCTTATCAATGGGTATTGATTGGAAGCAGACGACAGACATAGGCGCGGTGACGTGTGAACGATGCAAAGGCAGTGTGCACTGGCGAATGAAACGGGCCGCACCCAATACGGGTACGAGCGTACCCAAATGAAAGCAACTTTTGAGTTTGAGTTGCCCGAACAGCTAGAGGAATACGAGATGTATCGGAGAGCGCCGGAGTTCTTTGGTGCCCTAAAAGAGTTCCGGGAGTGGTTACGAATGAGGCGGGTACAGGGAGCTGACTACGGGAATATGGACAGGGCGTGGGACAAGTTCCATGAGATATGCGGGGGGTTTGTAAATGAACTCTAGGCTGTTGGTTACTGTGACTTTCGTAACTTTGCTAACCCACAGTGCCAAGGGATTGCCCGTGGCGGAGCCTATCGTTGTTTCTCAGAAGCCGCTGGAGTTGTTCAGCCTTTCGGAACAGCGGGATTCTTTAGTGGCACGAGAGGCACGTAGGCAGTCCGTACCTGTTTGGCTGGCCCTGAGTATCAGCCATGCTGAGAACTGGGGTGGGGATTCGATGGCAGTGAATCCGAGAAGTGGGGCGATTGGTTTGGGCCAGATACATCCCGTCAATTTTGGCAGGTTTCCGGAGTGCATTACAGAACAAGCTCGCCATGGTTGACGAAGTTACCGCAAACGAAATCAAGAAGCAGGTGGGCAAAATAAATGTTGAAAAACGGCGTGATCAAAGCCGGGCCGACCATCCAGACCCCCACGAAACCAACCAACGGAAGAATCTCACGGACTTGCTTGCGGAACGATATCGCGGCCTCAGAACCCGCGATGCTCCAACCGGCCTCCCGGTGACTGGAGGTTTTCTTGGTGGAGATCTGCAATGAATAAAAGAGGAAGACGCTCAGCGCCGTTGACCCGGCACCGAGCAACAAAGTACCGCGGATTGCCTGGAGGGGTGCCAGCTGGAGCACAGTCTCGATCAAACCAGGTACCGCACCGGCGACCGCCATCCCCAAACCACCAGACGCCACCAGCAACCCGACGTTCCAGGCGAAGACACGTGGCCGCGTGTCTGGCTCGGTGAGTCGCATCAGGATGGGACCCACCGCGACGCGCCACATCCCACCGCCCACCCCGGCCACCGCAGCAGCACCGTAAATCGTCATCCGATCGGTGACCACCGCGCTAAGAGCCAGTCCAACGGTCGTAATGAGGGCAGCGTTCACCAGGACCAGCTTGGGTCCAACCCGGTCCACCAACCAACCGGCCGGCAACAGCGCCACCAAGCCCCCACCCATCAAGGCGGCAGCGGCATGACCCATCACCGCTTCAGAGAGATGAAGCTGCTCGATGTAGAAGTTGTACAAGAAGGCGTGGAAGAACAGTCCAAGCCCGAAGATCACATTGGCCGCGATCAATGCAACAACGGGAGAGAACATCCGCCGCACGGTCACGCCCATTGAACTCTCACCGCAAACAGCATAGACTCATCCGTCTCCTCAGGTTGTGCGGCAGCCCACAATTATCTCGCCTAGGAGGTAAAGCGTCCATGACACCTACTGTGTTCAACGACCATCGGTCGCGATGGCCGAGCAGGCTCGTCCTGTTCGGAACACTCGCGGCAATCCTCAATCCCGGAGTGATAGCGGCGCGCCAAGCCGACACGACCCAGGCTGATTCGACCCGCGCCCACATGTTACCCCGGATCATCATTACCGCTAGTCAAGTACCCTTGACACAACGAGAGATCGGCTTCGCCTCGTCCGTGCTTGGTACGGCGGACCTCACCGCGGAGCCGGTGGCCTATGCGGCGGAGGCCCTGGCTCGACTCCCCGGCGTGTGGATCGATCAGGGCGTGGGGCCTGGGGGACCCACGGTGCTGCGGCTCCGCGGCGGCGAGGAACCGTACACCCAGGTGATGTTCGACGGTGTCTCGCTCAACATCAGCGGTGGCTTTTTCGACATGCAGGGGCTGACCCTCACCAACGTCGAGCGGGTCGAGGTCGCCCGCGGCCCCCAGAGCGCGCTTTACGGCTCGTCCGCGATCGCGGGAGCGGTGCAGTTCATAACTCGCCGAGGCCGTGTCGGTCGCCCAACCGTCAGCTTCTCTGCGGAAGGAGGTCGTGCGATCGAGCACGGTCAGCAAGCGCGGACGGAACTCACCGTGAGTGGCGGCACGCCCAGCATTCGCTATTCAAGCGGTGTCGGCGTGACCTATAACCGTGGCGTGTAC
>SDBU01010578.1_pt1 | contig 10223 bp, 9 predicted proteins | sample 2277071 | NCBI WGS metagenome assembly SDBU01 (sample SAMN10397929, study PRJNA504765) | marine sediment metagenome | isolation source: marine sediment core GS08_GC12, 126 cmbsf | place: Arctic Ocean: Gakkel Ridge, Loki's castle | collected 2008 | reverse complement strand
ATCAGCAGAGGAAGACTAAAATTTATAAGGCTTTGGTAACATGATTTATGATGCAACTATTACCCGTTCGGTAACACTTTATTTTGACGCAATACGTACGCGAAACACAATGGCAAAAATTAGTGGGAGTAACAAAACGTCATCCCTGAAAACGCTGACTTTGTCAATAATTAACCAGGCTTTTCCTATTCATCCTTTCGTAGCTTAAGAGCCGCACTATGTCGTTCAGGTTGAGGCTGCCCAATCGAATTGACGGCCTATTATGCATTGCCAGACGAATTACCGAGCTCACCTCGACCAAAAGACTCGGCTATCTTTTCCATCTCACGAAATGTCTTGCTATTCTTTAAGTATATGGTAAATCCACTCCAACAGTTTTCTCGCGGTGGCTACCTTGGCGATTTGACCTCCTTTCTTTCTCTCTACCTTAAAATAGAACCACCGCAATGGCCCCGGCCTCTTTACAGCGCGTATCGCTGTCTCAATTAATATCCAGCGTAAACCACCTTGAGCCTTGTTTCGTTATATGCCCATGATAACACGAATTCCCGGAGGCATAGGTGGAGGGCACAAGTCCTGTATAGGAGCACAGTTGTTTTGCTGACGGAAAACGCCTGACATCTCCAATTTCACTTTTTGTCAGGAGAGCACTGTAATAACCCATCCCTGGGATGGTCATGACCAGTGTGGCATCCCGGTCATCTTTGCCAGTTGCTGTACTCTTTTACTCGCTGTCCAGATTTCCTTTCTTATGCTATCTAATACAGAGAGGTATCCTTCAAGGGTAATCTTGTAATTTTCGGGCGGAGATGGTGAGTGTAGGAAGGCCATTCCTTCCTTGCCGAATAAGTCGCTGTTATCCGTGACTTATATTGTTCTTAGCTAAGATGGTGTGGATCTTGTTCTTTATCCCAGTTTGTATCTTGACCTGGCTTGCTCTGTAGCGCAGCAGCTCCTATTCAATCTGACCGGTTTTTCTAGGACATACGACAAAGGCAACAGGTCACTCCTTAGAAGGTGCGCTAGAGTAGCAGAGTCTACCTTGTCGGTTTTAACCTTCGCATAATATATGGCTTTGGTTTTCAAGGGGTGAGACAGTTTGACCTTGAAGCACTCGTCTTCAAAATGGTCATAAACCTAATACCAGCTGGGAGTAGCCTCAATCGCAATCTCCATACTCTCGTCAAACTTTGCAAGGAACTCCACTATCTCTCCATTACTTGGCAACTTCTTCCGGCCTACGATTTCGCCCTTATTATTCATGGTTGTGATGTAAGAGAAATGTGGAGGTCTACTGGAGAAAGATCTTCCTAGGGTTTGTACCATCTCGCAGCTATTTCTACATAATTTGACAAAGACTGTATAATATTACATAACAAAATCCCATGGGAGTATTATTTCTCTTGCATGGTAGGAGGGATCATGAAGTCACTACAGAACATCGATATCAACCCCGGAAATTCCATCCTGATAATGGTGGATATGGAGAACGAGTTTTGCAAACTAGGCGGGAAGATATGTTCCGAGACGAGCGCCCAGATTATGCCGGGAGTTATCTCCGCTATCCAAGGGCTCACAGAGCGATCTCGCAGCGCACGTATCCCTATCAGATATATTCAATCGGTGCGCACCCTGCAGGAGCCTGAGTTCACTGTTTTTGGTGCAGAACCGATTTTGGAGATAGGAACCTGGGCCGTAGAAATTGTCGATGAGCTAAAGCCTCACGAAGCAGATATCGTTGTCCAGAAGTTTTCCCATGACCCATTCTACAAGACGGACTTGGATAAGGTATTGCAGAGGCTGGTACCTGACCCTACTAAGTACTATGCTGTTGTCACCGGCGGGAGCATTGATGTATGCGTTTACCACGCAGTGATGGGGTTCCACCTGAGGGACTACTGGACAGTAGTCTTGGTGGACAGCGTTTTCTATCTCAGCGATTCCGACAACCAGAGAGCACTAGAGCAGTTCTCCGGGCTTGCCTACCCTAACGTTTTTCTGTCTCGCTCAGACCTCATTGAGGTTTCCCACACTCCATCAGCGGCTCGCCCAGCACCTATGCCAGGAAGCTAACATCGCTGCACAAGCGATTGTTACCTACATCCATTGTAGATTATTTAACAACGGGAAGTGGGAAGTATTAGTAAAAGGGCGGGATGCCACTTGCCCAATTACAGCTGGGGCTAACCACATGGGATGGGGAGGTACAATATTTAAACTAGTCGGGAAAGATGGTTAAAAAACCGCTAGTACCCCAGTTTCCCCTGGCAGAGCCCGCCCAACGGAAAGTTCTTATAGCTCAAAAACGAAACTTCCCTTTTCGCAGGCTCTCATTTAGACCAGGATTATGCGTCGTCAGCAACTTTGGGACATATCGCCAAATGCTAGTCCACTTCCCCAGCTTAAATCCCAAAATTAGAAGGCCTTCTAGTCAATTGCTCTGCCTTGTGGGCACAGTGTAGGTTAAAACCTAAGTTAACTATTGCTACCACCAGCATATGTTACCCCTGAAGCTCGAGTGATGCCTATTACTAGCACCCTTATTTATGCTTCTATTAACGCATCAGGCCTGGCAGCCAGAGCACCATGTTGGGGAAAGCTATCATCAGTGCCATCACTATTGCATCACAATAGAGGAAGGGCAAAGCGGCTCGAATGATATCCCCCAAAGTGGTGTCGGGAGGCGCTACCCCTTTCATAGTAAACAGGAGCATGCCATAGGGTGGTGTTGTCTGACCCATCTCCATGTTCAGGAGCATCAATAATCCGAACCATATCGGATTAAAGCCCAGAGCATAGACAAGAGGCATAAATATAGGCACAGTTACCATTATCACGGCGACTGAACCCATAAACATACCTAGAATCAATAGCATAATCTGCATAGCTATAGCCAGGGCAAGAGGTGGCAAAGGAAGGCCCGCCACGAATTCAGCCAGGTTCGCGCTCGCCCCAGAAAAAGCCAGAATTTGGCTGAAGGCCTTTGACCCCATGATGATCGCGAATACCATGGTGGTAATGTTAATGGTATCCCAGAGGCATTTCTTCACCATTTCCCAATTCAGCCCTTTATAAAAGAAAGCTAGAATTAATGAGGCAAGGGCGCCGGTAGCTGCCGCCTCTGAGGGTGTAGCCATGCCTAAGAAGATGACTCCGGTGACAGCAAAGACGATGAAACCTAATGGCAGCACATAGCGCACAACGGGTTTGATCTTCTCCAATAGCGAGGTAGGGGGCGGCTGATAGGGAGGAGCGATAGACGGCTGGAGTTTGCATCTAATAATGATATAGCTGGCATAAAAGAAAGCCATCAGCAGCCCAGGAACGATACCACCTATCAGAATCCTACCGACAGAAATTTCGGCAGTGGCAGCTAAAATGACAGCCAACAGACTAGGGGGAATCATCATGGCTAAGCCACCGCTACCCAGAATAGGTCCCAGGCTCATCGGCTTTTTGTAGCCACGCTCTTCCATGTCCGGCACTAGAGTTTTGCCCAGTAAAGCGATGCTGCCTATGCTTGAACCAGTCAAGGTTGAAAGCAAAGTCCCTGAGGCTACCGCTAGCAACCCCAACCTGCCGGGCAGACGCCCTAGCCAATTATCCAGAGCGTCAATAGCCTGCTTGCCCATTCCTGATAGGAACATGATTTCGCCCATAAGAACAAACATGGGCACTGGTAGCCAGACAAAGCTGGCCAGGCTTCTAAACAGGCTGAAGGTAAGCTGGTGTAAACCTACTTCGCCACCCCATAATACAAATACCCCTACCACGTTTACCAGCATAAAGGCGAAGGCCACCGGAACCCCTGATGCCATTAAAACTATTAAGCTACCAAAAATAAGTAATAGGACTAACCACCATTCCAATGATCCTCACCTCACATCATAAGGTTACCGTCCCTTGTGCCACGGGTCTTCTCTATTTGGTGATGCTCTCTCCAGCTCCTTAGGTATCCGCTGCTCCTTCTTATGAACTGGATGGTTAGCAGAAGGCTGCCTACGGGAATAACTGCATGGACAGCCCATTTGGGAGGACTTAAAAAGTGTTCTGCCATGCCGAGACCCTTCTGGGCCGAGATCCAGAGAGCCTCTACGCTATACCAAGTAATAACCAGCCACAGTATTATGCATAAGACGGAGGTGACCATATTAACGACAGCCTGATTCCTTGGATTCAACCGATTAACCACTATATCTATCTTTATGTGCCCCTCTTTTTTTAGCAGCCAGGCAGCGGCAAGAAGAGGAATGGCCACTAGAATGTACTCAGTGACCTCTGACGACCACGGTATCGAGCCACCCAGAAAATACCTGAGAAAAACACTGACACAAACAAGGAGCCAAGCAACGGCAAGTAAAACGACTGCGAAGGTCGCCGCATAGTAGATAACGCGATCAAAAACAGCATTAACCTTGGTTACTACCCTCATGCTCGTCACCCTTCTCAGGGGTTGGTAATCATTAAATATGCATACTATGACGGGAAAGGCTTAATGCCTTTCCCGTCATAGAGCATTCCACCTCAGCCAACAAGTATATGATGATATTTCTAGCACGGTTTAACAATCTATCGAGTTAGGAGTTTCTTTAGTTTCTGACCAAGTTCTGGGGACTCCGCTATTATCGGTTCCCATACGGAATCGTGAGCAGTGTTAACAAGCCATTTAGCATCAGCCGGTGAGAACTCGATAAATTCCATACCGGCATCCTTCCATCGCTCCATCTCCTTATCATACTCCTCCTCTATCCAGGCTTCAGTGTCCCACTGCAGGTCATTCATCACCTTTATTATTATCTCTTGCAGGTGCTTGGGAAGAGCATTCCACTTATCTAGGTTCATCACCAGGACACCATTCCCGTAGAACAATGGATGGAAGATGACACCGTAGAGTACCTCTGTCCAGCCTTTGGCGTGGATTCCTCTCCATGACCAACTAAACCCATCGATTACACCCTGCTCCGAGGCGGTATATATTTCCGGATACGCTACAGAGACAGAGGTAGCACCCAACCTCTTCCAAAACTCAGCTACGGTCGCGGAGGCTCGGAGTTTTGCACCAACGAGGTCTTTGGGCTCCTCAATTGGCTTGGTGACAAATATATACATGTAAATCCCCTTGCCTCCCCTCCCCAAATAGCGTAGATTAATCTTGTTATGCAATTCCTGAAAGATGTCATCAAATCCTACCTCTCGCTCTTCCCAGGGGGTGAGCTCTGAAACCATAACAGCATTGGCTCCCGGCAATTGCTCTGCATAATATGAGGTTGGAGTGAAGGTTATATCAATCACGCCGGCGGCGGCGGCATTAGCTTGGTCGAAGCCAGCAATCGCCTCCGATCCACCGACATAGTCGAAGATAATCTCCCCCTTGGATTGCTCTTGGACTCTTTCAACAAACCACACAGTGGGGATGGACGAAGCATCGTCCTTACCAAGGAATGTCATCCATTTCAGGTGTATGGGCTCAGGTTTTGGTGCCGGTGCTGGTGGTGCCGCTGGTGCCGGTGCCGGCGCCTCCTCCTTAGGTGCACAGGCAGCAAACAATGGCACTATTACCAGTATAAGGGCTAAGGAAATTAGCAATATTTTATTTCTCATTGATTTACCTCCTATTGTTTATTAACCTGACCTAGACTTAAAGCTATCCCATTTTTCACCTCCTTTATGCAAGAGTAAGACAAATATAAATGATATTTCGAGTTCTGTCAAAGGTTATGCCTATACATCCGGTCCTTTTTAAGCTACTCTTTCGCTCTGGTGAAGTACCGCCTATTATCTAATTCTGTTCCAGATTCACAGCAGGATTAATAACCATATTTCTGCCATGTGGCTAATACCTTTTGCTGAACCTCCAAAGGATAACTCTCGGCAAATGAAACCCTTCTCGGCACTTGTGATGGCTCCCAATCCACGGGCAAGGTACAGTCAAAATAAGCCCTTGCCCCCAGCCCGTACTCTTGCTCGTGCTGATTTGCCCAAGGCGGCAGTCCCCCTAAAGTGGAATGTTCATACCTAACTATCCCTCTATGGGGATGGCATTGAGTTGCCAGAGCATGAAATACCTGTGCCATGTTAAAGGGGTCGACACCATCATCCACAATAATGAGGTAGGGCATAGAACGTCCTGCTCTTGTTCCCCAAACTACATGTGCTATCTCCTCTGCCACATTAGAATAAGTGGCTTTAACCGCCACTACTACGAGTGAATAGGAAGTCGCCGGAAATACGCAGACGCCAGTGACCGGCAAACCCCGCCCTCTTAATGCTTCGAGACATTCTGCCCCTTTTGCTATCGACCCTATGATATTATCGTCCACAGGGATGCCCACACAGGACATGGTGAGTATGGGATTATTCCTGTGCGTGACCGCCTTTACATGGATTGCAGGCATGGGTGTTTTTTGGGGAATGACAAAGCCTGTATATTCCCCAAACGGACCTTCATCCATTCTTTCACCGGGTCTGATTTCTCCCTCAATAACTATTTCAGCTGTGGCTGGGACAGCTAGATCCACGGTTTCACATTTTATCAATTCTACAGGCTCACCCCGCATCCCTCCTGCTATGTCAGCCTCTGAAACTCTATATGGTATAGAGCTTGCAGCGCACAGGGCCGATATGGGCTCTACACCTATGGCAATAGCAACCTCCATTGGCTTGTTTCTAGGCTCGTAGCCTAGGTAATACATTAGCCCGAGATGCGCATGGGGTATTGCCTTTATCCCCAAGGTGTTTTTATTATGCAACATGAGACGATACATGCCCCAATTTACCCACTCGCTGTCTAAGTCTTTGGAGATAGTTAAATGAAATGTACCCATATAGCGCCCGCCGTCACCTTCATGAACCATAGGCACCGGGAACTCGAGTAAGTCTACGTCATCCCCCAAATGAACGTTCTCCTTGCACGGTCCATCATTTACTAATACCGGTTTTATGGCCTGCTGTTTTCTGCGGAGATACTCCTCCATTAGTTCCCTTTGAGTAGTACTTGGATCCATATCCATAGCGATTGCTATCCGTCTGAACTTGGCTAAAGGAGTGCCAAACACTCTGTAACCGTTGGGATAGTCCTTAACCCTTTGGAAAAAGGGAGCAGGTAAACCTGCTTCGTTTGACCGGCGAATCATAGCCCCTATCTCCAGGTTCCAATCGAGTTCCTCCTCTATTGGTTGGGCTTCACCCTCTTTTTCCAACTTTCCAATGAACTCCCTGAAATCTTTGAATGGCATTGTGGTTTCCTCCTTTGTGTAAAATTGAGTCAGCTAATCGACTTGCTCAATGTAAAAAGTAAGAACTAAACGGTTTCCCGCCCAAATCGCTCTCTTACCACCCTCAGGTCTTCCTCCTTAGGTAGACGATACAGCCCTGTTCTACCCACAGGTGGCAAACCCAACGTGTTCCTGAGAGAAACCATAGTTTCAGCAGTCTTAAGAGCAATTACTAAGGGACTCAGTAGGGGAACTTCCCCTCCGTCAACCTCGACCGAGGACAACCCTGCTAGCGTGCATGCTACACCCAGGATAGTGCCAGCAACGATTATTACCTCAGCACCATCTTCCATGCATCTCTTTGATGTTTCCAAGACCGAGGGGATAACCCATGAGGGATCTTCCTGCCACCTGTCCATGAGGACCTGGGCTCGAATTGATGTGAATCTCACAGGATTAGCTATAGCTCGCTCTTTCAAACCGAACTGCCATATAAGACGCTCATACATAGGTCTAAGCATAGCTTCGTTCAAAGCCACTATTCCAAATTTGGCGCCCAGCATGCAGGCGTAATGCATGGTGGCCTCAGACGGACCGATGACCGGTATATTCACTATCGACCTGGCCTCTAAAACACCGATATCTGAGGTCATGTTCACGACTGCGGCATCATATCCCTGCCTTTCCGCCTCAAGAATCCTCTCAATAACCTCCCCCGTGCTTAAGTAGAAAGTATACGGATGCACCTGTTGAGCAATGGTATCAGGCCCTCGCTTGGACGACTTGATCGCTATCTGGGTATCAGGTTCACGCACTTTCTCCAAAGCCTTCTCTGTGGCAGCAACGAAATTACGTCTCACCTCTTCCCTTCCCACACTAACGACACAAATCTTCATCCTTCGATACTTCCTTTGTGCAAAATTGTTTATTTTTGCTACTTAAAAAAAATTATAGCACTATTCCCCCTTTTGTCAACAGCAGGGGCAAGTTGCAATAGGGCACAAAGCACATCGTCTTCTTGGTCTAACTCTGCATGGCTATGTATGAACCCTCGGTGCACATATAAACATCAAGGGGAGTAACCCCCCAATAATAGCCTATTAGGTCTTTGTAGATCATCGTATCTGTCCCACCGCAGACAATGCCCTTGGCCGACCACAAGTCCTTAGGTAGCATCGGCCTCCTTTTTAGCTTACTGCGTAATGTCCCCCTCGTCAAGCGAAAAGCCACCGCCGGATGCAGGATGGATGGCCAGAGCCTCACAGTGTCTGATTGTTCAGCGAAACCTTCCCCCACTTTGACCAGAACGCTGCTGATGGAACCGACGAAATCCAACTGGCTGCGGAGCGATATCCTGAAAGCCTCTCTGATCCTCGTGTGAAAATCCATTTCCTCAGCTTCCTCTAGTAATGGGATAGCCCGGTAGGGAAGTTGCTCCATTCCAGCATGAGCTATATACCCTGTAAGGTAAGGCCTTGGGGGCAGGTTAAGAACGAGCTTTTGTCCTTCCTTCACATTCACCTCACCCCTCCTTCGCGCAGACGCGAGGATGAAGGCGGCTATCATGGTTTTGGCTAATTTCTGGAAAGCCCGCACCGTGTAAGGCACTCATTTAATAGTTCCAGACTTTCCCGAAGTACGAATCCAGCAATACGGCTTTTCAGCTAATGGCAGCCTCATTCCTTTCTCCAAGATAGAGAGTGTAGTCCTCGTAGGTGGTTAGCGGAACGGTGCGGCGAAATTCGGCCGGACTGCGAGGCATGTGATGATTCATGATTTTCCTACCGAGTGGGGACCTGGCAACGATTTCGATTTCCTCTAACAGACGCGTTTCTTGGCTTGAAAGGCTTAAGGCGCTACGCCATATTGCCCCGTTGGCGATAGTAATCTTCTTCGTAATCGGATCCATTTTCATAGGCTTGGCTACACCTACCGAAGCGGCTGCTTTAGTAGCTATGAGTACCTGTATTATAGCTGCCTGTTATCGTAAGCTTGGGCGGCAGACTATTTTGAAAACGCTAAAGGCAACCGCATTAATCACTGGCATAGCATTTATGATTATCATAGGCTCGCAGGCATTTAGCCAGATCCTAGCCTATACCGGAGCAACCAAGGGCCTGATAAATTTCGCTGCACAAGCGCCAGTGTCCCCTATTATTGTGCTAGTTCTTATGGAGCTAGTTATCTTCCTAATGGGCGCCTTCATGGATCAGGTGTCTATAATAATGATTAGCATTCCTATGTTCGTCCCCGTTGTTGCCGGTTTAGGCTTTGATAAAATGTGGTTTTGCACCCTGACGTTGGTAAACTTGGCAGTGGGAATGATTACACCACCTTTTGGATTGTCCCTTTTCGCGTTAAAAGGTGTAGTACCACCGGATTTTTCCATGGGAGATGTGATACGTGGAGCAGTTCCCTTCTTTTTGATAGGCTTTGTTGCGGTGTTTATTGCTCTTTTCGTCCCAGACATTGCTTTATTGCCTGTTAGGTGGATGACGTAGGTATAGATCCTTAATCAAATCCTTCCAAGTTCAACCACATTTTAGGGGAAATTTAGGAAGAGTCAAATGTCCAGACCGTAGTTTGACTATGCAGCGCATTACTGTATCACTCTTTTTTACTCATCTGGCCGCCACTTACTATCGAAGATGAACAATTAGCCATTCTGTGCAGTCGGTTATCTTGTATACGTGGCAATAAAAGCAAATGTATCCCGGCCAACTGCATCAAGTAAACAACCAAAATCGTGCCCACATGATGTATCCACAAAACCAGCAGGGCTCTTAAGGTCTTCAAGATACTTCCTCAGATTCTGATTCTTATTTGTTAACGCCCCTACAATGACTCTGATTGCAATGCTGTTATGGATAGTATCAGCGTTCGTCTCCAAACTAGACCAAGGAGAGTACTGGTAGTGGGGTGCCCCCATTTTTAGTACCACCTATGATGAGAGAGTTCCTGCCATTTCCACTGGTTGTGTAGCCTCTTCTGCTTGCCTATTTTCGTAGT
>SDBU01010577.1_pt1 | contig 10223 bp, 7 predicted proteins | sample 2277071 | NCBI WGS metagenome assembly SDBU01 (sample SAMN10397929, study PRJNA504765) | marine sediment metagenome | isolation source: marine sediment core GS08_GC12, 126 cmbsf | place: Arctic Ocean: Gakkel Ridge, Loki's castle | collected 2008 | reverse complement strand
ACATGAAAAGCGTCGGCCAATATGGCGCGTATCTCCCGGAGATCCAATTGGACATATGTGACTCGGGCAAGGTTTTCTAATTTGAGCTGTACGATTTGGCCCTTGATCTTATTTTGAGCTTTTAGTTCCTTTATTTTATCCAATATTTCAGAGGCGTCTTTCTTTGCGCAGTTAACAGGACCTAATTTAATCATCTCCCGAACTTTTATGGGGCAAAATTCCGTTGTGTGTTTGGTTAGGTCAGCAAATACAACTCCTTTAGGATAGCCCTCTTCACGAAACGTAAATCTCTCTATGGAACCGCTGTAAAAAGCGTTGGGGATGCCTTTAAGCGGCAGGAAACGATGCCAATGCCCAAGAGCAATATAGTCGAAGTCTTTGAAGCGGGAAAAGATTTTCCCGGGAATAATCAATTCACTAAATTCTCCCATCTTATATACGTTGTCCCATGTCATGCCGGCATGAAGACCCAGAATGTTAAATTTGACCTTGGGATCTCGCTTAACTTTTTCGAGTTCTGTAGAGAGTTCTATATCAGAGGAGGTGTGGGGCACGATATGTACGGCCGCATCACCTATTTTTATCTTTTCGTACTGTTTTTTATAAACCGGGTAGATGTTTGGAAGTATGGTGAGGGCTCCAAATATTGAACCAGAGGCGGCAATGCGGGGTGTTGAATGATTCCCGGAAATAATGACAGTGGGTATCCCTTTGGCGGATAGTCTTTGCAGTTCAGAAAGAGCTATATGGATAGCCCGGTTGTTTGGACGGGGGCTGTCAAAAAGATCTCCGGCATGAATAACAAGGTCAGGTTTCTTTTTTAGGATCAAATCTACGGCCTGTTTAAACGCCGCATAGACATCCAGTTCTCTCTGATTGATACCTGATACGGCATCGACCTTCGAGTATTCGCCATATCCTAAATGGGTATCTGAAAAATGTATTATTTTCATATAGTCTCATACTATAGAGAACTCACATTTCCAGTCAATAAGAAATCCTTAGGGAATAGAAAAACGGGAATTTTATTTGTCGTTGAAGTGAAATTATGTTTGACGTTATGCATTTTTTGAACGTGAACAAAAAAATGATTTTATTTACTTTTTTGTTGATATTTAGCTTTTCTATTCCTCTATACCCGATCTCAATTCAATTAATAACTTGAGCATATACTCAAAAGTTTGATTATGGTTGAATTTGTTTATCAACATGTCTTCAATTAATCTAGATTGACTTTCTTCCTCAGTTTCACGATTTAAGATCTCAATAACTTTGTTTTTCATAGCTGGAGTCAATATTGCTGAAAGGTCACGGCCCAAAAGTCTTGCTCCTGCAAACACATAATCAAATTCCTCTGATTCAAGCAAATCTTCTGCCTCATTCAATATTCGTTCAAAATTATCTGCTTCAGTATATTTGATTAAAATAAGAGCAAGATCACTCGCATCTTTACCCCTGCGCTCATAATTACCATCATTCCATGAAAATAGTTTCATAAAGGCCAAGCATGTCAGATTAGCTATTTTTATTTCAAGGAGAGGTTTTTCCTTCAATAAAACATTTTGAGCATATTTATAGGCTTCGTTAAATCCTAAAATATTGAATATTATATCATTAGAAGGTGGCCATTTTATGGTAAAATTCTTATCAGCAATTGGTCCGAAAGGAATCAAATCAATATCGATATCATTATTATATTTCAACCTTTGAATGTCTTTAGTTTTAGTGAATTCATCTAGCTTGATCAAACTATTCTTAAGTTCATCAAAGCGCTTCCAGTTTTGTACTCTAATCGCAAAATCAATATCAAGAGTAGCTCGGATGGTTTTTATTCCATATCCATGCATTAATATCATGTCTCTTGCCATAGCCCCTACTATGAAAAAGGGAATTTCTAGAGACTCTGTAACATTTGAGATTAATTCGATGCAATCAATTTTCTTTTTGTCAATCTTCCCTATCAAATTTAGATAGTTCTTTTTCATAGATTATCCTTGCAGTTTCTAAATTTCTCATATCACCTGTAGCTAATAAATCAGCGTAGATCAATAAAGGATGGACAATATTGCTATTTATATCACCAGGTTTAAATCTCCAGAACGCTCTCAATATTTCGATATCTCCATGTGGGTCCTTTTTTAATCTATTATTTAATATAAGTTTGCCTGGTGGATTTGGGGTATATATAGTTACTATTTGAGGCTTCAAAAAATCAGTTAGTAATTGTGCAGCAACCTCGCCACCCCAATATGCATTTACTTTTTTTAAATTTGCGTATTTCCACCAATCATTATCCTCTGCATGATATTTACCCATTATGAGGTTTTTCCTCAGTTGAATTGGATACTCAGTCACCCACTGATTTAATAATTTCTTTTTTCTAATAAGTTTTCGGTTACGAGGATTTATAACAAGCAAATATCCCAGCTTATTTAGATCATCCATTACCCATCTGACTGTCCCTAAGGCAACATTTGTTAATTCTGCAATATCTCGAAATGGTGCATCTTCAAGTCCCGGATTGCACAGAAATGCATATATAACTCTCATTCCTGCGGGCCTAAATGCACGTGTTGGCAACTCTTTTTGAAATTTATCAGGAAGTTTATTTCCTTTTATAAAGATCATTATTGGAGGCTCATTTATATAAGTATTTCCTGCTAAATCTATAAAAGGGACATCAATTCTTCTTAATTCATCTGCTAATTTAGGATTAACATATCTAGTTACAAGAATCCCTTTTTCCCCAAAAAAATAGAGTTTTTGTACAATGCCACCTAATGTTGCTCGTGTTATTGTGCTTTTAATTTCCACCGCAAATTTTTTCTCGAAGTTTTCCCATTTTATTCGTATCATTGCATCTATACGCCTATCAATTTGAACTTGCATATGATCAACTTCTACTTTTAAGCCTGTGTTTTTACGAAATACATCTAAAGCTTCATATAAAATATTTTTTTCTATGTCCTTATTTATCACAGTTATTCCCCTATTATGTATATTCCATTGATATGTTCATTATAAATGAACATATCAATTAAATGAACAATTGTCAATAGAAACCTGATATTAATTTTGTTATTTTCAATTAAATTATCATATCGTTCATTTTAACTGATTGTTCATTATAAATGAACAAGTCATTTTTTTATACATAAACAAAAAACCTATGAATAGAAGGCCCTTACTTTCTACACAAGTTAAAATACATTCAACTGAAATAATTAGAGTTCCACAAGTTTATATAATGATTTAGTTTCTTTCTGATGCGGGAGTTTCAGAAAGAAAATATTGGACGAAACCGCTACACGATACCTATGGGATTTCAAAAGGGAGATTTATGCAATAATCATAATTATATAACTGTTTCGTTACAGCTTTTGGTCGATTTGAGAGGAGGAGTCTATTTGTTTTCTTTTGAACTTGCTCTTTTGAGTGTGTTACACTCAGACTAGGACTTCAGCAAGCAAAAATTGTAAATAAAGTCGAGGATTTTGTTGCATATGAAAAAAGATGCTTTATTGAAACGTGTGTGTGTGTCGATATGCGTTATCTCTCTGATAATACCAACCATCGGTGGGGAAAAGGATGCCCGGATCGAAGCATTTGGGAAACTAAGTCTTTGGTATGAGCAGCCGGCAAAATCATGGATGACAGAAGCCTTACCCATTGGAAATGGGCCCTTGGGAGCGATGCTCTTCGGCGGGACGGATATCGAGAGGATTCAGTTCAACGAGATCAGTCTTTGGACCGGAGATCGTATGGCCTCTGCGCAAGGCACAGACGAAGACCGCTTAGGATCCTATCAGGCCTTTGGTGATATCCTCATCCATCTCGGGCATGACCTGGCCAAGGTAACCGATTACCGGCGGGAACTCGATATCGATCGCGCGGTTCATCGTGTGGTTTATGAATACAAGGGAGTGCGTTATCAGCGGATCGCATACGCCAGTCATCCCGCCGGAGTTGTTGTTATACACATGACTGCGGACAAACCCGCCGCTTATTCGGGGCGTATATGGCTCACGGATATGCACGGGGCTCAGATCACCGCTGCAGAGGATAGGCTGCGTTCGGTGGGCAGGCTGAAAAATGGCTTTGAATACGAAGCCCAGGTGCGGGTGTTGAATCAAGGGGGAGACGTAAAGGTTGAGCATGAAGATGCGGTCCCTTCAGCCAGTCTGAGCTTCCGCAAGTGCGATAGTGTCACCTTGATTCTCGGGGCGGGCACGAACTTCGTGCAGGATCACACGCAGCAGTGGCTAGGCGAGCATCCTCACGACGCTGTAACAAAACGGGTCGATTCTGCTGCCAAGAACAGTATGGAGACGCTTTTGACGGAACATGTGAGCGATTACCAGTCTCTTTTTCACCGTTTTTCTCTCGATTTGGGGACCACCGCTCCGGAGCTTCTCGCCAGGAACACGCGGGATCGTCTGGAAAACTATACCAAGAACCATGCCGTCGATCCAGAACTGGAGGCCCTGTTCTGCCAGTTTGGCCGGTATCTCCTCATCAGTTGTTCTCGTCCGGGTTCTTTGCCCGCCAATCTTCAGGGCGTCTGGAACGACAGCAACCGACCTGCTTGGGCCAGCGACTATCACTCGAACATCAACGTTGAGATGAACTATTGGCCTGTTGAGTCCGCCAACCTCGCGGAATGTCACGTTCCGTTCATTGATTACGTTCAGAGCATTCGCGAGGTCAGTGTGAAAAACACGCAACAGCAGTATGGCGACGTCCGCGGGTGGACAGTCCAGACAATGAACAATGCCTGTGGCATTTCATGGTGGAAGTGGAATCCGCCCGGCAGCGCATGGTATGCCCTACACTTATGGGAACATTTCGCCTTTGGGCGTGATAAGGAATACCTCCGCGAGACGGCCTATCCCGTACTCAAAGAAGTCTGCCAGTTCTGGGAGGACCACCTGAAACGGCGGCCCGACGGCACACTCGTCACACCAGATGGCTGGTCACCGGAGCACGGGCCTGAAGAAGAGGGCGTTACCTACGATCAGGAGATCATTTACGATCTGTTCACCAACACTATCGAGGCGGCTGAGGTGCTGGATCAAGATCAGGAATTCCGAGATCATATCATTGCCCTGCGGGACAATCTCTTAAAACCAAAGATTGGACGCTGGGGACAGCTGCAGGAGTGGGAAACGGACCGTGACGATCCAGAGGATAACCATCGCCATGTCTCACACCTATTCGCCCTGCATCCCGGACGCCAGATTACCGTGGCCACCACACCGGCACTGGCCGAGGCGGCACGCGTTTCTTTGGATGCGCGCGGCGATGAAAGCACCGGATGGAGTCGCGCCTGGAAGATTAATTTCTGGGCCAGGCTTGGGGACGGCGATCGTGCGCACAAACTGCTGCGGAGCCTGTTGACCCTTGTCAGCGAGACAAAGACAATCTACGGCGAGAGTGGTGCAGGAGTCTATTCGAACATGTTCGATTCACATCCCCCCTTCCAGATAGACGGTAACCTCGGTGCCACTGCCGGATACTGCGAAATGCTGGTGCAGAGTCACGCGGACCGAATCCATCTGCTGCCTGCTCTGCCCTCTGCCTGGTCCACAGGTGCTGTCACAGGCCTGCGCGCACGCGGGGGATTCGAAGTGGACGTAACCTGGAAGGATGGTCGACTGACCAAGGCTGTGATTCGTTCCAAGTCCGGTCAACCGTGCCGGGTCATGTACGGGCACAATACCTGGGAATCGAACACCGAGGTCGGGGCAGCATACAGTTTAGATCATAACCTGAATTACAAAGGTGATGCTGCACTAAAAAAATAGTCTCAAAATAAATTACCTGTGTGTGTGGACTCAGGCCTTTCAATAACATGGATTTTCCACCTGCATATCCTGTGGCAGGTCATTCCCATTTTGGGGCATTTTCATTTTGGGATCAGACCAAGCTAATTGGCCTGTATTCTATGACTTAGCCTTGATAATAGACCGGATTTAATACCTTAAACGATGTTTTTGATGGCAAAAATGAAGAAAAAAACAGATATGATAATCCATCCCCTTTTCTTTACTTTTGGAGGATGCATAAGATACCCAAAGCAAAGGCCTACAGCCATAAGCTCGATAAAATATACTAAGCAGATCAAAAACAAGAAAAGAAAGGAGAGATTCAGGAAGGAAAACCAACCCACAAGCCCTGTCAGGAGAAGAAAACTTAAGTAACCGGAAGGAATCAAAAGAAAAAGATCTTCAAGCGGTTTTAAAGCCGCTAACTCCATAGCCCAGAAGGAGCGGAGTAAAGAGGCATGTGCAAGAAAATCAAGGCTTAATAATAAAAGCCGCGACAAAAAAACCGACAGAATAAATCGTTTCGTATTCATCTTTTCTCCTAAGTTGAATTACGACAGGGCTTACCAAAAAATTCAATTAATCAACTTTAAACCAAAAGGCAAGCTATCTCCGAGGATGCGAGCTTGTTCCTTCTCTGACTCTTTATCTATCACTTCCAGGTGTTTTACCCATTGATGTGGAGCTGTGTGTTTGCGTAGGAATTTTTTGACCTTGGAGATGCTGTCGGGTGAAATATCGACATGTCTATCACCTGATTTAGCTGCAATCCTGGAGACTGCAAAAAGAAGAGACTCATCCGGATCCTTTTTTAGTCCAATGAGAGTAGAGAGCCAATTTTCTACAAATTCTGCTGTGTGTTTGGCTAAATCGGCATATACAACTCCTTAAGGATAGCCCGGTTATTGGGGCTTTGTGAGCATTTCCAGTCAATAAGAAATCCTTAGGGAATAGAAAAACGGGAATTTTATTTGTCGTTCGTTTTCTTCGGTGAGCTTTTTTTGGGATCAGTTGTTGAAACGTCAGCCGTCTGAAATGAACCCTCTGTTATATTAGTTTGAAATTTTGATAATTCTTCACGTAATACATGTCTAAGAACTTTTTCAATGCCTTGTCTCTTCTCATATATATATTCTCTAAGTACATTATTAATCATAGTTTGGTAATTACCAGCACCTTTTGATTCGACTTGATATCGAAACCAATCAATAACATCTTTGTCTAATCGAATTGTAATACGTGTTTTTCCTGCAGGCATTGGATCAATCGCACCTCTTTTCCCATTGCTGAAGTCGTATTCTTTTTTCATTTTTTCCGGTAGTTCGATTTCGCCTTGTCAGGATTCCACTGATATTTCATTTAAATTGTATGTACGTTAGTACACTTTGTCAAGCTAAAAACTAATATAAATATCCTCAATAAAATTAATGAAATTCTTATAATAAACATAGTTGTTAAACCTCTTTCTGATGCTGGAGTATCAGAAAAATGATGCGTTTTCGTCTTATATAATATGACGAGGATTTGATAAGGCTTTTCTCACTTTATGAGATCGCCGCACTGCGTTCGCGATGACATCAGTTAACATAATGTACATTATCAGCCTCAAATCCTTTTTCCCCCAAGTTTTCTATATTTTTATATAGTAACAAGAAAATTATTTCAAGTCTCTACCTAAAACAAATAAGTTTATAAAAGTATATTCTATGCGCATTTATTCATTGATTATATGAATTATTGCGCTTATAATATACTTACATCAGGTTAAAGACTATTTTAGTACAGTGAAGGTGAAATTGTTCTTTTTTTTCTAAGAATTTAAGAGGTGATATTATACCATGAATAAATTATCCGGCATTGGGAAAAAAGAAAGAAGGCAGCTTTCTGAAGTCCTTCGACAGACTAAGGGCATTATTTCTGTCTCTGAGGCAACAGAAATTTTAAAAACTAGCCGATCGGATGCTGCAAAAATGTTGGCCAGATGGACAGAAAAAGGATGGCTTTCTCGGTTACGTCGCGGTCTTTACATCGCTGTACCACTAGAATCGCGAATCGCCGACGTTCCTCTAGAAGAACCATGGATCATTGCTGAGTATCTCTATTCTCCCTGCTATATCGGCGGATGGACTGCTGCTGAACACTGGGGATTGACAGAACAGATTTTTAGGACGATTGTCGTGCTAACAACTAGAAAACCAAGAGATAGAACTCCTGAGATTAGAAATATTAAGTATGTGATTCGAACGATCCCCAAAAGAAAGATGTTTGGTTTAAAACCTGTATGGAAAGGTGAAGTAAAAATGCTTGTCTCAGATCCGACACGTACTCTCATTGATATGCTGAATGATCCTACTCTTGGGGGCGGGATACGACCTACAGTTGATGTGCTTCGTAGTTATATAAATTCTAAATATAAAGATATGAAGTTGATGATTAATTATGCAAAAGAAATGAGAAATGGAGCTGTTTTTAAACGTCTTGGTTTTCTGATGGAGAAAATGTTTCCAATGGAAAAAGAAGCCCTCTCTGAATGTCAAAGAGCAATAACAAAAGGAAATGCTAAATTAGATCCCAATCTTCCTGCAGATAGGCTAATAACGAGATGGAAACTATGGATTCCTAAAAACTGGAGTTAGAGATTTAAATGATCAGCAAACAGGAAATAATGGATTTTGCTAGAGAGCTAAGTCTTGATCCGAATATTGTTGAAAAAGATTATGTTTTAGGTTGGCTCCTTGCGGGAATTTCAAGTCATCCCGATTTGAAATCAAGGTGGATATTTAAGGGTGGGACATGTTTAAAAAAATGCTTTTTTGAAACATATCGTTTTTCAGAAGATCTAGATTTTACGTTGGTAGATCTTAAGCATTTAACTCAAGAATTTTTAATCAAAACTTTCGTAAAAATTGCTCAATGGATCTATGATAAAACAGGTATTGAAATTCCAGAGGATAGAATCCGATTCGATATCCATACAAATCAAAAAGGCCGAACTTCTGTAGAGGGAAGAGTAAACTACAGAGGACCCATGAAAAGGCGTGGTGACCCCCCTCGCATAAAAATTGATCTCACATGTGATGAAATTCTAATTCTTGATCCTATAGTAAGAGAAATCCATCATCCTTATTCTGATAAAATTGATAGCCTCTTTCAAATACAGAGTTATAGATTTGAAGAAGTGTTTGCAGAAAAAATCAGGGCATTGACTGAAAGATTAAGGCCAAGGGATCTTTATGATGTCGTTCATCTCTATCGACTTGACACATTGAATATTGATTTAAGGCTTTTAGTAAGCACTTTAGAGGATAAATGCAGATTTAAAAGTATTGCAGTTCCTACAATGGCAATTCTTGAAAACAAACCTGAGAGAGCTGAACTTGTTACTGAGTGGGAAAATATGTTAGGTCATCAACTCCCAATACTTCCGCCCTTTGAACAATTTTGGAAAGAATTGCCTGATTTGTTTGGATGGCTAAAAAGTCTAGTCCCAAAAATTGTCCATAAATCAATCCCATCTCGTTTGGAGGTTGATACTGAATGGCAGCCTCCATCTATGGTACATGCATGGCGTACTGCTGTTCCCTTTGAAACAATTCGATTCGCGGCCGCAAATCGACTGTGTGTCAATTTGCTCTATGGTGGAACATGGAGATTGATAGAACCCTATTCATTACGTAGAACAAAAGAGGGTAACATCCTTTTACATGCAGTGAAGCATAATACAGGAGAATCAAGATCGTATAGAATTGATCGCATAGAGGGTGCAAAGATAACAAAAATACCATTTAAACCAAAATATACTATTGAATTGACTCCGGCGGGACCAATTTCGACACTCCCAACTTCTAGACAGTCAAGGAGTTCAAGAAGGGATAAGACTAAAAGACATAAACCTGCAAAAAGAAATTTAGAGAGACGAAGTATTAGCGGACAACCATCTTACATTATTCAATGCACAACATGTGGAAAAAGATTTAAGCGGAAAAGATACCAAACGCAATTAAATCCACATAAAAATAAAGAAGGCTATCCATGTCATCGTCGCATAGGCTACTTTGTCTAAGTAAAATATTAAACAAAATCATTTTAAAAGGAGGGTAAAGTTAACTTAACACATGTAAGGTTTATCTAACATTCACCGGTCCTTCAAACTTAAAAAAAGTACGTCGTGGCTGCCGTGCAATTGAGGATTATCTACTAGTTCAAATAAGAACAACTATTCTAGATTGTCATATTAGAACATATTTAAACTTTCACTGGATAAAAAATACAATATTACAGTTCCAATTGAATTTAATAAGGATTCACATCAACTATAATTGGATGATCATTAAAGGCTCATGAAACCGTATCATATTGATATAAAAGTATCCCTATGATATAAAAAGAATAAGAAAT
>SDBU01010576.1_pt1 | contig 10225 bp, 9 predicted proteins | sample 2277071 | NCBI WGS metagenome assembly SDBU01 (sample SAMN10397929, study PRJNA504765) | marine sediment metagenome | isolation source: marine sediment core GS08_GC12, 126 cmbsf | place: Arctic Ocean: Gakkel Ridge, Loki's castle | collected 2008 | reverse complement strand
AGCCTATTGGGCATGAAAGCATATCTGGCGAACAGGACAGTCCCATCTGTAGGCATTTTTACTTCTCCTCAGCAGCCAGCAGCAGAGCCTCCTTACGGATTCCGACCCTTGAGGTGAGGTGCCACAGTGCTAAGATAGCTATGGTAATGAGTACCATGCCGGCTATTTGCTCTGGAGCGAATCTCCTGGTATCAATGATGGCATAGAGCAGGCTGGTAATGACTGAACCCAATACCAGGATACTGGCGACTATTGAGGCAGGAGCGTACTTCAGGCCGGTGTAATAGCAGGAAACATAGCCGAAGAGGAACAGTGAGGTCAGGGCTACCCAGCCGACCTGCTGCCCACTGAAAGTGGCTATAGCGCCTAAATTACCGGTCGCCGCCAGGTAACTTATCATTACAATAGCCCCAAAGAACATCCGCCCGAAGATAGCCACACTGGAGCTCATCTTCCCCATTACCTTTTTGGCAATCACCATCTCCACTGCCCAGAAGAGAGTGGCCATGAATATCATCAACTCACCCTGGCCGATGAGCCACGAGCTTGGCCAGCCCAGCAGCAGGATACTGCCCCCAACCAAGGTCAATAACGCAACTATGTGAAATTTACCCAGTCGCTCGCCGAGGAAGAACACCGCCAGAATAGCTACCCAGACAAAGAGGGTCTTGTGGATAAAAGCAGCTCCTACGGCTGTGCCTAAGCTCAGCCCGTAGAAGAATAGTAAAAAGGGAACACTGCCGCCGACGCAGCCAATCGCCCCCAGAGCCAACCACTGTTTTCGGGAAAGGCGCCTTATCTCGGGCAGTGCCCTGGGCAGTATCAGTATGGCAAAGAGCAACAACGCCACCGCCAGGTTTTTGACCGTGGTGAAGATAAAGGGGTCTCCCATCTCCGTTACCGCCAGCTTGTTAATGTAGATGGCAAAGCCACTGATGACGGCTGCCGCCAGAGCGAAGTAAACTCCCTTTCGGTATTTTCCCTGGCTTAGAAAATTTTTAATCCCATCCATTAATTATCCCCTCCTTCTATCAAGAGAGCATCCCGCTTAAAATGTTTCCGCTTCGGCTATCTCTTTATACAGCTTTATTATTTCCCCGGCCTCGTCCTCGTCAATCTTAGCCACTACATTGCCTAGATTGACCAGCACCCAATCGCCGGCCTTTACCCCTGGGACCAGCACCAGGCTTGCCTTCTGTCTGGCACCAGCAATCTCAATCTCTGCCCAGGAGTTCTCGTTGACTTCAAGCACCTTGTATGGTATCGCTACACACATACCTCACCCCGGACTCGGCCCACCTCCATTCAGTTCCTGAATTACCATATCGCTAACTACCGGGATTGCCTGCTCCACCCTGGGTGTGCACCTCTCGCCGAAAGTATTCACATCGCCCACTTCGATGGCAAAGAGGATAATCTCTCGGGGCAAAGCTAAGCCAAGTTTGTTGCCCAGCTCAAGCGCGGTGGAGAAGTTTACCCCGTGAGGTGTGGCGGCATGGCGGGTGGTGTCAAACGCCTCAGGTCCCAGCCGATAAACCTGGCCCACCTTTCCCTTTTCGGTCTGAATAGCATCAATGAGGATGGCTCTATCAAAATCCGCCAGTAGTTCCAGTATGTTCAGGCCAGCCATACTGGTCTCCATTACGGTTATCTCTTCTCCGTTAAGCTTACCTTCGAGCGCCCGGGCCACCCAGATACCAACACCATCATCATTCAGAATAGGGTTGCCCATACCCAGAATCAGTGTCTTCATTCTTGATATTCCCGCCTACCACCTTGCCTGCCTTAACTCTCAGGTCAGCTCCTTAATCAGTTCACCCTTACTATCATAGACGTATATCGGTAATGAAGTGCTTCCGGGGAAAGCATGGCTGGCGCAGGCAAGGCAAAGGTCATAGGGGCGCCACGCCATTTCAATCCGGTTAAGCAGCCCTTCGGTTATCTCTTTGCCCGGTTTGATAAGTGCCATAGCTGCTTTCTTTACCGACATGTTAATTGCGGCAGCATTATTGGCCGTAGCCACAATCAAATTGACTTTCTTAATCAATCCTCTTTCATCAGTAATATAGTGATGGATTAAAGTACCTCGGGGAGCTTCCACGATACCGATACCTTCATCAGGAGTGGCGGTGGGGATGGTGCGGATATCGGGGCTGGTGATTTCTGGGTCTTGGCTGAGTTCCACCAGTCTTTCGGCAGCATAGAGGGTTTCCACCAGGCGAGCCCAGTGCATGGCTAAGGTATGGTGAGCCGGCTTGCCCCCGAGGGTGGAAAACATCTTCTCGTAGGCTTCCTGCGCCAGCGGGGTTGCCATGCCGTCAGCAACATTGAGCCGGGCCAGTGGAGCCACCCGGAAAACACCGCTGTCCTTGCCATCCAGGAACCCCTTCCAGCCGATATTCTTGAGATAGGGGAATTTGACATAGGTCCATGGCTCCACGTGTTCAGCAACATGGCTAAGATATTCCCGGGGCGCATATTTGGCGAACTCTTTGCCTTCAGGGTCAACTACCCTGACCTTGCCATCGTAGAAGTTGACCTTGTTATTTTCGTCCACCAGACCCATGTAATAGGTGTGGTGGGTATAAGCGTCACTGACTATCATATCCAAGTATTCCTGATTTTTGAGGACGATATCGTCAAAGACCTTCAGTGATAGCTGGGCAAATTCCACCGAATTTTTGGCTATCTGTTCAACTTCTTTTCTTTCCTCTTCATTAAGCCCCTTGCTGACACCGCCGGGCAGGCCAAAGACCGGATGCACGGCTCTACCGCCGAGCATGTGGATAATGTGGTGGTTCTGCTTACGGGCATTAATTACCGCCCCACCCAACTCCAGTCCTACTTTGGCAATAACCCCCAGAATGTTGCGCTCGGCTACGGGGGCGTCCGGCCCCATGATGAAGTCGGGACCACCGAGGATATAGAAATGGGTGATATGGTCGGTAACATAGAAAGCAGAGTAGAGAAGTTCGCGAAGTTTCTTGGCTGCGCTTGGAGGCTCAACATGGAATAGGTCGTCGAGTGCTTTGGTTGATGCCGTGTGGTGGGCTTCAGGGCAGACACCGCAGATTCTCTGAGTTATCTGGGGCATCTCCTCAGCCGGCCGCCCCTCACAGAACTTCTCAAAGCCCCTCAGTTCTGGAACCTGAAAGTAGGAATTCTCTACCTCGCCAGCATCATTGAGGAAGATTTCTATTTTGCCATGACCTTCCAATCGGGTGACGGGGTCGATGGTTATCTTTTTCATTTTATCCTTGCTCTCCTTAACAGGGAATCAGGCAGACTGTAGCGATAGAAAGTGCCTGCCGGGTCGGGGACATCATCAATAATTCTCTGTATTTCTTCAGGGTCATTGGAGTCAATCACGGAAGCCAGAGCACTGAGGAAGTGGGCTCCCTGGTCAATAACTCCTTCCACCGGTCCGTAGCAGCCGGTGCAGGGCATGTTGGCCTGGGGACAGGGGGCACCGCAGCCACCCCGGGTAGCGATACCGGCACAGAGCATACCCTGTTCCAGAAGACATATTTCTGGTTCCGGAATAATCTCAAAGTTTCGGTAAATTTTCTTAATCTTTTTAACATCCCTCTTTCGCAGACACTCATCACATACTGATTTGGCACTATGGCTTATCACTGTTCCCGGAGGCGGCAATTTACCTTCGATCAGAGCTTCTAAAGCCAGCCAGGTTGTCTTTTCTTCCGGGGGGCAACCGGGAACGATATAGTCTACCTCCACCGTCTGGCGTAGAGTCTGAACAGTATCCCAAAACTCGGGGAGGGTAAGTTCGCCTTCGGGCACTGGGCAACTTGTTTGGGGAAAGATTTTGTTTTCGTTGTTGGTTGACTGGGTTTCGATGTAGGCTCGGTCAAAAATCATCTTCCGGTTGAACATGTTGGCCAGCCCGGGGATACCGCCTTCGTAGGCGCAGGAGCCATAGGCAATCATTACCTTGGATTTTTCACGAAGCATCTTAGCCATGTGTTCCTGTTCTGAATTTCTAATAGCACCGTTGAACAGGCAGACATCGATGCTTTTCTCGGGCATAGCCTCAACATCTTTATACTTGGCATCGATGGCTACCGGCCAGAAAACAATATCGGCGGCTTCAGCCAGCTTGAGGATTTTATCGCCAATCTCAAGCTGAGCAATTTCACAGCCGCCGCAGCTTGCCGCCCAGTAGAAAGCTAACTTTAACTTAGACATTTTCACCTCGGCCATCACCCTTGAAAGGGCCTAACTGTCTTATTTGTTCCGTCATCTCATTGGCGATGGAGGCAAAGCGGTCCCCTTCTGATGCCGAAACCCACTCTAAGCGTACCCGCCCTTCTTCAATCCCCAACTGTGTCAGCATCTTCTTCAGCAGGGGGATGCGCCGCGCTGTTTTATAATTTCCTTCACTATAATGACAATCCCCGGGGTGACAGGCGCAGATAAGAACACCATCAGCCCCTTTCTCAAAGGCTTTAAGTATAAAAGTGGGTTCTACCCTGCCACTGCACATAACTCGCACCACCCTGACATTAGGAGCATACTTCTTCCGTGAGGTGCCAGCCAGGTCAGCCCCCCTGTAGGAACACCAATTACACAGAAAGCCGACAATCTTTGGTTCAAAGCTCATACTAATACCCCTTCAATTTCAGCCATAATCTCCTCGGTGGTGAAGTGCCTGCCGGTAATGGCGCCACTGGGGCAAGCAGCCACGCAGACACCACAGCCCTTGCACAATGCCTCGTTGATAGAGGATATCTTCTTCTCCTCATCGAAGGAAATGGCATCATAAGGGCACAGAAGGTTGCATATCTTGCAACCGGAGCAGAGTTCCTCGTCAATTACCGCAGTAGCCGCTTCAATCTCGACCTTGCCTTTGCTGATCATCGCTAGAGCCCGTGCTGCTGCCGCTGACGCTTGCGCTACCGTCTGGGGAATGTCCTTCGGGCTCTGGCAGCAGCCCACCACAAAGACACCGTCACTCATGGTGGCTACCGGGTCGAGCTTAGGGTGCTTCTCCAGGAGGAAACCGTCGGCGCTTCGGCTGAGGGAGAAAAGCTTGGCAAGCTGGTCTGCGTCAGAGCGCGGCTCCATAGCTACACATAGGACTACCATATCTACCGGAATCCGGACCGTGCTCCCCAGCAAAGTATCCTCGCCGCAGACAATTAGCTTTCCTTTCTCCTCCTCGTTTATGGCTCGGTCGGTAACTTCAGCTACCTTGCCACGCACAAAATTGACGCCTTCTTCCGAGAGACGGTTGTAGAATTCCTCATAACTCTTGCCAAAACAACGCATATCGATATACATTTGATATACTTCAGCATTGGTCCTTTCCTTAATCAAATGGGAATATTTTAAGGCATACATACAACATACCTGTGAGCAATACTCGTGATAATTCTTATCCCGGCTGCCCACGCAGTGGATGATAGCTACACTCTCTGGCTCCGCGCCATTCTTGAGCAGGATGTTACCACTAGTTGGACCCGCAGCGTTGCACAACCTTTCGAACTCGAGACTGGTGACAACATTATCAAGCTGCTTATAGCCATACTGATAGATAGGCGTGGGTTCGAAGACATCAAAGCCGGTAGCGATGATGATGCTGCCCACCTCCACTTCAAGGAACTCTTCAGCTTGCTCAAAATCGATAGCTCCCGGCTCGCAGAATTTTTCACAGACACGGCAGGTGCCTTTCAGGAAGTAGACACAGTGCTCACGGTCAATAACGGGGATATTGGGCACCGCTTGAGCAAAAGGAGTATATATGGCCTTCCTTTTAGCCAACCCGGCATCAAATTCGCTATCTATCTTCCAGGGGCACTTCTCCTGACATATACCGCAACCAGTGCACTTGTCCTCATCAACATAACGTGGTTTTTTTCTGATCTTGACCTTGAAGTTGCCCACGTAGCCTGATACATCCTCAACCTCGCTATAACTCATGAGCTTGATATTGGGGTGCGAGCCTGCTGAGCTCATCTTGGGGGTGAGAATACAGGCGGAGCAATCCAGGGTAGGGAAGGTCTTGTCTAGCTGAGCCATGTGCCCACCAATGCTCGGCTCCTTTTCAACAAGATAAACCTGGTGCTCGGAATCGGCAACCTCCAGGGCTGCCTGAATCCCGGCAATACCACCGCCTACAACTAGGACATTCGGATTAACCGGGACCTCTTTTGTTTCCAGAGGCTCATGATAGTAAACGCGCCTTACTGCTGCGCTGACCAGCGCCTTAGCCTTATCAGTAGCTAGCTCGCGGTCTTCGGTTACCCAGGAACAGTGCTCGCGAATGTTGACCATCTGAAATAGGTAGGGGTTCAACCCCGCCTCTCGACAGACACGGCGAAAGGTAGCTTCATGCATTAGCGGTGAGCAAGCGGCAACCACGACCCGGTTAAGGCCCAGCTCGCTGATATCGTTCCTGATTAGCTCCTGACCCGGGTCAGAACACATAAACTTATAGTCCCGAGCCACCACTACGGAATCCAGCGTCCCTGCAAACTCGGCTACCGCTTTCACATCAACTGTGCCCGCGATATTTGTTCCACAGTGACAGATATATACCCCAGTCCTTTGCTCCATACTAATCCCCTTTTAAGTTGCTACATTGCTTCCTGAACTAATTCGGCAATGTCCCTAATTTCAATGACATCGCCTTTATCCGAACTCAGGACGCTATCTTCAAACATAACCATGCAATAAGGACAGGCAGCGGCCAATATATTGGCTCCAGCCTCAAGTGCCTGCTCTACTCTTATGTCAGAGAGTCTTTCGCCTTTTTTGGTTTCCTCCCAAACCCCTCCTCCCCCTCCACCGCAGCACAAGCTGCTTTCATGGTTATTGTACATTTCGACCAGTTCTAATCCAGGGATACTCTCCAGAACTTGCCGAGGTTCATCGTAAACACCGTTATGACGCCCAAGATAACAAGAATCGTGATAAGTAACCTTTTTATTCAATTCCTTAGTGAGCTTCAGCCGCCCCTCATTAATAAGTTCGGCTAAATATTGAGAAAAGTGAATCACCTCAAAATTACCGCCAAACTCGGGATATTCGTTTTTAACAGCGTGGTAGCAATGGGGAGAGGTGACAACAACCCGGCTAACGCCATTTTGGGCAAAGAGACCGATATTATTTTGAGCTAAACTTTGAAAAACGCTCTCCTGGCCTACTTTGCGTACACTCTCACCACAGCAGGATTGCTCAGAATCCAACAAGATACCAAAATCTACACCGGCCTTTTTCAGAATATTGACTGTAGCCCGGGCAACTCTTTGGAATGTTGGGTCATAGGCGGGAATACAGCAGGGAAGATATAATATCTCAGTCCCCCTGGTATAGGTCTTCACCTCAAGGTCTCTGGCCCAATCTGCTCGCTTCTCCCGTGGTTCTCCCAGCGGATTCCCCACACCACAAATGTTTTTAATGCCAATGCGGAGTGAGTCAGGTACCTTGCCGACGCCGACTTCAGCAACGACTCTCCGCAAAGCCCGCCAAACATCTATTATCTCTACACCCCGCGGACACCGGTCAACACAGGCCTTGCAGGTTACGCACAGCCACATGTCTCCAGCTTCAAAGTCAACTAAGCCCAATTTTGCCTGATGTATTATTCGGCGAACCGGGAAACTCCTTACCATATTCCAGGGACAGGTGCCAGTACAAAGACCACATTGATAGCACAATTTGAGGATGTCGCCACCCTCCTCTTTTATAATATCTGCCGCTTCTTTAAGTGGAGCTACTGCGCACATAAGGCTATCCTTTCTGGTTAAGTTTTTAGCAGTGATAGCGGAAGCTGATGATCTGGGCGTGGGAACAACTCGCTCAGCGTGACCACGCCTAGTTGAGGTTGTTTGCTGGTCAAGTAGATTCCGCCACTATAGAATAATCTTGGAAGTCCTAACACAATAACAATTCATAACTACCGATGTCCCAACCAACACCGGTATCAAAAGTATAATGGGCAACGTCAATACCAACTGCCATCCGAAATTATCAGGGAAGAACCAAAAGGGAAATAAAAACAGCAGCTGGGGTGATACGCGTTACTCTGCTGATGGTCATCAAGTCTCGCCACTATTTTCATAATAACCAGGGTGTTTTCTTGAAATAAGCAGGGTGCTTTTTCTATTATAACCGATGTTTTTAAATTGTCAACCCAGTTGAGAAGTATATATGGCTTTTTATCTCGGGTATAGTGTAGAATGGTAGCGAAAGTGCAGCGATGTGAGGGATTTCCTTCCCATAACTGGGTGACTTTGCTCGTCAGCGGCACTGCTTGCCGGGTACTGTGACGGTTTAACTGAGGCTGACCCAGCCTTTCCGATAGTCGAAGGGGTTAGTTTAACGGAGGTCTTAAGTGTTGGAGAAAATCAGGGTAGCGCAATTTGGCTGTGGCCCTATTGGGTGCAGTATAGTCAGGCTGGCAGCAACCAGACCAAACATTGATATAGTTGGCGCTATTGACCTGGTCAATGCAGGCCGAGACCTGGGAGAAGTGGCCAATATCAACCGAAAGCTGGGAGTTTCCATTTCCCCTGACCCTGATGCTGTCTTATCTCAGACCAAGCCTGACATCGTGCTCCACGCCACAGGTTCCAGCTTGCCGGTAATCTATCCCCAACTGGAAAAGGTTATCAAAGCCGGTATCAATATAGTCTCCACATGCGAGGAGCTAACTTACCCCTATAATAAACAGCCTGAGTTAGCCACGGCAATTGACAAATTGGCTAGAGAGCACCAAGTCACTGTACTGGGAACGGGTGTTAATCCCGGCTTCCTCATGGATACCTGGCCTCTATTTATGACGGCGGTATGTCAGGAGGTCAAGCAAATAAGAGCCGTCAGGATACAGGATGCTTCTCCACGTCGGATTCCATTCCAGAAAAAAATAGGAGCCGGAAAGACCATCCAAGAGTTTGATGACCTGGTCAAGGCAGGAACCTTGAAGCATGTTGGTCTGCCTGAATCAATAGCAATGATTGCTGCCGGCCTGGGGTGGAAACTGGATGATATCGCCGAAACAATCGAGCCGGTAGTTGCTGGGACTGAGGTTAAGAGCAGTCACATAACGGTTAAGCCGGGACAGGTGGCTGGCGTAAAACAGGTAGGACATGGCTTGAAGGATGGCAAAGAGCTAATAACATTGGAATTTCAGGCGTATATTGGTGCTGAGAAATCCTATGACACTGTATATATTGATGGCATTCCCAATATGGAGGTGACTATCACAGGTGGCACGCCTGGTGATATCGCCACGGCGGCGATAGTTATTAACTCAATCCCGAGGGTGATAGATGCCCCACCGGGACTAGTGACTATGAAGGACCTGCCGGTAGTTTCTGCCCCGGGATTCAGCGCCTAGATAGAGTTAATAAACCAGATTGAGACATATCTGAGTTATTTTCTAAGGAGGGAAAATGGCTGTAGAAGACATAATTGAGGAGTACATGAGAACTCACCCGGAGTCGCGGAGGTTACATGAACGGGCAGAGAAAGTCTTTGCTGCCAATGGCGCTACCCATAGTACTCGCCTCCTCGAGCCTTTTAGGCCTTACATAACTCATGCCAGCGGTTCACGAAAGTGGGACGTAGATGGTAACGAATACATCGACTATGTGATGGGTCACGGAACCCTGATACTGGGTCATGGTCACCCTGATGTGGTCCGGGCGGTGCAGGAGCAGATGGCCAAGGGAGTGCACTATGGCGAGAACCACGAACTGGAGGTTAAATGGGCTGAACTGATAAAGAGCATGATGCCATCGCTGGAAAGGCTTGAGTTTTGCGCCTGTGGGCAGGAAGCCGATATGATGGCGGTAAAGCTTGCCCGAGCCTTTAGTGGCAGGCGAAAGCTCCTCAGGTTTGTGGAGAACTTTCATGGTTGGGGCGATGAAATGGTAGCCCCTGGCTCCCTGGGCATTGTTGCCGATGAGGTTAAGGTAATACCTGGTCATGACCTTAACCGGGTGGAAGAGGAGCTGGCCACGAAGGAATATGCTCTCCTTATGATGGAAGGGGGTGGTGCCCACATGGCTGGTCGGATTCCGTGGGATGCGGATTTTGTTCATGCCCTGCCTGGTCTCACCCAAAAGTATGGTACTGTTTGGCTTATTGATGAAGTAGTTACTGGCTTCCGGGACTCAACTGGAGGCTGGCAAGCTACGGTGGGCGTAACGCCTGATTTAACCACCCTGGGTAAGACTATAGGTGGGGGACTCAGTATTGG
>SDBU01010575.1_pt1 | contig 10225 bp, 16 predicted proteins | sample 2277071 | NCBI WGS metagenome assembly SDBU01 (sample SAMN10397929, study PRJNA504765) | marine sediment metagenome | isolation source: marine sediment core GS08_GC12, 126 cmbsf | place: Arctic Ocean: Gakkel Ridge, Loki's castle | collected 2008 | reverse complement strand
GCACATCGGTTCTGGGCGGCCGTTTTTTGTCGGCCTCTCGTCGAGCCGCAAGATGCTCCGGCTTGAACGTGTCGAACTCCTGTCCCATGAAGCCAATTCCATACGGCGGATCAGTGATGCACGTCTCGACGGGATCCAACGTCGGCAGCACCTCGCGGCAGTCGCCGTGGAATATCGTTATTCCGCCGTGGTCGTAGTAGGGTTTCATGTTTGCTCCGTAGGCGGCCAAGGAAACTGTGCGGCACACCGGGGGCACATGATTTCCCCGTCGTCGCACCCCAGCTCCTCAAAGGCGTCGAGTTGTTCATCGGTTGTGAGATCCACGAGCGCGAATGACACCTTTATCTCACCGATGTAGATGTGATCTGCGGTATACTTACACTCCGGACAGCGGACGATTACCGGCGTCGGCTCGGGGAATAGCTCAAGCTGCTTGTTCATCGCTTCAAGTCCATCACGTGTCCTCCGTGTTTCCGTGGTTAGTGGTATTTGCCGTCTAGCGTCTCAATCACAACCTTCACGCACACCTGCTTTCCATAGCTCTTGCGCAGCTCGTGTACGACGACTTGCGAGTCATCATGCCAGATAACTTTCGTTAGCGCATCCTCGACGGCTCGCGCCAACTTCACCGTGTCCGGCCTGGTCGTCGGATATCGCGGCGCACTGTCCTTCAGTGTGCCGGCGTTGCGACCCGTGCCGAAGTGCCCCATCGGTCTCACGCGCACAAACTGAAGAAACAGGCGAAGGGGGCCCTTCAGCAACTCGCCGTCGTAGTGTGCTGCCGCGACCTGACCGACCATCGCCATCCAGTCTTTCGTCTTGGGGTTGTCGTGTGTTACGCGAACACCGAGACGACCAGTCGACTTGCTCTGAAATGGATATGCTTTTTTCGACCCCGCTGTCTTGGCTTCGCCGTAGACCGTGAATTCTATTCGCATTAGTTCCAGTACCTCAATCGCCAATAGACGGCAATCTCTGCCCTAGGTTCGCCGAAGCATTTGGTCAGGAAGTCGTCCACCACACAGGAGAGGATATCCTTTTCTGTCGAGTCAGCGTCCCTGCTGTGCCATAGCCATTCAACCCCGTTATGCCGCATGAGAACTTCTACTCCGCTCTCGTCGGCCCACTGCTGCCTTGAGACTTGCAGGTCGTAGTAGCGTGCGCGAGGCACGTCGACAAACTCTTGTAGGCATGACAGACGAATCACCCCTCTAGCTCGTTTGCCTAATGTGTCGAGGTGACATAAACCTACTCGCAGCACCGGAGAAGTAAACACTTTCATGGTCTCGCCTTTGCCGCTTCGGCGGCTTTGAGTTGCATCATTAGAGTGTCCAAGTCGGGCTCCACACCGTAGCATTGACTCTCACGAAAGTTGTTATACCAGCCAATCACGGCACTCTGTGCTGCGACGATCTCCTGAAGGCGTTCGATTATGTGTTCAATGATCGCAAGCAACACGGATGCGAAGAGGCCGCGGTCTGAGTTGTCTTCCTCACTCCGACGACGTAGTTGATGGAATTGTTTCGTTGTAATTATCCTCATGGTCACCCTCTCGCCTTTCTGAAACTGTTCTCGCGTTGCTCAATTCTCTGTTTGATTGAGACCCGCGCCTCTTCCATCGACGATCTGTCCAAGATAATCCCGCGATCATCTTTTTGTGCCTCAGCCACAATTACCCCCGTCATGCTTGTGTAGATCGTTACGGCCCAGCCCCAATATGTGAATTTATCTTTTGTCACTGTTTCGCCTTTCTGTAACTCGGCCACACACACGAGCGCGTCAACGCACCGTCGCGAAGCCGGTCGACGATCGCCACCCCCGCACGGTTTTCAGCTTCGGCGCCGTCCGCCACGTTCATCGTGACCCACGAACATTTGCCGGCACGGTACCTGCCGTCGACGACGCGGTAGATTTGGGCCGACTGCCATGGCGTCAACTCGCCGCGTGGTGGGAGTAAGTCGTCGATCAGTAGAATGTGCGGATCGATGTAGCCGGCCACGATACGTTCCTCTGAGGCGTCACTGTCCATCGCGTCTCGCAACCTGCCAAAGAACTCCATGCCGCTCATCCCGCGAACACGGGCTCCGGCCGCAACGGCCTCCCTTGCCAACGCTACGACCAGGTGGGTCTTCCCCGTGCCGCTGGGCCCAAACAGGACGACGCCGACGCCCTTCTTTATTGAGTTCACGACATTGACGCCGTAGCACTGTAGGTGCTCCACCACCTCCCGCTGTGCGTCGTGTTCGGCTATGTACGATTGGAACGACGCAAGGCGAAACCGCTCGCCCATTGACGCCATAAGGCCTTCCCAACGAATCATCTTCCGATAATCGTCTTCGGAAAGATCACTTATATCGTCGCCCAAAAGGTGAGCCCCGTCAAAACGTCGGAGTCTTCGAGTCACCCACACCGGGTGTGTATCGCTGGCCGGGTCCGGGTTGGTTTGTTTGTTTTCCATCTCCGGCATCGTCGTAACCTCCGTTTGTGAGTTTCACAAGATTGAATTCGCTGTTTTGGTTCTTACCGAACAACCAAAGAAACGTGAACCACCCTTTGCAGTGGCAAAACTTCGCTCCGCGGATTTTGGCCAACAGGGCCGGGATGTCGGCCAGTGCCGTCCGCTTCTCTGGTTCCTTCATCGCCGCCCCCCACTTGCGGAGGACTGTCACACTTGGCGGATCCCTTCGGACGCCTTTGCCCGGCTTGACGATAGCTGGCCCGAGTTCATTCCATCCGTCGATTAGTTCCAGCAGTTGTGGCGGCGCGCTCTCTTCTTGTTTCTTCTTACCATTCTTAAGCTTCTCTTCCTTCTTGTTTGTGCGCGTCTGCTGCGCGTCTGCTGCGCGTCTGCTGCGCGTCTGCTGCGCGTCCAAGTGCGCGTCGTCTGTATCGGCGTCGTTGTAAGTCCCGTAATTGACTATAGTTACGAGTGTATATCTACTGTGCGTCGAAGTGCGCAAATTGCCGAGGTGTTCGAGGGCCCCCAGCCATTTCCAGATTGTGGAAGGGTGGGGTGCGCGTTTACTACCTTTTGGGTAGAGGGCCTTTTGAAGCGCAAATCTCCCAGTAATAAGCTGCCCCCGCTCCAATCGAACCGGTTCTGCAACCCGCTCAATCTTCACCCACGCTGGCTTGTGATTAGCCCTCATAATTAGGTATGTCCACAAGTGCCAGAGGTTGGGGCATTGAAAGACTGCCGAGTCGATCGCCTTTCGGTGGAGTTTGACGTATCCACGCTCGCGTTCGTCCGCGGCTTCAGTCCGCGGATCGTTAGTCATCGTCTTGCTCCCGATACTCACAGTCCGCACACTCCCGTGGTCGCCGCCACTCCTGTTTTGCGATACCGACGAACCCAGACGCTTCGGCAACATGGTAGAATGTATGTGGGCCGTGCAATGCGTAATTGTGCTTTACCCAGAAGTTGTACGCAAACGGCAAGGCTTGCTGGATAGCCTCAATGCCTGGCTCAACGAAATCCATGTTGGCGCCGATATCACCCAGTGTCATCAGTTGGTCAATTGCGGTGAGTGCCATTACAATATCCTCACGCAGACTGTCGCGACACTCAAACGCCTCAAATGGGGCTGGTTGGCCCATTTGTCGCATGCGTTCTATCCTATTATTCCATTCCTTTGGATCGAACCAATGCTCAGCATGCTCATGGGCATGGCAGTGCTTACACCAGCCGGCGAGGTCCGCCAGGTCTTCCTCGTACTTCCGGGCGTAGGTGACGTGGTGGACGGCTCCTATGTCGAACAGCCCACAGCGTTCGCACTTCCCGTCTGCTCGAGCATGGACGGCCTTCTTCAACTTCGCCCAGTCTCGGGAGCATAGGTACGCTTGGTACTTTTCCTTGTCGTCGCTGATCGAACGCCAGTCTTGTTGGGCGATAGCCATTGGCCACACCTCCATGTAGAAAACCCCCCCGCGGTATGACAACCCTACGGGCAGAGATTCTGCCAGCGAGTTCCGCGGGGGGGCGTGTTTTGGATCGTAAGGTTGTCATAACCACCATCATCCTGAGTCCGGGGGTGGTGTCAAGGGTGGTTTCTGCTTGCGTCTCGCCCGGGCGTGTTGTGCTTTATCCTTAGCACTAAGGGGCTTGGTTTTCTCGATGACGAAATCTTCGTCAAACTCGGCCGTAGCTTTGGCGAGTTCATTGGCCGTCATTTCCCAGTAGGGCTTTGTGTGTTTCATGATTCCGTGTCGGGTGTTAAGGGCTGCCTGATCCATCAAACAACGGCAACGGCCTCGGAGTGTGGTGCCGGCGGTCGTCACGCGCCGCGAACGTCCGAGGGTTGATCTCAAACCGAAGAATCTGTTCGAGTTGTTTGAGGGTGATAATCGTCTTGTTCCACCAAACCGTGTCCGACGCCGGAAGTGTTGCGCCGCTGTATCGCAGCTTGAAATATCCCCAGAAGCGAACGTCGATCCATTGCTTCCGTACGGTCATCACCCTTTCGGTATTTGTCCGGCTCAATATCTGGTCTAATTGGAACATCACATCCCGCTCTGAGATTGTCAGGTCCGCACCAAACGATTTCTCTTCGATAAGTAATATGTGGTTGATTTCACGGGTCCCAACCCTATCGGTTTTCACCTTGTATTGATGCCAAATCCAGTCAATGTCCTGAGTCGCTAGACAGCATTGTAGCGAGTCCAACTGTGGGTTTGCTCGACACCACATTGAAAACGGAGTCTGTTGTTTGCCGTCGCGTCGTTTATTTGTCATTGACTCGCACCCTTCCTTTTTCCACAGACTCCTTGTCGATGTCAAAAGCCACCCACTGCATGCCTATCGACTTTGCTGCTGCACACGTAGTGCCACCGCCACTGAATGGGTCGCACACAACGCCGCCTTCTGGAGCAAGTGCCCGGATAAAATGTACCGCCTCGGCTTCAGCCTGTTGCCATTCGTGCTGATCCTTTTCCTTGCCGCCGGTTGCAAAGTCTGGAAACCAGTCCCACCACACGTCAAGAGCTGGCTTATAGAAGCCGAGGACTGGTTTCCATTTGTTTTGTAGCTTCAGCTTGCGTATTCGCAGGTCGCCGCCGGCGTGGCCAATGCCGAAGCACCATGCGTATGTCAGGTGCTTGGCCATGCCGTTCAAGACCGCCGGCAGGAAGGTCTGGCCAGTGTAGGCCAGACACCACGCGCCCGGTTTCAGCACTCGCTTTGCGAAGGCAGCCAGGTCGGCGTAGAGCGGCACAGAGTCTTTGTTGTAGGGTGGATCAGTGAAGATCATATCCACCGACGCATCGGCAACCAGCGAACCGATCTTCCGAAAGTCGCCGTGGTGAATGTTCAGCGTGTCCTTGCCGAGTGACTTGACGGCCTTTGTTCGTGCCTTCTTGGCCGTGGCCAGCTTCGTTTCCTTGTTGTATATCTGGTTGATTCGCTGTTGCGACACCTTATAGTCGGCTGCCACTTTCGTTTGGCTTTCGCCGGCATCGACACGCTCAACGATCGCAGGAAAAGCAGCCGGCGGAACCTTAACCCGAACGTCCAATTGGGGGATACAAGTATTATAAGGGGGGGTTATATTGCTTGTACCCTTCTTCGGTGTGGACAACCATTGGTGAACACGAACCTGCGTCACCCCGAAGACCTTGGCAATCTCGGCTTGTGTCTGGCCTTGGGTCTTCAGTTCCTTCGCGAGTCGCTTGCTGTCCTTCTCCAGTTCCTTATCCTGAGCCGGCGACATATTCCGCTGAGCACGATTCCGGCCAATGATCCATGCGGCTTTGTGTTCCGTTGTCCACTCGCCTGATCCTTCGATCGTGAGTAGATCACATGCGGCTTCTCCGAGGATCTTGAGTCGGTGGTGGCCATCCAATACCTCGTTGCTCTCGGTGATCCACACTGGATTGAGTGCGCCGCCGTCTGCCTCAAGTGTTCGCTTCAGGTTGGCAAACTCCTCTTTACTGAGAGGAGGTACAACATCCGCAAACGGCGTCGTCAGCTTGGTAGATTTCTTTCCCACACCGTCACCTCCATGCCAAAAAGAAAACCCCCCACGGGTATGGACACTGCAAAGGCAGAGATTCTGCCAGAGAGATCCCGTGGGGGGCATAATTTCATTGTTACAGCGTCCATAACCACCATCATCCTGAATCACCCATCATTGTCAACCACGAATCCAACGTGGTCGACCAGGAAGTCCCTCAGTTCCCTCATCGGTCTCGCAAGCCTGGAGTCCGGCTCACCCTGCAGTAGCCGGAACATCCCGGCGATGATGTCTAATAGGTTGTCCAGCACCTCTTCCAATGTATCGCCACTCGCATTGAGGTTGGCACCGACAACAGACGCGACGAAGTTGTCATCGCTAAGTTTCTCGACGTTGTAATCGATCATCTGTTTTAGGAAGACGTCCTGGTCTGGTAGGCCGGTAATGCGTAGGCCGGTTATTTTCGCCATTGTTTCATCCTGTTTTCGGGGTGGTGTCAAGGGTCGCTCTACAGACTTGCTGTTGTCAAAGACCTTGGCTACGCTCTTCGGTGTTGCCGTTATCTAGCCAGATGGCTACGCTCTTGGGTCATGCTCACGTCACCTGGCTACGCTCTTGCACGCTGCTGTTGTCAGCCGAATTGGCTACGCTCCCGAAAAATGCAGTTGTCACCTGATCTGGCTCCGCTCTTGTTGTTTGCGCGTAGCCAGCGGTAGCGATAACAGCATATTGTGGGAGCGTAGCCAAAGGAGATCGTGGCTACGCTCTCGCGCAATGTTGTTATCTGCCTACATGGCTACTACCCATACAACTCCGCCAGCCCCTTCCCCGTAAACTCCTTGTGATAGTTCGGCGGCTCGACGAAGTGCCGGTGTTTGTCCCCTAGCTTCTCGAACGCATACGGCTTCGGTCCCTCCTCGCCGTGATAGTCGCGATACATCACCGCGTGAAGGTGGCTGATAAACAACTTCACCGCATAGCGTTCTGCGCGGTTGTGAAGATGCAACGGCGGAAGCATCGGCAAGCCGTCGCCTTTCGTTGCGACGTGTTCCTTCAGCATCGCTTCGCGTTTGCTGCTCTCGGTCTCGTACCACTGATCCCACACGCTCGGCAAGTAGAGGCCACTATAGAACTTGAACGACGCCGTATCCTTGCCGAACTTCTTCTCTGACAACGCTTTCTTCGCCTGGTCGACGAAGTCACCCTCTTGGTTGCGGACCACTTCCTTGGCACGATGTGCGCCGTAGAAGGCCCCGTAGAAGTCGTTCTTCTGTGGCTGCACTTTGACGAACGAATCGGCGATCTTGCCGGCGCAAAGGCATTTGGTCTCGTTCGACCACGGCCGCTTAGCCAGCACGGCCGTCAACGTCGCCTTGGTCAGCTTGCCGTCTTTCAGGAGCCGGCGGATGTTCTCCGGGTGTCGGTTCGTCCGCGTGGCAATCTCTTCTAGGTGTGTCTCTGTCGCCGGTCCCTTGCCGAGAATCTCACTGACAAGCTTCTCCGCACCCACCTTGCCCAGCCAGGTCAGGCTCGGGTCCAGGCCCGCAAACCGCCAGAACTGCCCGGCGGTGGGAGCCTTGCGGATGTCGAACTGAGAAAGCAACCCGGCCGCCAAGACGTAACCAATCCCGCAAATAGACAGGCACCATCGGCCCACCTTGTAGGCCCTGGCAAATTCACCGAGGCACAGCCGGAGATCGCTTTCGAGGGTCACCATGTTTTGTTGTACCCAGCCAAGCAATTCCACCGGCTCGCCGATAGACGTGGCCGCCTGGATTTGGTTTCCCAATCGGATACGAAACTGTTGCACTTGGTAATAGGTGTCGACGATGTACCTCGCTTGTTTGCGCGGCAGGTCTTTCGACGCCTTCTTGAGGTCGCGGCTGAGCCGCATCAACGCCTCGAACTCTGTGACCGTGGTCGGTTCCGTGGTCGTGTCCATAGGTCGCTCCTTTGGTTAATGAAAAAGTACTCTGGTATGCTGCCGTTTTCAGGTTATCTGGTTTCACTCGCAACCTCTGACGTATTCTAGGAAGCTGGTTTCACTCCACGATCGTGACTTTCAGGGCAGTGGTTGCACTCTTCCGTTTTGACGTTATCACCATTTCTGGTTACCCCACCGGCCGCCGCACACGCGGCGCACACCGGCAGGCGTTAGTCCTTGTCTTTCTCTTTCTGCGCGAAATACGCATCGAGCGTCTTCGCTTCGCTGCTGACGTGGACGCCGATGTCATTCCACGCCTCGCCTGCTTGCTGGCGGGTGACTGGTTGCAGCTTCTTCACCATCGCGGTGAGTTCCTCAAGCAGTATCTCTTCGGACACTGCGAGGCAGATATGTTCCTCATGGTCGTCTGACTCCACTAGAATTAGCGTAGACAGGCCACGGCGATTTGTCGTGATCGTATATATCCGATCTGTCTTCTCGCACAACTCCGCCAGCTTCTTCTTGATTTGCTCCCACGTCGTTTGCTCGCGGGGGCAGTTGGCGATGACCCAGTCGGCAAGGGCCGTCCGTTCAGTCGCTGTTTTAACTCCAGCAAGCAGTTTGTCGCGCAAATGTTCCCTAAACTCGTATAGGTTCATCATGGCCGTGCCTCCTTGATCTTCTGAAGTCCCCGTTGCTTCTCGGCCTCGGCCCAATCGACGACCGGCGGGTCGGTCACCGTCTCGAGGAACTTCTCTACGATGTAGACGAAATCGTCCTCGACGCGTCCACCGCCGGACATCACGGCGGCAATGGTCAGTGCTTCATCCAGCCGTTCGGCGGCGTCGGGACGCATGTTCAGGCCGATAAACTTCAAGTTCGGCACGGGGCCTTTGTGATCGAGTTGCTGACCGCAATGTGGGCACTGGTTATGGGCCGCCCGGTGGTCGAGAATGTACTGTTCAGGCATCGTTCTCTCCGTGGGTTGGGGTTAAACTGACGGTGGACGCTCGCATTGCACACGCACCGAACGGCAAGCCAAAGCGATAGGCGGACTCGCCGTTGCAAAAGCGGTGTGGTATCGTCTTTGTCCAACGGAAGCCCTGCGAACGAAGGAATTGGCACGCCGGCAGATTCCTTTCGGCGACCTCCAGGCTTAGAACTCGACGCCTCTCGTACGACAACTTCTTTGTCATATCGCCGATCAACAGACTTGCTGCACCTCGCCGGCGAAAGATCGGATCGACCGCGAGGGTCAGTAGTTCGATACGAGTTCGAGACAACTCATAGACTACGTGACCTATGACTCGACCGTTATGCACCGCGACGCGGCCGTTCACAATCTTCTCCTCTGGTCTTAGCTTCCGCACCAACCCGGCCAGAGTCCACGGGCACGCGAAGCTGGCCCGTTCGATTGCGATCACGCTGGTACAATCGGCTGCCATCATTCGGCGTGTTTGGATGTTCATGGTTACCTCCGTGAAAAATGGCGGCACCGGGGTTTCACCGGCCAGTCCTGTCGCGTTAAACGCGATACTATCAAAATGCGGGCCTCCCACCCGCTCGGGGTTTCGTTATCCGCTCGCTTGCCCTCAGTCCCTAAGTTAGGCACTATTAAACCGTGCGGACTTGGCTGCGACCGCCCGTGACAAGTTGAGCCCTGGTCGCAATTTCTCACTTGCTCAACCTGGCTAATTTCAAAAGCGGCGGAGTGGAAACGATAACCCGCAAAACTCCTACCTCCGCCGCACATAACTAGCCTTGCCGGGAGTCGAACCCGGATGATTCGCCGATATGGATCGACACGCGAGGGAATCACTCTCGCGGTAGTGCGTCTGCCCGGGCTACACCGCCTTTCGGAAGTGCAACCCTTCCGCCACAAGGCTAACGAGGCTCACGCCTCAGTCGTTTCTTTCGTATCAGCCGGAGGAAATTCTCCACAATCAGATATGTATCCCACATCTTTTGCGAGCTGTTCAAAGACCGGCATGGGTCGACCGAACCACGCAATTTGCTCGATTATCAACGACGCATTGCGGAGCGTTCGGCGTTCCGTCATCGACAGTACGCATTTATTGCTGGCGTCTTTTCGTGTGACTTTCATGTCTCCTCCTTGGTTTCCTTCTCGTAAATGTACAGTAACCGAGCGTTTATCGAGTGCGGCGAGCTTCAAGTCGTATAGCGACCGAATTGGTGTGCCTCGTGCCATCAGTCTCCCTTTCCACTGTTTTCCCCACGGCTGCCGCGAATCGCCAACCGTCGTTTCTCACAGCATTCGATAATCGTCTTGCGATTCTCCGGCGACAAATGCTCGTTCGCCTCCGCGTGGAACTCGAGGTCGGTCACCACATGA
>SDBU01010574.1_pt1 | contig 10227 bp, 8 predicted proteins | sample 2277071 | NCBI WGS metagenome assembly SDBU01 (sample SAMN10397929, study PRJNA504765) | marine sediment metagenome | isolation source: marine sediment core GS08_GC12, 126 cmbsf | place: Arctic Ocean: Gakkel Ridge, Loki's castle | collected 2008 | reverse complement strand
CTTCTAAACTAATCATTTCAACTTGGTTCATAATTTCTCCTTTTTTTAAAAAAAATTATAAATCCTTTTTGAAAATTATTCCAGTTCTAAACAGTCCCGCTAAAGTTAAAATAAATGGAGAAATCTCTTTGCCTAGTGTCTCACTAATTTTTGAAGCAATTTTTTGTTCTTCTGAAAATAGGGTTTTACCCTGATTATTTGCAACAAATTCATCCCTATTCCATGGTTGGCTTAGATTAAAGCTCATACATTCTCTAGCTAGTCTCACGCTCTCGTAACTAGATAAAGTTTCTAAGGTACCTGAATTTAATTTTAATTTATTTTCTTCAACTAAACCAGAGATGATACAATGTAAATGTCTGATATCTTCTACATACTCAGTAACTACCGTATCATATATTTTTTGTTTTTCTTTGATATTTAAATCGTGCGCTGCGGAACCCGTTTCATTACTTGTTGCTACAGTTGGTGAAAATTTTCGTTTTTGATCATCAGGTGACTCCGTTGTAGTACTTTGAGAAAAAAGAAACTCCTCAACTACTGAGGCTATTTTTGTTGAACTAGGAGTTACTGTTGCTGCTCCTTCATGTGATGCAGAGATTTGAGAATAATCCCAATAGATCATGGATGCAGTTGTATAATCTTTTAACTCATATCCTAATTCTTTTACTTTTTTTAAGAGTTCATCTGCATTTTCAATATGATATTCTTGAATTATTTTATAACAAAACTCTCTTGAAGCTATATTTTCTGGATTTACTGACATTTAACAACCTATCTATAATTTATTATTATAATGATAATGTAATTATAAGATATGTTTAATTAAAATTAAAGCTAAAAATGAATTTACATAGATATTAATCTCTGTACATGACAAAAAATTATTTGATACCAAAAATTACTGAATTTAGGCGAATATAAATACAATATATCAACATTGGGAAGTTTTGCAAATAAAGAATTAGTAGGTTTTATCATGTTAAAAAAAATGTCGTGTACAGAGAAAATTTTCAACGTTTTCTGGAAGAGCGCTTATTTTATGTTCGCTATAAAAGAAATATTAGAGATTAATTGAATATAAACGATTAGTCAATAAGCTTTGAGATATTTTTTATAGCTTCTTTAAAAACATCTTCTTTAGATACGCTAGCATCTATTATTTTTATTCTTTTAGGAAACTTTTTAGCTAAAATATGAAAACCATCTCTTATCTTTTTATGAAACTCCATTTTTTCAGATTCTATTCTATCTAGTTTACTTTGAACTCTAGATAAACCGATTTTTGGATCTATATCTAGATATATAGTTAGATCAGGAATAGCATCTTCAATAATAAAAGATGAAAATTCAATTACTTTATCAATGCCAAGATCTCTTGCATGACCTTGATAAGCTATAGATGAGTCATTGTACCTATCACATAGAACTATATTATTTTTTTCTAATGATGGAAGAATCACTTCTTTTATGTGTTGGGCTCTTGATGCTAAAAAAAGACATAGTTCTGCTTTTGGATCTAACGTTTTAGAGAGATTAGATGAAATTTTTTTTCCCTTTTTTTCTTGAAGAACAATCTCTCTTAGATGCTCACCTAATTTGGTGCTGCCAGGCTCTCTTGTAACTATACAATCTAACTTTCTAGACTCTAAATATTTTTTTATACTGCCAATGAGAGCGGTTTTGCCAGATCCCTCTCCCCCTTCAAAAGTTATGAAAAATCCCTTTTTCACAAAATCTTACTCTTCTTTAATAGTAGGTTCTACTAACTCAATTTTTTGCATATCAATTAAATTATCATTAGCTTTTAGAGCTACTAGTTTTACCCCTTGAGTAGATCTTCCCATAACTCTTAAGTCTTTCATACGCATTCTAAGTGATTGTCCTGATTGAGACATTAAAAATACTCCATCTTCATCTTGAACAGATAAAGCTCCTACAACTAGACCATTTCTTTTGGAAGTTAGAATAGATCTTACACCTTTTCCACCTCTATTTGTTTGCCTAAATGTATCTACTCTTGAGCGTTTGCCAAAGCCATTTTCACAAACAACTAAAATAGTCTCAGTGCCTTTAACAACAACAGTTGAGACAACATAATCTCTTGGATCTTTTAGGGTAACTCCTTTTACTCCACGAGCCACTCTTCCAACGGCTCTAACTAGGCCTTCATCAAATCTCACAGCCATACCATTTCTTGTAAATAACATGATTTGATCATTGTCATGGACTAAATGAGCTGATATTAACTTATCACCTTCGTCTACGTTGATTGCATTAACACCTTTTTTACGAATGTTTCCATATAAAGAGACAACTGTTTTTTTAACTACCCCTTTTAAAGTAGAAAGCAAAATATAAGTTCCTTCTTCTTCAAAAGATCTTACTTTTAAAATAGTTGATATCTTCTCATCTTTTTGTAGAGATTCGATATAGTTGATGAGTGGTCTACCTTTTGTTCTACGACCTGCTTCTGGAATCTGCCAAACCTTCAGCCAATAACATTTACCAAGAGAAGTAAATATCATCAAATAATCATGGGTAGAAGCAACATAAATACTTTTCAATACATCTGTCTCTCTTTTCATTTCCATACCGATGACTCCGAGCCCACCTCTTCTTTGTTCTCTAAATGCTGAAGTAGGCATACGTTTTATGTAATCATCATCTGTAATAGCAATAACTACTTGCTCATCAGCAATTAGATCTTCCATATTAAATTCGCTCTCAGCCGCTATCACTTTTGTTCTTCTTGGACTTTTATGATTCTTTTGAATTTGAGAAAGCTCATCTCTAATAATATCTTTGACCATCTCTTCTGATGCTAAAATTGCTTTTAAGTGAGTTATTTTTGCTAAAAGATCTTGATACTCCTTATCAATTTTATCTCTTTCCATTGAAGTTAATTGATAAAGTCTTAAATCTAAAACTGCATTTGCTTGTCTTTCTGTAAATGAGTACCTGCTCATAATCTCAGTTCTAGCTGACTCTCTATTTTTACAAGCTCTTATAATTCTTACAACTTCATCTAGATGATCTAAAGCTTTTAAATAACCTTCTAAGATATGAGATCGCCCTTGAGCTTTATTTAATTCAAAACGAGTTCTTCTTCTAATAATTTCTATTCTATGATCAACCCAAGAAGAGATCATATTTTTAACGTTCATTATGCGAGGAAGCCCTTTATCTAAAGCTAACATATTGCAGCCAAAGGTTACTTGCATATCACTAAATTTATATAGCTGATTTATTATTACATCTGGAATCTCGCCTCTTTTAAGCTCTAAAATTATTTTAAGACCATCTTTATCGGAATCATCTCTAATATCTGAAATTCCGGTAATTATTTTATCATTTACAAGCTCTGCCATTCTTTCAATTAATCTAGATTTATTTATGCCATATGGAATTTCTGAAATCGCTAGGCATTGTCTACCATTTGGTTTTTCTTCAACTTTCATTACACCGCGAAGTAAAAGTTTTCCTCTACCTGTATGAAATGCTTCTTTAATGCCTCTATATCCACAAATAACTCCGCCTGTTGGAAAATCGGGAGCTGGCATTACTTTCATGATTTGCTCGATTGAGACTTTTTCATCTTCTAAAAAAAGAAGTGTAGCTTCTATTAGCTCATTTAAATTGTGAGGAGGAATGTTAGTTGCCATACCAACTGCAATTCCAGAAGATCCATTACATAATAGATTTGGGAATTTCGATGGAAAAACAACAGGTTCTGTTTTAGTTTCATCATAGTTTGGGACAACATCTACTGTCTCTTTATCTAAATCTTCCATTAGCTGCATAGCAGCATGTGTTAATCTCGCTTCAGTGTAACGCATAGCAGCGGGAGGGTCACCATCAATAGAACCAAAGTTTCCTTGACCATCAACTAGAGTGTAGCGCATATTCCAATCTTGAGCCATTCTAACGAGTGTTGGATAAATTACAGTCTCACCGTGTGGATGATAATCACCAGAGGTATCTCCAGATATTTTTGCACATTTTCTATGTTTTGCTCCTGGAGATAAATTTAGCTGTTTCATCGCATATAAAATTCTTCTTTGAGATGGTTTTAGTCCATCTCTAACATCGGGAAGAGCCCTTGAGATAATAACAGACATCGAATAGCGAAGATAACTCTCTTTCATCTCCTCTTCAACATTTCTCGGAAGAATTTTTTCATTTTCCGTATAACTCATAGTTTCTCCTAATTTTTAAATTTTATACATCCAGGTTTTTAACAGAGAGAGCATGCTGCTCAATGAACTCTCTTCTTGGCCCTACTTCCTCGCCCATAAGCATTGAAAACATATGATCTGCAGCGATCGCATCTGGAAGAGTTACTCTAATTAGAGTTCTTTTATTTGGATCCATAGTAGTTTCCCAAAGCTGGTCAGCGTTCATCTCACCTAGACCTTTGTAGCGTTGAATCTCGATACCCTTTCTACCATTTACTCTTAAAAATTTAATAAGCTCTTTTAAAGTAGCAACCGGTATTGTAATATCCCCTTCTTCTATTATATCAAAAAGATTTCCATTCGCTTTTAAATAGTTATTAAAATCTAACTCAAATTTTATAAGTTTCTTTTTAAGCTCCAAAAAGCTTTTTTGATCATAGAGCTCGATAAATGGAAGAGATTTTGGTCTAAATACTTTCATCTCTTCTGTAATCTCTTCTTCGGGAATTGATTTAATTGTCTCATCATGCTGAGCTAATTGAATTTTTTCATTCTCTTTTTTTAGATCAACAAGCTCATCTTCGGAATACACAAATCTATCTTCAGAGCCGATCGTTACTTGATATTTTGGATACTCTTCTTTTTCATTTCTTGCTAAGATAAATTCTTTAAAAGGCACTCCTTTTCTCTCTAAAGTAGCTACTAAAGATTCAATATCTACAATAATAGATAAAAGATCTTTTAGCTCTTTTTGATCTAAGGAATCTTCAGATGCGGCTCTTCTAATCAAAATATCTGAGATGCCAAGTTCTAAAAGATATTCATCCATCTCCTTTTCAGAGTGGATAAAACGAATAGTTTTTTTTCTTTTAACTCTATAAAGAGGTGGCCGAGCAATATAGATAAAATTGTTATCTACTAAATCTAACATATGACGATAGAAAAAGGTTAAAAGAAGAGTTCTGATGTGAGATCCATCAACATCAGCATCCGTCATGATAATAACTTTATGGTATCTTAGTTTTTTGATATCAAAATTATCTTTTCCAATTCCACATCCAAGAGCTGAGATGATTATTCCAATTTCATTGTTTTTTAAAATCTTTTGAAGTCTTGATTTTTCTACATTTAAAATTTTACCACGAATAGGTAGTATTGCTTGAAAACGCCTATCTCTTCCCATTTTAGCAGAACCACCAGCAGAATCTCCTTCTACTATATATATTTCACAAACTTCAGGGTTTGTCTCTTGACAATCCGTTAATTTTCCAGGCAGCCTAGTTGAATCCATCGCTGTTTTTCTTAGAGTTAACTCTCTTGCTTTTTTTGCAGCTTCTCTTGCTTGCGCGGCTATTATTACCTTTTCTGCAATCATTTTTGTAATAGCTGGGTTCTCATCAAAATATATCGATAGCTCTTCACCTGTTATTTGTTGTACAACAGAACCAACATCTGAATTACCAAGTCTTTGCTTTGTCTGTCCTTCAAATTGCGGATTTGGAACTTTCACAGAAATTACAGCTGTAATTCCCTCTCTCATATCATCACCTGATACTGCTATTTTTTCAGCTCTAGCTGCTCCTGATTTTTTTATGTAATTATTCAGCACGCGGGTCAAAGCTGTTGAAAATCCTGTTAAATGAGTACCACCTAGTTTTGTTGCGATATTGTTTACATAAGTATGCATGGTTTCTGTAAAAGATTCATTCCACTGCATAGCGATTTCAACATCAATTGTTCCATCGTCTCCTTCTTTTTGAGCATGAAAATATATTGGAGGTTCAAATAAAGGCCCTTTAGTTTGATTTAAATAAGATACAAAAGAAGCAAGACCTCCAACATAGTTAAAATGAACATCTTCTCTACCGTCTTCAGTCTCATCTATAAAATATAGATTGATTCCTTTATTTAAAAAGGCAAGCTCTCTAAATCTTTGTAGAAGCGTGTCGTAATCAAATTTAGTTTCAGAAAAAATTGTCTCATCTGGATAAAATGCAATTTTAGTTCCTCTCTTTGATGAAGGTCCAATTTTCACAAGATCCTTTATGACTTTTCCTTTAGAAAAATCCATCTCATATGCAAAGCCGTTTTTAAAAACTTGAGCTATAAATTTTTCTGATAGAGCATTTACGCAAGAAACCCCAACACCGTGGAGACCACCTGATACTTTATAAGTATCTTTATCAAATTTTCCACCAGCGTGCAAAACTGTCATAACAACTTCTAAAGCAGTGACATCTTTTTTTCTTTTTTTAGATTCAGCTTCATGTTTTTCAATTGGGATTCCCCTTCCATTATCTTCAACTGTAACAGACCCATCTTTATTAAGGGTTATGGTTATTTCCGAACAAAAACCTGCCATTGCTTCATCGATACAGTTATCGACAACTTCATACACAAGTTGATGAAGTCCCGATTTTGATGTATCTCCGATATACATGCTGGGTCTTTCTCGAACCGCTTGAAGTCCTTCTAAAACTGTTATGGACTTAGCAGTGTATTTTTCTTCTTTTGCCATTGTAGTCATGCCTTCTCACTATGTTTAATTTTATAAAAAAATCTACCCTATTTTAAAAATAATATTTCTAATAGTATCTTTTGAAAATTTTTCTTGCATAAGAGTTAATAAACGCCTTTTTTCTTGAGTTTTTAAAATACTCAAAAGTGTTGAGCTTTTAACTAACACATATAAAGTTTTATTTTCAAAAGATATAGCTTTTGTCATTGGAGATAATTTTTTACCTACCAATTTAGGCCAATAATTTATTATAAAATTCGGGTTTTTTAAATATTTACTTTCAATATCATTAAAAATGCTTGGCACGATATTTTTTAAAAGCTTATTTGTTGATAAGCACTTCCTATTCATAGCCCCACTGCGCATCACTGCCCCACTTTTACAATCACTTTTCTGATAACTTTTAAAATTATTTGCCATAGCTTTTTATTGATCTTAGCCATTTTTTATTTTAGCAAATTTAATTGAAGTTAGCAAGAAAATTAAATGAAAAAAAGTAAAGATAGTGAGTATGAAATAATAAAGTATATAGACATCGATAAAACGTCATTAAATGCTGTAACAATAGGCCCTGCAGCTATTGCTGGATCTATGCCAATTTTAGCAAAAAACACAGGTGAAAAAACCCCTAAAAAGGTCCCTGTAAAGCAAGCTCCAATTAATCCTGCTCCTACCATAACAGCGAGAGCTAGAGGACTTGCTCCAAAAGGAGAAGAACTAATCAAATTCATAAGATATACTATAACACCACAGGTTATCCCAAAAATAATCCCAGTTGTTGTCCCTGTTAGAATTTCTTTCATAATAGCCTCAGCTCTTGTTCTTTTAGAAATAAGGCCCAATGCTATACTTCTAACGAGCACTGTAGAACATTGAATACCGATATTGCCTGACATTCCTGTGATTAGAGGCACAAAAAATAAAACAAAAGTTAATAAAACACCTTCTTTACTTTGAAAAGATGATATTATCCCAACATTTATAAACCCTGCAATTAAAGTAACTATTAGCCAAGGAGACCGAGCTAAAAATCTTTTAATAATGGGCTCTTCACTCGATACATTTTCATAAGTACCAGAGATTTTAGCAAAAGTCTCATCTGCTACATCTTCCATTGCCTCCAAAGCATCTTCCTGAGCTATAACTCCAATTAATCTTTCCTTTTCATTGATAACAGGTAAAAACAGAAGTTTATATCTTTCAAAAAGATCTATAATATCTTTTCTTTTAACATCTGCTGTAACTTTATGTATAATAGGTCTCATTACCTGTTTTAAATAAGCTTCTTCTGGGTTGACAACCATATTTCTTGCTGGAACGTATCCTTTTAGCTCTTGATTATCATTTAATATAAAAATACCCTTTGTAAAGTCGATTCTTGGATGATCATGAATAAAATCTGCTGCATCTTTAATTGTTTTATCCATATTAAATGCAAAAAATTCACTTGTCATCAATCTTCCAGCTGTATTTCTTTTATGTTTTTTTTGCTCTCTAATTTTTTTAGCTTGCTTAGGATTGATAAGCTCCATTACTCTTTTAAAACGTCTCTCAGACATATCATCTAAAATAAAAACCGCTTCATCTGTTGGCATTTTTTCAAATAGTTTTTTTACTTCCCTCTCTGACATATATCTGAAAATAGTAAGCCTTGTCTCTGGAGTTGTATTTATTATAAAATTTATCTTTGCATCTCTTGTTTGCAGGCTATCATATAATATTGGCCTTGCATGAAAAGGTAAATGAGCTGCTGCATATGCTAAATCTATAGCTGAGTGCTGAGTTGCAATTTTAGCAATATCATGGGGCATTACTTGTGATGTTTTTTTATGAAAAGCTCTTTCTAACTTTTCTTTTAAAAGATCATCTATTTTTGTAGTTGCAGATTCCATTAAATCTACTTGATTTTCATAATCTTTAGTATTTGGATTTTCCATGATCTCACCTTAGAGCTTTAGAGCAAACGAAAATAAAATATAACTACAACTTTGTTTATATACAAGATTTAAAAAATTTAAAATTTGATTAAAATTTTTCTATTCAAAATCAAAAAACTCTTGTATCATTTATTTTTCTTAATTAAAAAAAGAGGAGAAAATTATGGCTGAGACATTAGTAGTTGTTAGTAAAATTAAAAAATTTATCAAAGAAAAAGCAGAGCTTAGCACATCTGCTGGAGCGATTGAGAAACTCTCTGAAATAGTAGAAAAAGAGTGTTTAAAAGCGGCTCAAAAAGCTAAAGAGTCAAATAGAAAAACTGTTTTAGATAGAGATTTCCCAGAAGAGATGTAAGAAGCTTTATGTAGGCTATTTATTATGAGATTTTTTTCTCTACTAATATATATAGTAACCATATGTTAAAAAAACTAAAAGTTTGGGCAGCCGCGACAAGAGTAGAAACACTTATTGCATCTGTAAGTCCAATGATTATTGGAACTTTTTTAGCCTCTAAAGAGGTTAAAATAAATTTTTTGGTTTTAGCCTTAACATTTCTTTATGGTATTTGTTTGCATATAGGAACTAATCTATCTAATGATTATTTTGATTATTTAAAAGGAGTTGATACCGATGATCGGATCGCTCCTTTTAGTACAATACAAGCAAATTTAACATCTTTAAAGCAGATAAAAATTGCATTTTCACTTTTCTTTTTATTTGCTTTTTTTATTGGGCTTTTTTTAATAATTCAAGGTGGGATAATTACAGCTTCTTTATTTGTTTTCCCAATAATTTTTGGATATTATTATACAGCTGGAAAAAAACCTCTTGGCTATATTGGTCTTGGAGAGATCTTAGTTCTTATTTTTTTTGGACCATATGCATGTTTAGGAACTTATTATCTTCAAACTCTAAAAATTTCATATCTTCCTATTATTGCAAGTTTAGGTCCTGGATTTTTATCTGTTGCAATACTTGTTGTAAACAATTTAAGAGATATCGATGTTGATAGAGTCGCTGATAAAATAACACTAGCAGTAAGATTTGGGAAAAAATTTGCTAAAATTGAATATATAGCAAGTTTAACTTTAGCATTTTTAGTTCCTTTTATTTATTTTATGCTACTCAAAAAACCATATATTTTAGCAGCTAATGTTTTTATATTTTTCGCTCCTTTCAAACTTATCTACAATTTTAAAAACCCCGCTCTTTTAAATGATGGCATTAAAAAAACTGTTCTACTTTTGATTATTTATACAGTAGTTTTTTCAGCTGCTCTATATTTCGTTTAATTTTAAGCAGTATATATTTTCAGATTTTTATTTGACATTAATTCTAGATCTCAATTATTTTTTATACTTTTAAAAGTGCATCTTGATTACCAAATCATTAAAGAAAAAGGAGTTTATTATGGCTATTATACCTCAAGTAGTTGGTCCGATCTTAGCTGAGCCAGTTCTACCACTTATTGATACATTTCCCAAAGGTTCAATCTTTGAACCGAAATTTAATGAGAAGAGAATCTCTTTGGTCATTGCAAGAGAATCTTTTACAAACTACTTTGGAAGAATTCATAAAAAATACAAAAACATG
>SDBU01010573.1_pt1 | contig 10228 bp, 4 predicted proteins | sample 2277071 | NCBI WGS metagenome assembly SDBU01 (sample SAMN10397929, study PRJNA504765) | marine sediment metagenome | isolation source: marine sediment core GS08_GC12, 126 cmbsf | place: Arctic Ocean: Gakkel Ridge, Loki's castle | collected 2008 | reverse complement strand
TCCCAATTGATTTTATTAGGCATTCATCCCCTCCTGAACGGAAAGATCTAAAGAACTTTCCTTTTCAGAAGGGGACTTCTGCGACAAAAAGAGTTAAAAAGTGTTCCTCACTATCAGGTTGTCGAAGTGAGTGACGGTTCGAGTGCATTAGAAACGCTCAAGAGGGAATACATTGACCTCATCATCCTGGATGTCAGGATGCCTGTCATGGATGGTTTTGAGACCCTAACTGCCATCCGTAGCGACCAAGAATTGTCTCACATTCCTGTTATCATGTGTACGGGCGTGAGTGAGCGGGAAGAGGTTATGCGTATTCTCCAACAAGGTGTCGCAGGCTACATTATGAAACCAATTGAGACAGAGAATCTTCTGTCTAAAATACAGAAGGTTCTCGGAGCAGTCGATAATATTAATAATCAAGGGGATTCAGAAGAAATCACGAAGAAAACTATGGATGGTTATTGGGCACTCATAGCGGACGAAAATGAAAATTTCCGCGAGATAGCCAGGACGGTTCTGGCCCCATATTATAATATCATGGAGGCGAAAGATGAACGCTCATTAAAGAGCTTAACACGCGAGAAACAACCACAAATCATTCTCCTCGGAAAGCTAGCCGATGTTTTGGATTATGAGGACTTTCTTTCTAAATCGGGTTCGATTATCCAACAGAAAAAAATCAGAGTGTATCGCGTCTATTCGACAGCCATTGAAGCAGTCGCAGAACAAGAATTGAAATATCACGGTAGAATGATTCTCACTCTTGATGAAGATTTATTACGCTCACGACTCAATGAGATGATGGTGCTTCCTGATTTCACTATTTCCTTCCAACAATCGGTTGCGGTTGTGGCGTTGAAAAACTGTTACCCACGGACCAATGAGGAAAACCGTATGCTCCTGCAAGCGCTTGCTGTGGTGTTGGACTCAGATCAGAAAACTATCCGTCTTGATTTATCGGGTTGGACATCTGAGTCAATGGCAATGGACATATTTGAAACCGCGAGTTGCTATCTTGAGGATATTATCAAGAACTTCAAATCGCTCGATATCAAGATTGAAGTGATAGGTTATACTCCCCCCGAAGACAGTTCATTGGCAGCGTTACTCACAGACGATATAGCAGAATCGCGGCAGAAATATGTTGATTATCTGACCTCAGAGATAGACAAGTTGCGGGAATATCACAAATCGGAAAATACGGAATCGACTATCCCATTAGGACAGAAGTTGCAGGTTTTTGGAAGAGAACACGGTTTCCCACAGATATCTCTTTTAGCTGAGATGCTCGTCCGAGAATCGAATGATAAGAATTGGGATGCTGTACGAGCATTAGTTGAGCAATTATCACGTGAGGAAAAGAAAATAGAGGAAAATTCTATCTAAGGAGAAGTGGGGTATTGGGGTAAAAGAAAGAAAAACCCAAACACCCCCATCCCCCATTCCCCCCTATATATCATCAATTTAGGTATAAAAGGTCAGCGGGTTATTGATTTAAGTTGAAAATATTAACGTTGGTCGAAAGGAAAAACTTCTTCCCATTCTCGAAATAAATTGCTTCTCCGAAAAGGGCGGCGTAACCTTCAGTTGGTCGTTCCTGCTTGTAGATATAACTGCCATTCTCTTGTGTCATTTTGAATTTCTCCCATTTGGCATCTCTAAAATCCCTCGTCGAAGAACTTGCTACCCATGCTTTGACGCTTTCAGGTGTGATATCAGAGGTGACGCCGAGTTTTACGTCCTTGTCGTTTTCCTCAAACTTCCATGAGAGATTTGGGAAAGAAAGACTTCCCTCGGCTTTCAGGAAGAACGCCACAGCATCGCCTATGACGCGTGTGATGTCGTTAACCCCGTGGCCGGCGTTGGGAACATATAATATATACTTCTCGCCGACCAACTCATCGTAATAAATGTTCAAGGCATCGAGCGGCCAATATCTGTCGTTGGTTCCGATGACCATTAGTTTCGGAACAGTGATTTTCTCGCGATAAGCAAATGGGTCGACGATGGATTCAAGTTTCTTGCCGACATCTTCGCCAGAAGCCAAAATCTGTGGTAGATTCCTTTCGGTGTATTCGGAAATCTGTTCGCTGTATTTGCCCCATGCCTCAAGTTGGTGTTTCATCTGCTCTGTGAGATTGAGGTTATCGTAGACCATCGGCGCTATAGCCTTGACTCTATCATCCACAGCGGCGCTAAGCCATGTCGTCCATCCTCTCTTTGAACCGCCAGCCACTACAAATCCAGAAACCTCCGTATTGAATTCAGATTTTATGAATTCCTGAATAGCATCCATCGCCTTGACAGCGCTTTTGACCATCGGAAGAAGAAGCGGCCATGTATCGTCGTTTGTTTCCTTAAACTTCACAAATGTGTAGGCTATTAGGTTATCCTCTTTTATTCCGCCAAACAAGGGTTGGTAAGGCACATCGTGAAGGATAGCGACTGGAGCACCTATTGCGCTAGATATAAGCGTCCCGTAGGCAAGTTCCTCTTTCCCTTTACCGCTTCCGGTTATCAAGAGGAAGACAAGCGTCGGATTTTTAAGTTCATCTGGTTTAATAATGCGGAGAGTATGCTGCCACGTTATCCCCTGCCAAACCTGGGAGGTGAGTTTTAACTTGTTTCCGATAACGTTGTTATTGAATTCGAGTTGTGATACATCTTCCCACTGATACGCTTCTTCATGCTTATTTACATATTCGAATAAGTCAGCCAAAGCGATGGACGGGAAGAATATAAAGAGTATGATAAAAGCTACACTTACTTTGTTCACCAGCGACTTCGTTTTAGACTGCCACGAAAGTTTATGGTTAATTTTTTTCATATTTTTTTTACGGCGGAATGCCGTTCTCCTTTCTCTAGCGTAATTGAAATTTGTTTTGCATGTGCGATATCACACGATTCGAAGTATGAATATGGAGGCAAATACCTTCCAAGCGGATTAATCAGTACCGAAAATCCTGCGATAGGGGATGAATGCCTAATAACATCAATTGGGAGGGGCTTCGGAATTCAGAATGCGGAGTTCGGAGTTTAAAAATAATTCTTTAAATTCCGAAATCCGGAATCCGTTTCCCCTTCCAATTGTTCCGTTTTCCATTTTCCGTTTTCCGTTTTTAAAAGTGCCCCAACAGACTGATACGGTGTGTGCTTCCGAGGTCATAATTGAGGAACGCGTAGTCGATGTTGTATCGGTCGATTTTAAAACCCGTCCCCGCTGCAAAATCGCCGTCTCGCAATCCCAATCGTAATGCGAGCGATGGTCCAAACTGGTATTCCACTCCAACGTTATTCTGACCGTCATATCGACTGTTGTATTCGTAGACGAACACGACACTTCCTTTAATGGTACTAATGTCGTTGCTATACGCAAAACCGATTCTGGCGCTGGTCGGGATATTCTCTTCCCGTTCAGATTCAGTGTTCCATTGCAATGTCGTCTCAGAAATATCCTGTATTGTGAAGCCGACGGATAATTCACCGAATCCTTCATGCCCGACGATAGCTTCACTATCGGTGATGCGCGCCAGAAACCCTGCGTCGAAACCAACACCATCGGCGGAATTGGTCATCAGAGAATGCACAATACGTTTGATATTAATCCCAAAAAGGAATACAGGGGGTTCGCCCATTGTCCCCATATTATCCCACCAGGATTGAGGAATAGTATATTGTGTAGACATGGATACGATATAGGCGTTCTCACTGTCGTTGAGATATCCCTCTGGTTCGAAGGTGGGCCGAAAACGCTCCACATTTTTGCGTTCGTAAGGCTGGATGTTGATATCAAGCTCTGGATATATGGGAATGTTGTCAACGCCATATCGAATCCACGCGACGCCAAGTGCAAATTGTTCGTTGAGGCGATGCGCAGCGCCCACATAATTATAGCTGCCTAATCCTGAATTCCGCGCGCCATGCATAAGGGAAATTTGGATGCGCGGAATTAATCCTAAACCTGCGGGATTCCAATATGCAGCGGTTACATCGTCGGAGAGTCCTACATACGCGCCGCCTAATCCCATCGCGCGCGCGCCGACACCGACTGTCAAAAAATCCCCCGTGTAGTTACCTCCCCACGCATTCGTTGCTATAACCAGGAATATACAAAAAACTGGGATGAAGCTAAAAGAGCTCCGTTTACCGTAATATCGCCAATTTACCTGTACTTTTCGCAATTTTCTTATCCTCTTCAAGTTCAACAATGAGTTTATAGAAGTATACACCGTTGGACAACTCTTCGCCATCCTCATCGAACCCATCCCAATGGTATTCGTTATAGTCGGCAAACGCGTCCAAATCCTCAAAGGTTCTCACTAATCTTCCTGTCGCCGTGTAGATTTTCAGGGTGATAGCGTCTGCTCGCATTGTCAACCTATAGGCAAATATTGTTCCCTTATTCCTCTCCTTCGGACCAGGAGCAAAAGGATTGGGATAATTTGCCACGTTGATAATTTCCAACTCTTCTTCAACTTTCATAGAGATGGATTCCTGGGTGCTAAGATTGTTAGCATCAGTAGCCTGGATGGTTATTTGATGTGTCCCCGGATTGAGATGTGGAGCGTAAGATAGAAACACGGTGTTCGATTGAGTTGGTGAAAGTGAATATGTATATTCTGCAGCATCCACAGGAGCACCATTTTTGAGCACTACAACACGATTAGGACGTACATCAACCCCATTTTCATCGGTTATCCGCGCGGAAATAACGGGGGTTGCCGAAACGTAACTGCCTTCGATGAAACCCTGGTGTTCTACTGTGATGTCAATATGCGGTGGCGTTTGGTCGTTATTTTCTATGAGCGTGTATGTGCCGGGTTCTGATATCGTCGCAGTAATTTTATCATCAACTTGCTCAGACCCAATGTACAACCATTTTTGCATTTCGTCATTAAATTGGTAGATAGCTAATCGCGACATATCAAGACGTTTGTTTTGGTCGTAAGCTATCATCACCTGCGCTTGAAAGGCCACCGGGGATTCTTCACGATTCTTGGGGTACACATCTAAATTCAATTGATATACTGCGCCGTCGGAACTGTTGGGCAGCGGCGCGTATTTTAGGTCTGGTTGTTCGATAACCTCAATAGCGTAAATGTTTAGCTTATCTTCCTCTTTCCTGGCGGTGTACATTTTATTATTATCGGTTATCAACCATCTGCCGTCTGTTTTTTCAATTGAGATGGTGGCATTTTGTGAAAGTGGGGTACCATTATTTTCAAACTCCTGCCGCAAACCTTCCGAAATAGCGACATTGTCTAAATCACTTTGGAACTCTAACCCAATGCTAAACAGTAACTCAGTGGTTTCTGACAAATCGAGTTTCAAAACAGCATTCGTGGCAATATCCCCTTGCGGCAATTCAAAGAAGAAATTGCCGTCGATACTGGTTATAAGTCCATCACTTCCGCGCTCAGGGGTTAATATAAACGTATCTTTGAATATATCCGCGGAAGCGATGTTATTAAATTCATTAGACTCTCTGATTTGACCATACTCTTCATCGTCAGATACTGGGTCTATCACGACGAAAATCGTATGTTTGTTCTTCTGCGGCTGCCATTCAATCTGCACAGTTGTTGCCTCACTGCCTTTGAGAGTAGAAATAACATGGTCGCTTCCAATTTGCATACCGTCTTCGGTAGGCCCATCAAAAAATTGTACGACCACATTTTGCGCTTCCAACTGACCGTTATTTTTTATTGTCATGGATAGCATTGATGGTTCTCCAGCATTCCATTTTATATCCTGTGAAGAGATAGCTAAATCAGTATTACCAATATTCAAAAATTGTTTTTTTGTTTCAGATTTCCGTCCAGACACATCCACGACTTCAATATAATATAGATGTCCGGCGGGCACCTGTACAATTGTTTGAAATATATTCCCTCCGATGGAATCGGGATGCTCTGCTTTTGAGCGTTGCATCTCAATAGGTATCCATATCCATTTAGGAGGTTCAGATGACAAGTCATGTAACCAGTAATAGCATATCGCCGATTCAATCGCGCTAAGACTTTCGATATCTGCAAAAACATGTACGGACTGATTAGAACGAGGAAGCTGCGGGTCCGTACGCACATTCGTAATATGTGGTCCACCGATAGTGTAGGTAGCATATCCGATTCCATCTGTGATATCATTCCACACATACGCGCGCACAACCCCCGTTCCTTCTTTGGCATCTGAAGGTAACACAATATCCGCGTCAAATCGGTTATCACGCACATCAATGTAACCGAATTCGCCGGAATTCGGGATACGAGCGATTTCCTTAAAATCTGAGTCAGATACAATAATCTGTGCCGTGCCATTAAAAGCGGGGCCTTGAACTGTTCCACGCACATGCAATGTCTCAGATTGGTCAATGGAGGGGGTGGTTTCGATGGATATAATGTTTTGCGGAAGACTTAATGACAAGGCGCCATCGCCAAACAGTGTAAATATTTCCATTAAATCAGCGTAGCCGGGATACTTCGTTAAAAATTGGATTTTCCCCGTGGTGATAATCTGTCCAATTTGCACTCCGATGGAGTCTGGAAAATCCCCCCTGCCCCCCTTTGAAAAGGGGGGCAGAGGGGATTGATTCCACCTTTCGGAGAGAGTATCGAATATTTCCCTCACCATCCAGTAATCACCATTTACCCAGCCCAACCCGGTGCTGCCGAAGAATGCGATAGCGCCGCCATTTTCGGATTTCATCATCTCTTCTGCCAATGAACTGCTATGAGGATTATCAAAGTATCCTGTATAACAGGTCATACTGAGAATAAAAGGCAATCTATTCCTATTCTCGATAAGTGGTATATCCTCCAATCCTAGCATACGGTTATCAGACCAGATGCTGCCGCCGCCATGCCCGAGAAAGTTGACGATGGCTGCTCCTCCGGTAAGAGCCTCAATGACTTCCTGCGCGCCGCCAAAATATTCTGATTGTGGTTCACCGCCAGAGATGCGGTCTACCGCGAATGCGGGCGGGATATTTTCTCTTATTAAGCCTTCAGTTTGTCCTGCAAAGTCGAACCTCGGACCACTCACGCCACTTAATAGCAGCAACCGACTGCGCCATGGGCCAATTTCAGGTGAGCGTTCATAGGCGAGAATTTTCTCGACCATTGTATTCAACTCGATTAAATTGCGAGCGGGAAGTCTACTGACCAATAGGTCTGGTATGGCGTCTACGCCAGAAACTGTGACAAATTGATTATCACTGGCCGCAGCGCCATGTTCCGGTGTCTGCACAAGTATCGTCGGTACGAAGTTGATATCGGTCTTATATTTAAAACTAGCATCGCCCGCCAAAACTACATAGGTTGGAGCAGGCGGCTGCCAGTCAGTATAAGCATGGGCAATGAAGTTCTTAATCGCATAAGGATTGAAAATACCAAAATTGAATTCATCGTAAATATCTTCGACTGTTGCAATGGCAACTCGCAGACCTTGATTTTGACGCCACTCCGCTAAAGGTAATATACCTGGAACGAACGTTTTAGGAATGATAATAATATAATCGGCGCCATTCGCAGTAGAACGCAACTTAGAGGGTTCATCGGGTATAATCCGTTGCGGAGTGAGAAATTTATCATCAGTTATGGCAATATATTGGATTTCAGCATTCGGAATTCCGAATGCCGATGAACCGATGAATCGCACTTGATATGTACCGGGTTTTTGAATATCTTCTTGCACAAAATTATCAGTATAAATTGAACCATCCATGCCGTAAATTTCAACATGAGGGTTGGAGAAGTTAGATAGGGTTACGCGGAAAGACTGGACTTCCCCCGGACGTGCCGTTCGTTCGGGGGTTAAACCCCCGAACAACGGAGGCACAGAAAATTCTAAATAGTCCTCAACAGCGGCAAATTCTCGCCAATATTCAACTTCCACCCAATTGAACAATACCTGGTCTGCCTCCTTGGCTTTTGTATCTCCAGGACTTTCGACGATGATAATATTCTCACCATTTTGCAAGAAATCCTGGGAGACGTCCGTGCGTTCGATGAAATGTTCGCTCTGACCATGCCACTGAGCGTCTTCGAGCATAACCGATTCATTGAGCCATACTCGCGTGTGGTGGTCGAGTAGGGTTCGTCCGCGCAACATCACTCGTACCGTAGCGTTAAGCGATGTTTCCGCAACGTTGGGTAGCGTAAAGCGGTATTGTTTGATATTAGGTGAGGAAACCACGTCCCAAAACCAACTGTCTGTGGGCAATGGCGGCAATGTATACACCCCTCCCACTCGCTGAAACACTCCTCCGCGTATAAGCACAGATTGTGCGTCTCCAATTTCGCTAGCCTTTGCCAGACGCGCAAAGGTGTTATCTTCCTCAATATGTACCAATGAGCGAAATTTGCGTTGCATAAGTGTATTTTCTGCAATGACATTCGCGTTACGTTTCACCATCCGCAACCCCGGCGCGCCATTCCAATATAGCCAGTAAACATTTTCATCGGAAAATGGGTCATAGTAAGAACTACCGCTTCGCCTGTTTGCTTCGCTATTGCTTAACGCGCCTGAGTTCCTAAGACCGCGAAAAATGATTTCGTCATATTCATCAAACACGCTATCTTCTTCACCGCGGACGAAAATTGGTATCTGCCGCCCCTTGTTAAAAAGCTTAAAAGTCCGTGGGTCAAGATCTTCCAATTCCACATCCTCATCGTGCAGTTGCTGATATGTAATACGATACATCCCATCACTATTGATAATAACCTTATATCCGGGCAAATCAGCACTGAACAGGGACGGATGCCATGTTTGGTTGGATAGCGCGGGAGCAGCGCTAGGGAAATGGGAAGTAGAAGTAGGAAGGATGGGGTTTTCCTTTCGCCTTCCGCCTTCCGCCTTCTGCCTTCCGATTGGGGGACGCGTCGTGGATGCGAGTCCGCGCGGAGCCGAAGAGTAATTCGCAATACTCTGTTGTAAAACACTTTCATAGTATGGAGATTCAGGACGCGGTGTCTGAGGATTCCGCGCAGGAGCCGCATGTAAGTAACGAAAATTCACCCGGGCAATCACCTGATGGTATAGCCGAACCGTTTTTTTAGCGGGATTATATTGGACTGGATAAAAGTTTACTTGCAATACTCGTGTATCGCGCAAAAATCCTGTAAACCCCAACGCAACAGGGGCATCAGGGTAAAAGTCGTTAGTCGCATAAAATTCATCATCACGATAAAATTGGGTGATTGGGAATTCCATCCCACCGCCGGAATCCGAAATTATCGAAGTCCCCTGACTTAGGGGATTAGAACGGATGACCTGTTGAGGCACAGGATAAATCGTATGCGGTGAACGCAAAGAATAATTAACATCCACGACATGCAATTGGAATTCCGCATTGAGAGGCACGCCTATCAATATTCCATCAACAGGTAAAAAAGGCAGCCCTTCTGTTGTCGTATAACCACATCCTGGGAACTTGACAGTCTGAAAGGTTTCACCATTATATTCGATAGTATCCCATTGGAAATCAGGAATATCCAATTTGACCGTTACTCCATCGGAATTGGATTCCAGCACTTGTACTTCAATATCCGCCGACGCTGCTGCTTTAATGCCAATGAGATAGCAAGTGAGCATGAACGCGATAGTTATTATTCGGTGGGATTTCAATATTTCACTCCTCAATGTATTTACTAAAAGTGGTTTAACACTATATTCCGCACCCATCCTTCAGTGGGAAGATATAATATTATATCATACAAATGAGGTTTGGGCAAGATATCATTTGTTCGGTCAACGTAATTTCAGTCAACGTAATTAATGAAGGAATCGTCTAGCACTACTACGAGACTTTGTCAGAAATAGAGTATCGCATGGCGTAGGATTATACATACTGATATCTCCGCGTATCACACGCGAATAGCTGTTCGATTGGATGATTGGATGGGTCCCTTCCATCCTTCCATCCATCAAAGTTGGAAAGCTAAAAAACGAGATTAGTTTGCTTCGTTCCTCGCAATGACAGCCTATTTTTTGTCATTGCGAGTTGCGAGGAGTCGAAGTCGACTAAACTGAAGCAATCTCAAAAGTGAATCTGTCAATATTTCTTTAACAGAGTATCACAACGAGATTTTAGCTGTTTTCGTCGCAGAAGCCCCCTTCTGATTCTTTGAATCAGGAGGGGATGAATGCGATTAATTCGTAATTCGTCAATTCGTAATTCTAAAATTGGTGGGGGTTCAAATCCCCTTCCAATTAAATTCGTAATTCGTAA
>SDBU01010572.1_pt1 | contig 10229 bp, 14 predicted proteins | sample 2277071 | NCBI WGS metagenome assembly SDBU01 (sample SAMN10397929, study PRJNA504765) | marine sediment metagenome | isolation source: marine sediment core GS08_GC12, 126 cmbsf | place: Arctic Ocean: Gakkel Ridge, Loki's castle | collected 2008 | reverse complement strand
GTGTCGCTTTAAGTAACACGACATTAGACACAGGTAAGACGACCTTACACCACCTATTGTGGTTGCTACTTTTGGTGTAGCATGGTCGCTTTAGCAATGTCGCTTTATTAGGGTTATTGTCGGTGTGTAATGTCGGTTTACACCCCGTTAGATGTCGTTTTACTGTTAGAAGGCGACATTGTGGATGAATTGTGGACATTGTGGATAACTCGAGGGTGGAGTCGGGTTATGTTTATTGGTTTTGGGTGTTTTGGGTGTTGTTAGTTATGGGCTTAAGATTTTACGCTAAAACGACTTATGCACGTTTTAGGGATTTCGGGTCCGCCTGGAATCTGGTTTTAAGTTCCTCTTAAATAAAGGGTTGTGGCTTGTCTCCACATTTTATACAGTGCTAATCACTACTTATCCACTACTTTCGCACAATAGAACCTGTTGGCATTACTCGACCTATGACTCGCTAAAGCGGGATTTTCCGGGCCTATAATAATAATAATAGTATATATAAGATATTAAGAGAGCGGGCGGGCTGGGGGTAAACCGGAATTAGGGAGTCGGGATTGCGGCGAGGATGCTACTGATTGGCTGCGAAGAATGCTCGGGCAAATCCGGGCCTTGTTTGTTCGCGCCAGAGTGTTTGTTCCTTAAAGGATCTTTTTCTAGCAGCGCCCCACGAGTATTTTATCGAGGGTATGCAGTTAGAGCCAGGCTTGGTGTGGCTTTTTCTTGGCAGCGTAAAGTATCCCCATAAATCAGTCCTTTTTTTTATATTGTCGCCGAACTCCCAGTACTTAAAGGTAAAGGGTGGCTTGCCTAGGAACTGACGCAAAAATCCTGTGGGGTTTTCGAGGGCCCAGAAGCGCAGCTGAGACGAGCAGCGGCAAAACCATATTACGTTTAAACACGCCCTTACGAGTTCCATCCCTCGGGTAAAATCTCTTGGTTGGGCTCCTTTTGCTATACTGAACTCTTGGCAGGGCGGTGCTGCTAAGATTCCATAGACATTAGTCGGCGGATTATAGTAGGTTACGTCTTGTTTCGGTAGCGTAACCACCCGGACATCATAGCCGGCTGAGCGATAGGGCTTACTCCATGCGCCGGTACCGCCGCACAAATCGAGTATTATTTTACCTGCGTTTTCTGTTTTGGTCATTGCTTTATTTCTTCCAGGGGATATCCCTGCGTGCCATTTTGCAGTATTCCGGATATTTATCAATGACGATGTAGTCTCTCTTCAGGAACCGGCACGCTTGGGCTGTTGTTCCTCTTCCGGAAAAAGGATCTAGGACTAATTGCCCTGGTGTGCGTTGTAGCAGTGTCTTATAGAGTTTAACCGGCTTCTGCGCCGGGTGTTCTTTTTTCTCTTTATAGTTCGATTGCGGACGCGCCACTTTGATGGTACTCGTGTAATCCATCCCCTTGATTCCCGTTGATAGATCTGGTGGATCGCCTTTCGCGAAGAACATGATTTGTTCGTGTCTTAGGGACCATCGCTTTTTCGTCAAGTGCCTGTCGAAACCATTAGGTCCCCACCAGATAATATTCTGGATGAAAGTAAACCCGATCCGCTTTAATAGCGGTTGAGCGGTGTATATGCCTTTGTCTGAGTGTGAAATATACAGGTACCCGGGACCCATAACCCGGTGGACCTCTGTGAATATCTTTTTGAACCAAGACCAGTATTGGTCTTCGGGTAGTTTATCGTCCCATGAGTTAGTGCACTTCTTTTTGTTTTTCGGGTTTGGTTTATATCGAAGTCCTACGTTATACGGTGGATCGGTTATTACGAGATCCACTGACCCCGACTCTAGGGTCCTGAGTATCTTAAGGGAATCTCCGCAAATTATAGCTTGCATCTATTCCAATTTATCCACGGCCTGTTTGAGATCCACGCTATTCGGGTGCAGATAAATTTGGGTGCTGGCAATGTTCGTATGACCAAGAAGTTCCATCACGACCCGGATAGGCGCAACCCTCGATGTGTTAGTCCCGAAAGTATGCCTGAGTAGGTGTGGGTGAATCTTCCGGTTAATAGCTTCCTTGCCAATCTTCGCAACGATGCGCTCGACCTGGCGCGGGCTTAATGATTGAATCTTGTTAGACTGCTGGAATAGCGGGTCTTCGGCCTTGATGGCTCTTTGTCCTTGCTGGTACCAGAGGACGTAATCCTGGAGCACGTCCTTTAGGCGCTTGCTGATCGGGATATTGCGTTCCCGTCCTGACTTAGACGTCTCGGCCCGGACAGTAAGATCCGTCTTAAAGTGTCCGCCGATCATAATGTCATCAAAGCATAGACCGACGAGTTCGCCCACCCGGACGCCGGTCTGCAGCATGACCATCAGGATCGCGTAATTCCTGGGTGATGATTTAAGGGCCTTGAATAGTATCGTGGCCTGTTCGTCCCTGCTTAGTACTTCGACCATGTTCTTGTTTCCTTTCTTTGCCCACTATGGATCCTAGGAACCAGTTACGATCACACCCGATGCAGTATCCGGCGAAAAGTAGGCGTTTTGCGTTTAGTGTCAGGGTGATATGATCCCCGCACACACAGATTATTTCGATTTCGTTAGCGTTCATCTAGATCCGCCTTTCTATTGCGTCCCGTAGTCCCCTTGAGATTGAGTAGGGGATCTCACTTTTCATCTCTGCGTAGTTGCTGTGTCTTTTTGCCTGTGCTTTTCCGTAACACTCCTTATGCGAAACCATGAACATTGGGAAGTTTCCCCAGAGATACCGGGACCCGGCTCTTTGCCTGTAGTGTCCTATGAAAGGCTCGAACCAGGTGGCCGAACCTTTTACGTTTTCGATTATCCAGTACAGGGGTTTTATCTGTTTGATTATCTCTATCGTTTTATGTAGCAAGTCCATTGAGGGGATCGACTCGGGGTACCAGGGGAGTATGGATTGAGTGAATTCCGTACAGGGCGGAGACGCTAAAACCACGTCCCACCGGGTAGAAACATTCTTAAAGGGTAGATGGTTGATATTGGCGCAGATGTCCGGGTGAAACTTCTTGTTGATATCGATTGTGGTGATTTTATCCCCTCGATCCCTAAAGGCCCGGGAGAAACCCTTTCGGCCACAGAACAAGTCTAGTACTCTCATGCGTGGGGATCCTTTCTAATTATCGGTTACGAAACTAGATACCCTGTGGCTGTGTATCTTTGATGTTGTGTTTTGGATTAAGTCCTTCACTAGGTCGTGCGATTGTTCCGGCGTTATGATATGTTCTTGTACTTTATCCGTTATGCTCGTGAACATAATCATGCACCCTGTTATGATAGCCTTGATGGTAGTGTTCATCTTAATACTCCTTTTTTGGGATCAAATTTCCGGTTGCTTGCTTATCTTTTTCTGTTCTTCAAGGTGTTCTTGGTGTAGGTCAGGGCGATACTTCTTGTAGTAATCAAGGATCTCTTTTATAAGGGCTTCTCCCGTGGAGCCGTCTAGTCCGTCCTCAGTATAAATGGCGTCCTCGACGGCTCTTTTGCAAAACTCTATAACGACTTCTGCTTCTTTTATTCTGCCTTCTGTATTATCCATTTGTTAATACTCCTTCTTTACTGCGTGCCCGGCCTTGAGTAGCAGGGCGTCCAGGTACTCGCCGCTACCTAAAAGCACGTTGACTATGAACCGGCCGTATTTGCCCGGGCGTTTACCGTCTGTCTCGATATAGAATTTCGGGCCGCAATTCTTAAACCGGGCCTCGACGAATTCCTTGGCCTTGAGTCCTAGTGCGTACTCCTTGGTGTTCGTTTTGACGGTGTGGATCTCGGGCGTGTCGATTCCCTCGAGCCTGAGTTTCGCCTTGAGTTTGACCCCGAAGTCCAGATGGATCCACGCCTCGAGCGTGTCACCGTCGACGACCCGGATCAAATCACATTGCCAGCGGTATCGGTTAGTCATAATCTCTCCTTTCTCTGTTTTAGTCTGGATTCCGACCGTGTCAAGTTTTTGTGGTTGAATGTCGGTTTCCTTGCCCTGGTATGAGAGTAGGATCACTAATCCGCATACTGCTATAATCAGCAGGACGTTTAGCGCGGCCAGTACTTTCATAGTCTTTACGTAGAGTTGGAAGTTAATCATCGTTCACCGTCCTTTACTTCTTCTTGGGTTTACTATACGGTACGCACTTGAGGCAACGCTTAATTGGTTTTAGGCAACGCAAATTACGCCTGTGTGGACGACCATGGTTACAATCAGGTATGAGATTGCAGGTTTCTAGCGGGCATATCATCATCGTTCACCGTCCTTTTTTGTGTTACAGTTAGATCTAGATGTAACATGTGCTTGGCACGTGTTACAGTTCCGCTGGATCAATAACGCTTTCTTCGGTAGTACGTTAGATACTCGTGCTTTTTTATTAACTCTTTGTACCAGTCGTCTACTGTTTGCTCGCTTACCCAACAAGCGTGACTCCTTGACGGGGTGTTCGGTAGGGGTAGTTTTTTCTCCCACCGGTTGAGCGTCATCCTCGACACCTTTAAGTGCTCGGCTATCTGTGAGCGGTTCCTAAAATGTCCGCGCATGTATCACCACCTTTTAATAGGGGACGCAGCGGTAGATGGTGAACATGGAAAGAGATATTGAGAAACCGTGCGTCCCCTGATTAATTGTTTAGACATCCCTTGTTCTCCATCTGCCCTGATATTATCAAAACCATTTTACCGTGTCAAGTATTCGAGGTCGTTTTACTAAAATACTTTCTAAGACGCATTATATAAGGGATTGAGCGGGTAGTATGTGTTGACCAGGGGGATCGGATCATCACCCGGGGCAACGTCGTGATAAATATATTCGGAATTTTACTTGACAAACCTTTTGTTCGGTTATAGTTGATAGTGTGAAGCCAGGACGGTGCAATTTGACAAAAGATATCTGTGATCTAAAGAGCGGCGGCCAGCAGGACTGTCCTAACGGTCCTGAATGGTGCGGGTATCATGAGCCGGCGGATCACGGTCCCCGTTTTGAGCCTAACACTTCTCTTAACACTCCAAAGCACACTCCCCAACCCAGCCAGGCTGATATGTTCGGTTAAAGACAAAGGGGGATCCTGTGGGTGATATTACCGAAAAAAGAATGCGTCATTATATTGGCGCAGACGCAGACAAGAATACCATCCCCGCCGCCGCTAAGGCTTTTGGTGACTCCTATCACGCCAACGACAAGGGTAAACAGTATTACTGGAACGGCACGGCCTGGAAGACCGGGCTCGGATATGAGTTTGTGGAGAGGCTTGTCAATGCGCACGATAAAGACGAAGCCGATTTTACTACCGATGGCACATATAAAGTTAACGGGTTGGACTTGAGTGGGATTGTTCCCGAGGGTGCGGTTGTTGTGAAGCTCCAGGTTTCGATACTGGATGACGCTGCGGACTCTCAGCTTGTTCTTCGCAGAGATGCTGCCCAAGGCAGAAACGTAATTGATCTAAGGACTCAGGTTGCAAACATAGCCACGACGTTAACTCAAGACGTCAGTATAGACAGCGACCGGTTGCTGGATTACATGGGATCAAATCTAGTTTTCGCAGCTATCAGGGTGACTGTAATCGGTTGGTTTATTTAAGGAGATAATTTATGCCAGAAACACCAGGCGATCCAAGCGTAACTAAACTATTCGGCTTCCCGGGCTTTGAGGCCCTGATCAGAGTCACGATGAAATACGTCAACGAACTCAGACAAGAGCAGGGTAATCCGGCCCTGACTTATGAAGAGTTCCGGGGCGAGATAGAAGCCAAGTCCGTAGACATAACTAACGGTACACCGTAAGGGGGTTTTATAATATGGTTTATATTAGACGGTATTTATCAGGACAACAGGCTACAACAGTTACCATCGCTGAGGGCGCAATAACTTCGGACAAGATAGTTGACGGGGCTGTGACCCACCCCAAACTTGCCCCGGGATCCGTGGATTCAGAACGCGTCATTAACGAAAGTCTAAAATCAGAGGACATAAAAGACGGCGAAATAAAAACAGTGGACATCGCTTCCGGCGCCGTTACTACCGATAAAATCGCACCGCAAGCCGTAACCGTTGATAAACTCGAGGCTTCTATTCAGGGGATCGCCCGGCCACTTACTCCCGGTGTAGCCAGTGAAGAGATCGCGGCCCTGGCTGTTGTCGAGTCTAAGATAGGGGCTCAGGCCGTTGCTAGCGCCAAGATAAAAGACGGTGCCGTTTCCGCTGTGAAAATCGGTGCCGATGCCGTTGAAGAAGTCAAGATCAAGGACGGTGCTGTATCTACTGCCAAGCTCGCCGGCGGTGCCGTAACCGAAACCAAGATTGGATTAAACGCCGTCACAGGGCCCAAGATTGCGCCCGGCGTGGTTAGCGTAACCGAACTTGCCGACAATGCGGTCGAGGCGGCCAAGATCAAGGACCTGAATGTTTCCGAACCTAAAATAAATAACGATGCCGTAATTACCCGGACTATTTTAGACGAAGCCGTGACCGCCCCAAAGCTTAATGTTGCGGCCCTGACTAGAAGACATCTTCGGTCTTTTGACGTGCGTATAGATCGTTATTACGATCAGTTTAAGGGCTCGGGCGAATTTAACAAATGGCGTAAGCGTGTTGACGCTGGAGGGATAGTTTATTATGTGGCCTCTTCTGACTATGCAGGTATTATGATGTCTACTCCCGCCACAACAGGGAAAAAAGTTACCTTAGATTGGGACGGACACGGGACCCAGCCCTTGTGGGGCGAGACGAGCGTGTTGTTCAAGGTGTTGCCAACAACCAAGGATTACCACACACGGGAATTAGGCTTGGTCTACGCCTTTGACAAGTCGCAGTATATCCTGTTTACGGCCGAGGACGCGGTAGGCGGAACGCCTAACTGGTTTGCTCGGTGCAAGCGGCTTGGGACGGAGACCGTAGAGGATACCGGGATTGCGGTCGCTGACGTTCCTCAACGCCTTAAGATAGAGTATCTTTCGGGTAACGAGGTTAAGTTCTATATCGATGGCGACCTGGTCAAGACGATTACAACCAACGTCCCGGGTGAGTACAATCTTGACCCGTGGATGTCGGTTATTGCCCGCTCTAATGCGGCCCGGTCGTTATGGGTTGAGATGATGTCGCTGATCCAAGAAAGAGCGGTTTAAGTATTATGGAAATTATAACAGGACTGATCAGGGACCTCGGGTTCCCGATCTTTGTTGCCGTGTTCTGTTTGCTTCGGCTCGAGAAAAGGCTCAAAGAGATTACCTGTGAACTTAAAAAGTTTAATAATCAAAGGGGGTGATACTAGATGCGTTTAGTTAAAGATTGTGCCCTGCGTATCAAGGGGCGTTGCAAAAAGTTAGGGCATCTGTGTTGCCTGAATCCGAATGCGGATTTATATTCCTGTACCGAACTGGTAAAAGGTTCGGCGAAAGCCACGAAGAAAGGCACGAAGAAGAAATGAACTGGTGGAAGTGGGTTAAAATAATCCTGGAGTGCCTGACTGTTATTGGGCCTGTCTTGAAGATTACGAAGCTAGAGAAGACCGTCGAGGTTTTATCGACAGGCGTCGAGGCCTTCAGTAAAGAGGCAGACAACCTCGCTGGCGGTAAACGGGTCAAGGCCTGTATTAAAGCCGTGGCGGAAGCCGCGGGGGTTGAGGAATATTTGCATAAGAAAGTCAAGGAGTTTACCGCGCTTCAGTGGAAGAAACTCTTTTAATTTTTTTTAACCTATTATTAAAAAGGAAAGGGGGTGATGATAGATGGCAGACGATGTAGTTCTAGATATTAAGATTACGATTCCGACCAGCGTAGAACCCGCGGCAGACATGCCCGCGAGGTGGGCGGCTGGCTTGGTGAATAATGCGGCAAATATCAATGATCGCCGGATCGCCAAGATCGGTGACGAGGGGACGTACCAGTCCAAGATGGCCGGCCCATCCAGTGCTAAGTGGACCCCGATGATTGATGCGGGTTTCGTGGCTGGTTCCGGACGTACTGCGGCCAACGTCATCAGGTCCCAGTATAAGAACATGGCGGGATCCTTTAATCATTGGAACGACAAGTTGAGTCTTGCGTTTGCAACGGTTAACGGTGTTGTGGCCAAGCGGTTTGTGGACCAGGTCAATAACTCAAAGGATAATTGGGCGTCCGCAGCGGCTCAGAAAACCCTGAGGGCGACCGGCGATAAAGTTCGCGGTACGATCCTGGGTCAGGCTACTTACTGGATGACCGGTGATTACCGGGCTAACCAGATGACGAACCACATGGAGATCGTGGCCGGTGGGCCGTTTGCTTTTGTTGACACGACTCTTAAAGCGGTCTGGAAGGCCGGTGTCATGGGAGCAATGGTTCGGTCGATGGTCGCAATCCTGAATGCCGACTTTTTGGCGGCTGAGATTATAGCGCAGAACGGGGACCTTGTCCGTATGTGTTCGCTCTATAAATTGGGGAACATCAAACCGTTTCTCCAGGGTGGCGGCGCAGCCGATTCGTTGTTCCAGTTCGAGCATGCTGATCCGACTTTCTTGTTTCATGCTCGGATCGTGACGATCTGAGTCAGTGTATCTTAAAAAGACCGTCGGGGCCTGTATGGGCCCTCCCGGTCTTTTTTCTATGTCGCAAAACTTAGGCGAAAACGCACAGGTTCGTTTCTAAATCAATTAAACCCTCTTAGGTGGGGGGGGGTATGGTACCCCCCCCCGGTAAGTAAAACTATGCGTATTCTACGGAATTTTCTAACCCCACACCCCTTACTTTCTATCATACTATCCACAATTAACCCCCTAACTCATTCCTGCTATTATCGCTCGGCTGGTGAAGGAGTGTCGCCAGCCGTGCATATTACTGCCCCTACGTAGGGATAAGGATCCTGCCGGCGGTCGATATACCTTTGGCTGCCGGCGGGAATCCTTGCTTGCCAGCCTTCAACCCCTCGGCCGAATCCGTTTTCGCACGAGGTTGCCCGTATACGCATCCGGACATCTTAGTCCGTGCACGGGGATTAATCTCCTCGAGGGCATACCGTCCATTAGCCCCTTAGTGATTGGATGCCCTATCCTCGTTTTGGGTCATACCCTACTTTCGGGGGGAGTCGAGGCGCGGGGCGTACCCCTCTGCTTCTGAGAAAAGAAGATTGGTTTCCCCGGGGCGGTGCGGCGTGGGCCGGAAATTTGGGACGGCAGTTCCGCCCGCTCCCGTCTTTTTTGGTATCAGCAAGGACCCTGCCAGCTTAAAAGGCCGACAGCGGTTTCACTCCCGACAGAGGCTCGGAGCACTCGAGGGTGGTCGGGCGTGAAACCTGGTGACATGGTTGGGCTACTGCCCAAATTCACCCCGATAGACAGCGGTGTATTTCGCCGATGGCTGCCGGAGTGAATAGTTAGCCAGGAGACCGCCATTCCTTGGCGGGCGTTCCGCTGCCGGCCATCGATAATTTGTTCTGGCAGGGTTCTTGCTCTTTCGGGCGGATCTGTCGGCCTCGTCCATCAGCGGGGAGACCGTTTGTTGCGCGATTACGGTGCGTTGTTGCGGGCGAATAGCGTAGCGCCGCACCGCCCCGGTCTTCTGGGGCGGCTCTTGCACGCAAGAGACGCCCCGGCCCCGGTCTTTCAGGGCGGCGCTTGGAATCAAGTGCCACCCTGCTCCCGTCTGTCGTCTGTAGCACCTGGTGTCCGCTGGAATGTCTGCCGAAGCAGACCTAATGTTTTATACAATAAGACGTCCCCCCAGCGGTAAGACAGGTGCGCGGGGCGGCGTATTTACTGGCTGGAGATGTTTGCCGCCCCGTCCCATTCCGTTCCTCTTTGCGTTAGGGTGGAGGGCGGGTTAAGAATCTCTACGAACTCCACGAACTCCACGAACTCCACGAACCCCAACATAGGCGGCGGCTAATGAGCCGCCGCAACTCGGCTCGAAAGCCGAGGGCGCGCACGAAAGTGGTACGATAAATATAAAGACAAAAGCCCCATCTTCAAGCGCTTGGCGCGTTTAGGCGGCGGTATCGCGCACAAACAGTACCGGAATACAAACCCCACGATCCGCAGTAGTTATTGCTTGACGAAAGACTCCGCTACATCAAAAGTTGGTCATTTTTGACCTTTTTTTACCTTATATTTGGCCTTTTTTTACTCATGTATTTCCGATTACGTATTTCCGAACATGTATTTCCGATCATATTATCGTGTCGCTTTAAGTAACACGACATTAGACACAGGTAAGACGACCTTACACCACCTATTGTGGTTGCTACTTTTGGTGTAGCATGGTCGCTTTAGCAATG
>SDBU01010571.1_pt1 | contig 10229 bp, 12 predicted proteins | sample 2277071 | NCBI WGS metagenome assembly SDBU01 (sample SAMN10397929, study PRJNA504765) | marine sediment metagenome | isolation source: marine sediment core GS08_GC12, 126 cmbsf | place: Arctic Ocean: Gakkel Ridge, Loki's castle | collected 2008 | reverse complement strand
GGATCACATTGTCGTCGGCGTCCTCGTAGAACAGTTCGGGCTTGGCGTTTGCCGTCTTGATGTAAAGAGCGCCTTTGTCCGTGCCAGGGTCGGGGTCGGCACCCAGCACTGCATGAAGGGTTACCTTTGCATGTTCACCCGTCTCGTCCCCGGACGATTCGCTGCCCCACGGATTCGCCACTCCGACGTAGTGGTCTACCGTCAGAAGTTCGAGCATAGCCCTTGCAAGGGTCCTGATATAGTCATCGCCCTGTTTCGGGTCGCTGTTGCCTGCCGGATTCGACGTATTGATAGGGTCTGTTTTCGCTGCCATAATTACTCCCTGTAATCTGTTCTCACCTGCACAACCGCCATTTCATCGGATTCGGCGTCTGCAAGTTTCTGGGCCTCGTATTCGTAGTCCGCAATCCACTGATTATGGTCTGCATACTGCTGATATTTCTTGAACACCTTGGCGGTACACGCAGCGACAAGGGCTTCCCGGAAGTCCTCGTCAAACTCGATTGTTCCTACGTCCTCCGCATGTTTCGCCAGATAGGCTATCTCGTACGACTTGTCTGCATAACTCGTTGGGAAATAGAGCGTATTGTCCCGGATCGCGTAACCCTGAATCCTGCCGTGCTGGTGCTCGGAATAAGTCAGCTTGCTGAGTCGCGTGCTGTCGCTTGACACATACTCCTCAACATGGAACGTAGACGGCAGTGTCGCCGTACCACTCGTGGACACTGTACCGCTTGCAGTGGCCTTCAGGAAACAGCCCTTCTTGGACAGGTCCAAAAGAACCCACAAAAGAATCGCATCGATGTCAGATTCGCCCCTCTGGGTGTTTGCGTTTACTCGCGTCAATATCTCTGCTTTTGTTATGCTCATTGTTGCACCCTACCTGTCGTAAGTTATTGCCATGTTTATTCTCCTGTCCAGGTATCGTTTACTCCTGTTCTATTGCAAATAACCAAATACATCTATCGTTGCAGTGCAGGCGCTGCTCGCTTTGGTCGTAATTTCTATGCCGAATTGGTCACCTGCATCCAGTATCACACCGGCAACAGGAGTAGCATTAGGAACAGGCGTCAAGACAGCATACTTGCTCGTGCCATCAAGATTAGAAAGCGTTTGGTCACCTAAATACTCGTCACAAGCACCGCCCAACTCGCCAAACGTAACAACCGCAGCAGAGGCATTTGCAGACAATGTATGTATTACAATATGCGTTACTATGGCTGATTTGTTAGGAGGCACAACAAACAGAAGTGCTTCCGTATCGTTCGCGGCATCAAGGTCCACAGCCGCCGTGCTGGACAAAAGCTGGATAGAGTTTTCCAAGGCGTAACCGTAAGTGTACTCATCGGCCTGGTAGACAAGCTCGTCTACCGTAACAACATCAATATTGCCCGCTTGCTGTTGCGCGAGTACATTATCGACATGGGTTTTCCAATTAGCAAGGGTGTAGCTGCCGGGGATATTGGTTGAATGCCAGCCCGTGACCACAACGGTATTGCCGGTTACAGCAAGCCCGAGCGCTGTTTCGGCGGCTGTTGTATTGTCAAATGACGATGTTGATATTCGTCCAGTATCAAGAAAGCCTGGAAACAGCGAAACACTGTCTCCTGTAACCCTAATATTATCCCAGTACTTAAAATACTTATCCCACGAACCCTGGGGGAGCGCCACTGTTCCATTTGGTAACGCAAATATCCTCGATCCGCGACTAAAACCGTTAGCACACAACAACTCGGTTGTTCGAGTAAGCTCTCGCCTGATATTCTCATCGCTCGTTTCGTCAGTGCGCCAATTAAAACTCGTCCATCCGTGATTAGCTATAAGATGCCCCGCGTCTTGCATCCTGTGTAGCTGATCGAGAGTAAGATAATTCGTCGTACCTATCAGTGAGCCTATAACATAAAATGTCCCCCTGAGTCCTTTGGAGTGGAGATACGACGCAAGCGCGTAATCTGTGTCGCGGCCATCATCAAACGTGAATAGGTACTTTGGTTGAGGCATGTCAGGAAATATGCCTATTAAATCAAAAGTGACGGAACAAGTAGCATCACTGTTGCCGGTCGTCTTGACCACACAACGAATTGTATCAAAGTTGTCATACAGGGTCTCTCTTACGTCGCCCCCGTTCATAGGTATATTGTCGAGCGAAACAACCAGCTGCTGCCAACCACCATAGTTCTCAATGCCGCCATCAGTATATACATTTACACTCATAAAGTTGGCAAAACCAGCGTCAGCCAGACGTATTGCTATAACATCTATTTGTGAGGGATCAGCAGTACCTGTGCCAGCATGGACGTAAAATCTCACAATCATATGAGAATTACGTAGACTCCCATATCCTCCTCCCGTCTTAGTCGTAAGCGTTTCGTCATCGCCGCCAGCCATTGTAACCTTAACGCTTGAGGGAATATCATTATCGCTGGCGACTGTCTCGGTTGTGTTATCTGCATCAGTTCCGTTTACATCTGCCCAATCCGTTGCATCATCGAATAGTTCTACTGTCGTAAACGGCACATTTCTGTACCGCCTGCGCCCCAATGCCCCCATCTGGGCCGGAGCAGTAGAATCCGTAAAATTGCTATACGCAATTTCGAGAGAACCATACGCTTCATTGTTGCCACTGCCATAAGCCTCGTTGCCGCCGCCGAGGACAAGTGCCGTCAGCAACAATACGACAACGACCAACATTGCAATCAACTTTTTCATTTTTTCCTCACAATCTGAATTATTTGTTTTGTGGCGTCGATGATCATGTAGACCACGCTTACGCTGGCAATCAGGACCTGCGTTTTGAATTCCTCTGGTTGCAGAATCGCCCAGCCCGTGGCAATCACAACGATCTGTTTCTTGGAGATGAATTTGGTCAAGTCTTGCGTTTCCATGTTATCCGTCTTTTTGAACGCTTCAATTATGGGGCGGAGCCGAAGCCCCGCCCCCGGTTCCTGTTTAGTTCACTACGCTGGCGTCACGTTAGTATCAACCGTGATCACGCCGAAGTCCTTGGAGTTGAACACCGACTTCTTGGCGCCGTAGATGGTGCGGGTACTAAGACCCCACTTAGCCTCGTAGTCGTGCTTCTTCTCTTTCCAGGTCGGCTTCTGGCCGAACGCCAACAGGCTCGCCTGTGCACCGCAGAACAGCCCGCGAGCAACATACGTGCTCGACATACATGCGCTTGTTCCAGAGGTGAAATAGGTCGATTTGGCTGTCCCTGCAGCGTCGCCGTAGCGCATGTGGATCAGGTCGCACACTTGAATAATTACGCCGTCCCATACGCCCAATGCGCCTGTGAACAGCGGATTCTTACTGCCACGCCAGTTGGCGTCCTTCTGCGCGGCGATCCACGCCGTTTCCATCCGCAGGTCCTTTGCCTGCCAATCGCTGATGAACATCAAGAACATGTCCTTACCATCAACCTTAACAGGGCGGATAGGACTTATCGCCACTCCCGCCAGGGTGATCGTGGACTTTGCCATGCGTTTGACATAGCTAATCACCAGGGTGCCGAACTTGTGAACACCACTGCCAGAGGTGATGGCCGAGTCGCCGGCCACTGTAGCAAAGGTGCCCCCAGTTGTCTGTCCACCGAAGAACTTGCGGCCGCCGGCGGCGTTCGCGGTGCCGGTTGGCGCTGACGGATTAACCGTTTCGATACCGGAACTGTAGGAATCGACAGCCGCCGCACCGGTCATCTGGCCCGCAAACGACTTGGTTGCATCGGCGGCTACGTCGCCGGTAAGCCCCGACAGTGTAGAAATCTGATCGCCCGCCATCACGCGGCCAAGCCACTCGCCGAGAGCGTCCCTGCCCTCTGACCGCAAGGGGATCGAGGTCCGCTGCTCGGTCATAATACCATTGACCTTGACGGCAGTACCTCTTTCGTGGATCTGGACGGAGTTGTCGTAGAAGGTCATCGACTGCTCGTTGCCTTCGTGCGTTCCGTCGTCGCCCTCACCACTCCCGGACAACAGTGCCCGAAGGTGGAAGGTGATCTTGTCGCCCTTTGCTTTCAGGAAGTCCTTTTTAACCTGAATAATGCTGTTACTGCCCTTCCCCATGAAATTCTTCAGGGGGTTGTTGGCCAACCCATGCTTGAACATGTCGTTGGACCACCTCTGCTCGATCAATGCCGCGTGCGCTGCGGCGGTATACGGGATATTCCCCGATCCGCCAGCACGCGTAAAGACCGTTGTTACTGTATCTCTTGCCATAACAATTCTCCTGCACTATGCCGCAGGGTTAGTCGGGGAACAGCTCGTCGTACACCTCGTCGTCTGTCAAGACGACTTCCGGTTCTCCCTGCGGCGTTTTGCCTTTCTGATTAGTTGTCACAGGAGCTTGGACCTCGATGCCAAGCGTAGCGATTGTCTGCTTTGCTTTGGCATAGAGAACTTTTGCAGGGTTCTTGGTTCGCATCGCGGCCTGAACATCGTCAGGGGACATGTATTCCTCGGCGGCGGTCATAACAGCGTTAAAATCGGGATGGTCGGCTTTCGCCTGTTTCTCCGACTCCAAAAGGAAGCCCTTGAACTTTTCCTGCTGTACCGCTTGTGTTGATTGCTGTTCGGCTTCCTGCCGTAGCTGCTCAGCAACCGCCTGATCGCGAACTCTTGTCGCCCTGATCTGTCCTGCCGTTGGAAAGTCATCGTCCTCAAGTCCTTCCATTGGGTCAGGGCCTACATCAGCTTTTCCCCCGGCTGGTCGGGTACTGGCCTGTTCCAACTGCTGCTTGAGCTCGCGGTTCTTTGCCCTCAAGTCCGTAACAACATGCAGCGGCACCTTGGTTTCGGCCCCCTGCTGTTGCTCCGTCTCCGGGACAAGGAACGAGCGATCTTCCGAGGCTTCCCCCTTTGCAGATTCCTCTACGGCTGCCGGCTGCCCTGTTGCAGGAGCTTCCTCCTGCTGAGTTTCCGGCACCTGGGTAGATTCCTCTACTGGCGGGGCCTCTTCGACTTCGACATTGACTTCCATACCTGCGTCCCTGTTTCCTTCATCAACAAATTGTTCTGCGTCCAAACTCTCTGTTTCCGTACTCATACTACACTTCCTTTCTCTGAGCTTTCGCCCGTAACCGGCGATTCCCACGCCGTTCGGTAAACCGGCAATACCCTTGCCGTCAGGTTTATCCACCGACAAGCCTCGGTGTCAGGCCGCCCCCGCCGACGAGAGCAATAAAAAAAAGCCCTGCGCGCACGGTTGTATTCCGTACGCGCAGGGCTCTGATTTTTTCAGTTACCCGGTTGGGGTATTCAGTTTTTAGAAAGAGCTTGTTACTTGACGTTCGTGCCCTCGACGCCGCGAGCTTCTCGCTCATTCGTTCTGTTGCGGAGCCACATCAAAGCTTCTTCGAGTTTCGTCAACGCAATCGCGTTGTCTCGGCAAGCGAAATCGCCAGACTGGAAACCACGCATCCGATCAATGACAATGGCGATCAAGTCCTCGTTCATCACGCCGTTGACGCCGAACTCCTTGATGGGGCCATCCTGAAACTTAATAAGACAGAATGGCGCAGTCCTGTCTGTTTCGCCAACCGGTACAATCTCGTAATGATGATTAGCATTACCCTGTCCAGGGTCATCGCAAACCATTACTTCTGTGTACTTCCGCGTCCCAATTTCCAATGTTCTCATGCTACACATCCTTTCCCTTTTTTTTAGATTACTCTGGGCTATTCAGTTGTCAGAAAGAGCTTACTACCTTGTAATGCTTAATAGCCTGCTTACAATGTCGATTTGCGATTGCAATCGTTTTCGCATATTCTCGAAAAGCGTACTCAACAAAACATATTTTCCGCAATCAACACAAAAACCCTTACCTGCCGGGTGTTTACCAGCAACATACCAGTTTCCATGTTTGCACTTTTCAGGTTCGGCTGTTACTTTGTTGCCGTCCACCTTGAATGTTTTTCCTTTATTCCTCAGAACGAAGTCTCTGAGACCGCATATTTCTTTTTCCGGATCCTCCGCCCCCATCCCGACCAATTCCTTTATTAGTTCTACGGGCCTTCTGGCTTTGCCGTAACAAGTCTCGCACGATTTAATCGCCACAATCTGCCTGATCTCAAAAGCGGAATCCGCAACCGTTTTGCACTTGCCTGAATCAATCTCAAGACGGTTCCCGCATTGAGCGCACGAGAAAACTGTATTACAGTTCACCCTGTCCGCATCACTGTACGTTCTGCTCATTTCGCTGTCTCCTGTTTTTCAGGTTTCACGTAAACATCAAACAAATCAAACGCTAATTTTTTCATGTCGGCCAAATGGTTCTCTGTTGCCTTCAGTTGGCCGGCGTTTTCAATGCCTTCGGTTGGCCGAAATCCAGCCCGCCAGAGTTCATCAAGAAGCAACTGCGCCTTCTCGTCGCACAGTTCAAAGGCAGGGGTGATAAAGGCGGTGACATCTTGGTCGGCCATGACTAACGGCTTCGCAACCTTGTCAAACTCGCCACTGGCATCAAATACCGCTACGCCGACTGTTTTCGTCCACGGATCGCGTTTTATTCTTACCTCAAGGTTCATTTCTTCGCCCCCTGTTTTTCAGGTTTCGCTTCAAAACAGACACAACCGAACTCAGGTCTCGTCATCAAGTTGCCACCGCGACAACACGCAGAAGCGTCCGCAAGCACTTCTTTGTCGTCCGCATCTTCTCGATCCATTCCGTCCACGTTTCCGAATATTTTCGGGCACATACACGCCTTCTGCTTGTCATCGCACACCAATTCTTTGACTGTTTGCCAAAACCTGCACTCTTTACATTTACCCATGGCCATTTTAGTAAACTGCATCGCCTTGACTTTCTCAGTAATAGAGTCTCGCAAGCCCCTGTACCACTCATAGAAATCAACCTCGAAAATGACTGCCTTGCAGTTGAGGCGGGTTTCCGGCCAGGATTTGGCATTTGGCAATAACTCGTTCAGTAGGGCCATTTCATCCTCGGCCTCTTTCTTCGACATCAGCCTGTCGCCGTCAACAATCATCGCCACTTCGACTCTCATTTCTTCGTCTCCTGTTTTTCAGGTCTGAGATAGATTCGGTTGACATGGATAGTTTGTATCTTGCCTGCTTGGATTTTCATCATTATCGAGCCGTAGAAGTCGCCCTTCTCCAGGTGCTCTTTCATCGTGTCGATGATCCAGTTGGTATCAGACTGGGACATTAGCAGTCTCCCCGAGCCCTAACTGGCAACAAGTAGTTTTCACTGGACCGCGAAGCCCTCGCTTTTCCCACTTTTCCCTAAACTTCTCTACCATCGCCATTAACGCATCGTCCACCTTGCCGCCCGACAAGTGCTCAAGGCGAGCGTCGATCACGTAACACCCCAAATTACGAAACATCGCTTCCATGCAAATGTCCGCCCCGTACATGTGGAACCCGCCAAGCTCCTCATCGAACCGCAGCCCCGATGATTTGCGGATTACCAGGCAGTGCTCGTCAAGGCTCTGTGCCTTACAAGGCAATTCGCCCAGCCTCGGGTTATTGTGCGGGTCTTTGATGTTGCCCGCATACCGCCCCGCTAAGTCAACCCCGAACGTGCCGAGTACGCCAAACTCAGGGTCTCCGGTCTCCATGATCTGCCGATGAAGCGTATCGACCCACCCATCCGGGAACCGAACGTCCTGGTGGCAGCAAACGACAATCTCATGCACTGCCCTGCCAATGCCGATGTTCAATGCCTGTGCCGCCGACATAGAGTTATCCGTATTGTCAACCGGGAGCAACTGCGTTCGTGGGGCGTACACACCGTCTCTGATGTTGGCGTTGTACGCCTTGAAGTCGTTTACGCAGGTTATGATGCTAACGGTCATAAGGTTATTCCTGTGTATCAGTCGGCTCGACCGGCTTCGTCAGCCTTTCGATCAAATCTTCTTTCGAACCATTCGCCGGAAGCCCTGCCTTTTTGCACCTGGATTGCAGCTTTGAATACGCCACGTTGCTAAGGTCTTCAGGCTCAGGTATGTCGCCGATCGGCTCGGTCGGAGCAATTATGGTTTCAGTAAAATCGTCTGCGTTAAAAGGCGACGGAACAACCCTGGGCTCGGGCTCGACAAAAGTAATCGTTTCGTTTTCGGCGACTGTCTCGTCGTGGTCCACGCCATCCACAGAATACTTCACGGTCAGCTGCTTGCGCATTCCGACGGAAGGGTCCTTGAAGTTATCATTAGAGGCAACCACTGAATCACAGCCCCCAGCAACAAGCTCTGCTACCTCCTCAGTAACGTCAATGGATCTGTCGCCCCCAATGCCGTACATGGCGCTATGGATGACAATTCCAGGTGTCCCGGTTCTTTCTTGCGTTTCCATACTTACACGTCCTTTCTCTTGATAATTTCCAATATCTATTCGCTCCAATACGGTCAGCCCGTTATTGTTTGGGTAATGCTCCCTGGTGCGCCACTCTGTATTGACCTCCAAGAAGTCGGTAATCCCTTTTCTGAGACCCGGCCACATCGCGCACTCTGTATCGTGGCAAATGATATACTTCCGCACTTTGCCGGCGTGCAGGTTCAACTCTTTCTGCAAAAACGGTGCCCTGTGGACGGTATCGATAAACAGTAAATCCGTTTCCTCGATCTCGATCTTGTGAGAGTCCCCTTCGACAAGGCGAAAGTCGATACCTTTGTCCTTCGCAAAACTTTCGTACATCAACCTCAAATCCAAATTATCAAGGTTGATATCGTAACAAGTCAGTTTTTTTGGCTCTGCCAACAGCCAGCAACAGGTGGACGCGCCTTGCTCGACGCCGAACTCTGTAATTACATCAACCTCTTTGCCGTATCGCACCAGCGTTTCAAGGTGCTCGCAAATGACCGATGCCCCGCTGTAACCACATCGTGCGGCGAAGTGTTCCTGTAAATTAGCTGGTCGCTCAGTCATCAATAATTCCCAATATCAACAGCGTTGTTATGTCCACTTTTCAGCGTCGGGTCTATCCAAATCGGATAGCCGAGATTCTCGATCTGCTCACAGAAGTAGTAATCCTCAGACAGGGTGGTCTTGCCGCGTCCATCCCGCAATGTCATCTGGTACGGCTGTGGCATACGCTCAATTACTTCGCGTGCAACCAGTAAACCAGTACTGCCTACATACTTCGCCTTGAACATTTTGGCTGGCAATTCGTCTTCCGCAGGATCGACGCTTCGCTCCAAACTCTTACGCCCGCCGTCTTTTTCCTCAATTACTATATTCCATAACCGCCGAATCAAATCCCCCTCGTTGGCGCCTTCTCTTTGGACTGGCGTTGGGCCTGCGATAACAGGCTTGTTGTGGCTCAGTAGTCGCTCGATCATGTACGGGTTGTACGGCCAAGAATCAGCATCCAGTAAGAAAAAGTGTGTGTATCGCACGTCTTCCATCGCCAGAGTTCTACGGAATATCTGGTTGCGGCCATCTTCCCCCGCTCTCGACGGGGTCGGCATCCATGCGGCAATCCCCCTGGTAATCGCAGACGCGCAAAATATCGCGTTGCGTATATCGACAGCCTGATGCAATGGACATGGCGTTACGATCATCACGTTCGCCGCACTCTGCACGGCCCTGCGTTTCTTGAACCTCATCTTCTTCATGCTGCCCCCTTGATCTCTAACGTCCTGATCAGAGGCAAAGCTACGTTGCCCGAATGTTTCATGTTGAAGTATGCCTGGTCATGCGGGAACATCTTGTCCCCATAACGATACAGAAAGTCTTTCTTCTTACCTGTCTTTGCCGGATGCCGATGATCGAACTGGATAAACGACCGGCAATCAACAACCTCAGACCTCTTGGACGCCCGCAAGAACAAGTCTGTATCAACGAAATTGTGGTAGAAACCCTCGTCAAAAATATAACGGTATGTGTCGTACCATCCCCGCGTAATAATCGGGTGCGTCGGCTGCTCGTTAAACAGGCCATCGCCAGCCCAGAGTATCGCACCTGGCACTTCCTGTGCGGCCTTGCCTATCAGGTCCGTGCCCTTATCAGGCCACAGATCGTCGGCACCGCAGATCAGCACGTCCCAGTCGGGAGTATTTGCAGCCATGTAGTTTTGCAGCCTGCCGAAAGAGGCTCTGTCGCCCAACCACAACTTATTGACAGTCACCTCCTGCGACTTGAACAGTTCGTGTTTAAGTCGCTTTGCCCAAGGCCGTTCCCGCATCAGTGCCGCCCGTGTGTCTGCATCCCAGGTAAACACCACGACATGCACACCCACCCCTTGCCAGGCCCTTACGACCTCGACAGCCTGCTCTGTGCG
>SDBU01010570.1_pt1 | contig 10229 bp, 7 predicted proteins | sample 2277071 | NCBI WGS metagenome assembly SDBU01 (sample SAMN10397929, study PRJNA504765) | marine sediment metagenome | isolation source: marine sediment core GS08_GC12, 126 cmbsf | place: Arctic Ocean: Gakkel Ridge, Loki's castle | collected 2008 | reverse complement strand
GACGGCCTCCGGGGGAAGGCATGTCAGGTTGGCCAGGGTTCGCTTGCGTACCCTCTTGCCCTCCCGATAGGATTGGCGTAACAGGATGGTCGGATGCGAGCCTCGGTTTGGCACGGCCTCTATGTGCATGACTACAGTATACCGCATACTAACGCTTTGTCAATAGTGCACTATAGAATTCTCCCCGTTTATACATGACTACGTTTTGAACGGCGAAACCCAGCCGAATTGCCCACTCACGCCCTCGGAGCGGCGATTTCACACGCAAAAACGGCCAGTCAATCCAGGGAACTTCGGGCTAAAGCAAGCCCAAGCCGCCGACACCCACTCCGCCAACGCAATGATCCCCACGCCCCAGACCCGCTTTTTCAGGGACGACCAATTCCTCTTCGGACAGCTGACCGGCAACGTGCCCAATTGCCATTTCGAGGACAACTACGGAGCCTTCTCCGTCACGTATTCCAACATTTCGGGTTTCATGGCCGGGGGCAGCGATGACGGCCTGGAAGACAACGATGCCTGCGCAACCGCCAGATCGATGGGGGTGGGTAGCTGGTCCAACCTGATCGTCAAGTTTCCCGACGAAGACTGGTATCGCATCAGCGTTCCGGTCGGCGGGACGCTGAACGTTGATCTGTTCTTCACCGACGCCTTCGGCGATATCTACATCCGGCTCTACAACGCCTGCGGCGGATCGGTCGTCGCCTCGTCCACGAGCGCTACCAACAACGAATCGATCACGTACACCAACCCGGGCGGGACCGCCAACTTCTACCTGCGCGTCTTTCTCGCCTCGGACGTGCGCAACCAGTACAACATGACGATCGACCTCGCACCGGCCAACGACGGCTGCCCCGATTCGATTCCCATCTCTGACGGAGCGACCGCCTTCGACACAACCGGCGCCGCAACTGACGGCCCGTGCCATGCCGCGTGCGATTTCTTCGGAAATGACTGTGTCGACAGCGACATCTGGTATTGCTACACGGCCACCTGCACTGGTACGGCTACGGCCAGCCTGTGCGGCAGCGCGTACGACATGAAGCTGGCCGCCTATAGCGGCTGTGCATGTCCGGTGAACGACGCGCGCCTGCTCGCGTGCAACGACGACTTCTGCGGCCAGCAGGGCCTGCAGTCGGAGGTCTCCTTTGCGGCATCCGCGGGCAGCACCTACCTGATCCGCATCGGCGGGTACAACGGGGGCCAGGGTGGCGGCACGCTGACGCTCACGTGTGCCGAGTGCCAGGGCAACAGCGACTGCAACGACGGCAACCCGTGCACGGACAATGTCTGTTCAAACGGCACCTGCACGTACCCGAACAACAACGCCTCGTGCAACGACGGGGTGTTCTGCAATGGTGCGGACACGTGCTCCGGCGGTAATTGCTCGCAGCACCCGGGCGACCCGTGCGCCGGCGGATCGGAGTGCGCGGTTTCCTGCGACGAGGGGGCGGACAATTGCTACGACCCGGGAGGCACGCCGTGCACCGATGACGGCAACGTCTGCACGGAAGACCTGTGCAACGGCTCCGGTAGCTGCGGGCATCCGAACAACAACGACGCGTGCAACGACGGGGAGTTCTGCAATGGCGCGGACACCTGTGCGGGTGGTGGCTGTTCGCAGCACGCGGGCAACCCGTGTAGCCCCGATGAGTGGTGCGAAGAGGGTGGCGATGCGTGCATCCCCTACGGCAACGGGGATTTCGAGCCCGATGGCGATGTGGATTTGAAGGACCTCTGGGCGTTCCAGCTCTGCTTCGGTCAGTGGGCGACGGGCGGATGTGAGCCGGCTAACATGGCCGGAGACGGGTGGATTGGCCTCGACGACTTTGCTCTGCTCGCCGGGGCGATGGGTGGGCCGTAGGGACGGAAGGTCGGGCCCGATCTGCTATTACTCAACGTACCACTATCAGCTTCGCGCAGGCTGAAGCCTGCGGCTCGGGTGGGCGTGCGGTCGAGATGATTGACGTAGGGTCGCGTTGGGTGAGAATGGAAGCTGTCGGTTGGAGTGCGTCCTAAGAGTCCCTCCCTTACGGTGGGGGTTCGAAAAACCGCGGTTGGCAGCGGGTTGAGGATGCACTCTTGGAAGGAGACGTGCGCAGAGGAGCATTGTGAGAGCGGTCACTCTTCAACGTACGCTGACGTTCGATGCGGACTATCCGGAGCCTGCTCGGGGCGAGGGGGAGTCTATCGTCCGCGTGCGCCTTGCGGGTATCTGCGCCACCGATCTGTACATCACCAGAGGGTATATGAACCACTCGGGGGTACTGGGCCATGAGATGGTCGGTACGGTCGTTCACGGTTCGTCCGCCCTTCGCGACAAGCGGGTTGTCTGCGAGATCAACTGTGTCTGTCGCACGTGTGACATGTGCCAGGCGGGCTTATCGAGCCACTGTCGCGAGCGGACGGTGATCGGTATCGCTGGGCGGGACGGCTGCTTCGCCGATCTTGTGGCGGTGCCCGAGCGAAACCTGCACCTCGTCCCCGAGGTGGTGACCGACGAGGAGGCTGTCTTTGTCGAGCCGCTGGCTGCGGCGTATCAGGTCCTCGCCCAGTGTCCGATCGAGCCGCGGATGACCGTAAGCGTGGTGGGGCCGGGGCGGCTGGGACTGCTGGTCGCCCAGGTGCTCGCCACCATCGGCTGCAAACTTACCGTAATCGGCAGGAATCCCAAGAAGCTGCTGCTGTGCGAGAAGAAGGGCATCCAAGCTATTCACGTCGATCAGTTGATCCCCCGGCAGGACCGCGACGTTGTCGTTGACTGCACCGGGGCGCCCGCGGGGTTGGAGATAGCCGCAAAGCTGGTGCGTCCCCGGGGCACGATCGTTTTGAAGAGCACCTGCGCCGAACCGGGCCCGATCGACCTATCACCCGTGGTCATCAACGAGATCACCGTTTTGGGCAGCCGTTGCGGCCCGTTCCCCGAGGCGATCAACGCCCTCGCTCGCCAGGCGGTCGAGGTGCGCTCGATGATCTCGCGAACCTTCCCCATCGAACGAGCTCTGGAAGCCTTCGAGGCCGCCCGGAACCCTGAAAACGTCAAAGTCCTTCTCCAGATCAGCCCTCCGACAACATGCTAGCCGGGTATCCACCGCAGAGATCGCGGAGAACGCAGAGATCAGAGCGAAAAGGGGTTGTCGGTTGTCGGTTGTCAGTAGGGACATGCACTGATAACTGATATGGGTCGAATCAATGCCCCTAATACTTGTCAATGAGCCGGGTTTGTGTAACCACCCCCCAAGATAAAGTCATTTTCTCTGCGTTCTCTGCGTTCTCTGCGGTTAAGGAATCACCCGGTGTGATGGATGGTCGACCGGCTGTCTGGCGGTGTCTTTGGCAAGCTGCTATCATGCAGCCGATCGTCGCGAGATGGCGGGTTCGTGGCATGTTTGTTACTGAAAGGACCTCCGTGATCGAAAAAGTCATTGCCCACATCGATGCCCACAAGGAAGACCATGTGCAGCGCCTGCTTGATCTGCTGCGGATTCCGAGCGTTTCGACGGACCCGGGGCGCAAGGCCGACGTGCTTCGCGGTGCCGAGTGGTTCAACCGCCTGTTCGCCGAGGCCGGGATTGAGAGTGACATCGTCGAGACCGCCGGGCACCCGGCTGTGTTGGCTGATACGGGACCGGTTGAAGACGGCGGCGACAGGGGGCGGCCGCTACCCACGCTGCTTGTCTACGGCCACTACGATGTCCAGCCCGCAGGCGACGAATCTCTGTGGGACTCCCCGCCGTTCGATCCGACCATTCGCGACGGAGCGATCTTCGCCCGCGGAAGCGCCGACGACAAAGGGCAGGTTCTCACCCATGTGCTGGCGACCTCGAGCTTCAAGCAGGTGGCGGGACGACTCCCCATTCGCGTGAAGTTTTTGATCGAAGGCGAAGAGGAGGTGGGGTCTGCAAACCTGCCGGGGCTTCTCCGCGCCCAGCGCGACCGCCTGGCATGTGACTACGTCGTCCTTTCCGATACTCCCAAGCTGGACGCAAACACGCCGGCGATCACCTATGGCACCAAGGGGCTTATCTACAAGGAGATCGTCGTCACCGGTCCCAGGCAGGATTTGCACAGCGGCTCCTACGGCGGAACGCTGGTGAATCCGGGCAACGCCCTGGCGGCGATAATCGCTTCCCTGCACGACGCGGACAATCGCGTCACCGTGCCCGGCTATTACGACAACGTGCGTGAAATATCCGCGGACGAACGCAAGAGGCTTGGCGAACTGCCGTTCGATGAGAACGCCTATCTGACTTCCATGGGGGCCCCCGCGCTCGAGGGGGAGAAGGGGTACTCGACGCTCGAGCGCCGCTGGGCTCGTCCGACGCTCGACGTGAACGGTCTGCTGGGCGGATTCACCGGTGAGGGAGCGTCGACGATCATTCCGGCCAAGATGTCCGCCAAGGTGTCTATGAGAATCGTTCCCGACCAGGACCCCGAGAAGACTTCAGCAGCCTTCGACAAAGCGGTTCGCTCGGCAGCCCCCAAAGGCGTTCGCGTGGAGATCCTGACGCACGCAGTTGCCGCCCCTTACCTGTGTCCAACCGATTCACCGGGCATGTCCGCAGCCAAGCAGGCAGTCGAAGCCGGGTTCGGCAAGCGCCCCGTGCTTATCCGCGAGGGCGGCACCCTGCCGATCCTTCCGCTGTTCAAGGAGGTCCTCGGGGCCGACTCGCTGATGATCGGCATGTGCCACCCGAACTGCAACGCCCACGGCCCCAACGAGTTTTTCACCCTGGCGGATCTGCACGACGGAACCAAAGCTGCGGCGCATTTGATTCACACACTCGCGGATCAGCCCGGATAATCCACCGCGGAGCACGCAGAGACCACAGAGAGAGGACAGAGAAGAGAGTTAAGAGAGTTACGCCGGGAGCGAGGATTTGCACACTGTCGAAACGGGATGCACCCTGTGTCTTGCCTTAACTTCTTTTCTGACAACACTGTGCGCTCTCTGCGGTATGAATCAACCGGGTTAGAGGGTCGAAGGTCGAATAATGATGAGCGACGAACCCAAAAAAACGCAAACCGCGGGTATGAACCGGCGGGAGTTCGTGCGAACCGCCGCGGCCGCGGGGGCGGGCGTGGCCATCGGAGACGCGAAGGTTATCTTTGCCCTGCCTGACGGGCAGGATCAACCGGAACGGCAACGATCATCTTCGCCCTCCCGCCGCGAACTCACCGTGGCCATGATCGGCCCGGGAAGCCAGGGGCGAAACCTGCTCACCAAGTGCCTGAAGATAGACGGGATCCGTTTCGTCGCCATCTGCGACATATGGCCATACCATCAAACCTATTCGGCCAACATCCTCAAGAAATACGACCAGATCGTAAAGGTCCACGAGGATTACCGCGAGATGCTCGACAAGGAGACCAACCTCGACGCGGTCATCATCGCAACCCCCGACTGGGTCCACGCCGAGCAGACCATCGCGTGTCTACGGGCGGGCAAGCACGTGTACTGCGAAAAGGAGATGTCCAACACCATCGAGGGGGCCCGGAGCATGGTCCTCGCAGCCCGCGAGACCGGCAAGCTGCTGCAGATCGGCCATCAGCGGCGCAGCAACCCGCGTTACTTTCATGCCATCAAGCTGATCGACAAGGACAAGCTCCTCGGGCGCATCACCCACGTAAACGGGCAGTGGAACCGGGCCCAGCTCTACGAACTCGGGTGGCCCAAGGGCAAGGAGCTCGACGCGGAGAGGCTCAAGCGCTACGGCTACGACACGATGGACCGCTTCCGCAACTGGCGGTGGTATCGGCGCTACTCGGGTGGGGCGATGGCTGATCTGGGCTCCCACCAGATCGACGTGTTCAACTGGGTCCTGAAGGCCAAGCCCAAGTCCGTGCTCGCCGGCGGCGGACTCGACTACTATGTCAAAGAGGGTCGGGAATGGTACGACAACGTCATGGCCATCTACGAGTACGACACCGCTGCCGGGCCGGTCCGCGGCTTCTATCAGGTGCTCAACACCACCAGTCACGGCGGGTACTTCGAGACGTTCATGGGCGATGAGGGGTCGATGATCCTCTCTGAAGACCCCCAAAAGTGTCTGCTCTTTCGCGAAATGCACGCCAAGCGGCGAGAATGGGAGGATGAAGCCGCCAAGGTCGAGTCGCAGGGACGCGAGGCGATCGAGGTGAAGATCGGTGAGACGCTGGCCCGCGGGGGGTCCAAGACGCCGAAGGGGCAGCGGCTGCTCGAGGAGATCAAGAAACCTCTGCACCAGTTGCACCTGGAGAACTTCTTCAACGCGATTCGCACCGGCTCCCCGCTGTCGTGCCCGCCGGAAGTCGGATTCGAGACCGCGGTCTCGGTCCTAAGAGCCAACGAAGCGGTAGAAGCAGGCCGGCGGATAGAGTTTACGTCCGACGAGTTTGTCGCTACGGGGTAGGTGAAACGACTATGAACGGACGCAGACTTTTGATCGTTACATGCGTGTTGTTGTCGGCACAGTTCCAACAGCCTTATGCAGGTGGGCAACCGAAGCCCGACCGTGAGGGAGGGGCTCTTAAACCGCAGCCAGCGGACGACGGCACGGCACCTCTCGCCCTCAATCTCCCCAGGCCGGCGTTCAAGGGTACGCCCAAACACGTTCCGCCGGGCAGCAATCTGGAAGAACCTCGCAAGGGCCCGCGCCCGCCGTTTATGGCTCCAAAAGGGACGAAGAACGTCGCGATCGGAAAGAAAGTGACCAGCAGCGACGACGATCCGATCATCGGCGAGATCGAGATGGTTACCGACGGCGACAAGGAGGCGGGCGAGGGTAGCTACCTCGAGCTCGGCCCGGGGACGCAATACGTACAGATCGACCTTGGCAAAGAGCACGAGATACTTGCCGTCCTCCTGTGGCATTATCACGCCAGCGCGAGGATATATCACGACGTGATCGTACAGGTGGCGTTCGATGCGGACTTCATCACCAACGTACGCACCCTGTTCAACAACGACCACGATAACTCGTCCGGTATGGGCGTGGGTCGGGACAAGGAATACTGGGACATGTACGAAGGGAAGCTGATCGACGCTGAGGGCGTCAAGGGCCGCTACCTGCGGCTCTACAGCAACGGCAGCACGCAAGACGACCAAAACCACTACACCGAGGTCGAGGTGTTCGCCCTGCAAGTAGTCCCGTAGGAACGGCCGAGAATAGCCCAGTCCCGGCGCGCCGGGGCTGGGCTATTATCACGAAGTCCCTACGGGACAGGGAATTGCCAAAGCCAACGAGCGAACGGTCACTCCCCCGTGAACGGTTACGAGAGAGGATTCTCGCACCAACGGGATCCGAACCGCGACCGTGAGGGAGCGGCCAAGGGCAGTGCAAAGATGATCTTCTCTTTCCGGATCTTCGCCCTGCTGATCCTGCTGGCCACCGCCGCCGCCCTGGCCCTGCGTCTTTTTGAACTCGACCTCCGCCCCATGCACGGCGATGAGGCCGTGCATACATATAGATTCAACAATCTGTGGGAGACCGGAGAGTACGTCTACGATCCCCATGAATACCACGGCCCCACGCTGTACTACCTTACTCTCCCGGTCGCGCTTTTTACCGGAGCGAAGGACTACGGCGATATGACGGAGGGCGTCTTTCGTATCGTGCCCGCCCTGCTCGGCGCTTCGACGGTGCTGCTTGTCCTTCTCCTTGCCGACGGCTTGGGTCGGCCGGCGACAGCCTGTGCCGTGTGGTTGACCGCCCTGTCCCCGGCGATGGTCTACTACAGCCGCTACTACATCCAGGAGACGCTCCTGGTGCTCTTCACCTTCGGCCTGATTGTGGCCGGGTGGCGATACATCAGGTCGCGGCGGATGCCCTGGGCGTTGCTTGCGGGGGCGTTCGCGGGGCTGATGCACGCCACGAAGGAGACTTGCGTGATCGCTTTCGCAGCGATCGCGGCTGCTCTTTTGGGAACGATCGTTTGGAGTCGCCGGGCGGCCGAAACTACAGAGGATTCTTGTGGGACCGGCCTGGCAAGCCGGTTTGCTGGTCCAGCCGATCGAGCGACCGACCGGAAAGTCGGTCCCGCGCCGGTAGACGAGAGGACAAAGATCCGCAATTCAAAGATGATTTTTGCTCTACCCTTTGTCCCTCCATGGCGGACGCTCGTCGGAGCGGTGTTGGTGGCGGTTGCGGTGTCCGTGCTGTCCTACTCCGTTTTGTTCACCAATTCGTCGGGGCCTCTCGATTCGTTACGGGCATTCGGGGGGCAAATCGCGCGCGCGGGTGGGAACGGCCTGCATGCCCACCCCTGGTACTATTATCTGAAGATGCTGATGTTCACGCGGTGCGGGTCGGGTCCGATCTGGAGCGAGGCGTTGATCCTCGTGCTGGGGGGGGTGGGCATGATCGCGGTGTTTGCAACTGCGGAACCGGTTTCCAACCGGTTAAAAACTGCGCCCACAGACGTTGGAAAGACGTGCTTTGCCCGGTTTCTGGCGTTGTACACCCTGCTTATGACCCTGGCATACTCGGCCATTCCGTACAAGACTCCATGGTGCATGCTGGAATTCCTGCATCCGATGATCATGTTGGCGGGGGTGGGGGCGGTGGTACTGATTCGCCGGGTGTCATCCAAGCCGGCCGGTGTGGTTCTATGCGCACTGCTGCTGGCGGGGATGACCCATCTTGGCGCCCAGGCCTACGCCGGCAGTTTCAAGTACCCCGCCGACAATCGCAACCCCTACGCTTACGCCCATCCGGTGAATGATGTCAAGCGTTTGGCAACGTGGATCGAGCGGCTGGCTGTGGTTCACCCGGACGGACGCCGCATGGTCGTCAAGGTGATCGCCGAAAACTATTGGCCCCTGCCGTGGTATCTGCGGCGTTTCGAGCGCGTCGGCTACTGGGAGACCCCGCCAAACGAGCCGGCCGCTCCGGTCATTATAGTATCGAGCGATGCTCAGCCCGCACTGGACGCGCAGCTGGTCAACGAATACAGGATCGACCATTACGGCCTTTTGCCCGGGGAGGTGCTGTTCGTCTACGCGGAGCAGCAGCTTTGGGAGGCATTCGTGGAGCAACAGGAGCGGAATGCAGAAGGGGTCTTTGCCCCACCAGGTGTCGAGCGCGAGGCAGCACCCTGATGAATGCGCCCCCGCCGTCATCCGTGTTGTCCGTGGCGCCGGTTGAGAAAACGGATCGGCTGACGCGCTTCGCCCATGAGGCGATGGCTTGCACGTGGGGTCTGTACGTCTTGGGTGAAGATTCCGGTTACGCCAAGCGGGCGGCGCGGGCGGTGTTCGAGGAAGTCGACCGGATCGAACAGGAGCTAAGCCGGTTCGTCGAGCACAGCGACGTAGCCCGGATCAACGCCCTGACCGCCGGTCAGTCACTCCGCATCGGCCCCGAGGCGTTCGAGTGTCTCGAGCTGGCGGCACGAATCTGCGCGGAAACAAACGGGGCGTTCGACGTGACGGTGGGCGGGCTGCTCACCGGCGAACCGTGTGGAGGCGGACGCCCTCCCGCGTCGTCGCAGTGGGTAACCGGAATGCGCCTGCTGGAACTCGATCCTACGACGCGCTGCGTTACGGTCAAAGCCGAATTGGTAAGTTCCTATCGGAATGGCACGGACAAGCGGAGTTCGTCCGTGGCACCCCCGTCGGGCGGCGTGGTCATCGACCTCGGCGGAATCGGCAAAGGCTACGCGATCGACCGGGCGGTGGCGATCCTGGGCGACTGGAGCATCGAGTCCGCCCTGATCCACGCAGGCCAGAGCACCCTCTACGCTCTCGGGAATCCGGGTCGTGGGACCGGCCTGGCAAGCCGGCTTGCTGGTCCAACCGGTCGAGCCGGTTGGGCGGTTTCCATCCGGAATCCGCAGGAGCAGGGCGCCGCCCTTGCCGAGGTGCGTCTGCGGGACCGGGCGATCAGCGGATCGGGCAGGCTCCTTCACGGTCCCCACATCGTCGACCCCCGCAGCCAAGAGCCGGCTGCGGGACCCCTGGCCGCCTGGGCACTGGCGTCGTCCGGGGCTGTCTCGGATGCTCTTTCCACCGCGTTTATGGTCCTGTCGCCCGACGAGGCGGCCACGTATTGCCGACGGCGCCCCTCGGTTGGGGGTATGCAGTACATAAAGCGAGAGCGTTTTCACGAGCTGCTCCGCTTCGGCGACGAAACGTGAATTACGAATTACGGATAAGGGGGTATCCCCTTCACTGGGGCAGCCCCTACATCTGGTGGTTCTGTGGTCTCCTACCTCGGCAGTGGGCAACCAAGCTCTTGTACGGCACGGGT
>SDBU01010569.1_pt1 | contig 10230 bp, 11 predicted proteins | sample 2277071 | NCBI WGS metagenome assembly SDBU01 (sample SAMN10397929, study PRJNA504765) | marine sediment metagenome | isolation source: marine sediment core GS08_GC12, 126 cmbsf | place: Arctic Ocean: Gakkel Ridge, Loki's castle | collected 2008 | reverse complement strand
CGGATGAAGAGACGCGGAACTGAAGACCATGAGGGTTTGACACGGTTTCTAGGCAAGGAGAGGCGATGTCCCGCGCAAATGGCGGTATAGAGGAGGGCATTCTCGATTTCGTAGGAGAGGCACTTGGCAAAGGCTGTTTCGATGCTGTGCTGGTGCCTGCGAAGTTGCCGGGGAGCGGTTCGTTTGATCACGTACTGATTGAAGACGTATCTCTTCTGAAGGATGCCCGTCCTCTTTGCCCGGTCATGCCGGTCCAGGGCGCTCGAGTCATTTCCACTCTGACCAGACATGGCAAGGGAAAGAAACGAATAGCCGCTCTACTTCGGCCCTGTGAAGTCAGAGCAGCAGTTGAGTTGTCCAAGCTTGGGCAGGTAAACCTGGACAATGTGTTCCTGATTAGTATTGATTGCCCTGGGGTGTTGCCGTTGTCTGATTGGGTTGCAGACCCTGATGAGGCCGAAGAGGTGTTCTCAGGTGTTCTCAGGGGAGAGTCTACTGAGAGGACGCGGCCGATCTGCCAGATGTGTGACTACTTCTCTACAAGTGGTGGGGAAGACGTGCATATTGGAGCACTGGGGGCAAAGGCTGGCGGTATTGTCCCCGTTCCTCGGAGCGCCAAGGGAAGAAGCATCTTGGACTGCCTCGGCACTACATCAGAAGAGGGCATATCCGACTGGCGGAGCATGGCAGACAGACTCAGCGGGATGAGGCGAGAGAAGAGGAGGCAGGCCCACGAGGAGATGGAAGGCAGGAGTACAGGCCTGCATACACTTCTTGATGCTTTCAGCGACTGTATAGACTGCCACAATTGCATGAGGGTCTGCCCCATGTGCTATTGCCGGCAGTGCTTCTTCGATTCGGACAACATGAGGTTCTCGTTTGACGATTACCTCAGGCGGACTGAGATCACTGGTCGATTGAGGCTCCCGCCTGACATGCACCTCTTCCATGTCGGGCGTATGCTGCATATGTCCCTCTCGTGTGTGTCATGTGGCGCCTGTGAGGATGCTTGCCCTGTCTCCATTCCTGTGGCACAGGTCTTCAGCTTCGTGGCGACCAAGAACCAAGAAGCATTCGACTATGTTCCCGGTAGGTCCATAGACGAACCTCCCCCGCTGAGGGTCTACGAAGAGGAGGAGTTCGAAGAAGTGGAGCAGTCCCACGCGGAGGCTTTTGTCAAACAGGAGGCCACGGATGCCTAGGCTACTAAGGCTCAACAAAGGCGTAGAGCAAGGCCTTCGAGAGCTCCTTAGGTTCCTTCTTGAAAGTGGGAGGGTGAGGGGAGTGTTCAGCCTCACCAAAGAAGATGAGACCAGTGGAGTAGCCTATTCGCTTATAACCGACCCAAGTGCGCTTAAAGATGCTGTGCCGCTCTACCCTGTGATGCCGGCGAATGCAGGCAAGGTGCTTTCACGCCTTACGTGGGCGGAACCGGCCGACGAACCTGTCGCTGCTGTTGTGAGACCCTGCGAACTGAGGGGGCTGGTAGAGCTCCTGAAGCGGAGTCAGGGGAGTCTGGACAACTTCCTGTTCGTGAGTCCAACCTGCGGTGGGGTCTATCCCGTGAAAACGGCTGTCAGCGAGGATATCGGGGCGAGACTCCCACAGTACTGGGATGCAGTCCAAAGAGGCGAGATACCCGCTGACCTGAGACGCAACTGTATGGGTTGTACGGAGTTTGTCCCCTATACTGCTGACATGACTGTTGGCTTGATTGGGAATGGTAGTATCGACGGATGCTGTGAGATATCCCTGAATACCAGGAAGGCCGAGGAGATTGTGACTGGTATGGACGGGGAGATGGTAGAACAAGAGCTCAACGTCGAGGCTATCGAGATGCTCCGGAGCAAGAGGGAAGCCGAGAAGAAGAAGCTGTTCGATGAACTCGGAACGGAAGCTCTAGATGTTGTGAAGGTTTTCGAGAAGTGCATAGGCTGTCACAATTGCAGCAAGGTCTGCGTTGCTTGTTACTGCCGTACATGCTTCTTCGACTTCGGTCCCGATGAACATGACTCGCAGCACTACGAAGCGGAACTTGGGGGAATGGGATGTGTCTCAATCGTTCCCGACCCGATATTCTATCATCTGGTAAGGCTATCTCACGTGAGCCTATCCTGCGTCGGATGCGGCCTATGTGGTGATGTCTGTCCGGTGAACATACCCGTCGGGGCTGTGGCTCTGAAGACAAGCGAAGCAGTCCAGAAAGCATTTGGATATGTAGCGGGGAAGAGCATTGAGGAAGAGCTGCCTACTACCACGTTCACATCGGAGGAATTCCTGGAGTCCGATCACAGGGGTGAACCAGTGGAAGCGCCGTCTTTCTAACGTGCCCGCTGGAAGGACCTACCAAGAAAGTGCGGCAGCCCGTTCACCTGCCATCGCCGCCTACAGGAATGGGAAGAGCAGGGAGTGTGGGAGCGCGTCTGGCTTACGTTCCTCAAGACCTTGGACTAACAGGGCAAGCTGGACTGGAGCCAGGCCTTTCTAGATGGCAGCTTCGTGTCAGCGAAAAAGGGGGGACAGGACGTCGAGTACGGTTGGAAAGGCAAGGGTAGCACAGTCCACACGATGACGGAGGGTCAGGGTTTGCCCCTGGCCTTCGACGTGACCGTTGCGAATGTCTCTGAGGTCACAGTAGGGCTGGATGTAGTAGATCGGGTGCGTGTACCCCGTCCACGAGGCAGACCCAAAAAGCGGCCTGTTGCTCTGGCTGCTGACAAGAGCTATGACAGCGCTGAGTTTCGTCGCCAGTTGCGGAGTAGAGGTATCCAGCCTTCGATACCACGGCGGGAGTGGTCTGGGCGCAGGCGTAAGCCTGGTCGGCCGCCGAAGGTGCACCAGGTCAGCGAGTGTCGCTGGAAAGTGGAGCGGACCCATGGCTGGATGGACAACTTTCGTCGGTTGGCAGTGCGCTATGACTGGTACACCCAATCCTACATGGCCTTTCTTACCGTAGCGTGCTTCATGACCGTTCTCTCAAGGATTCTGGGATAGGTTCTTCGAACAGGCCTGGAACACGGCGTTCTCTCTCAATAAGCCGATGCTCACACCGGCTGTTGGTCGGTTCTCACCAGATTCCCGTCTATGCGGCCCCGTCACGCCGGATCTTGCGGACAAGCCTGGGTATGGCGTGAAGAGGGACCTGCCAAAGGTGATCGCGTCTCCAGACATACTGGAGATACCGGGGGAACCCAACGATTCTTCTAAGGAAGCCATGACTCTGCGTGTACTGTGAGTATCTCCTCAGATGCTGCAGCATAGCTGATCCCGTCGGCGTGCCAAGCGAACCGACAAGGAAGCCCATCCTGCGGGCGTACTCAAAATGCTCCTCTAGCGTGGTACGAGCCCCTTCGATGCCGTGCAGGCATTCTGATGGAATCGGAACGGCGAATGTGGAACGCAGATACCGTAGGGTGGCTGCGAGCCGCAAACTCACACCGCGCTTTCGGGCCTGGTTCGCAAGGCGATCCCAATCAATCATCCCTTGTGACGTGTTGATGATTGTCATCGCATCAGCCACCCAGCGAATCGGCGAAATACTGCTTCTTCTGAATCCATGCACGCAGACGTGTAGCAGAGTGTCCGTTGGGTTCAAGGCGTGTGTTGGCACGTCACCCAGTAGGAGAGGTACCGCTGCTTCCCAGAAATCATCATCAGCATCTGGTTCAAGGCTCTCCAGCAAGACGTGCCAATGGAGATCGACATCAGCCCCGGCTTCGTCTGTAAACCCATTACTATGTGCGTCATATACGTGTAGCTGTGAGAGCTCGCTGTCCGTTCGCTCCACCGAGCTGAATCCCAGTTGCCTGAGCCGGTCGATGGCGGCGCGAGCCTGATGAGTGTGGACCAGAACGTCAAAGTCAGCCATCGGGCGAACACCGAAATCCCTGTAATACAGAAGCGTCAACGCCGCTCCCTTCAACACCATAGTCTGCATGCTAGCGCCGTGGAAGGCGCGTATTATGCCTGCTACGTGGTGAAACAGCGTCTGGTTCCTGTACCAGGATTTCCGATATATCCCCTTCAGCTTGCCCATCAGGGGGTCACGTATTCCGTTTCGACCCAGGTTGCGGTACACAAGCGGTAGGAGGCGGTAGGAACCGGCGTCAATATGGTCCATATCCGCGATTGATTTCCACTTTTCCCAAGCCTTGAGGGCCGTCTGGTCTTTCGAGACCGCCTCACGTAACAGCAGCTCCTGCTGAGGATTGGGCCGAAAATCTCCCGTATGCTGTATTGGCTTCAACGGTCAGCCTCGTTGTACGGTGCTTCCTACGAGTCCTTGCTGGTTACTCTTTCACGTTTCCTCCGAAGAGACATCCTCGCAGCCCTCAAGTACTCCAATGCTTTGGCTCGCCCCTCGTGGGACCTGTTTGCGTCATGTACGCGCCGGTACACGAGAACATCAGGCAGTGAGACCATAGGAATTGCGGCATCGCCTGCCCGCAGAAACCAGTCAACCCCGGTGGCGAAGGCGTAGCTCGTGTCAAACACACCGATTTGGTCCATCACTGTGCGACGAACGACCAATGTGCAAGTTGAGTAGCCTTCAGGATTGTCCCCTAACATCTTCTCTGAGACCCACGAAGGTCTTTCGATGCCAGGCTCGATGAAGTTCCGTATTCCGGCTACTACATATCCGATGTCAGGGTGATCAATCAAGTAGCTTACCTGGACACTTAGCTTGCGAGGATTCCACAAATCATCGGCGTCCAGGAACGCCAGAAGCTCGCCTTGAGACACCTCGATGCCGGAGTTCCTCGCCGCGCCATGCCCCTGGTTGGGCTGAGATATGTACCAGACGTCTTTGAAACTCTGCGCAATCTGCGCGGTACAGTCCGTCGATCCATCATCAACCACAGTGACCTCAAACGCACTGTAATCCTGGGCAAGCACGCTCTCAATCGCAGCGGCCAGGAAACGCTCTCCGTTATAGACGGGGATTATGACGCTTACGAGTGGTCTGTCCATCTACCTGTGCTGGCGTCGTTACGTCTCTAACTGCGGGTGGTGCGTTGAGTTTCTCCTGGCCCGGTAGCTTTGGGAGCGACGCAGCCAGGCCATTGCCTCGTCGTCTTCGGCGGTCCAGGGACATCTTGATCATTCTTATGGCGTATTGGTTGCCCAGATCGGCCTGATTCGTGATATTCTGGTCATGTCGGCGATGGAACTGCACAACCTGTTTCAGGACGGTAGTTCCGACATTGAGCTCTCTAGCTCTCATGAACCAGTCCCAATCTTCAGTATATCGCAGAGTCTCATCGAACAAACCCACTGTATGAAACGCAGACTTCCTCATCATCGTGGCTCCCAGGTTGAGCATAAGTCTCGGATCCAGATAGCTCTCGAACTTACGTTTCCCGTCCAACAACCTGGTTTGCCGCGTCAACTGTGACAGACCTATTACGATGTCCACCGAAGGATCAGCCATCATGCACGAGAATTGGTGAGCCAGCTTGTTCGGGCTCCAGATGTCGTCGGCATCCAGGAAGCAGATAATGTTGCCTCGGGCCAATCTCAGACCCGCGTTTCGTGCAGAAGCCGGGCCACCGTTCGGTTGGTAGACGTATCTGACATCCGGGAATTCTGACGCGATAACCGAGGTCCCGTCTGTCGAGCCGTCATCTACGATGATAATCTCTCCTGGCCTGTGGTCTTGTCGATGAATGCTCTCGATCGCCTCCCTCAGAAAGCTCTCGCCATTGTAGACGGGCACGATTACGCTGATGAAAAAGCTGTTTGAACGCATCGCTCAGTCCTCACCTAACAAGTCTGTGATCAGCTCGGGTACACCAGCACGATCGGTGCCGAGCTCCAGAACATAAGCTGGGACCAGTTGGACAAACCGGGCCATATGGTGGAACGCTGACTGGCGTGCACCGGGCAACCGCATCACAGTGGTAGGCCCGAGAGCCTTGAGGGCCGTCACGGGTGAGGCCCTTGCTAGGGCAGGTTTCCGACGATTGGTAATCTGCGGCAAAAGGACTGCTCGAACTGGGAACCCACTTACGATTGATTCTCGATAACGTGAGTACAGGTATAGGACGGACTTTTCAGAGTCCAACAAACCCCTGTTGTCTACAAGGGGTGCGAACTGAGGGAACCATCGGAGGCTTTCACGATCCAACATTGCCGAGCTGTAGATACTGTGCACATACGGCACAAGGTCTGTGCTTAGTAGACAATAGTCTTCGCTCACGTAATCGAGGCCAGAACCAAGACAGGACAGGACAACAGTGGACTTGCCGGTACCCCCTTTCCCAGCCAGCAACACACCTCCCTTCTCGGTACCTGTCGCACCCGCGTGTGCAAACTGTCGGCCATGATGTTGCATCCACAAGTGCAGGATATGTCGTAGAGGCTTGGCTCTCTCGTAAAATGGCAGCCGGAAAGCGTCGTGAATCCAGTAAACTGCCAGATTGCGGCTGCGATCCAACATGCTAACAAGATCGGTTCCCGGGTGGAAGACTGCATAGATCCGCTCGCCCATGTAGCTCCATATCTCACCGTCCGTGGCGTGCTCATTGGCGAGCCAGGGATGATGTGGCATATCCGTACGAGTAGATGTGGAATCCCACACGCAGATCGTAAGTGCTGGCTGACGGATTGGAGTCGAAGAAAGGTGTTCAAGCGCTCGGGTATGACCTGAGACCAACCCATTACCTGCAAATCGTAGTCGTATTACATAGCCCCCAACGTTGACAAAACGGTCGATCGCGCCACCTGCCGCCTCAGCGGCCTTGTCGAAAGCGTGGAGCACTTCCCCAAAATAGACTTCGGCCGCAGTCATTTCCCTCTCAGTCGACGCTGTTTTCAACATTGTGTTTGTCACCTGAGGATGAACGGTCCGACTCCCCGGGCCAAGCCTTATCGCCGAAGTCGTGAATCGGGTCTGCCAGCATCACATCCTGCATGTCGGTGAATCTTTGCAGGTTTGGCTCTTGAAATCTTGGCTTATGTGACTCTGCCCTGTCTTCTATTGGCGACTGACCGGCCCGAGCTATGACGCATGTTTGATCCGAGACTGGTTGAATGAGATGCTCCTGCTCAAGTTCAGTCAGAAAGCGAATCGTGGAGCCACTGATAGCCTCCTCACTACCAGAGTATCTTGACAAGAGCTTCTTGATGATGTCACGTACGGTAGCGTTTTCTATGACTTCAGTCCAGATTTCGGCGCCCAGTCTGTCCAGGCTGTAGTAGTCTCCTGTATCCAAATTGATGATGATGGCCTCGTCATCAATTACTTCGTGGACGACTTTGGGACTGTTGATCGTGAAACGCTCTGGCGCCATACGACCCCGCCTCCTTCTATGAATCTCCGTCCTCACTTCTGTATCGGTCCAATGTGATCGGTCCGAGAAACACCGTCCTGAGCATATGGCGCATCACACTTGTCGATGCTCCCACGATCCATCCACCAATACAGCGACCGCTGGTGCCCCACTGTAACCACTTCCGGTACCGAAGAAGTCGCCATCAAAGACCTCTATCGGTATCTGTTCCTCTATGCGGTCTATGACTGTTTGTCCTTTGTCCTTATACATCGTAGGGACGATCATATAAGAGCCGCGGCTAAGTGTCAACCGCGGAACATGGAATCGGAAGCTACCCTTGCCAACCACGTCGTAGAAGGGCTGGCCAGTATGGTAGTTCTTGTGATAGAAGACCCGCATTCCCGCCACATTTATGACCTCGATCCCTACTTCAAGATTGTCAAACACGCGACTCGGGTCCGACACTTCGTATCCCAAGACAAAGGTGCAAGGCTCGCCATTCGCTACCGCGCATGAAGAGTCGCCTCGCTCATTCTCAATGGTGAAAGCGGTGAAGCGGATATCACCGGTGCCTTGCCGGGTTGTCACTCTGGACAGATCCTTGATCGCGGTCTTGGGAATACTACTTTGGGAGTACTTCTCGATGGCAGAGCCTATGTCACCGTCAAATTCTATGTGGCCAGCCTGGAGTACGATCCCCCTGGTGCACAGGGATTGGATAGAGGGCATTGAGTGACTGATGAATACGACCGTCCGTCCCCCCTGGGCCACCTCTCGTATCTTACCCAGACACTTCCGCTGGAACGCCGCGTCGCCCACTGCTAGTACCTCATCGACCAGGAGGATCTCGGGCTCCAGGTGGGCGGCGACAGCGAAGCCCAGGCGCACGGACATGCCGGAAGAGTACCGTTTGACCGGCGTGTCCGCAAACCTCTCTAGCTCTGCAAACGCCACAATCTCGTCTAGCTTGCGCTTGATCTCGGACCTCTTCATTCCTAGAATGCTACCGTTAAGATAGATGTTCTCTCGGCCGGAGAGCTCAGGGTGGAATCCGACCCTGACGTCCAGCAAGGCACTCACCCGGCCCCTGAGCTGCAACTCCCCTTCTGTGGGTTCAGTGATACGGGACATGATCTTCAGGAGGGTGCTCTTGCCCGCTCCGTTGGGTCCGATGACGCCCACGATCTCACCTTGATCAATATCAAAGGAGACGTCCTTCAAGGCCCAGATCAATTCTTGACCTGGCCGCCGGTTTCGTGTGCGATTGGCTGACCGGCCGTTGAAGGATGAGAATAGGGCGCGGGGAAGTGAAGTGGCGGCCTTGCTGACGAAGTCCCTAAGTGTGTCGGACGTGTCGAACTGGCCCAGACGGTATCTCTTGCTTACTTGAGTCACTCTGATCGCGACGTCGCCCATATCCCCTACACCAGATCAACAAATGTACCTTCGATTCGCCTGAAGAAGAACAGTCCGCCTACCAGGAGGACTATCACTACACCCACCGAGACGAGTATCTCTGGCCCCAAACTCATCTGGGTCCCCAATGTCGCCCATCGAAAGCCGTCTACCACCCCGGTCATGGGATTCAAGGAGTAGAGCCACTGCCACTGCTCTGGGACAAGAGACGATGAGTAGGCGACGGGGGTTGCATACAGCCAAATCTGGGCAAGGAAGCCCAGTAGATGGTGCACGTCCCTGAACATGGCGTTCAGTGGCGCCAACCAGAGTCCTACACTCAGCGATGTGGCCAGCGCAAGGATGATCAGCAGAGGCAAGGCCACTACAGCAAGTCCAGGTGTAACGCCGAAGTAGAACAGCATGCCTATGAATATCAAGAATGAGATCGCAAAATCAGGCAGACCTGCCAATGTTCCAGCCACAGGGATGGCGAGGCGAGGGAAGTAGATCTTTGTTATCAGAGCCCTATTCTGCAACATGCTGCCCGACGATAGATTCAGACCTCTGCTAAACAGCTGCCACGGAAGGAGTGCAGCGTATGTGAAGATCGGGTACGGCTGACCGTCGGAGGGGGCATTGAGCAGCCTTCCGAATAGGATGCTGAAGATGACCATCATTGTGATCGGCCGGATAATCGCCCAACCAACACCGAAGATGCTTTGCTTGTAGCGTACCTTGAAATCGCGCCAAACGAGAGAATAGAGCAACTCTCGGTAGGCCCACAGGTCTCCCAGGTTTGGGGAGGTCCAGCCTTTTGATGGCCTGATGACCGTGAGAGGGATCTCTCGGGGGGCAATTGACGGCCGCTTTGCCTTCGTTACTTCCACATCACCGACTCTTCAGCGGGGGGCTGGCAAGATACGCAGGTATTATACCCAAGCAATGGGACATTGAGCAAACACGGCACCCATTTCAGCTAGACAACCTGGGCAGCTTGCTGTTCTATTCTGAGAATGCATCTAAAGGTTCTTCGGGCATTTATGTACGTGATCCTAGGAATTGGGGGCTTCCTCCCGAGGCAGTCAGTGAAGTGGGGGACCAGCTGCAAACGTTTTGGCTGCGGTATTGTGGGTGTTTCAAGACCCGCACGCGGGACACTAGCGCGCGAGCCTATGACTATCTGCGAGGTCAGAGTCTCTGTGGTCTGCCTGTTGGGCAGCATCCAAGGGCCTCTGAGCAGTCATATTCCCAAAGCGTCAAGATAGCTGACCTGACCTGGACGATCCCCGCACACATCCAAGGGGCTAAGCCCGGGGCGTCGATACTTCCTTTTGTGTTCACACCTCCATTGGGCTGGAGTGAAGTTATGATAGATTGCCCACACCAGGGTCGCTCGCTCCAGCCGTTCCGGCGACCCGTGGTTTCGTCCACGGCTGAGCCGCAAGCGAAAGCCTCTCCAGCACCACTCAGGGCTCACTCGCATTAGCCCCGCGTTGAAGGGACACTGGTGTATCAGCGCCGCATCCAAGTGCTTCTCGATGGCGCGTGCCAACCTCTC
>SDBU01010568.1_pt1 | contig 10231 bp, 16 predicted proteins | sample 2277071 | NCBI WGS metagenome assembly SDBU01 (sample SAMN10397929, study PRJNA504765) | marine sediment metagenome | isolation source: marine sediment core GS08_GC12, 126 cmbsf | place: Arctic Ocean: Gakkel Ridge, Loki's castle | collected 2008 | reverse complement strand
ATGAGACCGGTGCGAACAAGACGTGCCCAGAATTAGACATGGAGTATATTCGGGCAAGGTTGAGTTCGAGAATGGAGGAGATGGCATGAGGGCATTGGCAATTATCGCGTGTACTCTACTCGCTGTCGGCTGTCCATTGGATAGCTGTGATAATCCAATGTCCAGCGATGGAGCAAACACCGACACGGGTTCTTCTAATGAACCCGTTGTAACGTCAGACTCATACCCAGCACCGGAAAGAGCAGACCGGAGACCGAATATCCACAATCTGCATATTTTCACTTTCTTCTCCGCTACTATCACCTATGATGCTGAACTTGGCTATGGTGATGCTCAGGCTTTTGAATCTCAGTACATTGTGAGAGTCGTTAGAGAGATGATGACAAAGGGCTTTAACACCGGGAGAATTGGGGCCCAAACGGACGGTTGGTGTGATAACTATGCTTTCTATCTACCTTGTGGTCCTCCCGCGCTAACGCCAGAGTGGGAAAAGAACCTGGTCGGGATGCTGGAGCTCACTGCGAGGATTCCTGGCTTCTCTGTGCAATTGATTCCTACGTTTACACATAAGGGAGACGACTGCAGTAAACGATGTCTTGTGGAACTCACCAAAGAAGTGGTCAGGATCGTCGAGAAGGGTAAGTACAAACACGTAGTCTGGGAAGCCTTCAATGAGTTCTGGCACCCGTCTACTTATTATGGTGATAACGATTCTGATTTCTGGTGGAAGCAAACAGCTTTAGGGAATCTAACGTCTGACGTTCTTATCGCTGTAATGGCTGAGTTGCCACGCCCTAGAGGGACGGACTTTCCGGATAACCACAAAGAGGGCGAAGACTGGCGAGGGAATCCTAAGGACAGCATCGGAAGGTCCGCCAAAAATATGATGGATTACATGGCGTTTCATCCTAGCCGAAATCCTGAGCCCTCTGTAAGAGCTTACATAGAGACTATGAATTCCTGGCCAAGGACTGTAATATTCGATGAGACCGTAAGCTGGATCTCAATCGGGGAACAAGGGATGGTGAACAGGAACAGCGCTCTGTTCACCCACGGGACAGAAGAAGAGATGCGTCGGCAGGTCACAAATCAGCAGCACGCACTTTGTAGCGCTGGTGCGACCTGTTCATTTCACGCGCTGTGGCTGTTTTCCTACGACGAGCGAATCGATTGGGCACCGCAATGCCCATGCAACTAGCGGGGGGTTTATTATGAGCATAGGTGGGTTCTTCAAAACAATTGGAAAGGGCGCGTTGAAAGGGCTTGATGCCGTCGACAAGGTGGTGAGCCATCCGGCTATTATGCCCTTTACTATGTTGATCCCGTGGGGTCAGGCCAAGCTGGCGCTGACGTTGGTTCGGCGCATCAATGTTATTGCCGACGAGATCATGGACGAGACAGGTCAGTCCTTGAGCAACGAGGCCAGAAAGGCGGAGTTTGCCAAGGACTTCCGCAAAGTATATCCGGCAGCCAGCGACAGCGAGATCGACATGCTGGCGGCCGCATTCGCCAGTGTTGAGAAGGGTAGAGTGAAGGAGGAGGGATGACAATGATTGAATCGCTGAGGAGATGGTTGCTGCTTATCATCGAGCGTGGGCTAATGCTTATTGTGCGCTATAGCGCACGTTTGGTGAATTGGACGCTACAGGCACGCGGTGTCGCCGAGACCCAATTCATAGTTGTCGTCTCACCAAAAGTAAGGGACGCCGTAGAGATTGCTACACCGCGCGTTCGTATGGTAAGTACTGATCGCGGAAAGGGCAGTGAGCAAAAGATGCTTCGGGTGCTCAGGCTCCTGCGTCGGATCCCGTTGCTTAGCGAACTTGAGGGATCGCGGTCAGCGAAGAGAGGCTGGAAGGAGTATGCCAACAAGTCGCAGCTTCGGTGGATTGCGGAGACGGCGCTACAGATCAGGGAGGGCAGGCTACGGATGGAGGGTTAGGGGGGGTACTTGACGGGTACCTACCCACTATGGTAGAATCCGAATCGTGGCAAATTCCATAGAGAAAACAACCAGGCTCCCGGATGGGTCTCGAGCCGTACGGATCCCTTGGCCACCCCGCCAGAGACGCAAACTCCCAGAAGGTGTTTCCGAGGATGTGTGCCTCAGCGACATTGCTCGGGTGACGGGAGTTTCCCTGGCTCATATCTCTCGGGTTTTTGGAAGAACAAGGAGACCGTCATTGGGTCTAGCTTCCAAGATCGCGGCCTACCTCGGGATGCCTATAGACAAGCTCTATGCTATCCTAACGAAGTGCTCAAAGCAAGATATCTAAGGTCGGTGAACTGACCCCGTCCGGGTGGCGGGGACCGCTCTGTTAACGGTCTAGTGTAGTGTGTTTTTAAGGTAGGAAGAAACCAAGTGACGGAACCAACCGACGAGAACCAATCGTTTGAGCTGGCTCCGCCACACTCCCAAATGGAGGTCATCTCGTGGACCAGTATACCACACATAATCCTATCCTGTCAAGTATCCCATCCAAGCATCTCGACGCGATTATAGCCTCATTACCCGACGGGTGCGGGGGGCACGTACTCAATTACTGGGACGAGGACACCACCAAGCAGCGTATAAGGGAGGTGGTTGGGGTACCGATGCCAGCCGACTGGCTACTAAATCTAGCGCGTCGGGGTATGGCGAAGCTAACAGAAAAGGAACTCAACCCGCCCAGTATCTACCTCCAGTTTGCCCCTACGCACTCCTGCCTGAGTAACCCATACCGTGTAGTCCAGCGCCACCGGGAGCACCGCGAGAACGTTCGCGTGGTTGCGTGCGCGTGTCGCATGCTCAACTGCGGAACATGCGGTCCCGAGAGGAAGGACGCCTGGGAGGGACGCCTGCTACCCAAGATGGTTGACGCCGATCACCTTGAGGTTGTGCACGTACCGGAGACCAAGTGGCGATCGCTAATGCAACGGATATGGCGACAAGGAGGCCAGTACGCCCGCTTCCTCGACGCCCGACCGGATGACGACAACCAGCTACAATGTGTAGACGCGAATCTTAGCGGAGAAGATAAGACTCACGTCTACAGTGTCGTTACTACCGCCAGGGTCGGGGGGTTGGCGGTGGAGGGCATCGTGGGGCGGAAGAAGCTCCTCCGCCACCTCCTGCTATTCGCACCCTTCCATAGGGGCGCCGTCTCGGTTAGTAAGGGATGGAGACCCGTTAAAGAGGACCGTGGGGGCAACTCGGATTGGGAAGTGGTTCCTAGACGTAGCGGTAAGCCCGGTATCGGCCGTATGGGGGGGGAAGAGCGCATAAAAGAGGTAGCGGAGGTGAGCGACCTGGTCTACGTTGATACCCGAGACGATGGTGAACGCCACGAGATGCGGTTCAAGGTGCCGACCGGTATGGACGACTTCCACGTAGCCTTATTTGTGGACCGCCTTCTGGACCGCCCCAGGAACCACCCTAGTGAATAGACCCTAGCAAATAGATACTTGACAGAAGCCCGCCTATCGTGCTAGGATGTCCGTGTTAGTTAAGGAGAGAAATGAAGAGACGCGATAAGAGGAAGAGACGTAAGAAGCGCCTAGCCCACCGACTAGTAGCAACGAGGAGCGTGGAGCCGACTGGCACCGTTAAAGTCATCCGCGACAGTCGTGGTCGGCCATATATCAACGCGCCAGACGGGAGCCTCAGGCGGGTGGATAAGGTTAAGCCCGAAAAGCTCGATTGGATGTCCGAAGGGGGAAGAGATGTCGAACAATAAAGGACCTAAGGTACCCGAGAAGTCCAAGGAGCAGGCGTGTCAACTAGATATAGTGGTGCGGGACAACAAGGTGGTCCTAGAATTCAAGCGTTCGGTAAACTGGCTGGCGCTCACCCCGGACCAGGCTTTGGCTATGGGCCAGGCTTTGATGCAATGCGCTACGCTGGCCCACAACAAGAAGCTGATTGTGGTGCCGGGTAAGGGCGGATGAACGAGTCAATAAAGGCGCCAGCATACCCTCTCGAGATTGTAGACGTGCTATTTCATGATGGACACGTGGAGCAGATGACTTTCGAGCGACTGCAGCGACTCCCGTACGGATATCACGACATTAGCCGCTATAGGGATGCTCACAGGACGTTCGAGTTAGGCTTTCGTAAGAGTAATGATTGACTTACCGCCCCCCGTTGCCTTGGGTGCACCCGACAGATTTGAGTCGTGGCGACCGGACCAGGTTGCGGCAACACTCTCCCCTATAGATTACCCGACGCGCTTTGTTGTACAGTCCATGCCGACGGGCATCGGTAAGTCCCTCTGCTACGTGATGCGGTCGCTGCTATTCGATTCCCGCGCTATTATTCTCACCAGCACCAAGGGGTTGCAATCGCAGCTTATAGCTGATTTCCGATCAATTGGTATGGTGGACGTTCGCGGTCAGGGCAACTATGATTGCCTTGTGGTGAATAGCTCCTGCGACGAGGGACCGTGCCACGCTGGCTTTCGATGCAGTGCTAAGGGGGAAGGCTGCCCCTACTATGACGCCGTCCGTCGTGCCCGCAGTTCCAGACTCGTGGTCACTAACTACTCATATTGGATGACCGCCAACCGGTTCGGACAGGAGCTGGGTGATATAGATGAGTTGGTGCTGGATGAAGCGCATCTGGCACCCGATGAGCTTTCCTCCTTCTGCGCCGTTGAGTTCGAGGCGTGGGAGTGCGAGGGACTTCTGGGTGCGAAGCTTCCCCCGCTCGACCTTGAGGATGCAAGGGGGTGGGCGCGGCAGCAGATGGGTTTCGTGCGAAGGAGGCTTGAGCGCATAGCGATCAGAGACGACTTGCCGTCTAGGCAAGAGATAAAGGAGGCCAGGGCGCTGAAGCGCATAACCCGGAAGCTTGAATCGCTCTTGGCAGCGCCCACCAAGACGGAGTGGGTGGGAGAGGGTTCTCGTGGGTGTGTTAAGTTCGAGCCCGTCTGGCCGGCGTCGTACGCCGAGGAGTTCCTTTTCTTGGGGGTGCCCCGTATCGTGATGGTAAGCGCCACAGTGAGGCCCAAGACGGCGGGGGTGCTGGGCTGTAATGATTACCGCTTTGAGGAATATCGATCGACCTTTCCTGAGGCGAGGAGACGCATAACTCATATTCCCACCATTCGCCTCAATAATCGTAGCGGGCACAGCGAGCTTCGTATCTGGGCGAACCAGATAAACAACATAATCTCGCGTCGTCTTGACCGCAAGGGTATCGTCCATACGGTCAGCTATGAACGCGCTCGCTTCTTAATAGAGAACTCCCGTCACTCCGACATTATGGTATCCAACCATAGCCGTAACACGCGCTCGGTGGTGGAGAAGTTCAAGCACGCCGACCCACCTGCGGTGCTTGTGTCGCCCTCCCTGGGCCACGGTTGGGATTTTCCTTATAATACCTGTGAATACATAGTGATTGGCAAGGTCCCATTCCCTGATACGCGAGGGGCGGTGTTGAAGGCACGGTGTGCTGAGGACAAGGATTACGCTAATTATGTTGCCGCCATCGCTTTAGTACAGCAGGCAGGTCGTGCGATGAGGGCGGCCGATGATCGGTGCGAGGTGCTGGTTGTTGATGATAATGCCCGGTGGTTTGTGCCCAGGAATCGGCACCACTTCCCAGCGTGGTTTAGGATGGGAAGGAGCGCAACGATACCGATGCCGCCACCGGCGCTGGGGGGACGTATAGTGAATAGTCTATCGGCAAAGGGTCGGTAGGTCTATACTTGACAGGGGGGCAACCCCTATGCTAGAATCCCAAGAAGGAGGGATACCAATGACAGAGCATGCAAGCCTGAAACCGGACACCTACTCGGCCGGTGGCCTCGTGGATGACATTGACGTCAGCTTCACGAAGCTTCGCTTCGTTGAGTGGGACTATCAGGGAACGATCCCGAACCCCGCATTGGCTCTTTGCCTCGAAATGGAGGACGATGAGGGCGAGGGGCACATCCAGTACTTCAGTGCCGGCGACATCAAGAACTGGAAACCGTCTGACGACGGCAAGCGACTCGTGCGCTCGGGCACCGCCAGCACTCTCAACGACAACACCAACATGTCCCAGCTCATCACCAGCATGATTAACGCCGGCTTTCCGGAGAACAAGCTCGAGGAGGACGTCTCCATCTTCGAGGACATGTACTGCCACGTTCTCCGCAAAGCGCAACCCAAGCGCGCTGGGTTGGTGCAGCAGGCCGAGGGTGAGCGGGAAAGGACCGTCCTGCTCGTGACCGAGATTCACAAGATGCCGTGGGAGAAGAAGGGCAAGTCCAAGGCCAAGACCAAGGCCAAAGCCAAACCGGCCGAGGATAAGGCTGACGAGGGCGGTGGAGACGATCTTTCCACCAAGGCCAGCGACACCGTGCTGGAGATCCTGCTCGGTCAGGGTGGTGGCCCTATTACCAAGGTTGAGCTTTCCAAGGCTGTCTTCAAGAAGCTCGGCAAGGACTCGGATCGCAACAAGATCGTTCAGATGGTGCATACCGAGGATTTCCTCACCACTGGTGAGTGGAGTTACGACGGCGCTGCGATAACCCTCGAGTAAGGGTGTGGTAGGGGGGGATCACAGGGAGGATGGCTGTCGTATGTGCCCTACCCGGACTACATGCGACCTCCCTGCCCCCTACCCAAGTGGGGCAACTATGAAGACTGAACGTCTTCCCGATGACTACGCTAAGAGCGTTCTCTCCGGTGTGATGGAGGCTGCACAATCCATGCAGGACGAGCGCTCACCCGGACTCCACGTCTCCAAGATTATTCGCAGCATCATGGAAACGCTTGAGCCGAGAAGGTTCAAGGGTGATAAACCGCCTCCTATCGAATGGATTAGCGCGGGCGTTGTGTGGGAGTACCTGCTTGAGGCCGCAATGGCGAAGCTGGCCACCACCGGTACCCCTGCTCTGATTCGCCCCGGCGAGGTGGAGAAGGATGGCATCATATGCACGCTCGATGCGGTAAGCGTTGGGGATTGGGTGGTGCACGAGTTTAAATTTACCTGGATGTCGTCGCGTGATGCCGTCGGACACAAGAAGTTCTACCACTGGCTCCTGCAACTGAAGGCATATTGTTACGCGCTCGGGACCAACCATGCTAGGCTTCACGCCTTCTTCGTGATGGGAGATTATAAAGGATCGGGACCGCAGCCGCTTGCATGGGATTTACAGTTCACGGATCTTGAGCTTCGCGAGACGTGGGAGATGCTAGTTAATCACGCAAAAGATAAAGGGTGGCTGTAATGGAACCGTTGTCGACCGACACATTTCTGATACTGCTGGTCATCCTAATGATCGGGGGCTTCTTCTTGGGGCGGTGGGTATAATGCAAGAAGTTTATTTGCTTTGGTACTGCACCGACATGCTAATGGGTGTGTTCTCGTCCACGAAGCGTGCGGAAGAGGCGCGCAATGAGGACGGATGGAAACTCTACCACATTCAGGAGGTGGAGATTGATGCGGCCGATGGTTGCATCCACTAGACCGGAGAGTGTTTATGTGTCTGAAGGATCTGATCGCTGAGCTTGAGAAGCACGACAGAGACAAGATAGTGCCAAGAGGGTTCCGCTATCCACACAGCTATCGAGGCATCTATTCCGAACTTGCTTTTACGCCGACCTTCGATGTGACGGTCGGAGAGATGCTGGACCTGGCTAGAGGTGCTTTAGGCGCTTGTTATGAAGGTTGGAAGGGCGGCACGTTCAAGATGGATGGGTTCACGACGGTTCATTTGGCGCAAGAGGGTAAGCTAGGAGAGACCATTGGTATAACGCTGCTCGGCTACATGCTTGCGGAAGAGGCTGAGCGACGTACTGGTATTGACGTTGCCCAATAGCGGGCGACTTCGGGGTGGGGGGACCTATTCGGGCTGTTGTAGCCCAGCGAGGAGGCTCCCCCATCCCGGATAATATAGGAGGTTATTAGTGAGTAAAACTATCGCGGGTACCGGCTTCGAGCGAGCGAATGAGCCTGCCAAGCGTCGCCTTATCATGAGTTTGGATGGTAAGGAGAAGAGCGGTAAGTCCGACTTTGCTCTGCGCGACACGCCAGCCCCTATCGCCGTGATTAACACCGACGTGGGGTTGGAGGGTGTGATCCAGAAGTTCCAAGACGATAAAGAGATCTACAGGAGCGACCACATCCTGAACTTCCCGCTTGGGGGCGCTCCCGAAAAGATAGCTGCAATGGCCAACGTTGTCTGGGCGAAGGCAAAGAAGGATTACTTCGGCGCTCTTGAGAACAGCGAGATTCGCACACTGGTTGTCGATACCGCCACCGAGCTGTGGGAGCTTCTGCGCCTTGCCCGGTTTGGTAAGCTTACTCAGGTAATGCCGCACCATTACGGACCGGTGAACGCCGAGTTCCGCAACCTTATTGATCGTGCCTACGATTATGATACGAACGTCATCCTTATCCACAAGCTTAAGAAAGAGTATATCCAGGGGAAGGACGGCAAAGGTAGCCCCACGGGCAAGTGGGAACGCGCTGGCTTCGGTGATACGGGATATCGGGTGCAGATCAATGCAAGGACCTGGCGCGAGAAGGAGGACGGCGAGTTCCACCTTCTTATTGAAGACTGCCGGCAGAATCCGGACTTATTCAACGAGGATTTCACAGCCCCGATGAATTCATTCACCTTCCTGGCGTCGGTGGTCTTCCCAGACACGGCGCCCGAGGATTGGGCGTGAAGCGGGATCTTCGGTGCTGCGACCAGACCCTAGGGTGCATCGTTGAGTCGAGCGAGATTAGTGCTCGGCATGTTCTGAGGTTCCTCGGAGCAGGCTCGGAGCTTCCTCCCTGGTCGCTGGGAGCTTCGGGAAAAGGAGGGAATAAATGACACGAAGTTTCTACCTTGAAGCCTACCCCGTTTCTGGCAGGAGGAAGGAAGAAAGAGACGGACCGCGCTACATAACACCAAGCCTAAAGCAAGTCTGGTCTCCGCAGTCCACGAATAGTATAGCTTTCCGGTTATGGTGGGCTCACCTCCACTGGATGCACCAATGTGGGTGGAGTGGAGCGTACTCGAAAGCTAGCCCGGAAGCGCTCAAAGCGCTCAAGGATGAGAGCAGGCACGAGGTGGTAGACCTCCTACGTAAGTTCGTGGCAGAGACGGGACTCGTCAACGCCCACGCCGGACTTACATCGAGCGACATCGTGGATAATATTCGCCTCATACAGTGCGATCAGTCCGTCCGCATAGTAGTGGGGCACCTCCACTCCGTCGTAACGGAGAATAAGGGGCGACTGGGTGTTGCTGAGCTGTGTTTGGGATATACGCACTGGCGGCCGGCGTCAAGGCTCACCTGGGAGCATCGCGTATCGGCTTGGGTATCGCCCCTCTCCAGGCTGGAAATGTCGCCCCCTTCCATAACGGCCAAGCGGTTCGGTGGGGCCACCGGCACCGGCGCTGCCATTGAGATTCTACAGGACGAGGGGGCGCGTATACCATTCAACTGGGGGTCGTTCGGATTGCGCCAACCGGCGTCCAGCTTTCCCCTTCAATCATCCGACCACCACGCCGAGCTTGAGTGCGCTCATTGGCTCTCGGCTATAGCAGGGCAGCTCCATAAGATGGCGACCGACATGCGATTCCTGGTGCAGACGGGGGAGCTTCGGATCAGTCGCTCCGACAACTATCGTGGCTCGAGTTGTATGCCGCTCAAGGTCAACCCGATTGAGGCCGAGAAGGTGTGCGCCCTCACCCGTATGGTGCCGGGCTGCTATCGCACGATCTGGGACTGTCTCGCCCATAACGGGCTGGAGCGCACCCTGGATACGTCGGCGGCGCTCAAGGATACGCTGCCTCGCATGTTCGGTCTGGTGGGGGAGGCGCTAGTCGTGATGCAGGAGTTTATCTCCGTGCTGGGAATTAATCACGAGCGATGCCGGCATCTTCTGAATTACTATGGCGATGCTGCCGCTGCGGAGGAGGAAATGGCGCGGAGAATCAAAGGGGGTAAATCCCGTATGGAAGCATATGAGGAGGTCTATCGTGACAAAAGATGAGGAAACGCGGTTCGACGAATTCGTAGCCGAAATGTCCTGTGTTCTCGGGTCGGAAGCAAGGAGCAAGGGCTACTATCAGGGTCGGGACTGCGACTGGGCGAGCAAGAACCCGTCGTTCGACTTCATTCGTGACTATGTGGATGTGGATCATGCTCTCGGCGAGATCGTGTATAAGGTTCTCCGCTACAAGAGCCAGGCCAGCAAAGAGGACCTGATCAAGATTGCGGCGTGGGCTTTCCTAGAATGGAGGTTTGGAAATCGTGGCCAATAAAC
>SDBU01010567.1_pt1 | contig 10232 bp, 7 predicted proteins | sample 2277071 | NCBI WGS metagenome assembly SDBU01 (sample SAMN10397929, study PRJNA504765) | marine sediment metagenome | isolation source: marine sediment core GS08_GC12, 126 cmbsf | place: Arctic Ocean: Gakkel Ridge, Loki's castle | collected 2008 | reverse complement strand
CAAAAGAGAGCAATTGTTGTGCCACATTACAATCGCCGCCGCTTTTGTGATACACAACTTCCTGTCACAACAGACATTACGGAAACTAAAAATTGAATAAAGGCAGAAATCACCTTTGTTAAAAGATTCTCTCAGAGGATAAATTTTCCTGTATCCCAGAAAATTTTGCCGGCTTGGACTTGATGGTCATGCTGAAAATGTTTGTTGTTCTGTTTTGGCTTACTCGGTGACACTAATACGTCCCATAAAAAGCAATGTTTTCTCGCTGTTGGCTTTGCCTTCTTATCCCGCACATTTTGAGAGCGCCCTCACGCCGAATAAGTGCGGGATGTCCTATAATAATATCATATAATCCGATGTATTTTTGATACTGACTGAATCAATGATATTATTGGCCGGTCCCATAAATAAATTAAAGTTGTCTTTGGATGTCTGCCGATTTATGGCTTTATATTATTCACATATCTATGAGGTTTGAATACCTACATTACATAACGTGAAAACAACTTACTTAGCGCCGAACAACGCTTATAGTTTTGGGCAAGGATGAGTTTACGAAGAATTGTTGTAGTAAGCAAGGACCCCGAAATTCAGCAGCTGGCTCAGGAGTATGGCCGGGAAGTATTTGGGGCCGATAACCTGGACGATGCTCTGGATATCGTTCAAACGGTCAATCCGGATTTAATGCTTTTCGACCATCGGTTTGGCTCGCGTCAAATCCACGAATTCCGTGATAAGGCCGATAAAAATTCAATCGATGTCCCCATCGTGGTGGTTGGTGGCGATGATAACAACATCCACTTGTCCACAGTCCCGATAAAATCGGGACAGACCGGGGAATCAATGAAAAAATCTGAAGTCAAGGCAGGCACGCCAACGGCGTGTTTTATAGGGACCGCCTCCGGCGGTGCTCAGTTGGAGCAAATTATAAACAGGATAAAAATTAAATCCAATCCCGATTTATCGGGACACTCTCAACAAAGAACAAGTCATTTTTTTGCTGAAGACTTAGCTGGCTCTGTCTCTATGGTCGGCTGCAGTAAAGCCATTCTCAATACTCTCAAAATGATTAAACTTGTGGCTAACAGCAGATGCAATCCGATTTTGATAGTTGGTGAAACAGGAACAGGTAAAGAGCTGGCCGCTAAGGCGATACATGTTCTAAGGCATCCGAACGAGCAATTTGTAGCCGTGAATTGTGCAGCTCTCACAGCAAATCTGCTGGAAAGCGAGCTTTTTGGCCATGTGAAAGGCTCTTTTACAGGTGCTGACCGTGAGAAAACAGGACTTATGGAATTGGCCCAGTCTGGCACCCTCTTGCTTGATGAAATAAGTGAGATGCCAATAAACCTGCAGGCTAAATTGCTTCGTGTCTTACAGGAAAAAACCTTCCGAAAGGTCGGGGGTATAAAAAATATCCTCTGCAGCGCTACGATAATAGCCTCGAGCAATCGCAATCTCAAAAATGAAGTTCAGGCTAATCGCTTCCGACGCGACCTTTATTATCGCCTGAATATTAGTCCTATTACTCTTGCTCCTCTTAGGTCAAAGGAGCGAAGACAGGATATTCGGCTCCTCGCTAAGTACTTTCTCAAGACCTCAACCATTTGTCCGGACAAGTGCGGTAAGATTACATCACTGACTGAATTAGCTATTGAGGCCCTGGAGAGGCACGATTGGCCGGGAAACGTCCGTGAGTTGTCTAACGTCATCGAAAGGGCGATTCTGCTGGAAACAACAGACAAAATTGGACTAAACGCCATCTATATTGACCCGACAGAATGGAGTGAGGTATCGGAGGGCCTGACACCCGGCCTCATCAAAGATTTTTCGTTGGCAAAGGCCGAACGCGAGCTGATTGCGCGGGCTTTGCAGAAAACGGGCTGGCAAAAGACACGTGCTGCTGCCCTTCTTGGCATAACCAGAGCAACTCTATATGCAAAGGTCAAGCAGTACAATATCGAAAAGGATCCGTATATCGCAAATCCGACGCGGCGGATTAAACAAGAGCAAAATGAAGTTCCAGCATCATCCTTATCTCAACCGGTAGCGATTCCCTGATAGGATTCTAACTGGCCGATGACTGTCAGAAAATCTATCGATTCGTCTAAAATCCTGACATCTCGAAGTGCCTAAAGTTTGAAGTGCCTAAAGTGACTAAAGTTTGAAACTCACTTTAGTTCACTTTAACTCACTTTAGCTCACTTTAGGCACTTTTAATTATTTCTGTAGCCGTTTCTGGCACAGTGATTGCTGCTTTATAAAAAAAATGAGGTTGTGATATGCGCCTCTACCGTCTTGACCCCGCTGGTTCGTTTTGTCTGCACCTGCGGTTGCCCAGGCACAGGTGCGAAGCAAACAGCGGGGCAGTGGGGGCTAACTTGGAAGCTATGGCAGAAGAAGAACAAAATAATGTTCTACAACAAAATACTTCCGAGGTGCCATCGGACAGCGAATTATTTACAGGTGAAGTTCGCAGCGAGCTCTCGGAGCGTGATGTATTCGTTGGAGACGAAGATTTTTATAAACTCTTGGAGGATTTCTCTCAGGCTGCTGAAGTTCAACAACCTGCCGGCGCAAGCCAAACCCCGCTGCGGCCGATTCAACATAAACGTTTTTCGGGCCTTCAAAAAGTCCTCATTGCTGCCATTATTGTAATTGGTGCAATATTGCTGTACGCGCTGTTGGAACCTTTACTACGGCCCCTTAACAAAATTCCAACACCTACCGCTCAACAAGCACGTCCTTCTGAATCGCCGGTTGAAGATTCCATACAGGTTGAAGATTCCACACAGGTAGTACAGGAACAAATCCAAGAGCCGGAGCCTTTGTTTCCACCAACACAGCCTCTGTCTTTGGAAGTAGCTCGCAATTTCTATCTGCAAAAGGATTACGACAAGGCTTATGCCGCTTATAATCAGCTTCGTCAGAGTCTTCCAGCAGGTGCTAAAGTGGAATTGCTGAAGGATTTCCTTCAGCTTAAAATGGCTTTGTGTTTGAGAACGGCTGGCAACCACGACCAGGCCAACAGTTTATTCAGAACACTTTCACAAAGTCACTCACCTGTCATAAGGGTGGTTGCAAATTATAACTTGAGTTTTGCCGAAGTGCAGAAAAAGCAGTATCTAAAAGCGAGGACCAGGGCTTATCAGACCATTGCTATGGTCAAAGCAGTGGATTTCGACAAGAATTGGGCTTTGTTGTTGCAGCGTGATTGTCATTTCCTTATTGCAGAGTCAATGACCAGAAATGTTCTTTCGCTTTGTGATGCCGATACGGACCTTCCTGGCCGGTTGTGGAGCCCCGATTTATCGGGGTTTGAGATTGACCCTTTCACCAGTTTGGACGAAACGCAGTTGCGAGTACTTTTGAATTCCGGCTCAAAGCAATTAACAGGAGGATTACTCGGCCCGCAGATTCAGAAGCTCGAACATCAGGGTGTTCCACCTCGTTGGTCTGTTGTTGCTCATGGGGCTTCGGTTGAAGAGTTGCTGGCAAGATTTGCTGCAAATGCCGGCCTTGATATTTCCTGGATCCATCACAAGACGCCAGCCGACGAACCGACAAGGGATGCTATACGCAAAAGACCCGTGAGTTTGTATCTGCCGACCGCAACCGCCCAGCAGGCCGTCGAAGTGGCTGCCGGGCACGTGGGCTTATTGGCACGTCTCGATGAAAACGGGCTTGTAAAAATTTCCAACCCGGCTGACTATTCTTCATTGACAGAACACGTATCTTTGCTTATCCAGGATTCTATTTCACTTTGGAGAAAAATTTTACTTACATTCCATAACGACCAACGTATTCCAAATGCTCATTTTGCTCTGGGACTATTGCATGCTCAGGAGGGCCAGATCACCAATGCTATTGCGGAGTACAAGTTAATAGCCAATCACTTTTCACAAACATCTTTGGCGCCGTATGCACTGTTAAACTCGAGCAAACTCAAAGCTAATCTACATGACTATTCCGGTGCACGAGAGGATTTGACACAGCTTGTCTCGCAGTATCCTGATACCGAATTTTATGGCCAGGCTTGTTTGAATCTTGCTGATGCAACAAAGAAAGCCGGGTTTTTGAACGAAGCTGAACGGCTCTATCGAAAAGTTTACAATCTTGGTTTGTCTTTGGAGTCGCAGATTGCCTCTGCCCTCGGAGCAGGAAGATGCTCCTACGAGGCCCAGGACTATGAAACTGCGGCCAAGTGGCTGACTCGATACCTCAATCTCGGCAAAGACCGCACAAATGCGGACTTCTACTCTGCCTACTTTCTCCTCGGCAAGACCAATCTGACATTAGGAAAGCCTCAGCAGGCCTCCGTTGCTTTTCAATACGCCCTAAGCGGACCGGCTGGGCGCCTTACCAGAGAAAAATATGTGGAGACTGTCTCGGCTTTAGTTGAAACACAGATACAACTGGAGCATTTCGTCGAGGCTCTTGCATTGTTGGAGAGTATACACACCTGGCAGTTCTCGAAGAAGGAATCTATCGAGATATTACTGCTCAAGAGCAAAGTTCTTCGTTTTATGGACTTGCCCGATAAAGCTATCACCGTACTTGGCGACGTCGCTGAATATTTGCCTGACTCTCAGTTGAAAACAAAAGTGTCTTTTGAGTTAGCTAACTGCTACATCGCAAAGGGAGATTTGGAATTTGCCCACGAGAAGTTAGCGAAAATTCTTATTAGCGCCGCCCCCGGACCTTTGGCGTACGAAGTAGCTCTCGAATTAGCGCAGGTTGCTTTGAAACTTGGTCAAAACTCTCAAGCAGTCTCTGTATGTTTGCAGCTTTTGGATTCGGCAGTATCAGCCCAGATAAAGCAAAAAGTCTTAAAGGTGCTGGCAGCCGCTTATAACCGACAGAAAAAGTATGACGATGCAGCATTAGCTCTTTTAGGTCAAAGGTAATGATAATGAAAAATAAGAATTCTATTGGTTATTGGTTATTAGTTATTGGTTATTGGTTATTGGTAAACCATTTACCATTTACCATTTACCATTTACCAAGCTCCGCCGCTGCGGTTGGCCAAAAATCGCCGCAGAGCAGTCTTACTGTCCTGCCAGACCCAAATAGTAACTTCAGACGCCAATTGTGGCGGGCTGAGCTTAGTATTGCTAAAGGCCAAAAGGATAAAAGAACAAAGGATGAGCTTAAGCGAATGATCGAACAAATCCGTTCTATTGAATTTAAGCCGGATAAACAGCCCTCTGAACCTGTCATTGTCACCGAGGCTGTAAAAACAGCCGAACCTAATGAGACTTTATCCGATACAGCAGTGCCGAAGGAGCAAAAGACAAAGGAAATCGGAACCAAACTGCCATACGAGCCGATAAGTGACCAAACTTTACAAATACTCAAGGACCTTTCGCAGCATCTTGATCATCTGCGCAACTCTTTTGAGCTGGGAGAGACCTTGGTTCTCAGCGGAAATCTAAAGGAAGCTGCAATATTTTACCAGGAAGCCCTTAAACGCAAAAGTCCGGATGACGTCGGCTCAGCCCGGAACAGGGCCTGGATCTTATTTCAGATAGGCAACTGCCTGCGGAATGATGACCCGCCCAACGCAATAAAGACGTATAGACAACTAATTATAGAGTACCCCAATTCGCCGTGGAAGGAATTAGCCGAAGCCCGGAGCAAATTGCTCAATTGGTTCCTAACAGACAAACCAGGTGAGTTAATTACAGAACACAAACTGTAGAAAGAGTTATGCCTAACCTCGATTTTGCAGAAGTCATAAACTGTAGATTGTAAGGAGTATGCTTCAAGTGAGTAAGACCGAAATAAACAACCTCAGCAATGGTAAACAAGAAGATATCGCGAATGTTTTGATAGCTGATAACGACTCTGAGCTGGCTCGGTTTATGCTTGAGATATTGGCTCGCAAAGGAATACGCGGGCATCTTGCCAACGATAAAGACAGTGCGATTGACTTTATTAACAAAGGTAGTTGCGACCTTGTATTTACCGGTGACAGAATAAACCGGCAGGTAAACTTGTCCAGCCGACCGCAGGATGGCTTTGAGCTGCTTGAGAAAATCAAGGCTAATTGGCCGGAACTACCGGTGATTATGATGACAAAAGCCCAAAGCCGAAACCTTCAGAACCAGCAGCGAACTATCGAGACGGCAGTCAGGGCTATTCGACAGGGCTGTTGCGATTTTCTAATCAAGCCGCTTGACTGTGAAAAAATAGAGACCCTTCTGGATACTTTCCTGCCTAACCACAGCGTCTTAACAGTGGCTTCGGCTCACGAGGACACACGCTGCCTTTATCGAATTGTGGGCAGAAGTGCAAAACTCTTGCAAACGGTCAATTTGGCTGAAAGAATCGCTCCCACCTCAGCACCGGTTTTAATAAGTGGTGAAAGTGGGACCGGCAAGGAGCTGCTCTCTTATCTCATACATCAAAAAAGTAAAAGAGCACAGGGTTCGTATATCAAAATCAATTGTGCTGCATTAAGCGACTCGCTGCTCGAAAGCGAGCTGTTTGGACATGAGAAAGGCGCCTTCACCGGTGCCTACGCTCAACGCAAAGGCCGGTTCGAAATGGCTCATGGTGGAACTATGCTACTGGATGAGATTACCGAAACGCCCATAAGGTTTCAGGCCAAGCTGTTGCGAGTGCTCGAGCAGCAGGATTTTGAGCGTGTTGGCGGAAATGAAAGTGTTAGAGTTGATGTTCGGATAGTAAGCACTACGAATCAGGATTTATTACAGGAAGTTCAGCAGGGACGGTTCCGTCAGGACCTTTATTATCGATTAAGCGGTGTAAGATTAGTGGTCTGTCCTCTCAGAGAACGCAAAGATGACTTATATGACCTTGTGTGGTATTTTGTCAACCTTTACGCCCGCGAAGTACAGCGTCGTATCACCAAGCTTGACCCTGCCATGATGGACATTTTTGCTAAATACCACTGGCCCGGAAATGTCCGGCAATTGCGAAATGTTGTAAGAACATCGTTGATTTTGGGAGTTGGACAGACATTGTCATTAGCTGATGTCTCCTGGCTTTTTGATGAATTACAACCACTTCCGCAGGAAAGAAGCAGTGATTTGACCGTCTCGCAACCGGCCGGACCAGGACGGGGTTCATTTGGTGCAGGACAAAATAATGTGCTTGGGATTCAGTCAAATACTACTCAGGTCTCAGACCTGGGCGGAGTACCCCTTGAACAGATAGAAAAGAGGGCAATCTTGGATACTTTACGCCAGACAGGAGGCAACCAGACCAAGGCCGCGAAGGTCTTAGGTATTAGTGACCGAACGTTACGCGGTAGAATACATCGATATCGCAGACAAAATTGCCTGCAATTGGCATGATTACAATGTTTTTAAAATAGTTGAGGTAAAAAAATGGCAGATGAAGATGATGCAAAACAGCAGGAAACGCAGGGAAAACAAGATGCAACAAAGACCGAAAAGACCGAATCGAGTGATAAGAAGTCCTTGGTTGGTCGGTTCCTGCCGTGGATAATAATGGCTGTCGTGGTAGTGTTGTTCGTCGGTGCCGGCCTCACTCTCGGTCGAATGTTTGCCGGTTCCAGCACACCTCAAAACCCTGGAGATTCCCAACAGGACCAGTCTGCTCAGGTAGATAACCTGGAAGCGAAGGGTTCGGCGGCTGATACCCAGAAAACCTGGTATTATGATTTGGATCCTGTTTTAGCAAATCTCAATGTGACCGACGTAACACGCTATGTTCGGGCCTCTTTAACACTTGAAGTAAGTTCTGAGGTGGATAAACAAAAAGGCTCAGCTTTTTTTGATGAGAAAAAACCCATCCTGACAAACTGGCTCACTGTTTACCTTGCGAGTTTGGGTCTTGATGATATCAGAGGCGATATGAACCTCAAGCGTATCCAATCGCAGGTACTCGATGGTTTTAACGAAAAGCTTTTTCCTGATTCCAAGCCCAAAATCAAAAGCATTCTATTTAAGGAATTCGCTGTACAATGAGCAGGGCGGCTAACAATTTAAGCAGCGAAAAAATAAACCAGCTCCTCAGTGTCGTTGGCTCCGGCCCAATGGAAGATACTACGGGTATAGAGGCTGCGGAGTACAATTGGAACAAGCCTCACTATTTTGATACCAAGCAGTTCAATAAACTCGACAATTTCACAAAAATGGTAGCCAAAGCCATGACTGTAAAATTCGTTGACTTTTGTCACAGCCAGTTCGATGTCACAGTGGTTTCGACAAAGCAGCACTTTGCTGCTGAGCTTGTTGACCAGGCTATGGAGAGCAGGCAGAATGATTATTATCTTGCTTTCGGCACCGACCAGGAACATCCCTGTGGACTCATTAGCATACCCATCAAAACGGCATTCATCTGGGCTACACAATTGCTCGGTGACCCTGAATCTGAAGAAAATTCAGGTAGAGATTTGTCGCAATTGGAAGAATCGCTTTTGTTGGACCTGCTCTCTGCCCTTATTGAGGCGTTTTCTCAGAATATTTGGGACTTCCAGCCGGCAAAGAATATTGTCCGAGGATTCTTTCCTTTCGAACTGAAAGGCACAGAAGAGCTCTGTAAAATTACCCTTGACGTCAAGAAAAAAAAACAGGAAAGCGGTTCTGAAGCTTGCATCTTAGTACTCTGCAGCAAGCTGGAATCTGTTGTGGGCAAAGCCGCTGAAACTGTTGGTGGCTTCTCAGCCGAGGATATCTCAAAAGCAATACTTGGCCATATGCAGCAAATACCGATTTGTATTACGGCCCAGCTGGCTTCTACGGTGCTTACTCTTGAAGAGATAATGAATCTTGAGGTGGGAGATATATTGTTGTTTGATAAAAAGGTTAATGAATCGATCGAGTTGGTAGTTAGCGGTCAAACTGCTTTTCACGGTCGGCCTGCAAAATCAGCGGGCAAGCACGCTGTGCTAATTACAGAACTGCCTTGTGATACAGGGTAAATAGTGAGTGGTGAGTGGTAAATAGTGAGTAGTTAATTAACCAATCACCAATTATTTTAAGGAAATCAAAATATGGCAGAAACATCTGAAGCCGTGGAAGAAAAACAGGAAAGCGGTACGGCACAAGAAGACTCAAAAACACAGGCGCAATCTGCTGAATTTTCTGAAGTTAATGCAACCGGCGACACAGGTGCCGGCGGAAGTATCGACCTCTTACTGGATGTGAACATAGCTGTTACTGTTGCTATTGGAAAAACAGAGATACCTGTCCGGCGGCTTTTACGGCTTGGACCTGGCTCAGTATTGGAACTCGATAAATCTATTGGTGAACCCGCAGACTTGTATCTCAGGGACACTCGGTTTGCCACGGGAAGTGTTGTGGTTGTGGACGGCCGATTCGCCGTCAAAATAAAACAGATTCTTGGCCTTGGTGATGCTGAAGTCACCGGCGCTTGAATTTGAGAAGAAAGGGACCCCGCTTTTGCGGGAACCAATTGTTATGGCAGGTTCTATACAATCAAATGTACCAGGAGCATCGGGACCGGACGACCTCAAGATACCTTTCATGTCCCACAGCAATATTATTTTGGCTGTCGGTCTGGTGACGATTCTTGCCACCCTTCTAATCCGTCTGCCGACACCAGTGTTGGATGTACTTCTGGCTTGCAGTATTTCGTTGGCTGTGGCTGTTTTGATAGTTACTCTCACCTCAAAAGAGGCGCTCGAATTATCGACCTTTCCTTCACTGCTTCTTTTCGTAACACTGTTTCGACTTTCTCTTAATGTAGCCTCAACCAGATTGATACTCTTACAGGGCGATGCCGGGGAAATCATCCAGACCTTCGGCGATTTCGTTGCCGGCGGTAGTTTCGTCGTCGGAGTGGTAATCTTCCTAATCCTTGTTGTTATACAATTCATAGTAATCACAAAAGGCGCTGAGCGAATAAGTGAAGTGGCTGCTCGTTTTACCCTTGATGCTATGCCGGGTAAGCAAATGGCGATTGACGCAGACCTTAACGCAGGGATGATTACCGAAGCACAGGCAAACGAACGAAGGGCTAAAATTGTAAAAGAAAGTGAATTCTACGGTGCTATGGATGGTGCCAGCAAATTCATTCGAGGCGATGCCAAGGCCGGAATCATGATCACTGCTATTAACCTCATCGGCGGCATAGCTATGGGCTACTCACGCGGTATGACGGTTGGCGTTGCCATAAGGACTTATTCGATTCTTTCCATTGGAGACGGACTTGTCAGCCAGTTACCATCGATGATAATCTCCATAAGTTCAGGTTTTCTCGTAACCAAAATTTCCTCG
>SDBU01010566.1_pt1 | contig 10232 bp, 10 predicted proteins | sample 2277071 | NCBI WGS metagenome assembly SDBU01 (sample SAMN10397929, study PRJNA504765) | marine sediment metagenome | isolation source: marine sediment core GS08_GC12, 126 cmbsf | place: Arctic Ocean: Gakkel Ridge, Loki's castle | collected 2008 | reverse complement strand
AGTAAATACCGGCGGGATTATTACCTGGGAAAGGGTAACGTTAGGGATTGCCTCCGTGGTACTCTTTCTGGAAGCCACCAGGCGGTTTTTTGGCTGGACTCTGGTGGTGCTGATAATTATCTTTATCTTTTACGCTCTCTTCACCAGCCTGTTCCCCGGACCATTCTACGGCAACTCGATTCCGTGGCAGCGGCTAGCAGTCTCACTTTATCTGGATAAGAGTGCTTTGTTTGGTATCCCACTCAAGGTTGCCGCCACTATTGTCCTTGCTTTTGTGCTTTTCGGTCAATTGCTTTTCGCCACGGGGGGAGGCAAATTTCTTATCGACCTTCCTCTGACTGTATTTGGAAAGATGAAAGGGGGGGCAGCTAAGGTACCCATTGTAGCAAGCGGTGCTTTTGGCTCTCTCTCAGGCATTGCTGTAGCTAACGTATATGCCACCGGACAGCTAACTATCCCCTTAATGAAAAGGCATAAAATTGAACCCCATATCGCCGCAGCCATTGAGGCAGTAGCTTCCACAGGAGGCCTGATATTGCCGCCGGTTATGGGTGTTGTCGCCTTCATTATGGCAACATTTTTGAATATAACCTATGCCAGTGTCGTCATTGCCGCTGTCATACCAGCCGTTCTCTACTACCTTGCTTTATACATCCAGGTAGACCGGTTTGCCGCCAGCCGAGGCTATGGCAGATTGCCAGCGGCAGAGATTCCATCACTAACCAAAGTTATGGGGGAGGGTTGGCCCTTCATTCTGCCCGTTGCTGTGCTTATCTACACCCTGCTCGTCATGGGGCTAGAGCCTGAGGCATGTGCCTTATATGCGGCAGGAGCTGTTCTCCTGGTCAGCATGTTTAAAAAGGCGCATCGCCTCACCCTCAGTAAATTTGCCGATGCGTTAGAAGCCTCGGGACAGGGCATCTTAGCCATAAGTGTTGTTTGTGGTATAGCCGGTTTCATGATTGGTGTGGTTATGTTCACCGGCCTGGGCTTTTCTTTAACACAGGTGATGGTAGCATTAGTGGGGGGCAATCTCTTCCTGCTTTTGGTTTTTGCCGCCCTAATGTGCATCATACTTGGCATGGGGATGCCAATCGTTACTGTCTATATCATAGTGGCAATAATAGTAGCCCCAGTTTTGACCCATCTGGGAGTACCAGCTATGGCAGCTCATATGTTTGTCTTTTACTGGGGAATGCTTTCTTTCCTGACGCCACCGGTGATGCTGTCAGTTTACGCCGCTTCTACGCTAGCCGGTGCTAATTCTTGGAAAACCGCCTGGCTGAGTATGCGCCTGGGTATAGCTGCTTACATTGTTCCCTTTGCCTTTGTCTATAACTCTGCTTTACTGGCTGATGGCTCGCTCCTGCAGATTGCGATTAGTGCTATGGCAGCTATTTTAGGAGTTGGCATGGTAGCTATAGGACTCGAAGGCTACCTTCTGGGAAATCTGAGGTGGGTTCAAAGGCTCTTGCTAGTAATGGGAGGAGTGGCATTACTGACGCCCAGCGGAACAGCCAGGTTTGCTGGGCTCGGCTTAGCTGTAGTTTTGCTCTACTGGGAATGGATAAGAGTAAAGCGTTCACGCCAATCGCACCCTCACATGAAGGAATAAATAACACAACCTGCATTTCTTTTAGCCGTGCCTTGAGTCAGACAGCAGCTTAATTCTTTAACCACCAACAATTTGACGTCATGAAAACGCTGACCTCCCGGAGCATTCGGACATAGGCTCATTTTGACACCTCTCACGGTACTCTTGAACAACCAGCCTCATACGATTATAATATGACCAATACAATGCATACCGTGTATCAATCACACAGATTAAAACCATTACCTACCCAGTCAGGACACCCGGCCCGTCTTCTTTACGGTAATCAATTACCTTAATGCGAAAACTGCGGGTGCCATGGCGAGATATGTACGTCAAGTTAGGGAAATAATGAAAGTTGAACGCGAATACTCGAATAAAGTAGAAAGGATATAACACATGCCAAAAGCTCTGCTCGGAGGAATGGAACTTGAGATTGATGATGATGGTTATCTTCAGGAACCCGAGAGGTGGAACAGAGAGGTGGCTGAGGACTTAGCCAAGACCGAGAATGCTCACCCCATGGGTGACGACCACTGGAAGGTGGTAGATTATCTCAGAAATTATTATCTTCAATATGAGATTGCTCCACCGATTCGGATACTGCACAAACGAACCGGTTTCGACCAGAAATACATTTACCAGTTGTTCCCTTCTGGTCCAGCCAAAGGGGCTTGCAAGGTTGCCGGCTTACCCAAACCTACCGGATGTGTTTAGCATAGCCTTCGATTGTCAGGCTAATCATGTCCCGGCCAAAAAGGGAAATCAGCAGGCAGCATTTCATCGCCACAAACCAGCAACTTATGACACCCATTTATTTATTGGCGCTTACACAGGGAGGGTGATTTAAGGTTTGGGTGCCATATATAGTGGCATTCAGCCAAGTGTCAAGAAGGCAGGAGGGAAAGATGATATTTTTATCCTATATCGTAATCATATTTGGCTATTTAGCACCCCTGGTCTTTATTTTAGGTATAGCTTATCGGATTTGGAATTGGAGTCATCGCCCCGCAGGTTTCAGTTGGGGGTTGTTTCCAAAACCTACCAAATGGACGGTTACCAGCGTCTTGTTTGGGAGGATTCTTGCCCTGCCTACCCTGATCAAAAGCTCTAGAGAGGTATTGATACTCGCACTCGTAATGCACTTTGCAATTCTGGCCAGTATTTTCTTGCACCTCGAATTATTTACCTCCCTCAGCACGGAAACCATAATTGATATCATCGGTAGCTCTGCGGGAACAGTCGGGGTGGTACTGGTGGGTTATTTCATTCTTAGGCGGGTTTTCGTTAAGGAAACGCAAGAAATATCTGCATTCTCAGACTATTTCTGGCTCTCCTTTCTTTTAATCATAGTAGTCCTTGGAACCTACCTGAGGGTAGGCGATGTTGTGGCTCCAGATGCATACCGTACATTTGCCACAAGTCTTATAACTCTTAGTCCTACGCTCCCCCCAGCCAATCCCTTGTTTCTTATTCACGCCCTCCTTGGCGAAATCTATCTCATGTACATTGTATCCGGTAAGATGATGCATTCTATAGGGTGGCTTTTCACTCAATACATTCTAGTGAAGGAAAGACGGTGACACTATGACAGAAGCAACAGAAGTTCAAGCTCAAGCTGTAGAGGACTATGGGAAGACCCTGGAACGTTGGCTCGGCGATATAACCGAAGAGGATATTGCTAAGGTTTTGGAAAAGTTAGGTCAATGGGAAAAGCTCCCCTACTCAAGGCTGGTAAACCTCTACTTAGACCTATGTACACATTGCGGAGCCTGCGCCAATGAATGTCATCTTTATAACGCTTGTCCTCAACAGCAACTCAACCCGACTTATAGAGCCAAGTTGCTGCGCTCAGTCTATCTGAGATATTTTACCTTGCGCGGCAAAATCTTTAGGGGTCTAGTGGGGGCAAAAAAATTAGACGAGCAAATGCTGAAGGAATGGTTTAAGTGCTTCTATCAATGCAATCTGTGCCGTCGCTGCAACGTCTTCTGTCCCTTCGGAGTAGATAACATGGCAATAGTCCGTACCGGAAGAGTTCTCATTAGTGCTGCCCTGGGAAAGACTACGGCAGATATGGACCGAGGGACTAAATACCATGTGAGGGATGGTAATGCTTCAGCAATGAAAGATGCCGCCTTCCGCAATATAATTGGATTCTGGGAGGAGGAGATCAAGGAGAAGAAGGGCTGGGAGGTTAAGATTCCAATCGATAGGGTAGGTGCTGAGATATTCCTAATGTCGCCCAACACCGACTTTTTTCACTCCCTGGAGACAGCGGAGGGAGTAGCGGCAACATTTTATGCCGCAAAGGCTGATTGGACTATGAGCAGCCGAATGTATGACGTGGTTAACTACGGAACATTTTACGATGATGCTATTTGGGTAAAGATTGTTGAGATGCATATTGAGGAGGCGAAGAGGCTGAAATGCAAGACATTGGTTATAGGCGAGTGTGGACACGCTACTAAGTCACTTATGTTCCTTGCCCCCGCGCTTCTTGGTTCATTCCCATTCGAGGTGAAGAGTATAGTCCAGGTGACAGCAGACTATATAAAGCAAGGCAGGATAAAACTGGACAAGGAGGCAAACCCGGAACCGGTAACCTATCATGACCCATGTAATATATCTAGAATGTGCGGACTGATGGAGGAGCCACGCATAATACTCAGCGCAGCCTGCAAGGATTTCAGGGAAATGGTGCCGAACAGAGATAAGAACTACTGTTGTGGTGGAGGAGGAGGGGTAGTTTTGGAAACCGCCTCTCACGACTACCGTATGGAAGTAACCGGTAAAATGAAGGTGGACCAGATAAAACAGACAGGGGCGAAGGTGGTGGCAACAACATGTGCCAATTGTAAGGTACAGATATCCCACTTGATAGACTATCATAACCTTGATATTCAGTGGGTAGGTCTCCATGACCTCGTGTTAAACGCGCTAGTGCTCTGAATTACTGGAACTCAAACAGATGAGTTAATAGTATAAGCGTTGGTGGATATAAAAGAGCATTAAAGCTATACTAGCTTAGCGTAGTTGAATAAAAACTATGTGGGGGGTGACAAGATGGCAGAAACAGTTTCCAATAAAGCAAACCTTGAGATTTTAGATTGGGTTGAAGAAATGGCAGAGGGATATCAAAATCAGTATGGTGGTTGCGGACAGACTGTTGTCTTTGTGCTCCAACGTAAACTGGACTTACCTGGTGGCCCGGCAGCACTGAAGGCCGCGGGCTTCTTTGGCCTAGGAATTGCACGCATGGGTGATGTGTGTGGTGCTCTCATCGGTAGCATCCAAGCATTGGGGCTAGCATCCGGGCGGGAAAATGTAAAGGACCCCCCTTATCCAGAACCAGAAATAGTCGATGAGACTACGGGACTCCCCAGATCGTTAGTGCTTATCAGGAGGTTTTACCAAAGATTCGTGCAGGAGTTTGGAAGCTCAGCATGCCGGGACATCCAGATAAAGATGCATGGAAGAAGCTATGACCTGGGAAACACGGAGGAATTTAAAGAGTTCCACCGACTGAGCCAGGAAAGGTGCGCCGAAATGGTAGGCAAAGTCACTCGCCTGGCTGCGGAAACAATTCTAGAGATGCCACGACGCTGAATCCAGGTAGCAAAGCCTCTGGATGGTTATTGAAAGAATAACTATATCGCTCTTTATGAATAAGCGGCACCGGGAAAACTGGCCCAGGGCTATTTCGGCCAGCTATACCATCCCGGGAGTGAAAAAAGTCCTCAGCCAGTCCCGGCTGAAGGATTACCGGGTAAGCAGCGACTTCGTTTTTATCGATTTATGCATTGAATCGCGGTGCAAACGTTGACTGCTGTCTCCCGTCCGGGGGCTTAAAGCGTACTTCTGCAGGCTATGGTCTGCTCCTGGTATCATACCGTATGGGACGGCTTACCTTCAGTTGTATGGGGAAGGTGGGACTCGAACCCACACGCCTTGCGGCACGCGGTCCTAAGCCGCGCCCGTCTGCCAGTTCCGGCACTCCCCCGCGAAGTATCTCCAGGCATACGTCATTATTTTACCAGAGATGTCCCGGTAAGGCTATAGGGATACGGGTCAGCATTTTTCAGATAAGCTATTTATTTCCTATCTTCACTTTCATATTATGTATCAAGGCAATGACACGCTGGATAACTATAACAATGAAAAGTACTCCGAGGAATACCTGTGTGTACAAAATGAGGTAACCATTAAATGCTGATGGTTCCCAAGTAGAACCAAGCGTCGTGAGGATACCGACGCTATATCGTAAGCTCTCTACAGTATGGTCAAATGTACCTGTATTTAAGACGCTCTGAAAGCCACTCTTGAAGAGAAAAGCTATCACAGCATACGCCACCAAGATTTCAAAGTATGCAACTAATGTCAGTACTAGAGTGCGAAGTGGGTCACGTAGTTCTGGGTCTTCTTTTAACAAGAACATATTTACCCAAGCCTGAAAGATGTCAAGAAGCCTATACGAGAGAAATAAAGTGAAAATAACACGGACTACACATTGTTGACCGAACTCAGGAAAGAAAAGTAGTAGAAAGAACATGATGATGCCGATAGCAAGCCATGATATGACATACCAGTCAACACAAATGTAACTTCGCTTCTCTAGGTTCTCCTCCTCTGCCCGATTCTTTGCCTTTTTCTTCTTATCATCATAACGACGTTTAATCAGCCAATAGTGAAGAGATACCCCCCGGTATAGAATCCTATCAAAGAACCACTTGAGAAACGGGAGGATGAATCCAGTCCCTACAAATCGTGACATAGCCCAATTGTACCACAACGAATATTTTATCTATTTATATGAATGCCTGCATAGTAAATATCGTTAACACAAGCAAACCTATAACTACTAATACAGCAGATATTTGCACCCTTAGAGACTCGTGCCGTGTGTACCATATAATGCCACCAAGCACCATCGCCAGAAAAGCCGCAAGTACAATGATGTTATCTTCCCAAAATGGCTCGTAATGTGAGATATATTCCTCGAACTCAGCTTTCCACTGTCCCTCGCTAAAGGAACGTACAATTCGGGAACTAGTATGAGGCACAAGAGGCAATGCCCCTACTATTGCCATGCATTCTAAGATAATAACCGCCAGTGTAGCAGTAAATTTACTGAACTTGCTCTTTTGCATTTAGCCTCTCCCATAACCAGCCTGAGAATTTTTATATATCTAGTGTCTCTGTTATACTCCTCAATAATGCCATTGTCAATACCTTCAGAGCTTGCACCAGCTTTTGTGTTACCCCTATCTCTGAGCCCATGCTCATTGATACTAACCAACAGGGTATGTTAAAATATAGACAGGGGAAAATCCAGGAGAGCGCCCGGGAAAGTCGCCACCCACAGCGGTACGTATTGTGCCGCATGTTAGTGTCTGGTGGCAGCTCAGCTTGTGATAACAGGATTTGGCATAAGAGATGAAAGAAATAAATATAACCCTGAATGATAAACAGGTAAAAGGCCGTGAAGGAAAGACCATCCTCGAGGTTGCCCAGGAAAACGGGATAGATATCCCTACCCTGTGTTATATACCGGAGTTGCCCCCCACCGGAGCCTGTCGTGTCTGTGTCGTTGATGTGGAAGGCTCAAGGACTCTGGTCGGCTCCTGCCATACTCCAATCACTGAAGGCATGGTTATCCACACCCACTCTCCTAAGGTGATAGAGGCTCGCCGATTGATAGTAGAACTTTTGCTGTCCGGCCACTGTGGTTCTTGCTTCCTGTGTGATAAGGCTAATATATGCGAGTTACGCCAGGTTGCCGCTGACCTGGAAGTAGGGCTACCCCGATTTACCAGGAGGAAACGTTACTATCCCATAGAAGATGTAAGCCCGTACATTTCCCGTGATTTATCCAAGTGCATCTTATGCCGAAAATGTGTCAGGGCCTGTAGTGAGATAAAAAAGGCCGGGGTATTAGGCATAGGTTATCGAGGGTTTGATTCTAAGATAGTGGTCGATTGCGACCAGCCGATAGATAAAGAGGTTTGCCGAGACTGCGATGTGTGTATTTCCGTCTGCCCGACAGGAGCATTAAGCCAAGCAATAGAGATAAGAGAAGAGAAAAAGGGGAAACCCTTAGTTATCAGTGGCTAAAATTACCGTGGGGGACAAAAAATGGAGAGAGCCGGCGGGGAGATTACTGTTCAGGATAAAGATCGGGGGAACCTGCTATCACTGTTAAATGAGGCGCAAAGCAAATTTGGCTATGTGCCCGAGGAATTTATGAGTGAACTGGCTGAATCCCTGGGTATGTCTCTAAGTGATGTCTACGGAGTGGCTACCTTCTACTCCTTCCTGTCTACGAAGCCGCAGGGGAGAAATGTAATCAGGATTTGTAAAAGTATCCCCTGCTTTCTCAAGAGCAGCCAGACCATAATTGAGACCGTAGAAAGAGCAACCGGGCTAAAGCCTGGTGAAACCACCCCCGATGGTAAATTCTCCCTCCAGTTAGCCAACTGTATCGGTGCCTGTGATAAAGCACCGGCGATGATGGTCAACTATGATGTTCACGTTGACCTGACACCAGAGAAAATAGCCCAAATCTTGAAGGCATATAAATAAGACCCGGTTTTAACCTAAAGCATGGAGGCTACCCAAGTGCCGGAGAAACGGATTGTGTTAAGAAATTGCGGGGTTATCGACCCTGAGCAGATAACTACCTATCTGGAGAGGGATGGTTTCAAAGCTTTAAATAAAGCCCGGGAGGCTATGACCCAACCACAGATAATAGATGAAATAAAAGCCTCGGGGCTGCGTGGTCGGGGAGGGGCTGGCTTTCCCTGTGGAGTGAAATGGGAACTGGCCAGCCAGGCTCCAGGGGATGAGAAGTATGTTATCTGTAATGCTGACGAAGGGGAGATAGGAACATTCAAGGACAGGTATATTCTGGAAAACGACCCTTTCACCCTTATTGAGGCTCTAGCTATTGCTGGCCATACCATTGGGGCCAAGAAGGGCTACATCTATCTGCGTGCCGAATATCACTACCTTCTCGATTTGCTGAAAGGCGCTCTCCGTCAGGTCAAAGAGGGAGGGTTCTTATCACACCTTGATATTGAGATTCACGAGGGCGCCGGTGCCTACGTATGCGGTGAGGAGTCAGCGTTAATGGATTCTATTGAGGGCAAGAGGGGAGAAGTCCGCTACAGGCCCCCCTTCCCACCATCAAGAGGTTTATGGGGAAAACCCACTATTATCAATAACGTAGAAACGCTGATGAATATACCACAGATAATACTTAACGGGGCTCACTGGTTCAGTCAAATGGGCACGGAACGGAGCAAGGGCACCAAGGTCTTCTCGGTAAGTGGAGATGTAAAAAGACCCGGTGTATATGAACTGGTTCTGGGGAGTCCCTTAAGGGAATTAGTCGAGGGGTTAGCCCTGGCCGAAGAGGTCGAGATGGTTCAGGTAGGTGGTGCCACCGGGAAAATCATACCTTATGAGATGGTAGATACACCGCTCACCTTTGAAAGCATTCTCGGGGCGGGAGCGGTAATTGTATTTGATAAGAGCCGGGATATCATAGATATTGTCTACCGATCCATGGAGTTTTTAGCCGAAGAAAATTGTGGCAAATGCTCTCCCTGCCGAGAAGGCACCGAAGCTATGCTTGGCATCCTGGAACGATTTTCCCAAGGAGAAGCGCGGGAGAATGACATCAAATTGTTAGAGGAGTTATCACCCACCATGATGCTCACCTCCCTGTGCGGCCTGGGGCAAGCGGCACCCATCCCGGTAATTGACAGTTTGCGCTATTTCAGAGATGCCTACGAGAAGCGAATCAAGAAAAAACCAGCGGAGTTAATAATATGATAACCGTTACCGAGCAAAAACCTCTTGAAGAGATTATGCAGAGCCTGGAGAAATGCCAGAAGGTATACATCATAGGCTGCGGCACCTGTGCCACCACGCTACATACCGGTGGCAAATCAGATGTTCTAGAGATGAAGGATAAGCTCGAAGCTGCCGGTAAAAAGGTTACCGGATGGATGGTAATCCCTACTGCTTGCGATGACCTCACTAAAGATGCCCTGATAGAGAATGCCAGGGACTGCAAGGCAGCTGATTGCTTTCTGGTAATGTCTTGTGCCTTCGGGATTCAAACAGTCGGCCGCTACACCGATAAGCACGTCTGTCCAGCCTTGAATACCCTGTTCATAGGGAAGGAAGAGGAGCCGGGCAGTATTAGCGAACTCTGCATGCAGTGTGGGAGTTGCGTTCTGGATAAGACCGGGGGCATATGCCCCGTGGTCAAGTGTGCCAAAGGCCTGCTGAACGGACCCTGCGGAGGGTCAGTAGAGGGCATATGCGAAATATCTCCCGATACTCCTTGTGCCTGGCAATTAATAATTGACCGCCTGGCCACTGAGGGTCGGTCGGACGAATTGGAGGAAATCCAGCCCGTTAAGGACTGGAGCACCAGCCAAAGCGGAGGTCCCCGCCAGCTCACCCTAAAGCAGTAGAGTGGTTGTTTATGAAAACGGAGCATCGCTACAAAATACTTTATGCCATAGCTAAAGATATGACCTCCAGCCTGGCACCAGATGAGGTGCTCGATACTATTGTAGCAAGTGTCACTAAAGCTATAGATGCCAACAGTATCAGTATTGTATTA
>SDBU01010565.1_pt1 | contig 10232 bp, 6 predicted proteins | sample 2277071 | NCBI WGS metagenome assembly SDBU01 (sample SAMN10397929, study PRJNA504765) | marine sediment metagenome | isolation source: marine sediment core GS08_GC12, 126 cmbsf | place: Arctic Ocean: Gakkel Ridge, Loki's castle | collected 2008 | reverse complement strand
TGTTTCCCATAGGGAAAATTGACTTTTTTCGAGTTTTTTCGACTTCGCATTATCTCGAAAGAAGCCAGAAAATCTCAAAGAAAGTCCAAAAAAGTCCTATAGTGGAGTTATCATGCTAAGCCTGTTTTCCGCACTTTTTCAATTTGAATTAAATTGGAACTTTTTCATCGAAATAATGTTGCGGTGATGTGTAACCGAAGATGAAAAGTACCTGACGCTGGAACGGTGTTTCTTGAGCAATTCTGAATGTCTTACTACCATCGTTGAATATTGATTCGATTAAAGATAATTTTGCGAAGTTTTCCAGCAGGCGCTAACATTTTGGCTGTTTCTTGTTTGGGGAATTAGGTATATGGTGTGGTCGGCGGGACAGGCGACTGTCTCGCCGACCACACCATATACCAAGTACAGAGTTTAACCTTATGCGGTTATGTGTTGCGTAGCTCAACGGTAGAGCGGGTGGAGTTTTCGTAACCAGGCGGGAGGTTACCCGGTTCGAGTCCGGGTCGCAATTACATGGCCGCGTCTTTATTTCGAATCTTTCATGATTTGCAGGGACGGGACATTATCTCTCGTCCTTCCTATCTCATCAGCCTCAAAACGCTCTACACGCCACTGTTTATCCCTTCGGCTATCATCCCATCACCCATGCCCCAATCACTCACCATGAACGCCAGAGACGGTCAGAGACATACCATAAGCCTATGACTTTATCCAAAATGGTATATTGCCAGCAATCCGTGAATACAGAGAAAGGTTACGCTGTCGATTCAAATACAGTAAAATGTCACATCATTTTTCTTTTCATGAACTCATCAGCGTGGTATAATCTCTTTGTAATCAAGTGAGACTTGAAGGTGTCGGGTTAAAACCACGACTCCTCTACGATGAACGAAGTGAATCACGGAACTACTTCGCTTCGCTCCGGGTGACTACAAAGGATAATCAGGAATTGGCAACCTGCCGCTTGGACTTGGCAAAAGAAGCAAGCGAGCAGCCTGCGCTCAAAGCACTATTTGGCGCTAGGCGGGTTCTTGGCTTGGAGTTCCTCATTGAGCGCAGCTCAACCTGTGGAGTACATGGACATGGCTCAAACTGTGATGTTCTGCGCTGCCTGATAGTGCAATGATAAACCGTCTTGAGGTGCGTTTCCCTGACGGAACACCTGAACACGAAAGCCTTGACCCCAGACTTAGCCTGCTCATATTCGTGGATGACTTGTCTTCGCCTAAAGCCAAAGTGCAACTTGCGGACATAGTGCGTCAGCGCGGGGAACGCCCGTTGAACTTGCTTAGGCGGCCGGGGCAGGTGGTGCGACTTGTCTTGCTCAATCCCACTGGGACGTGGATGCAGAACGCAACGCGAATAGAAGTCGCATTGGGATGGAAAGCGATGAACAGATGATAGTGTTTTTATGACAATATACGGAACTTCTGATTTAGTAATATGAAACAAGAAAAAATTACCCTCTCACAACTCGAAAATTTCCTATTTAAAGCTGCCGATATTCTTCGCGGTCAAATGGATGCTTCCGAATATAAGGAATTCATATTCGGTCTGTTATTCATCAAGCGTATGTCTGACGAGTTTGACCGCAAGCGTGAAGAAGTCAAAAAAAAGGATTATGCCCATCTCGCAGTTCAACCTGAATTATTAAATGAAGTCCTTGAGGATAAAACTACTTATGGCGATACCTTCTTCGTACCCAAACGAGCCCGTTGGCATGAGGGTTGGGTGGATGAAAACGAACAGGAGGTTCCGCCACTTAAACATCTAAAACAAAATATCGGCGAGATGTTAAATAAGGCGCTTGCCGATATTGAGGATGAGAATGACGCGCTGCAGGGTGTGTTAAAAAGCAACATTGATTTTAACGCCGGTAAGGGCAAGGACGGTAAAACCCGCGTCTCCGACCCAAGGTGGAAAGATTTGCTCGACCACTTTAATGACCCGAATTTTGTGCTGGTTAATGATAATTTCGAGTTCCCTGACCTACTGGGCGCAGCGTATGAATACCTCATTAAATTCTTTGCTGATAGCGCCGGCAAGAAGGGTGGCCAATTCTATACCCCAGGTGAAGTTGTGCGCCTTTTAATCCAACTTACAAAACCACAAGCTGGTATGGAAATATATGACCCGACTGTTGGCAGTGGCGGTTTTCTCATCCAATCTCATCAATATATAGAGGAACAGGGACAAGAACCTGACGATGTTTCACTAAATGGCCAGGATTCTGACGGTACCGTATGGTCGATTTGTGTGATGAACATGATTCTACACAACATCGTCAGATTCAACATTGAGAACGGTGATACGCTGGAAGACCCGCTTCACCTTGAGAACGGTCAGATTAAAAAGTTTGATATTGTCTTAGCGAACCCGCCTTTTTCTCAGAACTATAACCGGCAAAACATGAAATTTCCCAACCGATTTAAAGAATTTTGTCCTGAAAACGGCAAAAAGGCTGATTTGATGTTTGTGCAGCACATGATAGCCAGTTTGAAGCCAAAAGGACGAATGGCAACCATTATGCCGCATGGGGTGCTCTTCCGCGGTGGCAAGGAAAAACTGATTCGTGAAATCTTTATTAACGATGACGTTATTGAAGGAATTATCAGTCTACCACCGAGTCTGTTTTATGGTACGGGTATCCCAGCTTGTGTTCTGGTGTGCAATAAAAATAAACCGGACGAATTGAAAGACAAGATTTTCCTTATCAACGCCGATGCAGAATACGCTGAAGGTAAAAACCAAAATAAACTTCGTCCTGAAGATGTTGAGAAAATCGACTATGTATTCACCAACAAGCTGGAAATCCAAAAATATTCCCGTCTGGTAGGCAAAGAAGAGATCATTGAAACACACGATTACAACCTCAACATTCGGCGATATGTGGATAATACGCCTGAACCTGAACCGGAAGATGTTCGGGCGCATCTCATTGGCGGAATTCCTGAAGCAGAAGTTCAGGCAAAGCAGGTGGAATTCGATAAATTCAGGGTTAATCATTCCATCTTATTTCAGAAAGAGCGTGAGGGCTATCTTGGCTTTCGCCCCCCAATAGCCGAAAAAGCGGATATTAAACGAGTTTTAGAGGATGATACCAACCTGCAGGATACCATTAAAAACATGCACAACACGATTGAGGAATGGTGGCAGGTGGCGCAGGATGATTTTGCCAAATTGGAACACGATAATTCCCTGCCACAAGTTCGGAGCGAATTGCTGGACACCCTAAAAAATAAACTGGCCCCCATCGGCGTACTTGATGAATTTCAGACGGCGGGCGTGTTTGTCAATTGGTGGCAAAATATCCGCTATGACCTGAAAACCATTATCAACATTGGCTGGAATCATATCCTTATCCCCGATGAATACCTGATTGAGGCGTTTTTCCAAGCGGAAGCGCAGGAAATTGAATACCTGGAAGCCAATCTCAACGAATTGCAAACTGAACTAAATGAAGCGGTTGAGGCGGTGGAATATGAGCCGGATGAAGGTGAGAACGTGACGGCTTCGGTCATTAAAAAATATCTGAAGGGTTTGCTGGATGACCTGAAAGATACCACCGGTGAATCTGCGGAAAGAGAGCGAAAAACATACGAAGACCAACTTGATGGAATCAAACAACTTGAGTCAAAAATTTCAAAGATTAAAAGGGAGATTAAAGAAAAAGAGTTTGAATTGGAGATTAAACTCAGCCTGAAACGTGTGGGCGCTGAGGAAGAAAAGGCGGCGACGGAGCAGCTTATTCAACAGGCAGATGAACAGATAGGACGTTTAGACCCGAAAGACAAAGAGGATAAAAAGAGAATCAATGCCCTGAATAAAGATAAAAAAACTCTCGAAGACCGGTTAAGCCGTATTGATGAATTAATGGAGGAAATCGGCAAGCAAATAACAGGGGAAGAATGCAAGACGTTAATTTTGAATAAACTGCATGATTTTATTGATAATGAACTGACGCGTTATTTGAATGCGGAAAAACGGGCGTTGGTTGGTGTCATGGAAAGTTTATGGGATAAATATGCAACATCAGCACAAGACCTTGAAACACAAAGAAAACAAACATTGCATGAATTGAATAAATATTTGAAGGACTTAAAGTACTATGGTTAAGGGCTGGAGAAAAATTCAATTTAAAGACATTGCATCTGGAGAAAAACATAGTTTTATTGATGGCGATTGGATAGAATCAGAACACATTAAAGATACAGGTATTAGAATAATTCAAACTGGAAACATAGGCATTGGGCGATACCTCGATAAACCGGAGCACAAGAAGTACATCTCAAAAGATTCTTTTAAAACTCTAAATTGTAAGAAAGTCTATCCCAAGGATTTACTTATTTGTAGATTAGCCGATCCTATTGGTAGGGCTTGTTTAGCTCCTGATAAAGATAATTACTATGTTACTGCTGTTGATGTTGTTATTCTAAGAGAAGATGGTAAGAAATTCAATAAAAAATTTTTATTATTTTTACTTAATTATGAACCAACCTTAAAAAGCTCTGCCGAATTAGCTGCGGGATCAACAAGGCAGAGAGTATCCAGAACAAATTTGGGTAAACTTTCTCTTGAAATTCCAGAATCAATTCCAGAACAATCAAAAATAGCTGAAATTCTCACAAAGATTGACAAAGCCATTGAACAGACCGAAGCCATTATTGAAAAACAAAAGCGCATTAAAACCGGCCTGATGCAGGACTTGCTGACCAAAGGCATCGATGAACATGGCAACATCCGCTCAGAAGAAACGCACGAATTTAAGGATTCGCTGTTGGGTAGGATTCCGGTGGAGTGGGAAGCATCACCATTACATAAATATACTGAAATAAAAGTAGGATTTGCATTTAAGAGCACTGATTATGTGGAAGAAGGAACACAATTAATAAGAATAGGCAATCTCTTTGGGAGCAAGCTATCACTAACACGCGAACCAGTCTATTTACCAAATTCTTACAAGAGAGAATATTCGGATTTTATTCTGAGAAAAGGTGACATTCTTATGTCGATGACAGGGACTGTTGGTAAACGTGATTACGGTTTTGCAGTGCAGATTGAGAAAGGCCGTGAATTCCTCCTTAATCAACGAGTTTGTAAATTTGTCCCAAATGATGATATTCATATTGGTTTTTTATTGGTGTTGTTACATTCAGAAATTTACCTTAAAGAGTTATACGACCAAGCTGGCGGAACAAAACAGGCGAATCTGAACATTTCCAATATATTAGATATTATTGTTCCAATCCCGAAATTCGATGAGCAAGAAAGAATAGGAGAGGCTATCGCTCAACTTGAAAGAATACAAGAACATGAATTCCTTGTCTTGGGAAAGTTAATATTAGTCAAAGCTGGGCTTATTCATGACTTCCTCACTGGTAAAGTCCGTGTTACCGATTTATTAAAATCAAGAAAGAAAAATTTGAAGGGATTGTATAATGCCACACATCGATAGAACACACCAACACATAGAAATCGACGAAAAGAATCACGTTGAAGAGCCCTTCCTAAAACAACTCAAAGGATTAGGTTGGGAAGTCATTCGTTTGGAACAAAAGCAAAATCCGCAGGACAGCCAGCGCGAAAATTTTACCGAAGTGGTTATTTTGCAGGAACTGCGGAGGTCACTTCAAAAGATTAATCCCTGGTTGGAAGATGACCAGGTGGAAGAAGTTGTTCGGCGCATTACCAGCTTCCCAAGTTCCAGCTTGCTTGAGAATAATCAAGACGTCCTTAAACTGTTATTGGAAAATACGAGTGTCTCTGAAAACCGCAAAACCGGAGAACGCAGTCCAACTATTCGTTTTATTGATTTTGAAAACAGGGATAACAATTCCTTTCTTGCCATCAGCCAGTTCAAAATCCGTATTCTGGGAACTGAGCATCATATCTTCCCGGATATTGTTCTATTTCTGAATGGCCTTCCGGTTGTTGTGGTCGAGTGTAAGTCGCCCAAAGTCAAGGGACCCATTCCCGAAGCAATCGACCAATTGATGAGATATAGCGAGCAACGTGGTGCCCAAAAAGAAGGTCGCCCTCCGCTTTTCTATTACAATCAATTTATCGTCGCCACCTGTCGGCAAGAAGCCAGGTTCGGCACTATCACTTCTCATATCGAAAAGCATTTCCATCGCTGGACTGACCCATATCCGCGTACGGTAAATGATTTGGAACATAGCGCTACCTCGCCAAACGACCAGCAGCGGTTGGTCGCTGGCATGTTGGACAAAGATAACCTACTGAGCATTATCCGTACCTTTACCGTTTTCAGCACCAATGAAAAGGGACAAACCATCAAGATGGTAGGGTATTATCAGCAGTTTCGCGCCGTCAAAAAAGCCGTGCAAAGGTTATTGACTGGAACAAACCGTCAGGAGCGTAGCGGAATAATCTGGCATACCCAGGGTTCGGGGAAATCTCTGACCATGATGTTTATGGTGCGGGAGATGTACTGCCATCCTGAATTATGCAAATGGAAAGTGGTGTTTGTGACCGACCGGACAAAATTAGAAGGGCAATTAAGCAATACCAGCCAGAGCATCGGCTTCACCGTTAAAGTGGCGGATAGAATTAAAAACCTCAAAGAAATATTGCCCAGTGATTCATCAGACCTGGTCATGGCAATGATTCATAAATTCCAGGAACGGGAGTTAAATGAAGTATTTCCGGAATTGAATCCGAGTCCGAATATATTAATCATGACCGACGAAGCGCACCGTTCCCAATATGCTTTGCTGGGCGCAAATTTAGACCGGGCTTTACCAAATGCTGCCAAGATAGGCTATACCGGAACCCCAATTGATAAAACCGAAAAGTTGTTTGGTGACTACATAGATAAATACACCATGCGGCAGTCCATTGATGATAAAGTGACCCTTGAGATAGTTTACGAAGGTCGAACGCACAATGCCGAAGTTCCAGATAAAGAAGGTATGGACATCATGTTCGAGGATGTATTCAGCGACTACAACTTGGTGGAACGCCTGCAAATTTTGGGTTATGGTTCAAGACCGGCTTATCTGGAAGCGGAGGAAACCATTTCAGCCAAAGCCAAGGACATGGTTGACCATTATCTAAATCACATATTCCCCAATGGATTCAAAGCGCAGGTTGTCGCTACATCCCAGGAAGCAGCGGTACGCTATAAATCAGCCCTTGAAACAGCATTAAAAGATTCCCTTGACCAACTCAAGGGCTCGAATCCACGTTTGCTCGACTTAGAGCGTTTAAGAAAATTAAAAGTCGGAGTTGTCATTTCTGGCGGTCATAATCAATTACCCCATATTAAAGAACACGCTGACCCATCAGAACATAAGAAAATCATCAGGAGTTTTGAACTACCTTTTGACACTGAAGCAGAAGTCATTGCGGGTGAAGTTGGCATTATTGTCGTGGTCAACATGCTCATTACAGGGTTTGACGCCCCGATAGAGCAGGTGATGTATTTAGACCGCTATATCCGCGCTCACAATCTTTTGCAGGCAATTGCGCGTGTGAACCGGGTAGGCGATGTGGGAAAAGACAAAGGTTTTGTTGTCGATTACGTCGGGGTTGGGCATCATCTCAAACGGGCAATAGACGATTATGACGAAAGAGAACAGAAAGAAATCCTGGATTCTTTAGGCTCGGAGGCAGATGAACTCAATGATTTAATCGCCAACCATAAAGCAGTCATTGGCTTTTTAGAGAAACATGGTATAACTGACTTAGTGGACCACGATGCCTTTTTTGATCTGTTTTATGATGAGGACATCCGCTTTGAGTATCTTTTGGCTTTTAAAAAGCTTACCGCGAGTATGAATTTGGTATACCCTCGAAAAGAGGCGTTGGACTTTTTTCATGACTATCAGGCGCTGACAGAGATTAATGTTCTTGCAGAGAAACATTTAAACGACCAGCGGTTAAGCATGAAAGGCATCCCTGCCAAATTGAGAACAATCACCGATGCCTATTTGGAGTCAAAAGCAATCGACCAGAAAATAAAACCCATTTCTATTCTTGATGATAAATTTGAAGCTGAAGTTGGCAAGCGTAAACGCATAAAAACAAAAGCGGCAGAGGTAGAACATGCCATCCGCCATCATCTTGATGTCACTTTTGACGAAGACCCGGAATTGTATGCCTCGTTTGCAGAAGCTCTTGAGAGGATACTTGAGGAATTTAAAGATAATTGGCAAAGGATATATGAGGAAATTGAAAAACTACGTCAGAAAATCAAGAACATGCCCCAGCCACCCGGCGATTTGCATCGTAAAAAGCAGATGCCGTTTTTTAGAATATTTTGCAAGGAGATATACGGCAAAACCTATGGTGAAGGTAAACTGGCAAGCGAGGACGAGGACAATCTTGTTGACTTGACCAAAGATATTTTTGAGCTTGTCAAAAGGGAGATTCAACTGACAGGATTTTGGGATAGTATACCCGCAAGGAATCGTTTGAAAGAGGAGATTCAGAAAATATTATTATCGGAACGATTCATTCAACTACCCGATATTTTTCCAAATCGGAAACATATTATTTCAAGAGTCATGGAATTGGCGCAAGCGAACAACGACATAATACTTTACGCCGAATAAAATGCAATTAGATTATCAAATAATCTACTCAACGCGAAAAAAGATTACAATCACGGTTGAACGTGACAGTTCTATCGTTGTGCGTGCCCCCGAAGGTGCGAAACCCGAAAAAGTTAGAGCCGTGGTTGAATCGAAAAAAAATTGGCTTTATGAAAAATTGAAACATCCCCAAAAGTATAAAAATGTGTCGAAAAAAGAGTTTGTTTCCGGCGAGACCGTACTTTACTTAGGTAAAAATTACCGTTTGGAGATCGAAAAAAGCAGCAAAGAGGGGATTCGCTTTGCCGGTAAATTCATCGTAGCAGCGGTTAGCACTGAACGTGCCAGTACGGTATTCAAGGATTGGTATATTCAAAAAGCTAAAGAAAAGATATTACCGAGAGTTAAGCTTCACGCCCGTAATCTTGGGGTTCAATATAACAAAGTTATGGTTTCAGACCTTAAATATAGATGGGGTTCTTGCACACCCAAGGACAATCTTAATTTTAATTGGAAACTAATAAAAGCACCGATGTTAGTGATTGATTATGTAATTGTTCATGAATTGGCGCATTTTTTAGAACATAATCATACGCCAACCTTCTGGAATATTGTGAATACCCAAGTTCCCTATTATCTTAAAGCAAAACAATGGTTGAAAGAACACGGAGAGATTCTGGAGAATAATTTTTAATTTGATTAAGGGATAGTTGTATTGATGACCTCGACTGAAAAGGGGCAAGAACACTACGACTATGATTCACACAGCATCTATATCTGACGTATGCTCTAACCAGAAACCACAAGGACGGATAATCGCAATCACGCGCTCCCGCCCAAACGATTGGAAGTACGAGTGCAAGCCCATATTCGCCCCTTCTTGGCGTCTACTAAAAGAGTACAAGGACGGTTACCTCACCTACCAAAAATTCAGAGAACGTTACCTAAATGAGATGCGCCACTTGTACCGTACAACTACCATCTTACAAGAATTTGCCAAGGAGTGTCTGCGGGAATCTGTTGTGCTGTGTTGTTACTGCAAAAGTGACGAGTTTTGCGCCAGGGCAATATTGAAGGGGATCTTAGAAAAGATTATCTCAAAGCTCAAACAAACAGTAGAATATCCCATCCCGCAGGAATCTTTAGAGCCGCCCAAGCGCGAGGACGCTGTAGAATATCAAGTGCGGAAGGACATGGAGGCGAAGCCCCGCGCAGCGGACGAAGCGCTGTAAATGGTATCGGATGACTTGAAAAAGAAAGGGAGTTGTTATGACAGGCAGCCGTCCATTGACTGAATTAGAAATCCAGAACATTATACAAGCATTCACAGGTAAATATGAACTCCGCAATCGCACTCTGTTTTTGTTGGGTTTAAATACAGGCGCAAGAATAAGCGAGTTGTTATCGCTCAACGTATCGGATGTCTGGCGTTACAACCCCCCTGTGGACATCATTTATTTTCAAAAGCGTCATACCAAAGGAAAATTGGTGGGGCGTCAGATTACTATAAAAAGTGGGGTGCAGCAAGCTATTTTGGAGTTGATTCAGTGGAAACGCGGTGTCCCGAGAATCGGGACCTTCCGCGCACAAGAGGGGGAATCTTTAGCCAAAGACGCGCCTTTGTTTGTTTCGCGACAGGGTGGTCGTCTGAAACGAAAGCAAGCGCATAATATC
>SDBU01010564.1_pt1 | contig 10233 bp, 18 predicted proteins | sample 2277071 | NCBI WGS metagenome assembly SDBU01 (sample SAMN10397929, study PRJNA504765) | marine sediment metagenome | isolation source: marine sediment core GS08_GC12, 126 cmbsf | place: Arctic Ocean: Gakkel Ridge, Loki's castle | collected 2008 | reverse complement strand
TGTTAGACCTCTAGTACCACCAGTTGTAGTAATCAGGGCATCCACACTCCCAGCATCAAGGGCTTGACCGTTGAGGGTTACTGTTCCACCGAGAGTAAAGGCAGACAAAGTTCCAAGCCCAGTTAGATTCTTGGAAGCAAAATCAACCGCAGCCCCGCTTGGAGTTATGGTCAAAATGCCATTGGTGTCTACTGCAAAGACTACATTATCAGTTCCATCAAAGGATAGTTTTAGTTGGTCTCCTGCTTTAAGTATTTCAAGTTTTGCTCCAGGATTATTCGTTCCAATGCCAATATCCCCCGCAGATTTAACCCTCATAACATTTTGAGATGATGATGAACCACTCCCTGCTCTTATATCAAAATTATCCCCACTAAAAGAAAAAACTGTATTACCAGCCTGACCTGTAAGGAATTTTCCTGTTTGACTCCCACCTGTTGATATGAGTGAACCTGGCGTTGATAAATCGCCTGCAAGGTCAAGAGTAGCTTCACCTTCCACGGCGGAGATAGCCTCTGCATCAGTATATTTGGGGAGAGTATAAGTTCCCATTAGTCTTCTACCCCTCTTCCCTTTCCCTTATTATAAAAGCTCATTAAAATTTTCTCCGCCTCCTCTATAGCCCATTCTTTATCGGACTTTACCAATTTAACATTTGTGTCTGTTCTATGCCGTCTATTCTTTTGAAATCGTATAGCTAATTCTGCCTGTGGTTTTTTTAATTGAAGGTAGGGTAGAAGCAACTCAAGAAATTTCATTGCAATATCCGATGTCATCTGCCAATACCATATGGGTTTGTACCCGAATCGTTTCTCCATATTCAAAGTTGACATTCCTACACTTCCACCAAAATTAAATTTCAACCATTGAATTAACCACTCATTGGTATTACGCACTGCAACAGCAAGAGTAAATTGGTATCCTCTTTTTGTTCTTTTAGTCTTCGCTTGAGTGATGACAATGCTTCCCTCGCCGTCAATTATACCAGCCGCATATGCTAACGCTATCTTTCCTTTTAACATCTAATCTTGGACTCCTAGAATAGTTATTTTCCCGTTATTCCCTGCTCCTGCGTTCTTAAAATACAAGGTACTTATATCCACCTTAGTCCATCCAATAGTACCACCAGCAGCAACGGGGAAAACCTCCGTACCTGATAGACCCAGTAACATTGGGTTTGTCTCCACAATAATAACAACATCCCTGAGTGTCTTAATAGAAGATTCAAACCTAGTAGCATTGTCATCAGACATTGTCATCGTCTTGGAGTAGGTATCTCCACCAGCCGAATGAGGACAACCTGTACCCCACTGGTAACAGCCATCGGGAGAAGATGACTTTTCAGGACAAGGCAAATTGTAAAAGGGGCAAAACGCTCCACTTGCCATCTCTACCTCCTTACCAACCACTGCTCTTTGATATTTCGTTATAGGTCATGGAGTTCTTCTTGTTATGTTTGACAAAGGTAATTAGTATCGAACCTTTATATGTACCTACTATCGTATAGTAAAGCGTAGCAGCTTGCCAACCCTGTACCTTGCCACTAAAGTTAGATGCTACGTTCACAACCCCATCAGCAACAGTCGTATTGACCACATCCTTTGTATTGACAAAAGCACCAACAACACCATCAGCAAACCGAATTGTTATGCTACCACCAGCCTTTTTCTCAGCCGTTATCAGGATGTCACTTATCTCAATAGAACCATCACCATCAGGAGAAACCAGGGCAGTCTCACCCACAGCAGCAGCCCAACTAACCTCCTGCCAGAGACCATGCTGCTTCTGATAAGTAGTAGTACCTATCATCATGCCAAAAGCAGTATTAAAGAATCTGACGGCTATCTTTGTCGCTGCATCCGCCAAGACAAACTTAATCATAATATCCTTTATACACTCGTATCAAAAGTATGCAGGTAGAAGGATATGTAGCCCCGGTAGGTATTATCCTTTGCTCCGGTAATATAGAATACGCCATTCTTAGGAATTACCCAACCTGTACTCTTTTCCCACTTTCCCGCCGCAGCACTCGGCAACCACCTGCCAGCCACTGAGGCACCAGATACGGTAGTTATATTACCAGCACCATCATTCTTAATAAACAGACTACTGGAACTAGGTGCTATACCGCTACCCGCGTGAAGATTGGTGGGAGTAACTACCGTACCATTAGAGTCATTGGTATAAGTACCCCCTACGTAAGCCTCCAGCCAACCATCAGACTTAGCAGTAGCTACCCACATAGTAATTGATGTTATTACCAACTCCTCATCATCGGCGTTCTTGATAGCAGCTATGATATAAGTGTCGCCATCAATTACTACATTGTCTAAGTCCATAGTAAAGGCGTTTTTCCGATTCAGATTTGCGTATGTCTGGACTGGCTGGGCAGTAGCGAAGGTCTCAAATTGCTGCTGGTCATTGACCTTTGCACCCGTACCTTTTACTGGGTCTTGAATTATTGTCATTGGTTTCCTCCTCTATTTTCTGTTATTTTAGATAGGTGAGCTTCCATAATAAGCAACTCCACCAACAGGTCTCTCAGTAAGTCGTTTCTCTTTTCATCTAAAGCCACGAATATCCTCCTCGGTTAGTTCTTCATCAGTTATCTCATACATATGTTCATTGATTTTCTGTACTGTTATTATTATCCACTCCAGTAATTGGTATTCAGCTATATCCGGGCCTATTATAGCCTTCAAGGTACTATGTAGATTAGAATACCTTACCCTGCTAAGAGGAATACCGGGCTCTCCCTTTGGTACGAATCTAGTCATACGTCCTGCCCCATTGAACGTAATCTTACTACCCACTCCTGCCACACCCTTAAAGTCAGGACATCAGCCCCAGGTATCCCACGGAGAATAGCCCTCTGTTCCTCCTGACTATGAGCCTTTAGCCATTGCCCGTATTCCCTTAAAGTAGGCACCATTTTAGATAAGAGGTCTCTGGCTGGTTGCCTAGTTTGTATCAATTCAGGCAGTGTAGCTTCTGGTTCCCTTATCGGGCTGATAGGTGAGAAGTATTGGCTAAACAAACCTCCGGTAAGATTCTCCTGTTGGTAGACTGCATTCGGACCTGCTGACCAGTGAATAACCAAGGCAGTAACTCTAAGAAGGTCTGTATCGGCAAGGGTTGTAAAATTCAAATGTCCTGAAGGCCCTGTAGGGTCATGTGTTCCAAGCTCATTCTCAGCACGAACTTTGAACCAATATAAGGTTTCAAGGTCAAGCCCTATCGCTTTGTGCTGTATTGTCGCTTCGAGGCCGAGTAGTTCCTCCCATTGAGTGTCTGGACTACCTCCCGCAGGGAACGAACCAGCCCTATAAGTAAATTGTGCTCTTGGATATATCTTGTCATCTCCATCATATGTTACTTCTAGCCCAGGGAAACCTAAAGCATAAATAGTTGCATTAAGTTGGGCATCTTTAGAAGTTATCGCAGTTGCAGCAGAAATTACTACGAAGGGCCTGCTCTGGGAGAGATATGATGTCACAAATTTATTATCCCCACTAGGAGTAGAATTATCTATATCACCCGCAGTTCTTAGGCAGAACTTTGTGATGCCTGTCTTATTTATCAATCCAAGTCCAGTGACGTTTAGCTCAATCACAATCGCACCAGAAGTCGCCTCTAATCCGCTAATATCTATGCTACCACCTGATATGGTCTTGCCCAGGTGGTCACCAAAGTCAGATGCTATGATAGGAACATTCTGCACCCCCTCAACAATATGAAGAGTAGCCTGTCCACTATCCGCCTCGCCTACGCTCAGTGGGGCTACCCCTAAGAATAACTTAGCCGCAGTTATATTGGCTGCGTCAGGGAGGGCCGAGGTATCGATAGTCACAAAACTTCTCCGCACGTGATAGTCTCCCCCAATCAAGGAGTTTCGGGATGTTGCAATCCCGTTATCTTGAACAGTTTCTCCATTTGCGGCATCGTGAGCTGTAGAATACGTCGCATCAGTATAGAGTATATTCCCACCATCGGCTGTGCCCTTGTAATACTCTACTGTCATCCTCGTCCCCTAGTATTTTGGACTCTCGCTTTATCATACAATTCCACTCTAGGGTCAAAGGGAACGACTGTTCTCCCGCCAAAGGTCTCGGCCTGGTACCTATCCAGTAAAAAGGCAGCCCAAGTATTTGCTCGTGCATCTGAAGTAATAAGAATACCTTCACTTTCAACCTTAGTCCTGATGATATTCATGTATTCCCCTGTGTAGGTTCCGGTAGATAAGTCCCACTCATCAGGGTCATAGGCGTTACCCGAAACAAAGGTACTCCAGTCCTTGTCTTCACTTTGGTCGGAGTAAGTAATTACTCTATTAGGTCGTTTTAGATACTCGTCTTCAGTATTCTCATAGAATACGTGGCCATCACTTGAACTGGAGTAATAGGTCTCATTCACCGAATCCGTACTCTGTGGGTAGATTATCTTGAAGGTCAGGTTATCCCTTGCCAGTAAATAACTGCCTGTCCACGCCAGTAAGCTTTCAAAAACCTCGATAAAAGTGTCATATCTCTCAGGAGCCTTCTTATTAAGAAACGGAATCTCAGGGTTCTTGACGGGTTCAGGGACGAGACTATTTATTGAACCATCATCCTGGTCTCCAAGAGCATCAAGTGTAAACTGAAAGATAGAACCCGTTAAGGAATAAAGCGAAGTCTCAATCAGGTATTCCAGTATCCCATAGATAGTTTTTCCTGTGAGATTGCCAAAGTTGTCATTATGGAACGGGGCAGTACCAATAAGTACGAGTTGTTCTTTGAGAATGTTCCAGACCCCTTCTAACTCTAAGAGAATCTTAAGGTCTTTCCTTCCGTTCTTTGACCCGCCTGAAAGAGTGTGCTGTTGTTTGACCCATAGCCGGGGATAATCCCCATACCTTAATCCTGAATCTGTATTGGCTCCCAGACCGAGGTCGATATAATAACCCACCAAGGAAGGCACAGCCAGGTCATCGTTACGGAGTTGAATCTGGCAATACTCATCAAAGGGTTCCAGTCTTAGGGTTAAGCTCTCTGCTCTGTTAGTGTTGGAAGTGGGGTCAAAGGAATAATCAAAGGTAGTCCCCCCATCCTGAGATGTGAAGACTAACCTTATAGCCGGCTGAATATCTCCGCCGAGTTTAGAAAGTAAATCTGCGTGTAAGCTCCTCATCCTCTTGTATAAACCTGACTTGTCCTGTATTTATTGGGTACACTACGTCTTAGTTTGGCTTGAACTTTCCTCAACTGTGTCTCGCCCCAAGCCTCCATGATTCTCCCGGAACTGGCTATCTGTAATTCACTGGATACTTCCTGGAGGTTGGCCTGTACTTCCCTGACTTTGGCAAGTATTCCACTAGCTTCTCCTGCTGCTAGACCTAAGTATGAATTGGTATTAGCACGATCAGCATCAGCTTCCCTTAGATAATTCTGCCCAGTAGTGGCATACCCGAAAGCCACATTGATGTCAGAATTAGCTTGAGCCATAAATTCCTGGCCACCACCAGCTACCGTGACAGTGTTAATAAGGGGTTCCCCTTCGGCTAACGCAGTTTTAGCCAAGTCTACCTCAGTGGCCAGTTTATCAAACTCAAGGTTGGCCAGAAGGATAGCTGCTGGCGCAAGGTCGGCCTCAGTTCTACCCGAAGCTATATCCGTAAGCATCTGTGTGACACGGGCAGCTAAAGTAGCAATAGCCGTTGTAGCCAGGGCAATCGTAGTTAAGGCTGCGTGAGCCTGTTGGTAAAACTGCATAGGTTCTCTGATAGCAGCTAGAGCCGTAGCGCACTCAATGACATACAGCTCTATCATTGGATTAGTAAGAGTGGATTGAGTAAAGGTAACCACCACATCATTAGCAACGTCACTCTCTAAGCCAGGGTAAAAGGTGACAGTCGCTTCATTAGAAGCTATGGTGGCATCAGCCGTTACTCGATAAACCCCTCTAGTGCCAGCAATAGTAAACTCCTGGTCAGCTTCTATCGTACCTGCACTCTGCAAGTCGTCAATAACGATTGAGGTATCACCCTCAGAATAACCAGCAATAAGGTCTACCGCTCCAGCGAAGTCCGTTAGCTGGCTGACCCTATGCTTCACCTTGAACCAGATATAGACCTCAGTGTCGGGCTGAGTGCCGCTGGTAAGGACCTTGCTATCAACCATAGAGTCCTTTTTAACCGCCAGGATAGTCCCGTCTATGTCATAGTTACGTTTGGTTCCTTTGGGGTACTCTAGTTTGTTAATCCCAAGATAGTCAGTTATAGCAGAGATATTGATTTGGAACTTGGAGGTACACTCATTGTTGTAGATTTCATAGGTCTCCCCGGAAGCCATAATATCTTTAGAGAGAGCCACTGTAGTAGCGGAGGTAAAGGTGACAATCTCAGCCCAGGTTTTGTCTCTTGAATTAAAGACCATCTTGCCCACGTCACCGGCTAAAAACTGGGACTTGGTAGCATCAACAAGATTCCCGGAAGAGGTGCTTGAGGCCGTCCCTACCCGTGACTCAATGGTATAAGTCTCCATCCTTTCGTGCGGGAAGAACTGAGAAACCTCCCAGATCGCATCGACTATCTCCTCATCAAGCTCAGTAGTAGAGAAGTTGACATTACCAGTATCACGGAGGTTCGACTCAACCTTGTCTCTAATGTCGCTATAGCTACGGACTGCCATTTACTTCTTCCTCTTTGGCAATTCTTTTCTTTTAGTTGAAGCAAATTCCTCTAGTTGAGCCAAGGTCATACCAGTGCGAGTTTTCTTACCTGCCCTAGCCCTCTCTAAGTCTGCCCCCATCAACTTTTGCTGTTGTTTACTAACTGCCGGCATAACTCACCTCTTCTTTTTCTTCTTATGAGGATGTTTGGGCATTACCCCTTCCTTAAGGCAATCCTGTGTGCTTCGCTGGTGCTTTTGCCCTTATTCATTTCCTGCCTCATAACTGTAGCGTGCTTAGTCCCAAATTCCTTTCTATGAGAAGCGATAGTTTTAGTCTGTGCTTTACTAAGTGCCATCACACACCTTCCTCAGCCTTGGCATCATTAAAGCAGTTGTTAGCAATAGCTTTGGCTGAAGCAGCCCTAGCAGCCGTTACATCTAGGCTTCTCCACTGTTCGATGCCCTCGGATTCTACTTCGTAGTCACACCTGACACCTGTAATATCGGGTGCTCCAGAGCCAGGCTTTGTGCCCTCAATGATTACTGTAAACCTATCCCCTTTGACTTGTTTCATTTAATTCCTCCCTATATTAAGACTATGGACTTCATCGTACCGTCCATCTTTACTATCTGCAACTCCTCAAGGTCATCACGCCAGCCCAGCCTAACACCACCCAGAAACTCAAAGTCGGAAGCGGAGAAATCGCTATTCTTAATGGGTATGGTAATACCGTCAACAGCGAGAATCTGTATGTTATGATAAGCCACATAAACCACGTTACTGGCGGCACCACCAGTAACAAAAGCCCTATCTAAGTTTACGTTATCGTTGTCTGTAACATCGTGAATAAAATAGAAACCAGGAGTTATATTAGTACCTGACACCAATCGAATTATATCTCCCACTACGGAAGCGGCGAACTTTCCCGTCTCTGTTAACTCATCAGTATCAGACCCGTCGTGAGTCCCTGATGAGGAAAATGTGTATTTACCACCCTTTTCCATTAATGCTATAACTGGTTGTGTAACCCCATCAAATAAACCAACATCTAAGGTCAAAATTTTATTTATCGGGCCCACTAGAAGAACTGGGACATCATTATTTCCTGGGCCACTCAAAGCAAGCGCAGCCAAATTGGCATCGCCATCAGATGTCTGCCAAAGTAGTCTACCAGCGTCTCCCGAACCAAGTCCATAGTAGTCATTATCTCCTGAGGAGATTCTAGTGGCTATAGTTAATACATCAGCAACAGTAACAGAACCATCAAACCAAGCTGTCCCTTTAACTTCGAAATCTCCAGTACCCATCAGGTCATCTTCGGAGTTTAGGGAATGGGCGGTTGTCCCTGCATCACCTATGCGGATATAGTCGCCAGCAGTTCCCAATAGGTCTGTAGTCGTCCCATCATTCTCTATCTTTAGCCCATCTATTGTTACACCAGTTCCAGAAGTAGCTTCGTCAATGGTGTCTGTTTTTATACCACTAGAGAATGTCTGTTGTGTACTCCATGTATCGCCAAATATCTCTAGCCCACCAGTATCAAATATCTCTAAGCCCATCACTCCACCTCCAGTTTACGAATTTCCTGATTAAGATAAGCAAACACACCTTGAACCATAACTGTTTGTTTCTGTAAGGATTGAAGGTCTCGCTGTGCCTTATCTCGGTCTTCTTTAAGTTGAGTAAGGGATTTCCCCTTTTCTTTCTTAACCATTACATCATCCCCAAGCCACTAACCCGCAGAGTTATCGCTGCTGTATTCTGGGCAGCAGAGGCTACCAGTTTAATATAACGGTAGCCTCCAACCTTAAAAGTGGTAGCGTAATTATGAGTTCCAGAAGCAGTTGTTACTGATGATAGGTCGTAGTAGGTTCCACTTGGAGTTTCGGCTGCTGTGACCTTGATAGTTCCAGTGTCGATTGTAGGGATGATTACCCTCATATACATATAGGCATCACCCAAATCGATAGTAGCGGTAGAGGTTCCAGTCTTGGGTATGTAGCCTGTTAGCCAGGGGCCTTCGACAGATGGGGCAATAACAAGACGGCCTCCAGCATCTACTTGGACAGTCCTCCTAGTGATGCCATCGGCCATCACGCCTTTAATCTCTCGATAAATCATTTAATACCTCCCTTAAAGGGAGGGGAGGGATTACCTCCCCCTCCTAGCTATATTTAATTATTTGCTTATACTACTTTGACCTCCGTAGTATCGAACTCAGCCCACTTCACAGACCAGAACCAACTTGGCTGTGTGGAAGCACAATAAGTATAGATAACCAGACTAGCTGGGCCGATAAGTTCCGGAGCAATAAACTGTCTCGCTGACCAGTGGACTCTAGTTTCAGTAGCATAGGGCTTTGTCCCCACATCTGGATCAACCATTGCACCATGAAGGGTGATGTCATCTGCGTTTCCATTAGCGACAATATCTGTAGTCCCCTCGTAGAACGGACAACTCGAACCCCTTGGTTCATCAAACCTCATATTCTGTGGTGTAACTAAAACACCCCCACTAGCGTAGCGAATCTTATCAGATAAGGTGATTAAAACCGTAATCACCCCGCCGCCTACAGTCCCGCCTTGATTTAGGATAATCTCCAGTGGAACTACAGTTTTCCCACTGGGTATATCCAGTAAAAGAGCAGGGTCAGTATCGGAGAATGTAGCTGAAGCCGTACCCATCGCAGCAGCAGTCTCACGAGCAACATTACTCGCTAGGAACACTCTGCCGTCAAATACGAGTTGCTGATACAAATCAACGACAACCGTCTCACCCCTACGGTTGAGCCTTATCTCCCCCGCTGCACCCTCACCTGATAGTAAATAGGAATCCTGTCTAACCCCAGTATTGATTGTGTCTACCATTGTTTCTCCTTGCGTAAGTCCCTAAAAGCACTATACGCTTGTTTTAGTAGGCATTTAGAGTCCGCCCCTAAGACCTTTTCTGTGTATGACCGACAACAGGGCAACGAGTTGTAGAAGGTTCATATTTGCTTTCTCTGCAGTAGAAACATTTCTCAACAGGGACTTCTACAATTGGCTCCTTAATTGCAACCTTCTTTGTTACCCTTTTCTTTTTAGTTGCTACAACCATTCCTGGCCTCCTTTCGTTTACGCATTTAGAGTCCTGATGCGGCCAGTTTCTCCGCATCAGCTTTCCAATGCCTGTTTGGCATTCCGTTATGTTTGTCGTTCAGTGTATCTAATGCCATACCCCTACCAGTCCGCTTCATTACAAATGAGGAAACAGACATTTTGCGTTGCATAACCCTCCCACACCCACATCTCTGGGGTTCCGGGTCGAAGGAGAGAATGAACTCCCCTTCGTTTCCACACTCACACTGGTATTCGTATATTGGCATATTTAACTGTACCCAACTTGGGCTGGATAGATATGCAAGGTTCCATTATCGTTGGCGATACAATTGAAAGCCTTCACAGTGTACTCGTTGCTGATTTTGAAACCACCTGCGTTGATGCTAGCTGACTGAGTGCCAAAACCAGTGCAGAAAATATAGTGCGCTACGGCTTGTCCTTGACCATTAGCCATAGTGTCTACCCACCCATTAGTACCACCACCTGC
>SDBU01010562.1_pt1 | contig 10234 bp, 14 predicted proteins | sample 2277071 | NCBI WGS metagenome assembly SDBU01 (sample SAMN10397929, study PRJNA504765) | marine sediment metagenome | isolation source: marine sediment core GS08_GC12, 126 cmbsf | place: Arctic Ocean: Gakkel Ridge, Loki's castle | collected 2008 | reverse complement strand
ATAGGACGAAAACTCTCGATACCGGGACAAGCCTGATTAAACCAACGCCCGAAGTAATTCTTGTTACCAGCAGTATGTCCACTTTTACTACACCATATCTGCCACGCTTCAAATAACTGATCTCTGGCTATATAAGCACTCGGGATCTTATCACAACATTCGCCTATAAATGCTGTCACTGGTGCAGTAATCTCTTCTAACTGCCGTAGGAGCGATTCAGAAGTTACAGGCATAGTAAATTTGCCTTGTTCTCTGAGGTCCTTCAAACCTTGCAAAGCAAAGTTAATTAACTTGCCTTCCTTAGCTTCTTTCTTCAGGCGTGCTTTCAAAGTGAAATCTTCTCTACCCACATATGAATTGGGGAAGTTGAGAACAATAGCTCTGGCCACAAATGCCTTAGCCGGATCTGAAAAACCGGGGAGATTATTCATAGCCACAGTAAACCGGCAACTCAGGTGGACATCGAATGGTTGTATGTATTTAGGATTCACCGTAACAGGATCACCACCACTGATCTGTAGTATCGTCTGAAGGGCTGTGTCAGCCTCACCTCTTCTTGGTGTTCTCGCGTCACCGAGCGTAGCAGCGAGTTTGCCTATGAGTGAATATAAGCCATGTGTGTTGGCTAATGCCTGGAAACTGGTGGCACTGTATTGTTTTCTACCGAGTATGCCGTGTAGCGTTTCAAGTATCGTACTCTTACCCGATCTTGTGTCACCAATAAACAACATCAGTTTTTCATGTGACATATCCGGCACAAGGTTGTAACCGAGCCATTGCAACAGCGTTCTGATACATTCAGCATCCTCATTGAATATTTGATTGTAGGTGTCTTCATACAAGTTCGACCAGACATCCTCATCGAAATCATAGGGAAAAACATTATAGGTAAACAATCGTGGATCGGGGTTGTGCATAACGATATTGCCTTTTACGTATTCATTCACATCGAGCATACCGTTCTTGAAGATTATAAGATTGCTCGGATGTGGGTGATCCTTATGATCAAGCCAGCACGGAGGATCTTGCTCTACTGGACACCATGTATTCAAAGCATCAATGATGTCATTTACTTTCGCCCTGGTAGGTTTATACGGCACCACATTCACTACACCCTGTATATTGGTTTTTTCACACTGTTTGCCATTAAGGAATTTATACAATCCACCTTTGAATGCTGGCATTGATAGATCTTCGTAGTGGTCCTCGCTCCACTGTACCCATTGGCTACGATAACTACGAAGCACAGGCACACCGTTCAGCATGTGGTGTTCGGTCATGAATCGTTCAGCGATGAGATAAGCTATGTCACTTGCAAATAGGTTAGGATCTATTTCTTTATTGTCATCGCCGTGTTCACCGACATACTCGAACAACGAAGCCTGAGTTAGTCCACGTTGTACCCACTGTCGTAGGTCCTTGATTCCCTCTGGTGGGAGTATGCACTTGACATTTTCAGTCATGCCCTTGATGTTGAGATAGGCTTTTTGCACCCCCGCCTTACCAGCACCAGCATCATTATCACCTATGATCCAAACTTCTTTACCCGCGAGAGGCATCTCCTTAAGGATCTCCATACCCCCTTCAGCAGAAGGCCGACCAACCGACACAAAGCCCAGAGCCATAGCCGCCAACACATCAGACGCACCTTCCACGATGATGATGGGTAAATTGCTTTCGGAAATGACCGTGTGATTGATTCGTTCTTTTTGTCTTTTCGGATCAAGTATATGTAAATGACCGCAGCCTGGCAGTTCGTGTATTGATCCTTCACTAATGCGAGAACATACTGCCGCAGACGGATTCTCTGGATCGTCTGAGCTAACCATGCACCAGTCTGGCTTTGCACAAATAGGACAGGTAACTGCAACGTCTGCAATTCTAACCCAGTGGAATTTCCCTGCTTCATATTTCTTATCTCCTATTGCATGGTCTGAATTGTAGGCGTAAATCAGTCCACGTTTAGATCCTTCCATTGTGAATTTCTTACCGTTGTGGTATCGTCTAAGTAAACCAATGATGTCACCCTTAGCGTCACGCTCGGCGAACACCCAAGCATACTCACCAGGATAATACCCGATGCCGAGCGTTTCCAGAGACTCTACAGTGACACCAAGTTCTTCGGCAAAGTGTTCTAACATGCCTTTGGTGACATTGTTTTTGAATACTTCGTGTTGTTCGGCGAAGGTTAAGTCCATTATTTATTTATCTCTCCATAGTTTCCACCATTTACGAATATATTCTCTGCATTTTTCTGCATTAGGCCAGATATGTTTAGCCCTCGTATTACTTTTACACCATTGGCCAAACTGATAATTTTTCCTATATTTAATACAATCTTTACACCGTTTCATATCACACCTCAAAAATAGATGCTGGCGGGCAAGATTAGCCTGGTGACAGGCATTCCCCTGCTTTATATTACCGTCACCGCCGCCAGCATCTTATCCTTTATTCCCTTCCGGTTATTATCAGAATTTGGCCACACTCTCCAACGTCTTCTCTGTGATCTGGTACCACTGTTCCGGGGTGACATCCTCTGATACAACGTCAGGACCAGCGATCTCAGCGATGGCACCGTGCCATACTTCGCCGATTACCTTATCACTGATAGAAGGATCTCGCAATTCTACAATCTTATTCCATCCCTCTTGCATGGTACATGCAGTGCTCTCTGCTTTAGCCGGTGGTGTAACAGCATCCTTTGATTCTGGCTTCGGTGGTGGTCCAGCAGCTTTCTTAGCTTCCGCTGCTGTCAAGTTCTTAGCTGACTTCTCAGCCATCTTAACTTTCTTTTCTGCTGCTGTTGGTGGTTTATCATCAGCCGGTACTCGTGCCGGATGTGGGGCTTTGGCCGGGGCCTTAGCAGCAGTAGCTGCTGGTTTCACTGTTGCGTTCTTAGCACCCATAGCAGCGAACTGTTTATCCAGATCTTTAAGTTCCTTAGCATCGAGCTTACGAAGCTGGGCTACAGGATCAGCATCATACTCATTGATCCAGTTGACCTGATACGGATATGTAGCTGCTTCATAAGTATTCTCACCAATTCTGACCTGGAACTCAAGTTCACTATAGTCGCCACCAGCAAGCTGAATCAATGATCTGCCGTCCCACTTGAATACTTTCTTGACCTGATCCATACTGAGCGTAGGTCCGATCTCTCCACCTTTTTTCTTGATGGCACCGTAGAGACATAAGAATGCAGTGATCTCAGCTTCATATTCAGTGTAGTCGAACCACTTGCCTTCTTTTTGGTCGTAGATCTCCGTAAGCAAAACCCTTACGTTGAACCAAGGCAATTCTACATTAGTACCTTTCTTCGTTTTACCATCGACACCCCATTCGAGTGCCTTACATCTGAATGTTCCGATACGATCGAGTCCCATGTTTTACCCTTTCATTAAAATTAATTCTATCATTTTATATCAAATAATTGGCAAGGGCAAAAATTACCACACCAATCAAATGAATTATGCTCCATTGTAACCGGATTTATTTTGCAAGTAATATAAGGAGAAGATACTTGCTTCGGGGGATTACCGATCAATTCCCATTTCCTTACTCCAAATAGACAATTACTACAATTGCCATTTTTAATAGCATTCTCAATATTATTTGTATATTTTGTCCACACTCTAATTATATAAAACATAATCAGAACAAGGAACAACATAAAAACCCCCGCAACGATACTTATGACATCACTCGAAGTCCACATCATTTTTTCCTCTCACATTTAACACACATTTCGCAATCATCCGGTATCACCGCACCACACGCACACCGTGTTAGCCCGGTACTGGCCATCAATTCATTCACATCTCGTTCTGTGACTGGTGCTGGTGTAACCGCAGGATCATATCTTTCTTTGAACATTTTATATTGGTCATCTGATATGAGTTTACGTTTATGTTTTTCTGCCATTATCAGTTTTGACATATGTTCAAAGGCAACACGATCACAGGCTGCTTGTTTACCACCATCGCCGTGACACCACTTAAATTTAAGCCCGGACTTACAGGGGCATGGATCGGCTCTGCCGGGTGCTGGTCCTCTTAGTTGGATACCCATTAGTCACCGCCTTTCAGTTCTCTGTTAATAATTCCTCGACTTATATCCCCTCGCTCGTCCAAACTAATTGCCTCTCTTTTCACCCACTCCAAAGCTGCTCGCCAAGTATGTTTCCGTTGTTTCAATGCGTCACGTCCTATAGGACCTCTTTCAGTAGTAGGCGGTAACGGATATTCTTGTTTATCCCACTTCTCAAACTGTTCCATTACTCGCTACCCCCTTCCTCTGGAATATCACGCCATACTTCATCGAATAGGTACTGCCAAATCGAATCGTCTTTAGGCTCGTTAAATGATACTACAGGAACACTTGGTGGTATGCTCCGCGACTTAGCTTTGTAGTGAACTTCGGGAGCATGAACATGGATAACTCTATTACCAGTCGATGTAGCTTTGGCAACCTTAGCTTTGTCATCGTCTTTTACAGCTATTACTCCTTCATTACTAATTTTGAAAACATGATCAGCCCATTCAACCCACATACCCCAGATTGACGGAGTTTGTTTACCATGTTTAGGTGCCAGCTTAGGAGCATCACAAAGATAATTCTCACCGCCAGAATGAGAGATCTCAACCTGTTGCATTTGGCAGAGAATACAGACATTCTTACCACGTCTGATCAAAGCGTCAAAATCAGCAAGAGGCAAACGCATAGTATCATATAAATGACGATGTCCGGCACCGTATCCATAATGTTCAATACTTTTTGCTGTTTCGCTTTTACTGGTTTTTACATTTTCAAGCATCCAAGTAAGTGCTAATGATTCGAGTATAGTACCAGTATCAACAACAAGTGACTCATAATCGTTAAGAAGATCAGGTTGCTGTATAGCAGTTCTAAAATCACTGAATGTTTCTATACCTGGGATGTTTTTTAATGGTTCACCAGTGATAGGATTTCTGATTTTGCGACCGCCGTCATCAAGACCAGCAAATACAGGTTTAGGTAACATTGAAGCAAGTGTAGTCTTGCCCATACCTGAATCAGCATAGCCGATGATCTTCTCGCCCTCTCCGGCACCATCCCATACAGCTACCTGGAATGTCTTATTGACCGTTTTCTGTTGCTGTTGTTTGGCGGCTTTCGGTTTTGCGGACACCGGGGCAGGGGGGGCTTTTGCTAACTTCTTTTGTGTCGGTGGATTCTTTGATAAAGTCATAAGTTATCTCCGTTTCTAATTTAGAATATATTTTATCAACTTTACGACTGGCACAGTAGTCAGCCAGGTGGACTGTAATGCAAACTATATGTCCATCTTTAGTGTTTCTAATAATATCATCGTTTGTTCGTTGAAATCCTTTAGTCCACTTACCCATGTGATCTCGTATCGCTGTTACTATTCGCTTAAAACGTATATTGTTTTCAGGATCTTTTATTTTATCAGCTAATGTTACTCCATGCGTTCCTGTCACACCACGATCAAGCGGATAACCATCTGGGCCTAAACCTTCACCATTTTTAAGCATATCATGCAGTATTAATGCAGCTATTATTTCGTCATATGAAGTATCCGGTATTAAGGGCCACATTCGTAATAACTCAATCCCCCACCACACAGCGAGCTTAGTGTGCCGTACCAGGCCCCCGACACCGAGTGACACCTGCGGGTGGTATTTGCCAGTTGTGCTGCATGGGCAGGTCCAGAAATAGTCAGGGCAGAGTTTGTCGAAGCATTCTATGACAAAGTTTTTGATTGTTTTGTCGTGGATCAGGTTTAGTTCGTGTGCGAATATGGTTTCAGCTTTGGTCATTTTGGTTTCTCCTTAAATTATTCCCAACATTCTACATGCCGCCTTAAAGGCTTGTATGGCTTCAACTTCAGTATTAAACGAACCAATAGTAACTCTAACTTTCCAACTTTGTTCTCTTTCACTCCAACTTACACCACGCTGTTTACTTTTACCATAGCCTTTTTTGTTTCTATTATTTTCACTCATCGAAACAATCCTTAAATTACATCGGCGATTGTTTAGACCATTTCTATTTATGTGATCGGTTATTTTGCCATCACCTGTCTTTAAGCCTAAAATCAACCGGTGCATATAAATCATAATATGTTTACCATTTTCAGGTGGTAAATTTGTTACGGCATACCAACCACCATTGCGTCTTTTGCTGGCACACCATGTGTGTTTGGACACCAATTCATAATCAGCATCATCCACAGTTACAAACTTGCCCTGTGTTAATTTTATCTTTTTCATTTGAAGATCCTTTTCATACCATCAGGCACATGATCCTGATCAACCTGCATACGGTTGTAACACTGTTCAATATAATCACACCGAAACGTAGCTTCACAGGCATGTTCATTAGTGTAGAACCTACCCGATCTAATCATAAACATCATATTCTGAGCAATATCATAAAGCTCTTGCTCAAACGCCTTCAGTTCGGCATCAGTTCTGGTAAGCTCAACACACCGGAAATAGAACTCAGGACGTTCAGTGATGTCTTCGAGCAACCGGGCACCAAACATATCAGGTGTCTCGCGGATGGTGAAGGTGCCTTCTTTGGCACCGGGTTCAAGATATGCTTGCACACCATTGACAGCAGGGTGTAATAATTCCTTGTATCCTGGTTCTGGGATACCAGTAACCACTTCAAACTTCTGCCCACAATACATCCCATTAGCCACAAACTTCTTACTATCACCCTGAGTGAGTTTCTTCGGTCTGATTGTTGGCTTGTGATACACATCGTACTTGACTGTGTTGATGAGTGAGTCACCAACACTGATCGGGCCGCTACCTTCTATCTGCATCCTTCTGGCAGCATAGATATACATAGTAGTCTGGACATCAAGATTCAAGTGACCCCAGTAAGTTGAATCAGGATCGATAGACTTGCTGGTTGACTTGTGCTCCTTAACAGCAATACCATTAGCGATCTCAATCAGTTTATCTATTCGACCCTTGATGAATACATCGGGTACAGGATGTCCAGTCTGAGGATTGAGTAACGGCAAACTGAAGTATTGTTCAGTAGCAACAACTGGTTCCAACTGATTATTGTAATGCCAACGGTATCCGGCAAGTGCATGAAGCAATGTCACTCGCTCGACCTCTTTAGCTTCAGGATCGTTGAACTCTATACCCTCGTAAGCCTTGTTCAGTACACGAGTTACGGCTTCCATGATGTCATCGGGGACTATATCAGTACCTTCACAAATTAGACAAGTTTCATCACAGCTTATTTGTGATGTATTGGGACAGTCATTCCCTGGTATTAAGCTGGCTGTTTCTAAGAGCAGGTGCCAGTTAGTCCCGACTCGTTGGGATTCACTATCCTCTATTTTTCGGATGCCATAGACATATGCGTTGCGGAATCTTACAGGGCAACTTTTGAACGCTCCTATTGAGCTTGCTGATAGGATTAATTTTTTCATTCTGATTTCTCCTTCAGCGGCCACTCACAAGCTAACCCTTCACAATCTGGATCTTCCTCATCATCCACCCATTGTCGTGCCGCAAATGCCGCATCTAAAATATATTCTGAACTACCAGCATGATCATAACGTTCATAAATCTCACCGTCATCCAAGTTATTCTCAAGCACTTCCACCTGGGCATCAACACTACCCAAATTATCATCCCCAAACATACTCGTAGGACGCACGTTTGGTCGAACTGTTTTTAGGGCTTCGATCTCTTTTGTGATTTGTTCTTTAGTTTTCATTCTGGTTCTCCTAAAACACTCTCTATTTTCTTACACCTGCGGCAAATCCGCATCCAGTAATATGTACGACCATCTGAATATCTTTGCCCGGTCCATTTAGACCAGTTGTGTTCTTGTGTCCACCAGCAGATTATTGCTCCGATCATACTTTAGCTCCCAAGTTACGTAAACTTTCTTCTGTTAGATCTTGTATGTCGCGAAGTGAACTTATCAGTCTCCCTCGTACAAGTTTGCGTAAATTTTTATAATCTTTCGTTGATTTTACAGGGCATAATAATATTTCTCGACCGCTTACATCGAAATGACTGCTCACATTTATATCAACAAACGCGAGAAAAACTTCTTCGTAGTTTCCATGTTGTTGTATTGGCTTAGATATATTTAGACCTGCTACTATGCCAAAATTTTCACAAATTTTATCAAAACATCTCTTTACATTTTCATCTATCATACCCACTCTCCCATATAATGTTCTAACTCTTCCACGCCGTGCACCACGAAATATAACGAATCATTGGCACGAACATCTTTTCTCCGTTGTTGTTGTCCTACACTAAGTCGACCACCTGATCCACGTTTGCATTCTATCTCGAAGTGTTTACCCCAGTTCTTTTTTAACATACCATGAATATCGCCTGAATTAATAATGCCATAGCAACCCCACTGACCACGTTCATTCTGAAATGAGCCAGAGTCATGCCTGTTGCAGAATACATGATATTTCTTTAGCCAGGACAAACAATCTGCTAAGACTTCATGTTCGAGCAGTTTAGGATCAACCGGTACTACTGTGTGTGTTTGTATTGAACCGTCTTTCGCTCCGATTCTCTTCACTGGTTCTCCTCTACGCATCTGGCCTATGGCGTTGGCGAGGTCGTTATATTTTTGTTTGCGTGTTTGGCGTTTCATTTTAGTTTCTTGAAAGCTCGTGTCCGGCGACATCTTTTGCAGGTAACTTTCTTTTTATGTAAAGTATCCAAATAAGTATCAGATATTTGCAACCCACAAACTGTAGTATATGTGTGCACTATTGAAGCTCCGTATAAATGTATTTCCTTTTTCATCTCATCCCTTTCAATTTCCGAGCAGCCCACCCCAACCAGTCACTCTTTTTCAAGCGAGCCATAAGCCCCTCAGCATGTTTTTCAGGTTCCAAGACATCAATCCGATGGATCACACGCCTGACTGCGTAACGGATTAGGCCTATGTGTCGTTTGAATTGTTTCATTTAGTTCTCGGCATTAATGGTGATTTGAATGTAGTATTCCAAAATGCTGTTTCAAGTTCATTTAATAATTTTTTCATTTCTGCACCAGAATATTGATGAACGGTATAATTTACGCAACTATTACAACAACAATGCTGTCCATGTTTTCCATAACATTTAATGTATTCATCATGTGAACCTTTTATTAATACCCAAGGTGGTATTTTACCAATACCAGGATGTTTATGTTTCTTCAACAACTCACCAGGACACACAACAGTAGCCCCACATACGGTGGCTATGGATCTGAGGAAGGTTCGGCGGTTCATTCTATTACATCTCTAAATTCTGGACAAAATTTATGATCTGGGAAATCAATACGTTTAATATCTCCGCGACAACGTAGATAAAGTATGCAGTAGTCGCAGTATAATTTACGATCATAATCGTGTATTTCATTGAGTCTCATTATTATTTTTGGCATCTTCATTTACAATACCTTTCACTAATCTGCCCCTCGGCGGCTAATGGGAGTCCTTGACTCCATTCTGGTCCTGAACACATTATGTCGATCATAGTTTGTAAATCCTTTTCAGCAGTTTCTTTTGGTACACAACCAACCAATTCATCGTAACTTTGAAGCACTATTTTAATCCCAGCAGCTTCACAGGCGAGCCACCAATACCCCAACAAACACCGACACATCGCCTGAATCAGATTCTCCGTGATTGATCCACCCCAGAGATGTCCGTGCAGATACTTGATACTGTCGTCTTTGGGTGACACTGTAGCGAAACGATAGTTCATTATTCGTCCTGATGGGAGTTGCATTTTAGTAATGGAACCAGACCTGAAAAATCCCAAGTTCGCGGATTCAGAAATTTTGTATACAGTTCTCTCTTTCGCATACTTGGTAGGCCACCGGAAACACTTTTCGATTTCGGTCCAGAAGGCGGGAATATTGAAATACTTAGTTCGGTAAGTTTTGATGAGTGAACTAATAAAGTTCCAATCATATTCTCCATTGTCGAATAAGGGCCTAAGAGTATCATTCTGTCGGCACCTGTCAAAGAAGGTATTTGCACCCATACCGTAGCCACATCCGAGAATTGCATCTTTCCCAAAACCGCGTCTAATATCAGCCGTTCTGCCTTCAGGAGTTTTCTTTTCTTCCTCTGATGGTTTCCAAACTTTCGCTTGAAATAAGTCCGAAGCAAACTCACTATAGATGTCTTCACCATCTGCAAACCCTTTCAAAAGATCATCCTGGTGTGCTAC
>SDBU01010561.1_pt1 | contig 10234 bp, 2 predicted proteins | sample 2277071 | NCBI WGS metagenome assembly SDBU01 (sample SAMN10397929, study PRJNA504765) | marine sediment metagenome | isolation source: marine sediment core GS08_GC12, 126 cmbsf | place: Arctic Ocean: Gakkel Ridge, Loki's castle | collected 2008 | reverse complement strand
GGGCGGAACCTGTGGGCGACTTTCAAGGTGGGGGTGGAGGCGCTGGAAGGCGACGAGAAGCTGGGGAAGACAGCGCTGAAGATGTTTCTGGCGAGCGGGTACTGCGCGGCGAACGTGCGCATACCGCGCAAGATACCGAGCGGGATGGTCGCTGGCGGAGGTGAAGAAGGAGAAATCGACCCGGACCTGGCGATTGAAAAACTGGTGCAGTTGGGGCTGCTGGAGATCGGAGAGACGGGGTTGGTGGTGCACCCGCTGCTGGGTGAGTTCGCCCGGGCGGTGGATGAGGAGGCGGAGGAAAGCGCCCTGCCGGTACTGGTGTCGGTGTTGGGAGATCTCTCCAACGAGGCACTAGAGAAAGGGCTGCCGGAGAACTTCAAGCCGCTGCGAGCGCACATGGAAACGGCAGCTAAAGCGGCTGAGAAGGCCAGGATGGAGGAGGCGGGAATGCTGTGGAACAACCTGGGCTCTCATTTACAGGATGTAGCTGAATACTCAGGGGCCAAAGCGGCCTGCGAGCGCGCCCTGGCGATTGGCGAGAAGACATTAGGTCCCGATCACCCCAAAATCGCCATCCGGGTCAACAACCTGGGCTTGGTGCTGAAGGACCTGGGCGACTACGCGGGGGCCAAAGCGGCCTACGAGCGCGCCCTGGCGATCGACGAAGCGGCCTTCGGTCCCGACCACCCTGACGTCGCACGAGACATCAACAACCTGGGCGGGGTGCTGTATGCCCTGGGCGACTACGCGGGGGCCAAAGCGGCCTTCGAGCGCGCCCTGGCGATCGACGAAGCGGCCTTCGGCCCCGACCATCCCAATGTTGCCACTGATGTCAACAACCTGGGCCTGGTGCTGAATGACCTGGGCGACTACGCGGGGGCCAAAGCGGCCTACGAGCGCGCCCTGGCGATACTCGAGAAGGAATTAGACCCTGACCATCCAAATGTAGCCTCAGCGGTCAACAACCTGGGACTGGTGCTGCAGGACCTGGGCGACTACGCGGGGGCCAAAGCGGCCTACGAGCGCGCCCTGGCGATTTGGGAGGAGGGATTAGGTCCTGACCATCCCCAGGTGGCTGTCGGTACAAACAACCTGGGCTTGGTGCTGCAGGACCTGGGCGACTACGCGGGGGCCAAAGCGGCCTACGAGCATTCTTTAGAGATCATGAGAAGATATTTCCCAGAAGACCACCCGAGCATTCAATTGACTCTCAACAATTTGGCTTCATTAGAAGAAGAGATCAAAAGGCAATAATTAGGCATTTTTATAGAAAAACAAATGGAAACGAATTGATCCAGGCCCCGGTACGAATCCCGCTTCACCGGAGGGCACAGCCCAAAATCGAAGATCCCGCTGATTCAACAATGGTAATCCTATCGTCACTTTCGACAAACTTGACCAGACGATCACGATCTTCCATAGCCGATTTACATGTCCCAGCAGCCACCGCCCTCACATCCCCCACTCCTGGTTTAGTTCCCGGATCGCCTCATCGAACGCCTCCCGTATGTACCTTTCCAGCCGGCTCTGATCGCTCCCCTCCTTCTTCAACATCCGCACCAATCGTGCGCACCCACTGCCGTAGATCTCTACCAGGCGTATAGTTTCTGCCGTCTCCTGGGTCTGCAAAGCCAGCCCAAGCACATTCCTCAACATGTACCGCACCGCTGCGATCTCCTCCACCAGGCACCGGGCCGCCATCGCCAGCTCGGGTTCAACCTCCAATGCCCCTGCCCGCAATGCCTCACTAACTGGCCTCTCTCCAAAATCAATCAACCCCTTATCTAGCCTTGCCAGAGTCTCCTCCGCCCAGGTATCTTCTACCCCGTCCACCGTCAGCTGCTTTTCGGCTTCGATCAACTCCCCCAACCGGGACGCCGCCAGGCTGTGGGTGTCCACCAGCTGCCCTGTCTCCTTGTTGCTCCGCGCCTCCTTCAGTTTCGCCACCAGCCGGCGCGCCAGCCTGCGCAGCCCGGCGATCTCTTCCTCAATCCCCTGGATATCCTCCGCCAGCACAGCCAGCACCTCCTCCTCCGGCTGGCTTTCCTGGTAATACCCGTGGGTAATCCTCTCCCCGGGCCTGAAAGGTTTTGCCTTTCGGTCTGGCACCTGCGCTCTCATTTCTCCCTCCTCGCCAATTCTCCCCTCCACTGGTAGTTGCGGCAGCATTCCCAACCTGTATTTCGTGAATTTTGCCTCTCCCTTGCTGTCCAGAAAAGATTGCATTTCCTCTATGCTGTCCCCCTCATCCAACCGCAGCCTGATCGCCGTGCGGCGCAGCGCTTGCAGCGTCAGCTTCTCCTCCGGGATCTTGACCGCCCGCCCGTACAGCTTCAAGCTGCGCAGGATTTGGTCGCTCGACAGGCAGCGTCCCGGAGTTCCCCCTTCGGGGCAACGTCCCGGAGTTCCCCCTTCGGGGCAACGTCCCGGAGTTCCCCCTTCGGGGTACCGTTCCCCCACCCAGTCTCCCGCAGTGTCCTTCTCTCCCGGTATTCCCGGTTCTGCCAGCGGCGCGAAGATGTAGTCCTGATCCTGCATCCCTGCCAGCCGTCCGGAGGCCGCCAGGTAGCCCCGGATGGCGTCCCATACTTCCCCCGGCAGTTGTGTGCGTGCTGCCTCCTCCCGCCAGCGCACCCAGCAGAGTTTATCCGGCAGCTCCCCCTGCGGGACCCCGTCTTCATCCCGCTTGAGCTGCCCCCATTGCAGCTGCTGCAGCGTTTTTAGCGCGACCCCCGTGCGCAGCCTGGCCAGGATAAATGCGTAATCCCGTTTGCCCAGCGCTGAGTCGTCCCGCCCCAAAATCCCCAACAGCGCCTCCACCTCTCCCCGGCTCAGCAGCTTCGCACCCGCGTAGTGCTGCCTCTTCGGCCGCCTGACCCCCGCGGCGGGGTTGAAGCCCGCCTCGCACTCCGGGTCGATCTGCCGTTCGTCGCACCAGCGGTAAAAAGCGGCGATGATCCCCAGCGCGTTGGAGATCGTGGTGGCGGCGTAATTCTCCGCCTCCATCCAGGCCGCGTGCCCCTCGATATCTTTTTGGCTAAGCTCCCAGGGCATCCTGCCCCTCTCCCGCAGCAGCCGCCGCCAGGTGATTTTCGCTTGCTTGTTGGTGCTCGGTGTGCACCTGCGCCCCTGCTCCGCCAGCCACTCGTCGAAAGCCTCCGCCCAGCGCATCAGCCGCGGCGAAGCCCCCCGCCGGACGGTCTCTGCAGCCTCCCCAAACAGGAACTCCAGCAGCATCGGCACCTTGTTTTTTTCTTCCATCGCGCCCCTCCTCTTCAACCCTTCTATTATAGCACATTTGTTCTATTCTTTCAACCAATCCCCTCTCCCAGGCATCCAGAGCTGCATCCTGAGCGGACACTGAGCGTACTCTGGGGGTAAGCGAAGGGGTAGTCGAAGGGTTTACTCTTTGACCGTAGGTCGAAGGATAAGTATATTTACCTGACACACTGCGACCCCTTAGAGCCTGTCCCCAGTTTATCTGAGTTTATCCCGCAGTGGGAACTGCGGGACATCCTTGCGGGATGTCCTTCGCGGGGCTCGTCCCTGATCTAAAGATCAGGGGTTTCGAAGAATCCTGGGACGCAGCGAGAGCTTGGGGGATTTCTATCCCGAATTTGATTATTCGTCTGGTGAAGTGAACAAGGACAATAAGAGTTCCATTTACAGTAAAAATGATGAGACTTATATAATTAAAAACCTTAGAGGGAGATTCATCTCACTACTACACCTAGAGAGTTATCATGAGACTGATTCTTGAGAGATAACTCGTTCAACAGTGTCCTAAACTTTTCACTAATTCCCCTATTACGAGCTAGAAGAAGGGTTAGGAATATCATTCTCAACTTCTGCCAATGGTCGCCATCCATGATCAAACATGAATGTATCAACGCGATTCGCAGGATTTTGAATACAGTAGACTTTTCGGTCATCATCTTCGACCTTCTCGACCACATATAACCAGTAACTCTCACCATATTCTTGGGCTGTCTCAAATTGTCTCAAATGCACTTGAGCGGGGTTTTCACTATCCCAGAGTCCGGATGTAGATTTGACTTCAATATAACGAACATCAGTCGGATTCTTCAAATCAACAGATTTAACATCAAAACCCTCGTAATTGACTTGGATGGTTTCCATGTCCGTGGGATCACGACCTTGTTTTCTCTCAAATTCAAGCACATAGTCAACCCCCTTTTGACCTCTTTCCTTTCTTCGCCTGGCAATTTCTGGATTTTGCTCCCCATCACTTGTTTCACCTTCAGGATATACATATGAAATCAATCGGGATGGTTTTCGTATCGGAGTCCTTCCACCCGGTTTCCCGCCATCGCCACCACCACCTGATGGTGGATGTTCGGGTGGTTCATCCTTGGGGGGATCGTCAGGATAAACTTCTGGACCTGTGTCTCCTCCATCATCTTCAGATTCAGCACCGCCAATACCTTCTAATGTCTTACCTCCTATTTCTTTTTCCGATACCCTTTGCACAATTGGATACCCAAACTCATCTAAATTATCACTAGCCTGCTCTGAAGAATCAGCCGAAAGAATTTCCTTTAATTCCATTCCAAGGCTGGTTAATTCTCCAGAATCATGAAGAACGAAAGATAGTTCTCTAGCAATTCCAATCCAAGGCATAGATCCATTTCTTGAAAAGTATAAAGTTCCATTTAGATGAACTGCATCAACAATTTCGAGTCCCTGTTCATTCTTCCCGAATCCTTGAAAAGACCTGATGATTTCTATTTCATCTGCTTGAGAGAATGACAATTCATCAAGGGGTTCAAGAGAAAACTCGCGAATCCCTTTATGTCGATGATTCTCGATAACCCTAAGTATCAAATTCTTTCGTTCGATTAGGCGATTTTGAAGTTCAAGGTCGATTCGTGAATTCTCACACTGATGCAGTTCTGTTTTTATTGCCTTGCTTAATCGTTGGACACCTGCCGCTTCCATCGCAGGCCAAGTACCTTCTGTTTTTTCGATAAGATTATTCTCGAGTAACGAGAATTTTACCCCCCAACCTGGACGATCTTCAATATATAACCATTCAGGAGGATATAAAATTTCATCCGAATTAGGAATTGTTTTCAGGTCTTTTAGTGCCTTCTTGATTTTCCTCTTACTGATTTTTTTGTTCTCCAAAGCTTCACTTAGTAATTTCCACGATGAAATCACTATCTGTCCAACATCCTTGCCGTTGGTAATTGGAATATTAGAGTTCGCAAATTTCGAATTTGATATTTCGATTAGAACCTGGATTGCATCTTCTGCAGCAGGTTCCACCCTCACACCAAGCCTGTCAAATAAATCCTTATACTGACCGAATTCAGGTCCAAGCCGAAATCGATATGAACCAAATGGATGTTGATCCCAAAAAACATGTTCTGAATAATAATATTTTTCTTCACCTGAATCCGAACGCAAAAGAAGACATCTTTCTCCTTGGAGAGTACTAATTGAGGGATGATCGTAATTTTGCGTTAGATGTGTGTAAACTTCATTTTTAACAGGTTCGTCTTTATTCGCACAATACAACAGGTGCCTGACAACCTGATCAGTATTTGGGGCTCTGTTTATTCCAAGATATCTATAAAAATTCCTGCTTATCTCTTGAATTTTTCGGTCAATTCTTAAAAAATTTCCTTGTGATTTGAATAAATAATCCTGAAAAATTACGTAGACTTCAGTTGGCAAATACCAATTCTCATTTGAATTAGATCCTGGTAACCAGGCAATCTCTTTCAATGGTCTAATTCGCACTTTTGTCATTGCATCCCATTGATCCCAATGGCTAGCTAAATATCTGTAGATTGTCTGAATGCTCTTAAAACTAGATCGGGTTGGTGATTGATCGGTCAACTCACGAATACGTGCAAGGATATCTTCGATCCTTGGTTCATCCACTACCCCAAGCCAATCATAAAGAGGTTTGATAGCTTTTCCCTGTTTTTTAGGAATCTGAGCAATTCTGGTTTTATCCCCGAGTACTTCACGAGTGGCTGGTGTATCAAAGTATGTTCCATTTGCTGGGAAAAATGATTCATCACCGCACCACACAATAGGTAGATCGCCTAGCAATTTTTTGAGATCTTGATTCCCCCTCATCTTCCCTAAGTTTATTGCTAGTACTTCTAATAGATGAATTTTTTTCTTCGGAGGTAAAGCTTCTTTATTTAAGATTCTAGGTACCCAATCGTTAGCATAAGTGATGAAATGTAATTTCCTGACATTCAGAGTTCGTTCAAGGAATTCTTGACCTCCTCCGAGAGCTTCGACATCGACTAACTGTGCCAAATTTAGGGGATCCTCAAAATTTCCAGCGAGATAAAGTTTTTCTAATGATGCTAATTTCCCATCAGCTGTAGGCCATATCTTTAATGAGCGAATTCTGTCTCTTAAGTATGAACGAGCTGTAATAATATTACGGCGATTTTCCATCCACTCATAAATTTTCTGAGGTGAGAACAACCCCTTCTTCCATAGCTCTGGAAATGAATCTTGGATATTCTCAATTACATTAATTCCATCTTCGATACCAAATTGTTTCACTAATGACGAAGGGATTTCCCCTTCTCCATCTTTGGGATCGAACCAAACAATGTTGCTTAGATTTGAAAACAACTCCCGAGTTTGATTGTCCGCCGTGAATAATTCTCCAGGTGGCCATAGTGCTCCATCGGAACCAAAAGCAATTGCAGATTGAACTAAGAGTGATTTTGTGGGTTCTTTACTGGATTGAGCAGCTCGATCCCATAAGCTGTTGATTGCTTTCCACAGGGTGAGCCAGCCGGATTCATCCCTCAATGTAGATGGCAAGTCGTCTAGAATAGTACGTTCTGTAAGACTCATTTTGTGGAACGCTTGACCAACAGTGTTGATGTCAATAAGATAAACACCAGCTTCAATCAAAGGATTGCGATATTTTCGTAATTGGGAATGAATAGTGGGTATATCTAACTCTTCAAGAATTGATGCGGCAGCAACTTCATCATCTCGGTCCAAGTAGGATACTTCTCCAGGAAATTCCAATTTATCTGAAGAGGTCAATACACACTTCTTACCTCGAATTTGTGCTACTAGCTCATCCCAAAACTTATCAGTTGGAGCTTCTAATAATTTGGATTCCGAAGCATTTTTTACTAAATCAGAAAAATCCCAAAAACCTTGTGGATCAAAAATATCTAATACTTGATCAAGGTTTGATGCCAATGTTGTTGCAGCACATTCAATTGCTAAACGATTCCACTCCGATTTATAATCTTGGTCGAAAAGGATTCGTTTCCGGTCTGGCGATGGATAAAAATCAGCATTGATATGAAATGGCATTCCTGTCCGAGTTTCAGATGGGAGGAATGCATACAGCAATCCATCGTTAATTGGTTGGTCAGGAATTGCCAATCTAACAATAGACGTTCGCTTCTCCTCAATGAGAGCTCCATATTTCTGGCGCATTATTTCGGCTGGACCATCAAAATCCCCCTCGATGATTTGCCATTTTATATCTCTTTCCCCATCGCTAAGGAGTAATTCGTTGCCTTCTTTGAGCACTTCTATACGACGAAGTAATTGCCCATTCCGCAATACTTCTAATTCTCGGACTTGTTTTAAAAAAAGTGCCGCATTCTCAATGGATTGGACAAATTGTGTTGCGAATTCATTCAATTCTTCTGGATTCACTGGCAGAATGCCAAGTTCCTGGCGAATTGAAGAAGTATCAAAAGCCCACGGCAATCGGAAACGAGTAAATTCAGTCTCAATCCTTTCAACGACAATCCTTTCATTTTCCGATGCTTGAGGCCGAAATTGCCAATGCTCTCCGCTTGAAATAAGTTCAGGTGAGTCTGTGATCTGATATACAGAGATGAATCCAATCCCGAATGATCCAGTTGTTTCAGCTTCTTCCCGTTTATTTCCCCATGAGATTTGTTCCATCCGGTTAAAATCAATTTCACGAAAGACTCCATCATTTTCCACCCACAATGCATCATCACAAATATCAAAGCTGATGCGGGTGGCTCCCCCAGGGAGATCGTTTTTGTCTTTGACATCATCAGCATTTTGGATTAGTTCATAACAAAGGGTAGGAATGCCCTGCAATCCGTTAAGCTGCCCACGTAGGAATCCAAAGAAATTGATAGTTTGTCGCCGAGTTTTACCCTCACTCATTTCACCCTCCTGATACAAAACAAAAATTGCCCCAAATAGGGATGACTACATTGATTAACCTATGAATTTCGATTGTGTAGGTAATGAATCTCCTGACCTCCACCAATCCGGTTGCGCAGTCACAACCCGGTAATCAATACCAAGCACATCAAATATCTTTTGAGCACAAAGGATCTTGCGTTTTTCGTGGGGAAACTGAAGGTTCTGTAATTCTTGAGTGCCTTTGGTCTCACGCACCAGTTCGAGAATGACTTTGTGGTCAAGATTGCTATACCGAGCGATACCCCAATCTGGATTGTAATTACCAATGATGCGGGGAAAACCAATTTTAAAAGCTGGTGGGAACTTGAAATAAAAGACTACTTCGTCATCTTGGTTGAGATGATGTTCAACAAAATCGGTTTCGACATCCGAATCGACTTGCACGCGATCGTACAGACTGGCTGTGGATCCTGGGATGAGTTCTTTTTGAGGAAAATCTCGCTCTTCTGGAAAGAGATCATCCAAGTCATAACCCCAATCGGTCGGATTGGGTGTGATCTCGAATTCAATGCGGTCAGCTATGTGATCGGCAAGGGTATTGTTGATCTCGTTGATGAAGAGACCAGCAAAACCCTCGGGATTGGTAAAAATGGATTCCTTCTTGCGATCGCTCAAGCCTTTAAAAATTAGATTGATCGATGGGCGGGTGAGGCCTGTTTCTTTGGCAGCGCGGTCGATCAGGTTGAAAACGGGGTAGCGCTCGGAAGGAGCTATAGTGGCGCGCTCAGTGGGTTTTTGACCTTTCTCACTCTGGAAGCGAATAGGGGCATCACTGAAGAGCAGCTGGCCATTACCAAAGACCACATGGGAGTTGTCGCCATCATCGATGATCTCAACAATTTTGAAACCCCGCAGCCGGTCGTCCTTCAATTCCTTGGCAAGATCATCACGATTCTTAAAAGTATAGGATGATATACTCTCGTTACCAAGTGTATCTTGAACGGAAATACGCAGTTTGCAGCTCTCGGAGCCCAAGGATAACAGCTCGATGTTGTAATCTGACACAACAAAGGTCCCTTTTTCAACCACGATAATGGTTTTAGGCATGGGACGATTGTTGATACGTTCGATGCAGCGTTCGATCAGATTATTTGTGTCAATGGATATCTTGTAAGATGCATGACGTTGGAGCTTGGCCCAGAAATCTCGAAAGGCTTGCGTGCTCTTAAAGATAGTATCGTTGCGTTTGGCTTTGACGCGGGCCGCGTTAGTGGGTTTGGGGGGAGCAGCTAGGCCGTCTTCAACATATTCGCTCTGCAGTCGGCTGGCGTAGGATTCATAACTCTCATTGGCCACCACTGAAAGCACGTTGACATGCTCATCAAAGACACGTTCACCGCTCTGATCCACCGCTAATCGCAAACCCCGACCGATCTCCTGACGTTTTTTGATCTCAGATACAGTTTGGTTGAGGGTGCAAATCTGAAATACATTTGGGTTGTCCCAACCTTCTTTAAGGGCGGAATGAGCAAAAATGAAACAGGTCTTTTCTTCAAAGGATAGCAGGCGTTCTTTATCCTTCATGATCAGCTCGAAGGCTGCTTTTTCGGCTACCCGCTGGGCTTTGTTACGGCTTTCAGTGTCGATGGCTTCACCTTCGGTTTCACCTTTCTTTGGTTTACTCTTTGCAAAATAAGCACTGCGAACTTCTTTCACTGGGATGGACTCATAGAAGGTGTACATGCGCTGTAAGCGCTCGTATTCCTCATTAAAGATGCAGCGGATGAGACCATCTTCGGCGGTGTAGTTGGCAACGCGATCGATGAAGAAGAGCGAGAGCACTTTGACCTGCTTGCGCAGCATCTTCTGCTGCATTTCCATATGCTGCTCGATGGTTTTGCGAATTTGGGCACGAAAGATCTCAGGACGAGATGGTCCAATGGTTTCATTGAGAGTTAGGCAGATACTGTTCTCGAATTCAATAAATCCAAGGGCAGCGTTGATCTCTCTGACGATATAACCTCCCTGATGATCCTCCCAATGAGTCTTCTCAAATAGGTTATCTTCATCTTTGAGTGTC
>SDBU01010560.1_pt1 | contig 10234 bp, 7 predicted proteins | sample 2277071 | NCBI WGS metagenome assembly SDBU01 (sample SAMN10397929, study PRJNA504765) | marine sediment metagenome | isolation source: marine sediment core GS08_GC12, 126 cmbsf | place: Arctic Ocean: Gakkel Ridge, Loki's castle | collected 2008 | reverse complement strand
GCTTGAAGATACTGTATTCAGCATCCATGGTCACGATCGTCTCAGCGGTAAGGATGAGATCAACTTTTCCCATTATTCACCTTTCTACGAAGGAATTGGGGGATTATAGCAGGCAACGGAACGAACTGCTTGTGCGCTGATCAGGATGTATAATGCCGTAGGAGGAATATTCATGCGAGTGGTTGACATCATCACTAAGAAACGCGATGGCGCAGAACTGATGGCTGAAGAGATCGATTTCTTCATCGATGGTTTTACGCGCGGCGAGATTCCAGATTACCAGGCTTCGGCCTGGGCAATGGCAGTCTTATTGAAAGGAATGACGCCAAGGGAGACCGCAGACCTGACACTTTCACTGGCGCGCTCGGGTGATCAACTCGACTTCTCTGATATCGTGCCGATTGTCTTGGACAAACACTCGACAGGAGGCGTTGGTGATAAGACAACGCTTGTGGTTACTCCCATCGTGTCGGCTAATGGAATCGCCGTGGGGAAAATGTCGGGACGAGGGCTGGGTTTTACCGGCGGAACGCTGGATAAGATGGAGTCGATTCCCGGGTTTCGGGTTGACTTATCGATGGATGAATTTTGCAAGCAGCTCCGTGAGCAGGGGATTGTTCTCACCGGTCAGACAGCGGATCTAGCGCCTGCGGATGGGAAGTTGTATGCCCTGCGTGACGTCACCGGAACGGTACCCTCTGTGCCGCTCATCGCCTCATCGGTCATGAGTAAGAAGATAGCAGGAGGTGCTACCGCTGTAGTGCTTGATGTAAAAGTTGGGTTGGGGGCTTTTATGAGAACTCTTGAACAAGCAGTAGAGTTAGCCGAACTTATGGTGCAGATCGGCTCTATCTCTGATCGAAAAGTCGTCGCTCTGATCTCGGACATGAACCAACCGCTAGGCGATGCAGTTGGCAACGCGATTGAGGTTCGGGAAGCCATCGAGACCCTACAAGGAGGCGGTCCGCATGATTTCAGAGAACATTGTTTGGTCATAGCCAGCCATATGCTCCTCTTGGGCGAGAAGGTGGAAAGTTTTGGTGAGGCGTACACTCTTTCTCAGAAAGTTATCGAGAATGGCTCTGCTTTTTCGAAGTTTAAAGATCTTGTGTTCGCGCAGGGCGGCGATATTTCCTATGTTGAAGATCCGAGCAAATTGCATCTCGCTCCGGAACGACTCGACGGTGACGCGCCAAAGGCGGGTTATATCTCCCAAATTGATGCCGGCGAGGTTGGCCTAACGGCCATGGAGTTGGGCGCTGGACGGGCGCTAAAAGGTGGTCCGGTCGATCATTCAGTCGGCATTGAGATCCTGCATAATGTGGGCGATCGTGTTGATGAGGGAGAACTGCTCTTCACGGTTTATGCAAAAACCGCGAGCCAGGCGAAGGCAGCTTCAGAGCGGTTGCTCGCCGCTCACGGGATTAGAGAAAAGCCGGTCGATGCGCTTCCTCTCTTCTACAAGACGATTGGTTCGACGGATTCAAACTCATAGCCAAGCTACGATCGAGCAGGTCATATTGCATAGAACATCAAACATTCTGAGCAGGTGATGGTGGCACAAAGACTCAAGTTGGAGGCATATCTGTGACAGTGAAATCTACACAAACAGACGGAGTTCCATCTGTGGAACAGCTGAACGAGATGATTGAGTATCAGAGCGGTGCGATTGTGAGCCGCACGCTGCTGAAGGCGGCCAATGGATCGACCACATTGTTCGCGTTCGATGAAGGCCAAGAGCTCAGCGAGCATACTACGCCGAATGAGGCGCTACTGGTCGTGATCGAGGGGGCGACAGTGGTTTCGATTCGAGGCGTTGTGCACCAATTACGCGCGGGGGATGTGATCACGCTTCCAGCCAATCAGCCCCACGCCGTGAAAGCGGAGAAGCAGTTCAAGATGCTGTTGGTCATGATGGATACCGGAGAAGAAGCATCCTAATCAGATTCAAAGCATCACCCGCTCGACACTTAATCCAGGTTGATGATCTCTATGGGTGCAATTCCTGCGGGTAAGTCGAAACCAAGAATTTTTGAATAGAAATATAACTCCGCTTCGAGACATTTTTGAATCGTCTCTGCGCGACGGAAGCCGTGCTGCTCCCCCTCGAAAGTGAGATAGACGTAGGGAAGGCCTTTCTCGTGGAGCGCGGAGGCTAGGATCTCAGATTGTTCAGGATGGACAACTTCGTCCTCCAGCCCTTGTAAAAGGATCACGGGAGAGGAAAGCCGATCGGTATGGTAAATGGGCGATCTATTTCGATAGAGATTTTCCTTCTCCGGGTAGGGCCCGATGAGCGAGTCAAGGTAACGTTCTTCGAATTTGTGTGTGTGTTGGGCGAGGATGGCGGCATCTGTAACGCCGTAGTAACTCGCTCCTGCTGCGAAAACCTCATGGAAAGTTAGGGCACACAAGGTTACGTACCCGCCGGCGCTGCCACCGCGGATCAACAGGCGTTTACCATCAACCTTTCCACCCTTGGCTAAGAAAAGGGCTGCATTCACACAATCCTCGACGTCGACGATCCCCCATTCACCTTTCAATTGATCGCGATAGGCCTTCCCATAACCTGTGCTCCCGCCGTAGTTAACGTCGGCGATGGCGAAACCCCGGCTGGTCCAAAACTGGATCTCGGACTGAAAATGAGAACGAGCAGCTGATGTAGGCCCCCCATGGCTGAGCACGATCAGCGGAGGTTTTTCATCCGCTGGCGCCTCGTAAGAGGTATTTGCGGGTGGGTAAAAGTAGGTGTAGGACGTCCGGCCGCCTTCAGAAGGAAATGCGACGTGTTCAGGAACGGAAATGAAACCCGGATCAATTCCATGCTCTGTTGACGTGTGAACGACATGGCACTCCCCTGTGTCCGGGTTGAGCACCGCTAGGCCTGGTTCTGTCCTATGCGTTCCGGCGAGGAACCAGACCTGCCCAAGAGCATCAGATTGAATTGTCGGCGACTCGAAAGCGGAGAAGGGTGTTGAGAACTCTTCAAACTTCCCATCTTGAGGGGTGAGAATACCGATACAGGATTTCCCCCTATCGAGAAATAAACAAACGACCCGGTCATCAGGGAGGAAAGTATAGGTAGAGTACTCCAGCAGCCATTGGGGAACTCCGAAGTCGGCTTCGCGTTTATGGAGGGATACAATTTCCCCTCCATCGAATGCGTATAAATTCCACCAACCGGTCCGGTCAGAAATAAAATGAAGAACCCCTTCTCGATTCCATTCGGGCTGAAATATGGATTCGTTTGCCCGGCCCGCTACTTTGTAGAGGTCCTTAAGCTTTCCATTATTAAAATCACCAACCCATAGTTCGGTTCCGTCCCAGGGCATATTCGGATGGTCCCATGTCAGGAAGGCGAGTTTCTTTCCATCCGGGCTGAAACGAGGGGAACCGTAGAAGTCGTGACCTGAAGCGAGGATTGCCGGTTCGAGTGATCCATCTGTTGGAAGAATCACCAACTCATTCTCTACTTGTCCATCTGCTTCATGGCGTTCACGGACGCACACAAGGGAGCTCTTATCATGAGAAAGGCGGATCGCTGCATACCGGAGGCCGGCGGGGATTTCAGGCTCTGGCGTGATGGGTTGTGGAGCAATTCCCTCCTGCTGCCGGTAAAGGCGTTGGTCGGCGTAATTGCAGAAGTAAATTACTCCTTCAGCAACGAAGTAGGAGCCACCGCCATATTCATGAACGCGCGTCCTAACATTGAAATCCGGGGGTGTGATGCACTCGATATTTTTATCGTCAGCGTGACGAAGGATGACATAGCGGCCACCTTCCTGTGGCCGAGCGACAACCCAGGAGATGTCTTTACCATCTATAAGAACCTCACGAGGCAATGCGCTATGCCCCATTCCTGAGTGAGCGACAAGTGAAGCCGAAATTGGCGACTCCCATGTTCCATGCGGGGCAATTCTTCTCGATGATCCCATGATTTCTCCAAGTTGTGTGTGCTTTTGATAGAAGCCAGGAAATGCCTACTTGATGCACTGGAGATCAAACAAGTTGATTGGCTGACCAGTGCAAGACTAAGGGCAAGCGTTGTTTAAATGCTCTTCAAACGTCACGGCGAAGGCGTGCCCTCCGGAACCATCGCAAAGTGTGCGAAAGTACAACTCATTCGTTTGGTCCGGGAAGGCTACTGCTCTAAGAGATTCGAGCCCGGGGTTCGCGATTGGACCGATTGGAAGGCCCGCATAGCGGTAGGTGTTGTAGGGCGAATCTATCTCAAGGTCATCGTATGTAAGTGCCGGTTTCCACCAGTTGCCATCCGCTTGGGCGCTGAGCGCGAATTGAACGGTTGGATCGGCTTCAAGCGGCATGCCAAGGTTGAGGCGATTGTGAAACACTGCGGCAATGCGTGTTCGCTCCTCGGGTAAAACGGCCTCGCGTTCAACGATTGAAGCAAGAATCACGCCTTCAAATGTTGTAAGACCCTGATTGGTAAATCCCTGGTGGATTTCAGGGTCCACGCGTTTTTCGAAATTTGCTAGCATTGTGAAAACGAAATCTTGAGCGTTTGAATCAGGATCGATCAAGTATGTGTCTGGGAAGAGGAAGCCCTCCAAAGTGGATGAAGCTGGCATCTCGTAAGCGTGGATAAAACTCTGAGGAGGAATCATTGTCTCTACAAGGAATTCGATCTCTCCAAACTCTAAATTGAGATCCGATACTAGCTGGGCGATTTGCTCGCGTCGCCATCCTTCTGGGATCGTAATTGTATTCTGGACGGGCTGTGAGGATTGAAGCGCCTCTGCGATCTCCCGAATTGTCATCTCGCCCCGCAGGTTGTAACGACCAGCATCAATTCCCCGGTCTAAACCGCGATAACGAAGATAAAATCGCAATATATTGGGCTGTTCCAAGACACCAGCTTGGCTGAGGCGTTGAATAACTGCACTCGCTGTGTCACCTTCTACCACTGTGAGGTCGATTTCAGTGCCGGGCGGTCCGGCTGGTGTGTCGAGTGCACCCTGATTCAAAAGAAGATATAGGCCCAGGGCTGTCTCCTGGAGCTGGGTAAGTGAGGGGTCGGCCTCTCCGACGCTCGCCGGGACGGTTGGGAGTCCGACCACCGTTGCTCCCACGACCCAAACGCCCACGCAGATGACAACACCAAAAGCGGCGAGAAAGAATATCAGCAGGCAGGATTTAATCAGTTTGGGCATTGAGATATTCCTGAAGAATCACAGCAGCAGCGCGTGCATCCAGAAGTTGATCGGATTTGCGAATTTGAAGGGCAGACTGGGTTGAACCGCTCTCATCCCAAGTCAGGACGGGTATGGAGGTGATCTCGCAAAGGGCTTCAACGAGGCGTAGCGATTTCCGGGCCTGAGGCCCTGGGTTGCCTTCAATATCATACGGAACGCCTACCAATATCGTGCCTGCCTCATGTTTTTCTGCAGCGAGGACGATCTCGCGTGCGTCGGCCGCGCGAGATGTGTGTTCAAGCACCAATAGCGGGCGAGCGATCAGCCCAGTTGGGTCACTAATCGCCAGCCCGTGGCGTTTGTCTCCTGGATCAACAGCGAGAATCCTGCTCACGTGTTTGTCTCCCAGGGATAGCGAACGCGAATTTGCAGGTCGAGAAGCGGAAAGCGGTGAAGCCATGTCGGGCTGATGTCCACACTTAAGATCTCCTCGAATGGAATTTCCCCTTTCAAGTCTTCAAGTGCTTCAGATGCATTCTTTCCCCTGATGATTGCTCGGATCACGGAGGGATCAAACCCTATAAAAGCCTGAGCTGATATTGTCACATCGATGCTGGGGGCCCCATTCTCATCACCGTATACCATATCAGCGATTTCTAAAATCTTAAGCGTATCTGGCTGGATGTTTTCACCCTTGGAGAGATCATCGATAAGAACTTGATTCATAGCGGAATGAAGTTGGTCTGGAGAATATACCCACACCTCAAAAATTAAGATCAAGCTTAATTCAAGCGAATCGGCGGCTTCTCCAATTTCAATGCTGAAACGCTCCTCGATGGTTTCGAGTAAGCGAATACTCCCGGGGATGAGATCTTCGCCTTCCTGCGCCAAACCTAGCAGGGCTTGATGTGCTTTAGCGAGCAGGTTGTTCTCCAGTTCCCGGCGCAGGCGCACCAAATCTACGGACGATACGGCACTGCGAAACTCGAGCGATCCACCAGTGATTGGGTCTATATTAAAAACGGTCGCGGATAAGCCGAGAGGTCCATCGATTGCCTGGATTGCATCCGCGGAGACGTTACCATCAAGTCCTGGCAAAGATGCGGCAACTCGGGAAGTGACCTGTGCTCCTTTTTCCGGATCAAGATATGCACGTGATTGAGTTACGAAGTGCGGTGCAGATGGATCGAGGGTTCGAACTGTCGTGCCCGCCGGGATTATGAAGCTCTGGTCCGTTAGATTGATGAATGTGACCTCACCTTGAGCGGTCTGATCTGGCTGAGCGGTGCTTCCCGTCGTCGGAAGTCGTAGCCGACCTTCTACTCTCGATTGAATTTGTTGAGCTGGAAGGCGAGAAATGTTCGTGATAATTCCTGACTGATTCGACTCTAAACCAATTGAGTACGTCTTGACAATATCCAGTGTTTCTGGCTCGATTGTGATCACCGCCTGCGGAATGAGCAGGATGACTAGAAGCAAAAAAGCAAGGAAACCCACAGAGAAGGTTGCGATTCGAGCGACGAGATTAATCTGTGGCGGTTTTTTGCCGGTTCGATTTTGCAGCGATTGAAGAGAAGAATAATCCCCCGAGGATGTCGGTTTGGAAATCTTTCGGGCGCCTCGGACTCGCCAGGTTATTTCGGGCTGATACTCCAGGGATTCGAATGTCGGGATTTGAAGCGATTCGGCGTGATGCAGCACATCAGGATCGAGCGTGACAAGTCCGATTCGGGTTCCATTTTTACGCGCGTAGCGTTGGAGCATTACCAGATCGAAGCGTCGCGAGAGCACTCTCCCGCGCCCTGGCCAGACGATGATGACGCGTGGCGCCTGTGTCCAGTTTAATTTATCACGGACGGAGTTGTAATCATCGTGCGGCTCTAGGTAAATAATTTGTGTCTTCACAATAATTAAGAGGGGAGATCGATTATCAGTGAGAACTTAGGCGTTCTTGAACCCAAAGTTTTGCTGCATCCAAGGCCTCTTCCACACGAGCAGGATCCTTGCCACCGGCTTGCGCGAGCGACGGCTTACCGCCTCCACCTCCACCGATAATTTTAGCGATGTTTTTTATTAACTCGCCTGCATGGAAATCGCGCTCAACGAGATCTGGGCTGATTGCGGCGACGACTAAGGGCTTTTCATCGCTGACCGACGCGAGAACCACCACACAGTTGGGATGATTCGCACGGAAACGGTCCGCAAGAGCGCGCAAGATCTCTGGATCTGCTTCGGGTATTTGGCCCGTCAGAAGTGAAATTCCGCTCACATCTTCAGGGGTGAGTAGATCTAAGGCGGCGAACGCTGACTGCTTACGGACAGCGAGTATTTTACTGAATAAGCGATCACGTTCTGCAATCAAATGCTCGACATGTTGTTCGACCGCGTCCGGCGTTCCACCGAGTTCTCCAGCAAGGCGTTGCAGGCTAGCCCGCTGTGTGCGCATCATTCGCAGCGCTTCCCGGCCCGTGAAAGCCTCTATTCGCCGAATCCCGGCAGCAACGCTTCCCTCGCTGACGATCAGGAATGGTCCGATAATTCCTGTCTCGGTGACATGAGTGCCTGCACAAAGTTCAAATGAGATACGCTTGTCCATGCCGATGCTCACCGAGCGTACAGTATCTCCATAGGTCTCGCCGAAAAGCGCCATCGCACCCTCCTCGATGGCCTCCTCCTGGGGTTGATGGAGGATTGTGAGCGAGTGATTTTCGAGGATTGCCTCGTTGACCCAATCTTCGACCTGTTCGGTTTCATTAGGTGTCATCGCTTGCGGATGGGTGAAATCAAAACGAAGTCGGTCGGAAGCGACAAGTGAACCTGCTTGGCGGACGTGTGCACCGAGGACATGTCGAAGAGCGGCATGCAGCAGGTGCGTTGCCGTATGGTTGCGCATGATATCCAGGCGCTGCTGTTCGTCGAGATGAGCTCTGGCGGAAGCGCCGACTTTCAGTTTACCTGTAACGACTTCACCGAAGTGGATGATCAATCCGTCAACGGGCTGCCGAGTATCCGTAACTCGCATCTCCCAGTCATCACCATTTGTAGATTTAAGAACACCGGTGTCGGAGACCTGACCTCCTGCTTCTATGTAGAAAGGAGTGTTGGGCAGGATTACGCCAACGGCTTCACCCGGAGATGCCGATCTGACCGTTTGACCGCTTTTGATAATCGCCAGAACATCGCCCTGCGTTGAAAAGCTGGAATATGGGTCGTACTTAACCCCGTTCTCACTAAGTTGTCCCTCTTCCACAAGGTCTGTGAGAAGCTGCTGATAGAATTCGACGTCCTGATAAACCAATCCGCCGAGCTTGTCTCCTGCGCTTGAGGCGATGCGGTGGGTCTCCATGGCCTCCCTGAAACCTTCCTCCTCGACGTCTAGATTGCTCTCGCGGGCGATATCACGAGTGATTTCGAAGGGGAGGCCATAGGTCGCGTAAAGATTGAAAGCTTGATCGCCGGAGATGACCTTCTTCTTAGAGTCAAGTGTTTCTTGCACAATATCTGAAAGGTAATTAATGCCGATATCTATTGTGTGGTTGAACCGGCGTTCTTCATCGGTCACGGTTTGAAGTATCGCCTGGCGGTTACGAACTAATTCCGGATACGCATCCCCATAATGCTCGATAACCGTTTCGGCCACCTTTGAGAGGAAGGGCTCGACCAAACCGATCATAGAACCGAAGCGGCTTGCTCGACGGATGATCATCCTGCAGACGTAGTTCCGTCCTATGTTTCCGGGTACAACACCATCCGCGATAAGAAATGTCGCCGCGCGCGAATGGTCTGCGATCACACGGTAGGGTGTGAAGTGGGCCTCGCGATCAGCTTCAGTGTGGTCGGCGAGTCTCTGGACAGTGTCCATCAATGGTGTGAATAAGTCGGTTCGGTAATTGGAGTCCACATCCTGGATCACGGCAACGACCCGGTCTAAACCTAAGCCGGTATCCACATGTTTTGCTGGGAGTGGTTTTATTTCGGTCGGGCTTGATCGGTTGTACTGGATGAAGACAAGATTCCATAGTTCGATGAAGCGTTGACAGTCACCGTTCACTTGGCAAACATGGTTTGGATTGTCTGCCATTTCGCAGTATTTTTGCCCTCGGTCCAGAAAGATCTCACTATCCGGACCGACTGGACCTGTATCTGCCATCTCCCAAAAATTCTCATCACGACCGAAGAAGAGTAAATGCTCAGGGTTAAAGCCGGGCTGCTGGAGCCAAAATCCCGCAGCTTCATCATCGCGCGGGATAACGCCCAGTTCGTCTTCGAAGCAAGTAGCCCAGAGTTTGTCACCAGGGAGTCCCCATTCAACTGTCAGGAGTTCCCATGCCCATTCGATCGCTTCTTTCTTGTAATAATCTCCGAAAGACCAATTCCCAAGCATTTCAAAGAATGTGTGGTGGGTGTCATCCCGGCCCACGTCGTCGAGATCATTGTGTTTTCCAGCAACACGCATGCATTTCTGCGAGTCGGCGACGCGGCTGTAGGCCCGTTTACCAGTTCCCAGAAAGACATCTTTAAACTGAACCATTCCCGAATTGGTAAAGAGGAGCGTTTGGTCGCCGCCAGGGACAAGTGACATCGAGGGCACAATTGTATGCCCGCGCGCCTCGAAGAAATCGAGGAACGATTGCCGGATCTCTGCGCTGGTCAAGTTGCTTGTTTTCCCCTTGGTTACTTTCTTACCCGTCATTAAACCTCCGCTTCAAAGAGGGATTATACGCTACCTGATAATGCCCTTCAACCAAGGTTATAGATCATATAAGAATCGTGCACAAACTGAACCTCGATTCTTGAGATGATGGATATCTCTTGACCGAAGTCCGCGGCTTGCGTTATACTTTTCCTCACTACGGGGGTGTAGTGTAGCGGCTCAACACGCTGCCCTGTCAAGGCAGAGATCGCGGGTTCGAATCCCGTCATCCCCGCTAGCCGTCTGGCCTATGCCAGGCGGCTTTTGTTTATGGGTCTCCTGGTAATTGTGCGCAGATGACTAATGCGCCCGGACAGCCTCAGGGCTAAACAAACTTGCGGCAGGTTTACGCTCTGATCTCATCATGCATGGAGGCGGTCAGCAGCTG
>SDBU01010559.1_pt1 | contig 10236 bp, 10 predicted proteins | sample 2277071 | NCBI WGS metagenome assembly SDBU01 (sample SAMN10397929, study PRJNA504765) | marine sediment metagenome | isolation source: marine sediment core GS08_GC12, 126 cmbsf | place: Arctic Ocean: Gakkel Ridge, Loki's castle | collected 2008 | reverse complement strand
CTTTCTGCTCTTCTTACCACTACTATGGTTTCTATGAAGGATGTGGTTAAAGCTGCGCAAGAGACAGGTTCGGGCAGCCTTAAAGTTATGATTGGTGGCGCACCGCTTACCCAGAGTTATGCTGATGAGATTGGAGCCAATGGTTATGCTCCTGATGCGGCCTCGGCTGTAGATAAAGCAAAGGAGCTCTTAGGGATTGGTAATTCATAGTAGAGACTAAACTTTTTCAGTGTTGGCTAGTATTTCCGGACAGCTAATATTAAGATTAAGGATTCTTGGACTAGCTCACATAAGAGGAGACTCAACATGAGTAAGGACATGGAACAATTGTATGCTGAACGACTTAGACGTTACGTCACGGCAATGCGAAACGGAAAACCAGACCGAGTTCCGATTCGTCCATTTGTTGCCGAATTCACTGCCAAATACTCTGGCTATACTTGTCAGGAAGTGACCCACGATTTCGAAAAGGCGTTTACCGCCGTCCGTAAATGTGCGGCACATTTCGACTGGGATGCTGTGGTTGGCAACATGGTTTACGTATGGACAGGGCTGACGCAGGCCATCGGACTGAAGTACTACGGCATTCCCGGGATCGACGTGCCAGTTGACTCTGGCTTTCAGTACCGCGAGCCGCCCGAAGAAGAGGCGTTTATGAAACCGGACGAATACGATGAATTGATCAAAGATCCCACAGGGTTTCTTTTCAATGTCTGGCTGCCGCGTGTCTCCACCGATGTCGTTCCGATGGGTGAGCCCATGACGTATCGCAATAACTTGTCCTTTGTCAAGGGTGGGATGGCGATGTTGTCATACTTTAATGCTTTTGGAACACAGAATGCTTTATTACGGTCAGAGTCGGGTACTGTCTCTGCCATCTCAGGGATACTTAAGGCACCCTTAGACATTCTTGCTGACAAATTGCGTGGGTATATTGGGCTCTGTAGAGATTTATTAGAGCGCCGAAAAAAGGTTATTGCCGCCTGTGAAGCCCTGATGCCGCATCTATTGCAGGTGGCTCTTTCTGGTGCAGATCCGGATAAAAATGTTCCTATCACCATCTGGATGCACCGTGGATGCGTGCCCTTTATCTCACCCAAGGATTTCAATGCCATCTATTGGCCGACACTCAAGCCCATCGTTGAGGAAATATGGTCACGCGGACATCAGGTTCTGTTCTATGCCGAGGGCGATTGGAATCATCATTTAGATTCTTTCGCTGAACTGCCGGATCAGAGCATAATTTATCACGTCGATAAAGCTGACATTTTTGAGGTGCACAAAAAGCTTGGGCACAAGTTTTGCCTCAGTGGCGGTCTCCCTAACTTCCTGTTGGGTTACGGCACTCCAGATGATGTGCGTGCCTATTGCAAGAAGCTAATCGACGGGGTGGGGAAGGATGGCGGCTATATTATGGATGCCAGTGCTATCGTCCAGAACGATGCCAGGGTGGAAAACATCAGTGCCATGACCGACTTCACCCGCGAATACGGGATATATTAATTGAAGAAGACGAAATCTACCTATAACCGAAGAATAGAGAGGCAAGATTATGACTGAACAAAATAAGCTAAAGATGAAGACCGAGGAACTGGAAATCAAACCCGGTATTTGTATTCCCTGGGAGGAAAAGCTTAAGGAGTTGCCCGACATTTCGGGAGACAAGCAACTTTGCCAGGCAGTGTGGAAAGACATTGACGCACTGGCTTATACTTATATCTGGCATTGCCTGCTCTCGTTCTGAGAGTAAGCAGGGGACTGTTCAACTTGCTGACTGGCTCTCTCGGAAACCGTCGCTGAGAATCTGCGATTAAATCGATGATGGCTCTCAGAGGACCGGGCTTTTGGGACTACCACATCGGGTCCCCAACAATGTATCTCTTTCTCGAGAATAGAGATGATTGGCATAAGCAGAATTAATATCTTCAGACATCTTACACACGGGATATTGCCGAATGGTTGGATAATCCCAGGAAGGTACATCCGTGTAACGGTGATATAAGCTACCACGGTTTTCAGATATTGATGGGCATCTGTCTCAGTAGTTTGGAGAAACGGAGAATTAGCCTCCCTCTCAAAACTAGTGAACCGATCGTGGAGAGGTTAAGACGGGAATTGGCAGATGATGTTCCTTATAAATGAAATTTTACTTCATAGTATCTTTTTGCTATAGGCGGTATCGGAAACAATATGGAAACATAGAAAACACAGAGAAAAAATGGCAGTTATCTACTTTTTGTGGTTAAGTAGTTGACATTACTTTATTTATGGAGAGCAAGGCGGTTGAAATGAAAACTTTAAATTCCAAAGAAAGGGTCTTGAGAACAATCAAACACAAGGAACCAGATAGAGTTCCACTAAGCTATTCAAGCTGGCCCGAAGTGAAAGATTGCCTGCGTAATTATTTAAAAGTTGAAAATAATGAGAGGCTCTTAGAGGTTTTAGGGATAGACGATCGAGGAATCATACCTCGGTATATTGGTCCAGAGCTTAAAAAGTATCCGGACGGAACTTCGGAGGATATGTGGGGAGTTCGTGCAACCGTAGAGGCCACGGGGACTTATAGTGCTTCTTGCTATACACCTCCCTTAAAAAATGTTTCATCTGTAAAGGAAATTAAACAGTATCGGTGGCCAGATCCAGATTGGTTTGATTACTCACATATTGCCGAGGATTGTGAAAAGTATGAGGAATATGCTATAATTTCAGGGGGGTGGAGTCCTATCAGCGATGATGCTTGTCATCTTATGGGAATGGAAACCTTCATGATAAATATGATTGAAAAACCTGAGATTATTCATGCTATATTAGATAAAATTACAGATTTTTATTATGAGTTCAGTCGAAGAATATTTGAAGTAGGAAGGGGAAAGATAGACATCTTTTTTATGGGGGATGATTACGGAATGCAAGATGGTCTACTATTTAGCAGAAAAATGTGGAGAAAATTCTTGCCTTCACGATTGCGCAGATTATATAGTGTGGCCAAGAAATATAATTTGAAGGTGATGATGCACTCCTGCGGGAGTGTCAAGGAGATCATACCAGACTTAATCGAGTTGGGAGTGGATGTTTTAGATCCTATCCAGGTTAGGGCTAAGAATATGAATCCTTACAGGCTTAAAGAGGAGTTTGGAGACAGACTCTGTCTCCATGGCTCTATTGACACTCAGAGGACATTACCTTTCGGAACTCCTCAAGATGTAGCAAGGGAGGTTAAGGAAAGAATTAAGTTCTTAGCTCCTGGCGGTGGTTTCATTCTCGGACCTAGTCAGGACCTTCTTCCAGATATTTCTGTAGAAAATATTGTAACCATGTATAAAACAGCAAAACAATATGGGAAATATCCCATTCGATTATAAGGCAAGGATGGATGATTAAATTTTTTCCCTCAGGTTCCTCAGAAGAAATGAGCTAGGTCGACTGAAAATTCATTTAGGGGACAATCATGATTATATCAGAAAAAGATAAGGTGATCTTACAAGAACTGGCAACGGAGCTAGCTGCTATTGCCGATCTACCTGTTCAAAAGCAGAAAGCAGAGATGTGGCGGCGACTCAATGGCCTCGATCCTATCAAACCAATGGTCTGGATCAATGAAATTCCCTGGCATGAGATGGGCCCTGAGGTGGAACTTAAGACGAGCAATAAGTTCTGCCGAACCTATGAAATGCAGCTTCGGCGCATCCTCTACCAATGGAGGCATATGCGAGGTGATATGGTCATCGAGCCCAAGATATTTTGTCCATTTGTAGTTCATGATACTGGGTTGGGAATTGATGCCCATATAATCAGTGCCGAAGGTGATACTGGCTTCAGAGATCCAGCAGTAGTCACTGGTGCATCCGACTTTGAATCAGTGATTAAAAACGAAGAAGATATCGAAAAAATTCAAATGCCCCGGGTTAAAGTTGACTGGGAGGCAACAGAGCGTAATTATGAGTTCCTTGTTAATATCTTTAAAGATATTCTTCCTGTAAAAAAACAAGGAGCCGCTGGCTTCTGGTTTGCTCCCTGGGATGAGTTGGTTACCTGGTTGGGAGTAGAAGAAGCGCTCACCTACGTGATAGAACGTCCCGAGTTCGTGCATAGAGCAATGAAGCGTCTGATGGATGCACATCTTTATCGCCTGAAACAGTACGAAAAATTGAATGCTCTCGCATCGAATAACGGCCCTTATCGGATTGGCTCAGGAGGTTTTGGATTTACTGATGAGTTGCCTCAGTCTGATTTTGATGGTAAACGGGTACGGGTAATTGATATATGGGGCTGCTCTGCAGCTCAGATATTGGCGGCTGTTTCGCCCAAAATGCATGAGGAGTTTGCCTTAGAGCGCGAGATGCGTTGGCTAAAGAAATTTGGACTAACCTATTACGGCTGCTGTGAGCCACTGCATAAGAAAATCCATATCCTTGAGAGCATTCCCAACTTGCGAAAAATCTCCATAAGTCCCTGGGCTGATTGTGAAGAAGCTGCTGCTAGTATCGGCAATAAATATGTACTTTCCTTGAAGCCTAATCCAGCCATTCTTGCTGCGGAAAACTGGAATCTCGATGCGGCTCGTCAAGAACTCGAGGAGGATCTGGAAAAAACAAAAGATTGTGCCGTTGAGGTGATAATGAAGGATATCAGTACCTGCCGCAGGCAGCCACATCGCTTATGGGAGTGGGCTGAGATGGCCATGAAAGTGACAGAAAGGTACTAGAAAATTATGATTAAAATTGCAGACGGAGGCTAAGATGAGCTATGAACGAGGATGGGCTGCCTTAAACCTTAAGATGCCTTCTACCATACCGCATACTGAGTATTGCTCTCATCCAGAGCTAGTCAAACACGTTACCGGTCTGGATCCGAGAGATAAAGACAAGGAGGCAGAAGCCTGGCAGAAATTTTATGAGCTTACCGATTACGATCTTCTATGGGGAAATAACGACGGGCCAGAGTGGAAAGGAAAAGTAACCTCTATGGGACACGCGGTATTCCAAGAGGATGGGTCTGATTACAATCCCGAGGTCTACTGCCCCTTTAAGGATCCTGAGGAAGTCTTAAAGTTTAATCCGGTAGCTGAATATGGAATTCCCAATATTGAGGAAAGAGCGAGTTACTTTGAGAAGTTTTATCAAAAGGGACAGAGAGAAAACCCGAACTTGGTCTTTCCCGGAGGATACTACAAAACCATTTTCTCTGCCTGTATCCATGTCTTTGGCTGGGAGATGTTTCTCTTCCCCGCTGGCCTAGATGAGGAAAGATTTGATAGGGTCTTAGAAGGATTTTTCCAGATAAGCCTGGCTAATTACAAGGCCTGGGCCAAAACAAGCATCAAGGCCTTTATCTGCCATGATGATATTGTCTGGAGTGCTGGACCTGTCTTTCATCCCAACTGGTATAGAAAACATATCTTTCCCCGCTATGAGAAGCTCTGGAGTATTCTCAAAAAAGAAGGGATAAAAGTTCTCTTTTGCTCAGATGGAAATTTTGATGAGTTCGTTGATGATATAGCTGAGGCCGGAGCAGATGGATTTATCTTTGAGCCCCTTACCAGCCTGGAGAGAATAGCTGAACAATACGGAAAAACCAAGGTGATTATGGGCAACATTGACACTCGCATTCTTACCTTCGGAACAAAGGAGGAAGTTTTTAAAGAAGTAAAAAGATGTGCCGATACAGGAAGAAACTGCCCGGGCTACTTTTTCTCCGTGGGAAATCATATTCCCCATAACGTTCCTCTAAAGAATGCCCTTTATTATCTGGATTTGATTAAGAAGCTGGGCCGAAGGTAGCTATTCTGAAGATTCATAACCCGAATAATTTCGATAAATTCACCGTAAAAGGAGGAATATCGATGGCAGAGAAGACTAGTAAAGTTCAGGAGGAACATGATCGACGTATAACTTGGTGGCGTGAGGCAAGATTTGGTATGATTATACACTGGGGCCTCTATGCCATACCCGGCTGGAATATGGAGGGGTAAAAAGGTATCGGGAATAGGCGAGTGGATTATGTATCGGGATAGAATCCCCATCAAGGATTATGAGCCCCTTGTCAGAAGGTTCAATCCTGTTAAGTTCAACGCCAAGGAATGGGTTGGGGTTGTCAAGAATGTCGGCATGAGATGGATCGTCATCACCGCTTCTCCAATGCTATTTTCTATTCTTGTGTGGTAATTTTGCTAAGTCTATCTTTGATGAGAAGGCGAAGATGCACTACGGAGATATTATCTCTACCACTGTAGGCAAGCAAAATGCCTATGGGAGCCTGACCGGAAAAATTAAATCTGGAGCTTTAACATATGCCAGATTTACCACTGATGACCTTGATGGGTGTTTGAGAGCTTATGTAAGTGAAGGTGAGGTTACCGAAGATGAGCTTAATACCTTTGGGGCAAGAGGTGTGGTTCGTATTCCCCCAAATGCAGCAGCTTCTGCAGTTTATCTGTAAAGATGGCTTTGAACACCATGTAGCTATAAATCTCTCCAGTGTCGCTAGCATATTCAATGAAGCAATCAGCAGCTACATTGGAATTGAAACTTACTGGATAGGGGGTAATTGCATGTCGACCAAGAGAAGGATAGAAGAGAGCGAATGTGAACAGCGAGGGTAGTATCTTTAGATTTTTATAATGGATACACATAAATAAGGAGATTAAACATGGAAACAGTCAAATACGAGGAAATGTTACCTCTACTATCAATCATGAACCGGAAAGACTGGAAGCTTGAACTCGGATTACCCGAAAAGAGGTAGAGAAAACCTAGTAGTGACTCCAGGTATGTATTAAAGAGGAGGATTATAATGGAGAAGTTATTAAACAAAGCTGAATATGAGGAAAAGATTGCAGAATCAAGGGATAGGAGGATGAAATGGTGGAGAGAAGCAAGATTTGGCATGTTTATACATTATGGATTGTACTCACAGGTTGGTAGAAATGAATGGGTAATGTCTTTAGAAAATTATCCTATCAGTGAATATGAAAAACTGGCAGGTACCTTTCAACCAAAATCAGGTGCACCGAGAGAGTGGGTAGAACTGGCAAAAAAAGCTGGTATGAAATATATGGTCATGACTACTCGACATCATGAAGGTTTTAGTCTCTGGGATTCAAAAGTTAATCCATATAATTCTGTTAATTATGGTCCTAAACGTGATATAGTAAAGGAATTTGTTGATGCCTGTCGGGAATTTGATTTAAAAATAGGTTTTTATTCTTCATTAATGGACTGGCACCATCCAGATGGCTGGAAGTGCGCTTTTGATAGTGAAGCACGCAAACGATTTACTAATTATATAACTGAACTTAATCGTGAACTTTTGACTCAATATGGGGAAATAGATATCTTGTGGTATGATGTTTCTGCACCCATGGAATCATGGGAGGGATGGGATTCACTGGAAAGGAATCAGATGGTCAGGGAACTGCAGCCTGATATTATGATAAATAACCGCAGCCGTCTGGATGAGGACTTCGGCACTCCGGAGGGTCATGTGACAGCTGAAAACAGAGATTGGGAAGCCTGTATGACATTTAATGATATCAGCTGGGGGTATGTAAATTCAGAACAGGCAGCTCCTTACAGTTATAATGCACAACGTATAATTAGAATGCTTAATACAGCAACAGCCGGTTCCGGAAATCTATTACTAAATATCGGACCTATGCCGGATGGTTCTGTACCTGAAGAATCAGTTAAGCCTTTGACTGAAGTAGGTGAATGGCTTAAAGAAAATGGAAAAGCTGTATATGGTAAGAAGTTAAAATCACCTTATAATCGTGCAAATGGCGTATGTGGATCTTCCTGGGATGGGAAATTAATCTATTTATGGAACTGGATCTGGCCAGAAGGTGGTCAAATGGCTATTGGCGGATTTATGACACCTATCAAATTTATCCGGCTGGTTAAAGATGGAACATCTATTGATTTTGAACAAAAAGGTCATAGAATTATATTGAAAAATTTACCGAAATCCTCTCCAGATAAAATTGCAGGTATTGCAGTACTTGAATTAGAGTTTGAAGAAACTCCTGAATTCAATTCTGCAAGTTATTATCCTCAACTACATGGCGGTAAAGATTACGCTGGAGACATGAAAATTTAAACAGAAATTCTTTCATATTGACAGAACTTCAGGGTACGGACAACTGGATTTTGGCCCCTGAAACCCGCATAAGTTGGGCTGATAATTTACTGTGATTGGATTTTTCGTCTTCGGAAATTTCTAGATGAAAAGATTTTCGTTAAACTTCCAGATAAGGCGTCTGATCCTATCGACATAGTTGTTGTAGCAGAAACCAGTACATAAAGACTCTTACTTAGTGCTACGAAAATAATCATGAAAATACCAGAGAAAGATAAAACTATCTTGCAAAAGCTCGCAGAAGAGGTAGCCAGTATTGCTGCTCTGCCCATTCAAGAGGAGAAAGCAGAGATGTGGCGGCGACTTAATCGACTGGAGCCTGTCAAAGTCATGGTTTGGATTAATGAAATCCCCTAGCATGAAATGGGACCTGAGCTGGAGCTTAAGACGAGTAGTAAGTTCTGCCGAAGCTATGAAATGCGGCTTCGTCGTATGCTTTACCAATGGAGGCATATGCGAGGTGAAATGGTCATCGAATCAAAGATCCTCTCTCCACTGGTAGTTCATGATACTGGGTTGGGGATTGATGCCCATATAATCAGTGCCGAAGGTGATACTGGCTACAGAGATCCAGGAGTGGTCACTGGTGCATCAGATTTTGAACCAGTGATCAAGAACGAAGAAGATATCGAAAAAATTCAAATGCCCCAGGTTGAGGTTGACTGGGAGGCGACAGAGCATAATTATGAGCTTCTGGTTGATATCTTTGAAGATATTCTTCCTGTAAAAAAACAAGGAGCCGCTGGCTTCTGGTTTGCTCCCTGGGATGAGTTGGTCACCTGGTTGGGAGTAGAGGAAGTGCTCACCTACATGATAGACCGTCCCGAGTTTGTGCATCAAGCAATGAAGCGTCTGATGGATGCACATCTTTATCGCCTGGAACAGTACGAAAAATTGAATGCTCTCGCATCGAATAACGGGCCTTATCGGATTGGCTCAGGGGGTTTTGGATTTACTGATGAGCTGCCTCAAGTTGATTTTGATGGTAAACGGGTACGGGTAATTGATATATGGGGCTGCTCTGCGGCTCAGATATTGGCAGCGGTTTCACCCGAAATGCACCAGGAGTTTGCCTTAGAGCACGAGAGGCGTTGGTTGGAGAAGTTTGGACTAACCTATTACGGCTGCTGTGAGCCACTGCATAGGAAAATCTATATTTTTAAAAGCATTCCAAACTTGCGAAAAATCTCCATAAGTCCCTGGGCTGATCGTGAAGAAGCTGCTACTAATATCGGCAACAAATATGTACTTTCCTTAAAGCCCAATCCAGCTATTCTTGCTGCGGAAAACTGGAATCTCGATGCGGCTCGTCAAGAACTCGAGGAGGATCTGGAAAAGACAAAAGATTGTGCCGTTGAGGTGATAATGAAGGATATCAGTACCTGCCGCAGGCAACCCCATCGTTTGTGGGAGTGGGCTGAGATGGCCATGAAGGTGACAGAAAAGTATTAGAAAAATCAAGGTGATTATTGGCAACATTGATACTCGTATTCTTACCTTCGGAACAAAGGAGGAAGTTTTTAAAGAAGTAAAAAGATGTGCCGATACAGGAAGGAACTGCCCAGGATATTTTTTTGCTGTAGGAAATCACATTCCCCATAATGTTCCCTTAGAAAATGCTCTCTATTATTTAGAGCTAATTAAGAAATTAGGACAAAGGTAATTAAGAAAGGGGGCTATGAATATGAATGTGAAAAACCCCTTTAATTTAAAAAGAAGGAATTTGACCGATGTTTGCCATGAGATGAAATTAGAGACAAAAAAGGAGATAAAAAAATGCGCACTACACCCATCGGTATAGTAATGCTTAATGACGAAAGAAAGCGTATCCATACTAAAAATAATCCTGAGAATATGAGGGTAGTAAGAAAATGGACAGAAGTTATTAAAAAAAGGGTAAAAAATCTGGACGACTCCTTACCTCAAATAATTTGCGGCTCAGAGATTATTACTAATGTAAGGAATGCTCAAAAAGTAGGAGAAGAACTCTCACGAGCTAATTGTAAGCAGATAATTATGTGCTACAATGTCTGGAACTTTCCTTTTTTAGTATGGCCTTTCATAAACAGTTTAGGAAAAGATACCCCCATTTTATCCCTTTCT
>SDBU01010558.1_pt1 | contig 10236 bp, 11 predicted proteins | sample 2277071 | NCBI WGS metagenome assembly SDBU01 (sample SAMN10397929, study PRJNA504765) | marine sediment metagenome | isolation source: marine sediment core GS08_GC12, 126 cmbsf | place: Arctic Ocean: Gakkel Ridge, Loki's castle | collected 2008 | reverse complement strand
CCTCAATATCAAGCAATGCCTTCCCTTCGTATATATACAGAGTTTCATCCTTCTTTTTATGATATTGAAGGCTGAGGCGGTGTCCTTTTCTAACGAAGATTATCTTACCGCTATACTTCGGGGTATGAGCAAATAATAGCTCAAATCCCCAGGGCTTTTCCGTTTTCTGGGGAAATTTATCTTCCATACCCAATTCTTGCCTTTAGACTCCGGTTAATTCTCTACCAGACTCAAGCAACTTGTCTACCCGAGCCTGGCTATCACTTTCGGCATAGATGCGAAGCACTGGCTCAGTTCCGGAAAACCTGATATGCAACCAGGTGGTATCAACCAGGATAAAGCGGAAGCCATCAGCAGTATCTGTCTTTACCACCTTAACCCCGTCAATAATATCGGGGGAATTATCTCTGATACGAATACTTATCGCCTGGCGCTCCTCAGCGGGAAACTTTATATCTACCCGTTTATAATAGTGAGGTCCCACCTTACTATATAGATAGTCTAACAGCTCTGACGGGGTCTTGCCGGTCTTAATCATCAGGTCAAGGAAATAGAGACCAGCCAGAATACCGTCTCGCTCTGGCACATGACCTCGGAAGCCATAGCCACCACTTTCCTCACCGCCGATGAGCGCATTTTTAGCCACCATTATCGGGGCAACATACTTAAAGCCCACCGGCGCCTCATAGACCGGCACATTAAATATCTCACCCAAGCGATAGAGCATACTGGTGGTAGTTATTGTCTTAACTATAGGACCTCGCTCCCCACGCACTTCCAGTAGGTACAGGCAGAGCAAAGCAAAGACCTGGAGCTGGTTTAAGAACATCCCCTTTTCATCTATAATGCCAATACGGTCAGCATCGCCATCAGTAGCCAAGCCTACATCAGCTCCCTGCTCCTTAACTGTAGTTGAAAGCCGAGCTAAATTAGCCGCAATTGGCTCAGGCTGTTTCATCCCCGGGAATAATGGATTGCGTTCGCTATTTATCTCGGTTACCTTGATGCCTCCCCCATCTAACAGCACCTTGAAATAGCCAGCGCCGGTACCATACATCGGGTCAACCACTATCGTCAGCCTGGCTTGACGCAGCTCATTGAGGTCAACGAGGCTCTTTAGCTGTGTGAAGTAAAGGGGGGCTAAGTCAAGTTATTCCACCAACCCCTGTTTTGAAGCTTCAGCCAGTGGCAAGTGATTTATCTTTCCTGTAGTTAAGGTATGGGAAATATTCTCTTCCAGTTTAGCGATAACATCAGTAGGGGCACTGGCACCATCGTTAGTTTTATACTTAAAGCCACTCCACTGAGCCGGATTATGGCTGGCAGTTATAATAATAGCCCCACCAGCTTTTTTAGCTAGAACGCCATAGCTTATCATCGGTGTGGGGGTTGCCTGGGAGTAGAGATAAACCCTTATCCCGTTACCGGCAACTACCTCAGCGGCGGCGGCGGCAAAGTCTTCAGAGGCAAATCGGGTATCATAGCCAATAATCAGCCCCTGACTGGCTAGGCCTGCCTGTCTAAGGTAATTGGCTACCCCTTGAGCACAAACCCGCACATTATCAAAGGTAAAATCCTGGGCGATAATGCCCCGCCAGCCATCAGTGCCAAATTTAATGGGATTATTTTTCAACCCCATCCCCTTTATCCCCTATCCCCTTGATAAGGGGATGGGGAAGATTTCTGAAAGAGGGGCGAAGCCCCTCTAAAACACTCCATTATTACTATTTCATAAGGAAAGAAAAATCCTCTTTAATAGTTATCTCCAATTTGAGAAGTTTTTCGGGCAACTCTTGCAGATTGGCTATCTTATTGTGGCGCTTGTGTATCTCATCAAATGCGATTACATTAATTGTTGCACCACTAACTGTACCTTGGATCTTACGTCCTTCATTCCTGAACCTATGGATCTCATAAATCGTATCGTAAACGCTTGATATTGCATTATAAAAAAGATCTGAAAATATAGCTACTACCCCTGATTCTCGTGCCTTTATATAAGAAACACTTTGTAAACGTTCAAAAGGAGATAAAGAATCCTCCTCACTGCGCCATCCAGATTTAATCATATCTTGGATTACTGCATTATTATAGCTAATCTCTCGCTGAAGAGCTTTAATAATGGTAACTTTCTGTCTTCTGTGGCGATAGTTTTCCACCAGCAGGACAGCACCAAAACCTAAGAGAGCGGCAATTGCTCCTCCTAAAATAGAACCCCAAAAACTTAGCATCCTTGTTTACGCCCCTAATTACTACTTCCCCAATCCCTCTTATATTTTGGCTGATTGAGTTTTTCCTACTTCCCCAGCGCCTCTTTTCTCAGGATATCGGCTTTGTCGGTCTTTTCCCATGGGAGGTCAAGGTCGTCTCGCCCAAAGTGTCCGTAACAGGCTGTCTGGCGATAGATGGGACGGCGCAGGTCAAGGGTCTGAATAATAGACCCAGGCCTAAGGTCAAAGTGCTTGTTAATCAGTACAAGTATGAGCTCCTGGTCAACCTTAGCCGTGCCAAAGGTCTCAATGGAAACAGAGAGTGGGTGGGCGACACCAATAACATACGAAATCTGGAGCTCAAGTCGCTCAGCCAAGTCGGCAGCCACAATGTTTTTGGCTATGTAGCGAGCCATATAGGCCGCCGAGCGGTCAACTTTAGTCGGGTCTTTACCCGAGAAGCTACCACCGCCATGTCGGGCAATACCACCATAAGTATCAACCAGTATCTTGCGACCGGTAAAACCGGTATCGGATACCGGGCCGCCAATGACAAAACGACCGGTAGCATTAACATAAAATTTTGTCTCCTCGTCAATTAGCCGGGCAGGGACAACTACCCTGATTACCTGCTCAATAATATCTTTCTCGATTTGGCTGCGGCTGACATCCGGGTTATGCTGGGCACCAATCACCACGCTATCTACTCGCCGCGGAACGCCACTATTATATTCTACGGTTACCTGCGATTTACCATCAGGACGAAGATAGAGTAGAGTATTTTCCTTCCTTACCTGTGCCAGGCGCTGGCACAGCTTATGTGCCAGAGAAACAGGCAGCGGCATGAGTTCCGGTGTCTCACTACAAGCAAAGCCAACCATCATTCCCTGGTCACCGGCACCAATCTTATCCAAATCATCACCGCTGGACAAGCCCGTTTTAACCTCCAATGACTCGCTTACTCCCTGGTCAATGTCACTGGACTGTCCCTGAATAGAGACCATCACCCCACAGGATTGATAGTCAAAGCCATATTCGGGATAGATGTAGCCGATATCGCGAACCACACCCCGCACTATTTTTGGAATCTCAACATAGCAATCGGTGGTAATTTCGCCCATAACAATTATCAAGCCATTAGTTACCGCCGTCTCACAGGCAACTCTGGCACCGGGGTCATTCTCCAATATGGCATCGAGAACAGCATCTGATATCTGGTCACATAGTTTATCAGGGTGCCCTTCGGTAACTGATTCTGAGGTAAACATGTACTTAGATAAGCTGGTAAAACTGTTGGTCATTTTAGCCTCCGTTTTTTTATGTCCCCTGTTCCCAACTGGTCAGGTATTCCTGCTGCTCAGGGGTTAAACTATCAATATCAATGCCCATAGACTGAAGCTTCAGCCGAGCCACCTGTTTATCAATTTCTTCCGGCACTGAGTAGACTTTAGACTCAAGACTTTCTCTATTTTTTACGATATACTCCAGACACAGAGCCTGGTTGGCAAAGCTCATATCCATAACACTGGCCGGGTGTCCTTCAGCCGCCGCCAGATTAATCAGTCTCCCCTCACCTAGCAGGTATAGGTGACGCCCATTATCCAGAGTATACTCGTCAACGAAGGGTCGCATCTGCCGCTTGCTATGAGCCAGGCTTTCCAGGGCCGGGATATTAATCTCTACATTAAAATGTCCACTGTTAGCCAGGATAGCTCCATCCTTCATCGCCTGAAGATGGACTTTATCAATGACATTCTTATCACCAGTAGTGGTAATAAAAATATCACCTACCTTGGCCGCTTCTATTAGAGGCATAACCTGGTAGCCATCCATAACTGCTTCTAGGGCACGGACTGGCTCTACCTCAACTACAATCACCTGGGAGCCCAATCCGCTGGCTCTTAAGGCAATACCATGCCCGCACCAGCCATAGCCACAAATCACCACCTTTTTACCCGCCCACAGAATATTAGTGGCACGGGTGACGCCATCAATAGTACTTTGCCCGGTGCCATAGCGATTATCAAACAGATACTTGGTCTGAGCATCATTTACCGCAATTATGGGATACCTTAGTTTTCCTGCTTTATCCAGACTACGTAGTCTGATAACGCCGGTAGTGGTTTCCTCAGTGCCACCGATGACATTACTAATTAAATCACCCCGACTGGTGTGAAGGGTAGCCACCAGGTCAGCACCATCATCAACAGTAAGCTGAGGTTTGGTATCCAGAGCAGTGTTAATGTGCTTATAGTATGTTGCCTCATCCTCCCCCTTGATGGCATTAGTGGGAATACCGTATTCCACTAATGCGGCGGCAGCATCGTCCTGGGTGCTGAGGGGATTAGAGGCACACAGGATAATATTAGCTCCACCATCCTTCAGGATCAGGGCCAGGTTCGCCGTTTCGGTAGTAATGTGGAGGCAGGCTGAAATCCGAATACCCCGAAGGGGCTTTTCTTTAGCAAACCTCTGCCTGATTAGCTCTACCACTGGCATCTCCCGATAAGCCCATTCAATACGAAGCTTACCAGCCTCAGCCAGCGATGGGTCTTTAATGTCATATTGTCTTTTACTCATTTTTCCCCCTATCGTATTTTCAGCGGGTCAACTCCATGGTTTATCAATCAGCCAGTGGCCTGGCGACAATAATTTTCCAAGGGACTATTTTGAAAAGTACAAACTCCTCCGCTTTAGTTATCTGATATCCCGCTTCCTTCACCGATTCTTCCACATAAATCGGTCGGCAATTGGCATACTTAGGAATCTTCTGATGCAGCCACTCATAGAACTTTAGAAATAGTGAGCCTTCCCTACCTTCTTTGGTCAGACTGGCAACACCGAGCCTTCCACTAAGCTTTAGTACCCTCTTGACTTCCTTGAGAGCCTTAGGAATATCCGGCGTATCAAATAGCTCTAAGGTGCTAGCCATATAAACAGCATGGAATTGACTATCTCGGTAAGGCATACTCCTGGCATCCCCTTCACATAGCTCCACCCGGTTCAGAAGTCCGGCTTTTTTAAGCCTTTTTCTGGTTATCTCTAACATCTGAGGCGTTAAATCAATGCCATAGGCTTTACCGTTTTCGCCAACAGAGTTAGCCATTTCCTTTAGCGAATATCCTGTGCCTACGCCTACCTCAAGAACCGCCTCGCCAAGAGTGACTGATAGAAGTTGTAGAGCTTTCTGCCTAAGTCCTTTCTCAATTATCCCCTCGATGATACCATAAAACCGGCTCACCACACCATAGCTCTTCTTAATGTCCTCCAAGCTTACTGGTACTCCCAGTATTTTTTTCTCGCTGTTACTCATTTACACACCCAGTGCTAAACTTATATTGGTCTTGAAACATTCCTGCCGGCGCGAAGCCATTGGCTATCTCTTGAACTGTTTGGCAACATAATCAGGTATATCCAATGTGCCAAGAAGGAGCGGCTTTTGATGACAGTCACTACCCCCGGTCATAAGTAGACCGTGCTCCATGGCAAACTCGATATAGTGCGCAGTGGTCTTTACATCATTTCTTGAATGCCAGCACTCCACACCATCAATATATTCTAACATATACCGTGCAATAATCTTCGCCTGTTCATCCAAATCAGGTGTTATGCTTATTAGAGATGTCCCATGCGGGTCGTTGGGGTGGGCATGTACCAGTATGCCCCCGGCGTTCCTGATTAACCCTGATGCTTCAGCAAGTGAAAGTGGGTACTTAGCGACATCGCACTTGACCAGATATTTATCAAATGCTTCTTGCTTATCTCTGACAATCCCTTTTTCTATCAGGTAGTTGGCGATATGGGGTCGGCCAAAGGTGCCATCGACACTATCCTGAATATTCTTGAGGTCTTTCTCAGTGAATCTTTCGATATTCTCTTTAGCAAACTCAGCATTCAGATTCCGCAAAATCTCTCGTGCTCTTACCTCTCTATGTTTTCTCATCAATTGAAGTTTATTTTTTAGCTCTTGATTACCGATATCATAGTGGTACCCCAGGAAATCCAGGGAAACAGACTTATCGAGATACTGGAATGTCACATTCAATTCTACCCCAGGAATGTAGGCTATACTATACTCTCTAGCCAGAGCGATGGCTCTTTCCTGGCAGTCCACAGAATCATGGTCAGTTATTGACATCAAATCGATATTTCTCTTCTTGGCTTCCTGAAAAACCTCTTCTACAGATAGATTGCCATCCGAACAGGTTTTGGTATGGATGTGTAAGTCTATTTTCATTTCTATCTCTTTTCCATACCAATGACATACCAATCTTCATGCAAATCGTGACAAGTATCAACTATTAAATGGATGATATTAAGGCTCGGATATAAGTCCTTTAAGTCATTCAGGTCCACTTGCTCGAACTTCTTCTTATTGTTGAGGTAGGCTTGTTCAGTCAGTGCATTCGATACGTAATCTGCTTTAGTCCGTTTCAGTATTCGTTCAATCGATACCTCCGGCGGACAGTCCGTTTGCAGGATGACGAATGCCAGATTGTGTTTGGCGGCTATGGCAGCAGCACGCCTTCTTAATGACTGGGTGACAAAGGTGGCATCAAGTATCACGCCATCGTCCTTTTCCAGACTCTCATCTGCCCGTCGGAACATCTCGTCATAGACCATTGTTCGTTTATCCATACTGGAGGCCACCTTTTCGTCAAATATATCCTCATTTTTCAGCACCTCCAGCCTAATCAGGTCAGAACGAAGGAGAGGGATACCCTTAATCTTGGCTACATCCTCAGTCGTCTCAGTTTTCCAGGTACCAGGAAGACCACAGGCGATAAGCAAAAAACCAGTGCCCAACTCGGTTTCTATGAATTTGGCGAATGGTTCTTTCAATTTGCACCTCCTTCCTATATTTCTATATACGATTCGGCAAGCTCGAAATACCTCTGAGCGTCAGCGAAAACTCTTGCCTTTTCCTCCGGTGAGATATGGGGGTCATCAAGCTTGAAGCTCTCTACCTTACCCCGCACGTAGGCCCGATAGCACTTATAGAAATCAAGTAGCTGTTTAAGTTCCTCATCCTGGCTCCTATTGACATAGGCATCAACAAAGTAGCGTGATAGGTCAGCTCGCCCGTAGTGGTCCAGGTCCATAGCCAGGAAGGCAACCTCTGAGACAATATCACAGTATCTAAACCGGTCATTAAATTCTATGCAATCATAGATGTAGATGCCATTGCTGAAACAGATATGGGCAGCGTGGAGGTCGCCATGACAATCCCGTATCCGGGCATCCTGTATCCGCTTACGGAATAGAGAAGCATTTTTCTCAATAAAATTATCAGTATAAGCTTTAATGCGCTGATACTTTCCTCGAGAAATGGTATGGGAAACATATTTTTCAGTCTGTGCAAAATTTTCCTCAGTATTTTGAGTAATAGTATCAAGCTTGCCGAAGGCACTGATGGTAGTGCTGGTCTCCGCCTCGCGGTGGAATTCAACTAGCTTTTCAGCCACTCTCGTTACCATTTTCGGCAATACCTGATTGTTAGCCAGCAGTACATTCATCATTGCTTCCCGGGGAAGGCGGCGCATCTTCACGGCATACTCAATAAGCTCGCCTTGACCGCCAACTGAAATACTACCCCGTTCCCGGCTTATTGGCACTACCCCGATATAGACATCGGGAGAGAGGCGTCGGTTAAGTTCAACCTCCCGCTGGCAGAAGAAGTGGCGCTTTGCTAAGGTGGTATAGTCCAGGTAGCCAAGGTTTACCGGCTTCTTCACCTTATACACATAGTCATCAGTCAAAAAAACAAAGGACATCTGGGTCTGTACCAGTTCAATATGCTTGGGAACCTCAGGATAGGCTCTCGGTTCTAGCAATGCCTGAACCAGTTCCGGTAGCTGCGGCATCAACCCCATTCCCCCTCCTCACCAATAGCTTCTAACCAGTGTCGCAACTCCGCCAGCACCTCTTGATGATTGGCTCTGGTAACCTCAATTAACTTTACTTGTGGTCGGCGCTTGATGGCATCTGCCCACGGGTTGGGATTGAGCATAATAGTTCCCAGAACCCACTTGCCACTATCGATTATCTGCAAAACAGTCTCCCTGAAAATAGTGGAGAAAAGCTCCATCTTCCCAATTTCGTCGATGATTACCAAATCACACTCCTGTGCTGCCTTGTAGAGGGCAGAAACACCTACCCGGTCTAAACTACCAGTGTCAACCCCATACTTACTTACCCGGTATGGGCTGTGAATATCAACATGAGCCAGTAGGGTACTCTGACCATCCAGGGTAACCAGCCTGAAGCCCTGTCTTACTCCGTGGCTTCGGATTTCCTCAGTGTAAAAGCCACCAGTTTTACCCTTCATCCCAGCTACTGCCTGTTTGATAAGGCTGGTTTTCCCTGTCCCCGGTCTGCCAGTAAGCAGATAGACTTGCTTCATAGGCGACTACTGCTCTAGAACTTGGCTTGAGCCTTTCTTCTCTCCTTCAACTTCTTTCTCTTGCGCGATGCTTAAGAGCGACCACTCTTTTCCTCTTATTCATCGTTAGTAATATAACCCAATTTAGCTTTCCCCACCACCTCCGGCTTTATCAGCAAAGACCTCAACAAACTTAGCAATAGAGCGGTCATAGGTCTTCTCCACCTCCGGGGGAAATACGCAGGCGGGAAGCTCGCTGTACTTCAGGTGATATGAGATGCATTCACAGCACTTGCCCTTTCTGGAGCAGGGTTCATAGGTGCAGATGCAATTTGCCTTATTGACCTCAACCTGGCATTCCATTTGCAAGACTCCCCCTTCAATAGCTCGCTCATCACGAAGATGGGACAAAACCAATTTACATGTAACGCTTTCTTATTTTTGCCGATAGTTCGGCCAGTAGCTCCAGCGCCCGGGCTGATGCCTCTTTGGTAGCTAGAGATGCTAAGCCACAACTAGGAGTAATCAGCCCCTGCTCTATGAGTTGCTTAAAGCGGATACCCTTTCTGGTAAAGGGTGCCATTGCCTCCTCTAGGCGGTCTTTAAGGCTGGCTGCCGATTCCTTAGCTAGCGATTCTTCATCGTTTGGGATAATCCCCCAGGCAATAGCACCTTTGCGGTCAAGGAACTTCTTTACTGCCTCAGGGTAAAGGCTCAGGGACTCAGCATAATTATAGGCATCAAAGCTTAAGATATCAGCGCTGGTGTCCAGTAGAACTGACCAGTCGGTATTACCACAGCAGTGAACACCCTTAACTCCGCTAATGCCACTAAAAACCTCCTCCAAGAGGCTGATAACCCTTTCTTTAGACAGTGACATTGAGACTGAGCCGAAGGCAGCCATATACGGCTCATCAACAAAGATGATGGTGTTGGGACAGATTTCTTTTAACTTCTTTTCCTGCCAGGCTGCCTTTAGTCTAAGTAATCTGGGCACGGCATCACCCAGGACATCATCATAGAGTATCGCCCGACGACTGTCATCGGTAACGGTTAGCCCCCAGGTAATCGGTCCGGTTATCTGCCCCTTAACTGCCTGGGGTGAGAGGTCCTTCAAGGCCAGAAAACTGTGGAGTCCGGCGGCATATTCCGGACTAATGGGATATTTATCAATATCGTTTTCCAGATAAGCAGTATAGAGTTGCTCCAGCGGCTTATCCAGGTCCTGGGAGCGGTCTATGTAGATTCTATTCTCCCTAAGTACCACACCGGGAAAGCCCTGGCTATACTGGACATACATATTTTCCCGAAAAGAGCGATTGGGCAGCTGGGGCCAAGCAGGGATATCCTTGAGATAGTGGGTAACCTGCGAGCACGCCTCTGACGGGTCAGTATGCGGCATACTGCCAATAACCGTGGGCAAGCAACCAAATTCTATGTTGGACATAGTATCGTTAACTACCTTCCTTACTTAAATACTTGCCGATTAACAGGTTAAGTTTTTTCTTCTGCTCGGCGGGTATGAACTCAGGAGCGGTAACAATGGCTGTCTCCAGTGCCGTAGCACAGTCACAACGGCGCGTCTCAGGCATTCGGCTAACTACCAGCTTAATAATCTTCTTAGCATTATCAATATTCCGGCGC
>SDBU01010556.1_pt1 | contig 10236 bp, 7 predicted proteins | sample 2277071 | NCBI WGS metagenome assembly SDBU01 (sample SAMN10397929, study PRJNA504765) | marine sediment metagenome | isolation source: marine sediment core GS08_GC12, 126 cmbsf | place: Arctic Ocean: Gakkel Ridge, Loki's castle | collected 2008 | reverse complement strand
CATATTTTGCTTTCGGTAAGAAATCTTTCTGCGTCTATAGCCGCCATACAACCGCTGCCGGCAGCGGTAATTGCCTGTCTGTAAACACTGTCTTTTACATCGCCACAAGCAAATACACCAGGGACTCCGGTTTTACTCGAATCCGGTTGAACGACAATATATCCTTTAGCGTCAAGCTCCAGTGAATCGGCGAAAAGCTCGGTGTTGGGTTTATGTCCGATTGCCAACAGAATTATTGTTTTACCAGCAGTAATTTCGACAGTCTTAAAATTGTGTGGAGTTAAAATTACCCGAATTACGACACTATTAAAACATGATAGGAAAGGATTTGCCAAATCTATCGAGTTCATATACATCAGAAGCAGTTAGTTTGATCAGCTGGGTCCAGCTAATACTAGCGCGTGCAAATGTATAAGCCGATCCTGAACAAGTGCCACCGCCATCAATACAGATAGCTCCAACGATGGCATAGTTTTCACACATATCAACTAAGCAGCCGAATTAATCATTAGCAGCAGCATCGTTGGCAGTGAGTTTCAATTCAGTAATTTGGGCGGCTACTGATTGACATGCAGTAAAAATTACAACTATGAAAATCAGAATTAATCTAATTTCACTCAGGGGTTAGTTCCCCGCCGCTTGCGGCGAAATGTCGTTGATCAGACAAGGCAATTTTTATGTTTTTGTTTGACAGTGGTGTTCGGGCTGAGGAGTTTTTAAATATCAAAATCCAAGACCTAACCAAGGGTGATGATATATATAAAGTTAGAATAGTTTTTTCAAAAACAAAGCGGAGAACAATTCACTTACCAATATGCTCAAAATACATTATACAGTGGCTCCAAGAATATAAAGCAAACGATGATCAAGCATTTTTATTCCCATTAGAATACGAGACTTTGAGAAAGAAAATTCGACTTTTTGGAGACAATGTATTACAAAAACGAATTACACCCCATATGCTTAGACATTCTAGTGTAACCTATTACGCAAACCTCCTCAATCACCATCAATTATGCTACCGTTATGGATGGTCTATGGCTAGTGATATGCCGAATAGATATTTGGATAGAGAAGGAATGATTGAAGAAGAAACTTCCTCGATTATCAGAACAAATGATATTTCACAGCTAGAAAAACAGAACCAGAAATTGGTGGAGGAAATGTCTATCATCAGGGAATCAAATAAATATCTAGACGATCAACTTTCAGAAGTACAGCGCCGATTAAAAAATATCCAACATGGACAAAATTTTTTAAAACTGCTATTTGCAATAAAAAGTACTTAGAAAAGTTATCCTTAATAAGTGCTTATTAATTTCTGCTAATAAAAGGGGGTTGACCCGCCCTAATGTTTGACTACATTTGAATTTAGGGTATTAAAAATTTTATTGAAGAATTAGAATTATTAATTGAAGACATCATTAATTTATTTCTGTTGGAGATATTTCAGGATATTGTGTGCAAATATAGTTATTTATAAGAACTACGATTTTTAATAATTTAGTATTGATCTTGTTTATAATTGGTAATGCTGTTTTCAATGGAGATTTTTATATAACTTTTTTCTGTAAAAATACCAGATGATTCTATATTTATATTACTTTTTTAAAGCTATTTGGCACATTAGCGGCATATCTAGGTACGATGAAATTCGTTTTAAAATGCCATCTCTGAAAGAAAAGTAGGGAATTAGTTCTTAACTTATGGAGACTTTAGCAATATGATGGACTCAAATCCTCTGCATAATGCGCTCTCATTACCATCAGGAGCACGATTCTATAAATGCGCTCTACAAATTAATCCTTATGATTACCTTAAACGTCATCATAAAGAAATTCCTTATACTGATGAAAAAGCTTACAATGAGGCAATGATTCAAGAATGTAAAAATCAGAATATCGAAGTAATCAGTATAACTGATCACTACTGTGTTAGTAGTGCTGAAGGGCTATGGAAAGATGCAACTGATGCAGGTATATACGTATTCCCTGGATTTGAGGCTGTTACGAAGGATGGAGTACATCTTTTATGTATATTTAATCCTGATCGCTCAATTGACCAACTTGAAAGGATATTGGGGGACTGCGGGATTCACAATGGGTCGAAAGTGTCACCTGCGGGAAAATATGATACTTTAGAACTCATGGATGAAGTTAAAAAATGGAATGCTCTGTCCATAGCAGCGCATGTTGGAACCGAAGGAGGTCTTTTAAAAACACTCGAGCGGCAGGCAAGAACCAGCGCATGGACCTCACCCAAACTTTTAGCCTGTTCAATACCTGGATCCGTAACTGATGCACCGGAAAATATACGCCAAATTCTTTTAAACCAAGACCCAGCATACCATCGTGACCATCCAGTTGCTATTCTGAATGTCCAAGATGTAAATGGACCTGAAGATCTTAAAAAAAATAGTGCATCTTGTTGGATTAAAATGTCAGAAGTATCTATAGAAGGTCTTCGTCAAGCATTCCTTGATCCAGAATCCAGAATTCTCCTTTCAAGTGAAAAATTTCCTGAAAAACACTTTGAACTTTCAGCTATAGCTTGGGAAGGTGGGTTTTTGGATGGACAGGCAATTCATTTAAATAATAACCTTAATGTACTAATTGGAGGACGTGGAACTGGAAAATCCACAATCATTGAGAGTATACGCTATGCTTTAGCGTGTAATCCATTAGGAGAGGATGCTCAAAAGGCGTATGAAGGAATCCTAAAGCAAGTATTGAAGAGTGGCACAAAGATATCACTTTTAATCAGTTCTTTCAAACCATCGAAGCGAACATATCGTATTGAAAGAACAATTCCGAATCCTCCAGTAGTTAGGGATGAACATGGAAAAGTTCTTCATCTTTCTCCCACTGATGTTATTCCTAAGATTGAAGTGTATGGACAGCATGAAATTTCTGAATTAACGCGAAGCCCAGAAAAGTTAACACGTCTTCTTGATAGATTTATTGAAAAGGACCAAGATCTGATACAGAAAAAAGTTACAATAAATCGGGAGCTTGACAAATCTAGATCGAAAATATTGGACATTCGAAAAGAAATAAATCGAATTAATGAGCAACTCTTAGTTCTTCCAGGGATAGAAGAAACATTAAAGCGATTCAAGGAAGCAAAGGTCGAACATAGGCTTAAAGAGCAAAGCTTATTAGTCAGAGAGGAACGTATATTAAAAACGGCAATAGAAAGAATTTCTCCCTTTCAAGAAATTCTAGATAGTTTACTTGAGGAATTACCAATAGACAGAGCCTTTTTATCAGAAGAAGCCCTTAAAGAATTGCCTAACAAAGACATACTCTTTGGATTGGATAATTTGCTCAACCCGATGAATAATGAGTTAGAATTAATTGCCAAAAATATTAAAGGTGTATTAAATAAATTTAAATTTGAAATTTTATCAATTAATACAAATTGGCAAAAGAAAAAAGAAGCTTCTCGAACAGCATATGAAAAAATACTTCGCGATCTTCAAAAGTCAAGTGTTGATGGAGCAGAATTTCTTCGTCTTAGAAAGAATATTGAAGAACTTCGTCCATTAAAAGAAAAAATGGTAACACTTAAGAAACAATTTTCTGATTTAGAAGAACATCGTAAAGACTTATTGGTTGAGTGGGAGGATACTAATAGTGCAGAATTTCGTCAATTAGAACGAGCCTCGAAAAAAGTAAATAGAAAACTTAAAAGTCAGGTGCGGGTTTCAGTAAGTTACACAGGAAATCGAGAACCACTCTTCAACCAATTAAAAGAGTATATAGGAGGAAGATTATCGGAGACATTAGATATTCTTAGTAAACGCGAAACCCTCTCTCTTAATGAATTAACCAATGCGATCCGATCGGGAGGATCAATATTACATGAGAAATATGGGATACCCCTTACACAAGCTGATAGAATTGCATCGGCACCCCCTGAAGTGATAATGCAAATTGAAGAATTGGAGTTACCTTCTATCACAAAAATTGAACTTAATATCGCTGGTCTCGATCAAATTCCTGTTTGGCAATCCTTAAATGATCTTTCTACAGGGCAGAAAGCAACAGCAGTACTTCTATTATTATTACTTGAGTCTGATGCGCCACTTATAGTTGATCAACCAGAGGACGATCTCGATAATAGATTTATTACTGAAGGAATTGTACCGAGGATGCGTGAAGAAAAACAACGACGTCAATTTATTTTAGCAACTCATAATGCAAATATTCCAGTCCTTGGTGACGCTGAACTTATTATAGGATTAGAAGCTACCGGTGAAGCAGAATTGGGACATACCGAAATTGCTACCGAACACATGGGATCTATTGATTCATCTAAAGTGCGAGAGATGGTTGAAGAAATACTCGAGGGCGGTAAAGAAGCATTTGAGACAAGAAGATTAAAATATGGCTTCTAAGGTGAATACATGTTAATAAGTGATTTATTTGAGCTTATCCGGAATGGAGAAAATTCTGGTATAGAATTCAAAGAAGATATAATCAATAATAAAAAGCTTGCAAAAGAGATAGTAGCATTTGCAAACATGAGTGGGGGGATTGTCTTTCTTGGGATCGAAGATGTTACGAAACGAATAGTTGGTATAACTAGATCAGATTCAGACCTTGAACAGTGGATAATGAATACTTGCAGGGACAAAATAAGACCGGCGATAATTCCCTATTATGAGGTTATTAAAGATGTTGAACCAGGAAAAGATGTCGCCGTTGTTCGCATTGAACGCGGTATTACTGTCCATAGTGTATGGCACAATAATCATAATTATTATTATATCCGCGTAGGAACTCAAAGTCGTATAGCAAGCACCGAAGAATTACAGAGACTATTTCAACAACGTGGTGCTGTCCGAACAGAAATTAGACCTGTTAGCGGTTCATCTATATATGATTTAGATCTCCGTCGAATACGCGATTACTTCAAACGAGTACGAGAACAAGAAATCCCTCCTAGTCAACCTTCTATTGAATGGAAACAAAAATATCTATTAATTGCAAAAGAAGAGGATAGTGAGAATTGGGAGAAGATATATAAAGTAAAAGAGGAGAAGTGGAAAAAAGAGGCTGAAGCAGAGTTGCAAGAACTTCTAATAAACACCGAAATTCTAATTGAACAGGAGGATACAAATCCGTCTGTCACAGTAGCGGGTCTTTTATTATTCGGAAAAAATCCTAAACGATTACTACCACAAGCGGGTATTGATGCGGTGGCATATCCTGGGACGGAGCGAGGCTATGAAGCAAGGGAACGCTTAACCGCATATGGTCCTATGACTGCATTGTATGGGACAGAAGGAGTAATTGAAAATGGTATCGTAGAACAAACAATTGAGTTCATAAGGAGAAATACAGTAATTAAAGAGCACCTTGAAACAGGGAAAAGAATAAAAAGACAGTCTTATCCCGATGAATCAATTCGCGAAGCAATAGTAAACGCTCTAGTACATAGAGATTATATGCTTTCTGGATCCGATATCGAACTTTCTATTTTTGAGGATAGAATTGAAATCATATCCCCTGGGAAACTTCCAAATACGATAACAATTGACCGAATGAAAGCAGGCTGTCGCGCCGCCCGTAATCAGTTATTAAAGGATATTATGCGTGATTATGGCTATATGGAACATATGGGCTTGGGGGTTCCACGAAAAATTATAAAATTAATGAGAGAGCAAAATAAAACTGAACCAGAACTTATTGAAGATAGAGACGGAGAACAGTTTATTTTATATTTAAAGAAATAATTATTTGAGATTTTTGCAGTTAAGTATATCCCTGGTTGGATGAAATGGTGTATATATGGTGTATGCAACATCCTCTACCGACGACAGAATACTGGCCTGTCAAGCCAGTGATTAATATTGATCCCCTGTATATTTCATTTCACTATAGCGTACCATTAGAGTACACTTTGCCATTCCTCGTCGACAAACAACCGGACTTCTAATCCGTAGGTCAGGCGTTCGAATCGCCTCCGGGGTCACTAACCTGCGCCCTGATAAATCAGGGACTTCGGTTAGCAGGCTCCTCGACAAACCCTGTTTCACGACAGGGCTTTTGTTTTATAACACTGCTATTGAGTGCGCCATGCAAAGTCAAAGCGTATCAGATAATGTCATTTTCGGAACACACTGTAATCCCACCCGTTTTAGTACAAGTAAAAATCAGATTTATTAGCGCAGTTGTTCAATCGATATCCCCAGCTCCAAATCACCCAAAACGGTGGTTTTGGGGACCAGAAGGATTCCAAACAATGGGGCTGGTCATTACCAAACATCATAACCAAGCATATACCGAGCAGCATCATAAAAATAAATAATTTAGGATGCAATTTTAATCAAAATGCCCTAATTTAAGTAGTGGTTCAAACATTGGGGGACAGGTCATCCCAATAGATTCTTTATTGAAATAGGAGCACCTGATGAATATTAAAAGTGATCCTACATTAGTAGCTGAAGTTCGCAAGTATGGTAAGTTCGATACCAATGCTTGCTACCAATGTGGTAGTTGTACAGTTACCTGCAATTTAGTAAAGAACTCAGCCTCATTTCCACGCCGAGTAATGCGGTCCACAATGATGGGTTTAAAAAAACTCGTGCGTAGTAGTTTGGATCCCTGGCTTTGTTATTACTGTGGCGATTGTTCCCTGGTTTGCCCCCGACAGACAGATCCTGGTGAAGCAATGATGACACTCCGACGTTTTCTTACAGCGCAATACGATTGGACCGGTCTGGCTGCAAAAATCTACAAATCAAAAGTATGGGAAATAGGTTCCCTCCTGGTAGGGGGAATCTTGGTTTTATTAATTGTTGGTTATTACGGTTTGAATATTGTGTAACTGGAATATGCTGATTTATTCTCAGCCGAATTCATCTCCGAAACGGTGGAAGAAGAATTCATGGGGCATATGTTTAACCTCGTTGAGACTTTTACAATTGTTGTGTTTCTTTTTCCATTGGTCATTTTATTATCGAACGCTTTTCGCATGTACTGGTTTACGATGCATCGGGGATGTGAAGTTAAAATTCCTATCCAGCTTTACATTACCGAAGCCAAGACATTATTACTACATGCGATTACTCAGAAACGCTTTGGGGATTGTACTGATAAAAGACGCTGGATAGTCCACGGATTATTAGTATCAGGCTGTGTACTGATGTTTATTCCCCTGCTTTTCTTCTTAGAGTGGTTTCAAACGGATAACATATATCCGCTTTACCATCCTCAAAGATGGCTGGGATATCTTGCCACTGCTGCCTTGATTTACGCTACTGTCGAGATCATGATAAGTCGTATCAGGAAGCGTGAAGAAATACATAAATTTTCGGAGTTGGGTGACTGGATCCTGCCAGTAATGTTATTTCTTACCGCAGTGAGCGGAATTGCCGTCCATATTTTCCGTTATATGGAATTATCATTAATTACTCATTATACTTATGCTATTCATCTGGCAATTGTTGTTCCCATGTTAATTATTGAGATACCGTTTGGTAAGTGGAGTCATATGCTCTACCGGCCGCTGGCGGTTTACTTTGACGCGATACAAGAAAGCGCCCTACAAATGCAATTAACGAAGGAGGCAAATCCTGATTATGTTGAATAACGAAATATCGAATGATCCAATCGGGTCCGCCTTAGTAGTTGGTGGTGGTATCGGGGGCATGCAAGCGGCACTCGATCTGGTGGAATCCGGAATTAAGGTTTATCTGGTTGATAATAAACCTTCGATTGGTGGTGTAATGTCTCAACTCGATAAGACTTTTCCGACCAACGATTGTGCCATGTGTACCATGGCGCCCAGATTGGTTGAAATCGGTAGGCATAAGGATATTGAAAAGATTATGCTAAGTGAAGTCGAAAGTATTACGGGACAGCCCGGACACTTTTCGGTCACAATAAAGAAAAAACCACGTTTTGTTGATGAAGAAAAATGTACTGGCTGTGGTGCTTGCGTTTCAAATTGTCCTACTAGAAATACAGTTCAACTTACAGAGAAAAAGGAAATTGACCTCGAACCTCAATATAAGGAAAAAGTAACGAACATTTTAGAGCGACACAAAGATAGAAAAGGTCCTTTAATGCCAATTTTACAGGATACAAATGTTGCTTTTAATTATTTCCCTGAGAATGTCTTGCGCTATATTTCCCAGGAAACCGGTTATCCACTGACCCATATCAACCGGATAGCCACGTTTTACAGTGCCTTCAGTTTAAAACCTATTGGTAAGTATGTAATAAATGTGTGTATGGGGACCACCTGTTATGTACGGGGAGCGGAAAGACTACTCGATAAATTCAAAGAAATGTTGAAGATCGTCGTGGATGAAACAACAGCAGATATGCTGTTTACCTTTAAGTCTGTTCGATGTATTGGCTGCTGTGGGCTGGCACCGGTTAGCACTGTGGGGGAAGATGTGTATGGAAAACTTTACGCTAAGGATATTCCCGGAATAATAAAGAAGTACCGGATTAGGGGGCAGTAAAGTATGCCTAAATTGACAATTGAAGAATTGAAAAAGATGCGGGAATCTGCAAAAAGGGATATTTATTTAAGAGAAGGAAATTTCAGGGGAAAGGCGATGGTTCATCTGGGAACTTGTGGCATTGCTGCGGGAGCCAGGGAAATAATGAGTACCTTCCTGGATGAAATCGGCAACCGGGATATTACCGATATAATGTTTACTTCTACCGGTTGTGCCGGATTGTGTTCGGAAGAACCGATGGCTACGATAGAAATGGAGGGATCTGCTCCAGTAAAGTATGGTCAACTCACTCCTGATAAGGTTATAAGAATATTTAATGAGCATATAATCGGAGGGAATGCGGTAAAAGAATTTGTAATTGGTATAGGTTCTGAGAGAGTAGGATAATGGCTGAAAAAAAGCGAATAGAATTGATGGTATGTGCTGGTACTGCTTGTGTTGCCGGCCAGTCATTCCAAATTATGGAGACTCTTAATAAGGAATTAACTAATCGTGGACTTAAAGATGAAGTTTCGGTTGTAACTACAGGATGCAACGGTTTTTGTGGTCAAGGCCCGCTGATGGTTGTCATACCTGATAATATTTTCTACGGTTGGCTAACACTGGATGATATTCCATATCTTGTAGAAGAACATTTTCTCAAAGGTAGACCGGTCCAAAAATTAATGTTTACGCCACCCAAGGAAGAAGAACCGCTACCGCTAATCTCGGATATACCATTTTTCAAAAAACAGGTCTTAATTGTCTTAAGAAATAAGGGGCTCATCGATCCTGAAAAGATAGAGGATTATATCGCCAGAGATGGTTATCTGGCGATTGAAAAAGTATTTACCTCAATGTCACCGGAAGAAGTTATTGATGAAATTTCTCAATCAGGATTGCGGGGTCGCGGAGGTGCCGGTTTCCCCACCGGAAAGAAGTGGGAAATAGCCCGTCAACAGGAGAAGACCCCAAAATATTTGATAGCCAACTGTGATGAAGGTGATCCGGGTGCGTATATGGACCGGAGTCTGATTGAGTCAGATCCCCATTCGGTAATAGAAGGTTTAACCCTGGCCGCCTACGCCATCGGCGTATCAAATGGGTTTATTTATATCAGGTCAGAGTATCCGCTGGCTATAAAGAGAATGAAGATTGCTATTTCCCAGGCACGAGAATACGGACTTCTGGGAGTGGATATTTTAGGATCCGGGTTTGATTTTGATATTGAGATAAGAGAGGGCTCCGGTGCTTTCGTGTGTGGTGAAGAAACTGCACTTATTCATTCTATTGAAGGGAATATACCAGAACCCAGACAAAGGCCACCTTTTCCGGCTCAGTCCGGACTCTGGGGTTGTCCCACCGTTATAAACAATGTGGAAACGTTGGGCAATGTACCCGTGATAATAGCAAAAGGAGCAGACTGGTATTCAAGTATCGGTACAGAAACAAGTAAGGGTACCAAGATATTCTCTTTAGTTGGCAAGATTAATAATACCGGACTGATTGAAGTACCGATGGGTATAACTCTTCGCGAGGTAGTCTACGAGATTGGTGGCGGTATCCCTGATGGGAAAAAATTCAAGGCGGTTCAAACGGGGGGTCCTTCCGGTGGTTGTATACCTATCAGTTTACTGGATTCCCCGATTGATTATGAATCGCTGAAAGAGGCGGGTTCAATAATGGGTTCAGGGGGAATGATCGTTTTGGATGAAGACACCTGCGTTGTTGATTTTGCTAAGTTCTTCCTCCAGTTCACGAATGATGAATCCTGCGGG
>SDBU01010555.1_pt1 | contig 10236 bp, 4 predicted proteins | sample 2277071 | NCBI WGS metagenome assembly SDBU01 (sample SAMN10397929, study PRJNA504765) | marine sediment metagenome | isolation source: marine sediment core GS08_GC12, 126 cmbsf | place: Arctic Ocean: Gakkel Ridge, Loki's castle | collected 2008 | reverse complement strand
CAGACATAGTGAGCCACTCCCCCACACAATTTAGGTGAAATATAAGCGAATGGGCTAAACGCGGCCACAATAATCCGATTACGCTTCTCTTCGGGATAGACTTCAAGGGCGTTTCTAACCTGAGCTGCTCCCTGACTGTGACACGCTTGCCAGAGGGGCTCTCCGTTAGGATGGGTCTCCATAAAATGATCCCATTGTTGATGGTAATACTCAACCGCCGGTGTGATGGCATGCTGGTGGAGGTTCAATAATGCTTCATACGCGTCAACATCAATGCCATGGGTTGCATTATAGGTGCAGTGGGTATTGAAACCTGTGATACCTGAAATTAATAAGGCTTTCTCTCCTAAATCATCTATACTATTGCCTACCCCATTGCCAAAGAAATAGCCACCTGTGGTCATTTCAGGAAAATCATAACCGAAATCGCTATTTAGGTTGACGTTGCGAGATTTATTGGTGAAGAAATTTTCAAATCTTCGGTAATCGCAAGGCGAGTCTCTGCCAAAAGTTTCGAAGGCCTTTCCAAAGATACCCGACATATCGTAGAGAGATGGGGAAAAAAGGCTGAAACCGTTCAGGCCATATAGATCAACGCGGCTGAGAGGGGAATGGCTTAAATAGGCATACAAGTTGGGTCCATCGTCAAAGCCTTCAGGATCCTGGGTGATCCAACGGCCAAGCTCAGGGTGGTAGTAGCGTCTCCCAAAGAAGACAAGGCCTGTCTCTTCTTCGACTCTTTTACTCGAGAATCTCCAGGGGGAGAGTTTGGTTGCGGTTAATTCCTCCCCAAAGGCGGTGTATCTGTAGCTCTCTGTCACCTTTTTAGTTTTTAAATCGACGAGGGTCACCAGACAGCCTCTATGGTCATGGATGGGAACGTAACATTTCCCCTTGAGCTCTAGGAGCACTGCGGCCCCAATCTCTGCGCCTAGACCTTCTCCCAGGACGCGAAGTTGTAAAATAGCGCCCTTCTCATTGACGGCTCCAATTTCGTTGTCACCATCCCAAAGATAACGCTCGTATTTGATCTGTCTGTTACGTTTGAAGAGCTTTTTGGATAACCGTCTGTGAAATGGGTCATATTCGTATTCAACTCTTTCGTTTTCTCGCTCGAGAGCGATCAATCGGTCCTGGGTATCATAGGTGTAGTGCCACTCTCCATCGCAAAGCAGGTTTCCATCTGGATCGTACTCATAAGCTTTGCAGCCATCGTGGGTGGTTTGGCAAAGTGCATTGACTTGATGGTCGGCCTCGTCTTTTTTCCGGCGATTGTTGATGGAATCGCAAATGTAGGTGTGCTCATTTTCTGAGGACAACTGATTGAGGTCGTCATATGAGTAGTTGGACTCTACTTTGCCTAGAGAGTCTTGAAAATCATATAGGAGGAGGTTGCCGACTGGATCATAGGCATCCTCGGAGAATGAACCGCTAAAGAAAGGGGTGTCATATGTTGCGATTCGGGAAAGGGGATCTCTTTCAATGGAGATCTTCCCGAGCTGACCCGGAAGATCGGCTTCGATGAGCTGTCCTTCCGGATCTCTAGTTGCATAGATAAACTCAGAGCCTTTTCGAGTAACGGCATAGAGATAGGCTCCGCGATAGGAGTAGTGGATTCCTGACCCGTCAGGGAGTGTGAGAACGATTCTTCTGCCTTGTTTATCAAAGGTATTTCGCATTGTAAGCCCATTGCCAATCTCCTCCTGAGAAATTCCGCCCAGGGAGTTGTAGCTGCGGGTGGTTTTTTTCTTTGAGATGGCTTCGTAAACGGAAAGAACGCGGTCATTGCGGTCGTAGGTATATTGATAGTCAAAGTCGGATGAGTAGTAGCGAGTCAGTCTTCCGAGATCATCCCATTCGTGGTGCAGTTCGATGCCGCTGGGTTTGACGGTGGTTTGTAACCGTCCTTTTGCATCATAGCGGTATAGGCTCTCTTTTTCTCCGGCCTCAATAAACCGTTCTAGACGGTTCATGGGGCCATACTCCCAGCTGTGGGAGATGGTTTCAATCAGCTCGGTGCCGTTATAGACAAACTGGGTGAGTGCTGTCAGATTACTGTTCTGGTCATACTGGCTCTCGCTTTTGGCGATTATCTCTCCTTGTAGGTTTTTCTTGCAGAGCTGGGCTTCCCGGCCACGTGTGTCATAGATACTGAGGGTTTGGATACCGTTGGCGTCGGTGGTCGTTTCGATATACTCTTTGCCGAAATGGTAGTCATAATGGGTGGCATGACCGAGTGGATTGCTCCCAACAAGAGGCTTGCCGTGCGTGTTGTAGCGAGTTTCGAAAGCGCCATGGGAGGTGAAGAGGTGGGTGCGGTTCGAAGACTCATCGTAAGCGTAGCGTTCCTGAAACTGTTTCTCTCCTCGTGAATTGATCCATTTGGCCATAAGATGGCCTGCTTCATCAAACTCTTCGACTTTTTGGAAGTATTGCAGGTCGGTTTTATCGCGAAAACCGGATGCGTTGTAGCTGTAGTGGGTCTCTAAGGTATCTGTTTGCTGGGCGATTACTCTCCCACACATATCATAAATGTAGTGGGTTGTGATTCCCTCGCCATCTGTCTCGGTGAGCTTGTAAAAAGGGGAATAGGTTGAACTGGTGGTTTTGAATAGCTCTCCAGTAGCTGAATAGACTTCGACGCGTACAGGGTTATTAAAAATATCGTAGGCGTAAAGAGACTTTGCCCCATTTTGGTCTATATGGGTAGCGAGGGTGCCAGATGAGTGATAGGTAAAATGCTCTTCTTTGCCATCGGGGATGTGGATAGAGAGGGGTTTGCCTCGGAAATCATAGGTTTTAAGGGTTTGGTAGCCAACGGCGTCGATCTCTTTGATTACATTCCCAAAAATGTCGTATTCTTTTCGTTCAATGGCGCCGTCGGGGTGGGTAGTAGCAACCACTCTTCCGAGATCGTCATACTCAAAATGGGTGACGTTACCACAGGCGTCGCTCTCGGTAATCATCTCTCCTAGCTTGTTGTAGCTTTTTTCGAGAGTGAGGACGGAGCCGTCGGATTGCCAGTCTGAGATGCGGATAGGACGGTTGGCTTGATCATAGGCAATCTCTCTGTATTGGTCGGACTTGGGGCCTCTGATGGAGGTGAGGTTGTTGTTGGCGTCGTAGTTAAATGCGGTTTGATGTCCCAAGGGATCTGTTGTAGCGGCTAACCGCTCTCTTGCGTCGTAGCTGTTGGTGATGGTGTAGCGGTAGTTGTTTTCTCCATCATAGTGTTCTTCGGTTAAGACCTTTCCGAAGGGGGCGTAGGTATAGGTGACCCGTTTGAGTAGAATCTCCAGACCGGATTCATCGAGGCTCTTCTCTTGTACGCATTCCGGAAGGCCGAAGCATGGGAGGGTCCGCTTTGGTGTTATTTCAGTGATTTTTCTGTAGGTAAGACCTTGGAGATCGTCTGGGTCTTCGGTAAAACCATCATCTACAATAGTTCGAATGCAAATAGCACAGTCATCATAGCTCAGAAAGGTGCGTCTGCGGATGGCCTCTCCCTCATAGACAAGCTCTCGGGTTAGAAGGTTGGTGTTGGGAAGGTAGGTATAGCGGGCGGTTCTCCCCTCCTGGTCACTTTCGGATAGTTTCAGGTTTAAACCATCGTTTGAGAAGGTGCGGTGGATGGTGTGCCACTCGTTGCCATCTCCCACTTTTTCCAAAATGGGATTGTGGTTGTGGTCGTATCCATATTCGGTAATGTGCTGAATGGTGCCTGTGCTATCTTCGAGGGTTTTTTTCAGGAGATTACCGGTGGTTGCATCCCAGGTAAACCGGTCGGTGTGATAGACGGAGTCGCCTTGGTACACTTCGATAGCCAAAATCTGCTTATGTTCATTGAAGTGGTAGACAGTTTTGTGACCCTCTGCATCGAGAACTTCTGTGGATCTATCGTGATAGACGTACCGCCCGATGGGATGCATCTCTCCACTTGGACCGATAGGAGCGTATTGGGCAGCTACTCTGCTACTACCATCATATTTGGTGGTCACAACCCTTCCTTCGGGTTTATCAACGCGGTTGATCCACTGCCCTTGGTAGCGGTAGGCGATGGAGGGCTTATCCGGCGGTTGGATGGAGTGAAGAAGAATAGGCGAGTTCCCTTGGTGGGCTACCCTGAGCTCTCTGCCATCGCTACCAATGACTTTGAAACCTAGGACCTCATCTTTTTTATCTCTGGTGTATTGAAAGGTTAGAGATCCCAGAAGTTGGGTTTTGTCACTATTGTAGGCTGTAATCGTTTGCAGGAGATGGGGGTGAGGGAAATACTTGTCATCTTTCCAGCGTTCGTACGAGTAACAAATGATGTTGCCATTCGGCTTTCTCTCTTCGTATATCGGAAGTTGGTAGGGTGTCCAGACATTGGGGTTTAATTGATAGGTTGTTGTACTGCCGGGGGCTAGAAAAGTTTTTTTGCCGGTCTTGTAATTTACATGGTGCAGCCATGCGTGCATGGAGGATCTGAACTGCCGGGTGGATCCTTTGCCATCCACCACTGTCCCTTGCCAAAAAAAACGATGGTAGTTTTTTGGGTCGCCGACTTTGGAATAGTTGATTTTTGTATTAAGTGGATGGGTCTGGCCGGTTGGATGAAAATTCGCATACCCTTTTTGGAGATCAAAGGCGTAGACGGAGGGCGAGGCTTGTTTGAAGCTGGCAACGCTGCCATCCAATGCCCCAACGGCTGCAAAGCGCTCCTGGCCGGCCCATTCGAAGTTAGCAACAAGAAAGGATTCGGGGTTGTAGTGCCAATTTCCATAACGGGGCTCGTACATGGCTGTGTGGTTGTAAAATCGGCGGATGGAGAGTGACTCTATCCCGGCGATGATCAGATCGGCCTCTTCCTCAACGAGGTCTCCTGTGACGGGATTGACACTAGGAGAGATTTTGTTAGGGGTAGAAGTTTAGAAATAGTTCTGTCTTTCGTCGATTACGGTATCTTTAGAAGATTTGGCTGAAGGGGGATCAAAAAGCGTTTCTTCAGCTACCAAAAAGCTGAAGCACGTGAGCAAAAGCGCAATCCATATTTTCTTCATGGTCTCACCGGAGCAGAGATTCTGGTGGCCATTGAAGTATATTCACGGATTTATGTTAAGAAAAAGTTAAAACGCAAAAGAAAAACGTCCGTAACTGAGCTGATATTTCTCAACTTTGCGCAAGAATGAGGCTATATTGAGACATTTAAGATACTCAAATTCCGAGGGCGACCCCTTCGCGTCTGGGATCGACGCCACCGATTAGCCCCTCGGAAGTGATTGAAATACCGGCGGTTCCGCTGGTCAGAGGGACTGTCACCACCTTGTTTCCCAATGCTTCTAGAGCCTCTTGGTCTTTTTCCAAGGAGGTTTCCTTTTCAAGGGTAATGGTCTCGTCGATAGCCACATAGTGAGGGAAATCAATCGCTTCTTGGATGTTCATCTTAAATTCTAGAACACCAAAAAGGGCTTGAGCAACATAATCGACAATCGCCGACCCTCCTGCAGAACCCAAAGCCAAGATCGGCTTCTTACTCTGTTTATCAAAGACAATGGTCGGTGTCATAGAACTGAGCGGCTTTTTTCGAGAACCGACGGGGTTTTCACATTCAGCTGAAAAATCATCCATCGTATTGTTGAGCAAGAACCCTCGTACCATCAACTTGGATCCAAAACCATGGTTAATACTCGTGGTCATCGTCACAATATTCCCTTCGCCGTCCACTACGCAGATCTGAGATGTAGCAGAGTTAGAGGATCGACAAGCTAATGCCAGACGGCTGGCTTTGCAAAAGAGATCGATAAACTCGACCGATCCCAGATTGTATGAGCTCAAATCTTTAGTCTCTAGGAGCCCAAACATCTGTGAGAGTGCAACGCCTCCTTTGGATGGTGGGGGCATCGTAGCGAAGTCGTTGTTTTTATATGTAAATCTCACAGACTCAGTTTTTTCGATGGTATAGGCAGCCAAATCTTCCAACGTCATGGTGCCAGGATTTACGGCAGCATTCTGAATCGTTTTGACGATATCTCGAGCGATCTCTCCCTCATAAAAAGGAGCCGCTCCTTGAGAGGCAATCACTCCATAGGCGTGGGCTAGCTCTGGATTGTTAAGCATCTTTCCCACAGGTTTTGGCTGAAGAGTCTCCTGAGAAAAAAAATAGTTTTGAACTTCTGAGAAAGTATCGAGTTCGGAGCTAGCCTCAACCAGTTGATTCAGCCTTGGTGAAATAAGAAAACCTTTTTGGGAGAGCTCTATAGCCCGGTCAAAAAGCCTACTCCATGGCAGCTTGCCTTCATCTTGATGGGCAAGTTCAACCATCTTAAGTAATCCCGGTACCGCTACCGCTGTTCCACCGAGTTTGGTATCTACGCTCTTGGGAACCTTTTTTGGTGCTATTTCGCGCCCATCGTAAACCACCACCTTTCCATCGCTTTTTCGATAGTAGAGCATCAACGCTCCTCCACCGATCCCAGAAGATTGTGGCTCCACGAGACCCAAGACCATCTGCATCGCAATTGCTGCATCGATCGCACTCCCGCCCTCTTGTAAGATTTTGAGCCCCTCTTCTGAAGCATGACGGTTGGCGGAGACTACCATTATCTTCTCCGCGTAGACTGGCTCCTTCGCTTCCCATCCAGAGGCCGCCTCAGGATGAAGGGCCGACTGTCCCAAGAGTAAGAGTGGTATCACGAATGAGATCATCGCTTCTCCTTGTTTGATTTTGTGAAGCAGAGACAAAAAACTTCTTCTCTAATTCTTCAAGCGACAGCAACATTGTAACAAAAGAATTATAATGCTATTGGTAGCACAATGATAAGTAAAAAGACCACCCTCTCCTTAATTTTCATCGCGACTTTCCTAGTAGCTTCTCTACTGTTGTTGCATGTTCGAGCCGAACATGCAACTTCCTCTTCCGAGCTACCCACCTATTATCGGTACACCTCATCCGAGCTAAAAAACCTCTCCTCTACTCAGAAAATCACCGAAGAACAGCTCAAAAAGTGGGATCAGATCGCTCAAGACTATTTCGAAAAGAACAAAGTCTCTTCCTATACTCCACCTCGTTTCTATGTCTATCTCTACGCAGCGCAGCGCGATGCCGCCTTCTTATCTTACAATACTCAGGACCACTTTGAGGGAAGCTTAGATCCCATCTCCGAAAAGATAGGAAAACTCTTTTTTCCTGACTTTCCACATCCTGAAAAGTTCACGAACGATCCATACTCTGAAAAGCTGGCTTCCCTTGTTTTTGCTAAGTACCAAAAGCGCTATCAAAAAGAGGCCACCCAATCACCCCGTTCTCCTATTCCACCGGAAAAAGAGGTGGCCAAAGAGCTCACTTGGATAGTCTTCCCCATTGAGGATTTTCGACCAACTCCACCACCCCCAAAGGGAGATAATCGGTGGAAAGAACAGATGGGAAAACTGAAGAGAATTCAGAAAATGCTTACCAAAAAGCAGAAAGAGTCTGCTCTCTTCTGGGCAGACAACGAAGATGCCGACTGGAGAGTGATTACCAACAACTATCTGTTTGAGTCCGATATTCCTCTGGCCCAAATGCTCCTTGTTCGATCGGTGTTGACGATGGGACTCTATGATGCGACGATTGTCTGCATAGAGGCCAAGTATACTTACAACATCCCAAGACCTTATGTATACGACCCCAAGTTCAAGCCTATCGCTCCAGCCCCTTCCTCTCCGAGTTTCCCTTCCTGTCACTCCACTCGCGCTGACACCGCAGCCACCATCCTCTCATACTATTTCTCTGATAAAAGTGATCAGTGGAAGAAAATGGGTGAAGAGGATGGCCACGCCCGCCTCTTTGGAGGGGTTCACTATCCCATCGACCATACCACCGGCAAGAAGCTCGGCAAAACGATCGGCCATCAGGTGATTATCTCAGAGGGAGAATCCCTGGGGGATTAACACTAATACCCTTTCCCAGAAATAAAGATACAAATTCACACCAACGAACCGCGCCATCTTTCGGCGATCCTTTCTCGTTCATATTTAAAAATATGAGCTTCGAAACGATCGCCAAAATCTGACACGTTTCGTGATGCGCCTTTGTGTCTTTATTTCTGGGAAATGGTATAAACACGAGAAAATGCTCGCACGAAATACGAGAAAATGATAACATGAAATACGAGAAAATGAACAGCAGGTTATCATGGTTTCTCAGAGAAATGTCACCGATGCTCTCTCAAGAATTCACAAGATTGTGGAGAAAAGAGGGGGAATTCACGTTCTTCACACGAGTGAAATCTCGCGATCCGACCGAGAACTCCTGGTTCGCCATGACTGGTTAGAGGAGATTATTCGGGGATGGTATTTTCTCGTACGGCCCGATGCTCTACCGGGTGATTCATCGGCATGGTACGCCTCGTTCTGGGATTTTCTCAATGTATACCTGAGCTATCATCACGGCACCGAATATTGTTTATCTGCCGAATGTTCCCTCGATTTGCACTTGGGCAATTATATTATTCCCAAACAGGTGATCGTGATAGCACGTCGTGGCAGCGGTATTACAGTTCCCCTTCCTTTTGACACTTCAATTTTAGTCTACGCAGACCCAAAACGCCTTCCCGAAGAACGCATCACTCTCTCCGGCCTTCAAACCATGTCCTTACCCTATGCGCTCTGCAAGGTCACTCCTACTTTTTTTCACTCTTCACCACAGGACGCGGAAATCGCTCTGCAGTCCATTCGCCATCCCTCTGAATTAATACGTGTTATTGTCGAACATAACTTCCAGCGAGCAGCAGGAAGGCTGATCGGTGCCTATCGTTTTGTGGGTAATAAGAAAATGGTGGATCAGCTTTCCAAAGAAATTGCAAAAGCTGGAATACGTATCCAAGAGACCAATCCTTTCAAACATCAGGTTCCACTATTAACAGGAAGTCACTATCTATCTCCTCATTCTTCTCGCATTCTAGCTATGTGGAAAGCATTTCGTCCATTCGTACTCGATCATTTTCCCAAAAGACCAGCTGTTTCAATGGATCCTGAACGTTATTTACAGCATGTTACAGAACTCTACCCTCAAGATGCTTATCACTCTCTTTCTATTGAGGGTTATCATGTGAATAAACAACTCATCGAAAAAGTCGAGAACAATCATTGGAATCCTGACTTTGATCCAGAGGATCAACAGTTGCGAGATGCATTAGCAGCGAGGGGTTATTTTGAAGCCTTTCATGAAGTTAAACAATCGGTCACAAAAATCCTCAAAGGCTCCCTTCCAGGACAAATAGTTGAAGACGATCTTACTCAATGGTATCAAAAGTTATTCTCTCCTTCCGTGAGAGCTAAGCTTCTCCGAGAAACCGATCTATTAGGCTATCGGCGAAGCCAAGTCTATATTCGTTATTCTAGACATACACCCCTAGCGAAAGAATATGTGTGTGAGGCGATGGATACATTATTTCAGTGTTTAAAAGATGAAGAAGATGCTGGCGTCCGCGCCCTTTTAGGACACTTTATTTTTGTTTTTATTCATCCCTATATAGATGGAAATGGCCGCATCGGACGTTTTTTGATGAATACCATGCTTGCCTCAGGAGGCTATCCCTGGACTATCATCCATGTTGAAGAAAGGGCACGCTATTTTTCTGCACTTGAAACTGCCAGCGTGGATCACGATATTCTTCCATTTGTCCAGTTTATCGCAGCAGCGATGAAAAGGAGCGACAAGGAATAAGGGCTAGCCTTTAATTCACTTTTTCCATAATTTTAAGCGTTATGCTACGTAATCAAAGTGACAAAACCTTCGAAAAAATAGGGCAAGAGATACCCTATTATGTGCTCAATGAAAAACAGTACCGTGCGAAGCATCTCGCAGGAGATGTAAAAGATGGTTTCTTCCGCAGCGGCGAGGAGCATATTCAGAATGTCTTGAAAGTCATTACCTCCCGATTTGGTAAACTAGGGCAGAAAAGATCGGCACTTGATTTCGGATGCGGGGTGGGGCGGTTAATGATTCCTCTCGCCAGAGAGTTCGACAAAGTGGTTGGAGTGGATGTCTCCCCTTCGATGCTCGCAGCGGCAAAGAAGAACTGTGAGGAGCGGGATATCCAAAATGTTGATTTTATCCTATCGGATGATCAACTGAGCCGAGTTGACGCTACCTACGATTTGGTCCACTCCTATATCGTTCTCCAGCATATTCCTCTAAAAAGAGGCAAACAGATCATTGAACGTCTGATCCAGACGGTAAATCCGGGCGGAATAGGCGCACTACATATCACC
>SDBU01010554.1_pt1 | contig 10237 bp, 7 predicted proteins | sample 2277071 | NCBI WGS metagenome assembly SDBU01 (sample SAMN10397929, study PRJNA504765) | marine sediment metagenome | isolation source: marine sediment core GS08_GC12, 126 cmbsf | place: Arctic Ocean: Gakkel Ridge, Loki's castle | collected 2008 | reverse complement strand
TCCTTCACTACTTTTCTGGTCAGTTCAATATTTTCCTCTAAGGATAAGAAGCTACCATCAAACATAACCGAGTTAAAGCCAAGCCTTATTCCTTTATTGATTATTTCTAAATCCTCTACTTCATTTAAGATAAAGGCAGCGGGAACAGAGGAATTTTGAGCCATGATCTTACCTATACTGGCAAAAGAGGCTAGTTTTACCTCATCCCAACCAACAGAGGTTTCAAATGATCTGCCGCCAAATCCGATAATTACCGGACACCCCAGCTCTTCAGCAGCTTCAAGGCTAGCTTTTAATGAGCCATAATCCCAGGCCTCAAAATGACCCACGCTATATTTTCTCTTCTGCGCACCCTTTAAGATTTCCTCCATGGAAATTAAGGACATTTTCTCCTCCTCTTGTAAAAACTTTAGTTGAGTAATCATGTCATGTTTGAAAAACTCATCACTACCGACAAGGTTAGAGAACCGACCAGAAAAATAAAAAATCCTGCTATCCAAGCTGAAACCAGTATCCAGCCCCAGATAGCTTCTTTACCAGCCAATCCGATACTTTTTTGGTGTAATTCGCTTTTCAGAGCTCGCTAAATCGTGCCTCCTCATCTCTTATCAAGACAGGGCTGCTGTAAATATCTCTGGTATGGTACTCTTTCGAGCGGCTTAATCCCGAGCCATACTCCAAACTCCATTAACTCGTCATTCAGATGCCCAATTCCAACAGGATAATGATGTTGAAACCTCCGGACCATAATGGTATTTAGTAAATCTTTAATTGATATCGATTCCCCGTTCATTCTCAACTTTCCAAACCAACCGCGACTGCCATCGAAGCTCCGCTTCTTAGTTTGTAGAATCTCGGCTGTGAGCTGAAGCATATACTCACCCTCCCAGGTTAGTCGCAAGATCGTTACCGGAACCGGTTTGAAAATCATATCACTGATCACACCCATATCGTCTCTTACAATAGGTTGCCCCGGTCTTTCAATGCCTAAGACAGAGTGGCTATCCAATATGACTCCTCGTGAGTTAGCCCACCTTTTAGCACTTGGTCCACAGTGAAACATCTGTACCGTTTGGTCGCTCTCATCAAAGGCAACTAAGTCGAGCATAGTAGATTGGTCTCCGTTTAGATAATTCAATATTAACATGCTTACAGCACTTACCACGTCTCCCTCACAAGCAGCGACTATCCCATTCTCATTGAGACGTCCCAGACTCGAACAGATGGCAAGTTGGTATTCAGTTTGAAATTTAGGCCAGCAGCTAACTGCTAAACCTGCATATCCATTATTTTGAGCTATTTGTTCCAGAGCAAGATAGACTCGGGCAGCCTTTTCCATCCTTTTGTCACTTACCTTAACCGCTACTGCCTCAGCCTTCATAGTCTTAATTAATTCAACCACACGTTTTTCCTCAAAGCGTTCTGCTTTTTGAATTACCTCGGAAAACTCATGGAGACGATAAACCCTTACTCCCAGTTTTGCTTCTATTTTACGCTCATCATAATATAAATCATTAAAACCAGGTGCTATTCCTCCAATCAACCCAACTTTTGCCTTACTTAATGTTTTAATACTCTGCAAGACCTTTAAGGTCACATCAAATCTGGGACCGAAAAACTCTCCGTTAATATTACCGAAAAACCATTTAAATGGGATCCCTTCCTCTTTTAAATATTGACCTATTATACTACTATACATGTTCATACCACAAAACGAGTTAAGCGGCAACGGCCCGGAATCAGTAGTCTCGGGAACAGCCCAAAGTCCCATTCTTCCTCTCACCCTTGCCAAATGGGGAATAATATCACCGGCTGAAAAAGAACTGTTCTGGATCAGCACTAGGTCTGCATTATGATCATCGAGTTCCTTTCGGGCTTTCTCGGCATCAGCCTCAGTGACTACACCTTTCCGTATCGGAAAGAAATCAAATCCCTTTTTTTTTGCTAGCTCTTCCATTTCCCTTATAGAGTTTCGTAAAACTCCGATTCTATCTCCCTGAAAGTTCAGTTGATAGGTACCAACCATGCCTACTTTCAATTTTTCCATTCTTGCTCCTCCTTCTCGCATGTTTTAGTTGTCCGCTTACCTAACAACCACTCCAATAATAATAATGTGCCCAGTCCATGATTGCTACTAAGTAAAGCCAACCATGCTTCATCCTGATGTAGGTAATATCAATACCCCAGACCTGGTTAACTCGAGTAATCTTTCGGTCCCTCAAAAGATAAGGATATATCTTACATCCCGGGTAAGGCATGCTCAAGTTTCGTTTTGGATAGATAGCCTCAATCCCCATAAGTCTCATCAGTCTTTGTACTCTCTTTCTGTTAGCACGACAGTCTTACCTTGCCTATTGACAACATCATAGTAGTCTCCGGCCTTATTTTTAGCTTCTCCCTTGTCTTGCTACATTGCTTTGTACCTTGCCCTAGCTATGATTTCTTTCTGTATGTCTCTATCCAGTTGCACGAAATGAGCTGAGTATCCAGTCACTCTCACCACCAAGTGACCAAACTCTTCAGGCCTCTCCATGGCTGCCCTGAGAATCTCTGTTGAGGTGATATTGACAAAAATGTGCACACCACCCATCTCAAAGTACGAGGTTGCGATAGCTTCGATAAGCTTACCAGGATTTTCTTCCTCCAGGAATGAGGAATCTAGTTCCAGCTGAAATGGTCCTCCCTGAAGCTTTGCGAAATCCAACTTAGCTATGGATCTTGCAGTAGCAGTTATACCCTTTTGATTTCTGCCATGCATGGGATTGGGTCCTTGAGCCAGCGGTTCTTCTCTCTTTCGACCATCAGGTGTGGGACCTATTTCCCGCCCTGCAGCGGCACGAGCCTGAAAGTCGAATAGTGATGGTCGGTAACAAAAACCTTTACAGTTTTTATATCTCTCAAAGGTGTTTCTCACTTGTTCAACAACCATTCTTGCCATGTCATCAACCTCATCCTCGTCATTGCCAAATTTGGGAGCATTCAGAAGAAGTTGGCGAATATCCTCATATCCTTCATAATTTATCTCTAGTGCCGCTTTTAAGTCAGAAAGAGAAATCTTTCTTTCATCAAAAACGAGCTTCTTTATTGCATAAAGTGAATCTGCTGCGTTGGCTAGACCTGCTACATCAACTGAGGTATGATTGTAGGATACGGCGCCACAATCAGTTACATCTTTGCCATTCTCAATACACCTGTGTACCAGAAGAGATGTCAATATTTCAGGCCAAGCTAATGGTTGCAGTCGATACACTGCATCCAAAAGGCCTTTTAGCGCTCGGGTAGTCTTATCTACCTGGTCACAGTAAAGCTCCCACAGTTCCTCAAAGCTTTTTATGTTTTTCTTAAATGCTATTTTAAGTGCATTCATCAAATTTATGATCAGCCATAAACAAGACACATCGTGACCGCAATACTCTCTGCCTGGAACGGAGTACCATTGGCACCCACCGTAGGCGACATTCCAAGCATCTTTTTCTTTGTAACCAGAATAGATTTCACTTTCTCGCATAATATCATGGTTCAAGAGAGCAGGAGTCCCAGAACCGTGTCTTGCCAAAACATCACAGGCATAAGCAAAAAACTCTTTGTCAATGTCTTTATGCCAGTATACGCCAAGACCGTTTGTCCCACCAACCATGTCATACGCCTCAAGACAAATCCAGCTCAGCTCGTTTGTAGCATCTTTTAGGTTTTTATTCCTTCCACCTATGGAAAAGAATGAGCCACTGTACTTCATATATAGCTCTGCTATCAAATCTCTGGCTTCATCTCGTGTTAAGCGACCTTCCTCTTTATCTTTATAGTAGAATGACTTTAAAAGCTGGTCTAATCTACCGTATCCAGTGCCGTGGCCCATTATTCTCTCTACCACAATGTACAACCATATCCACTGTACAGCCTGGCGAAAGTTAGAAGGGGGATTCTTCGAAATGTTCTCACACACTTTAGCAATAGTCAAGTAATTTTTCCTTCCGGCCTCATCCACTTCTTTTTCTGCCAATGAACGTGCTTTTTCAGCGTGCTTTTTAATATACCGCATGATGGCCCGGCATACTTTCTCAGCAGCTCGCAGATATCCTGCTCTTTTCCCTTCGCCAATCACCTCAAATTTCTCACGATATTTTCGAGTTTTTTCTAATATTCCTTTCCATCCTAGGGTTAATCCAATACCCAGATCAGGAATGGTATGCGTCCAGCTCGCTCCGCCAGCGCCTAAACTAACTGCTTTATATCCCCAAACATCTACTTTCTTGGGATACTTTAGTTCTCTAAACTCCTCCAGGCACCAGTGGAACTCCCCTACGATAGATTCCTTAGGATATATCTCTGCTGGACTATGGTCTAAGAGGTATACATAATCCTCAGCCCAATTCTCCGGATCCCAGGAAACTCCTTTCTGAGAAGAAGGAACCTTACCGGGAAAGGGACAATCTACGCTCACGCGACAGTTGTGATCCCCTAATTTTACTCTTTCACTTTCTGGTACACCTACACCCGTTGCTGGACTAAATGTTCCTTCGGACCACAGGTAGATTAGATGTTTCCAGCTCTTAGCAAATAATCCGCGTCTTTTTTCTCTAACGAGTTCATCTCTTCTTTCCATGAGCCTTTTGATTCCTTCACTTGGCATACGTCTTTTTTTGATTTTCTTTTCAAGCAATTTAGCCATTTTCAACTCTCCTCTTTATGAAATAGGAAGCTGTTACATGATACTCCTAACAAAACCCAGGCGATTCGATTATCCTACAATTTTTCTTTTACCGCCTTATCAAACACAGATTGGTAGAGAACCTATTACCTGCTTTTCATTTCTCTTTCAGCAGTACCTCAAATAATATATCTTTAATAGACAAGATCACCGTTTTCCGCAAGAAGTGTCACTTCTTAAATAATGCCTATTGCTAATTGTTAGATTCACTTCTTTGGTTTTGTACATGCGGTCAGGGCATCCTCGTCCTCTGGCTATTTTGACTTCGAATCCATAACTTTCCAATAAGCCTCTTGCTTCATTAATTTGGTTTTCGCTTGGTGTGTTAATCGTTAACCCATATTCTCGCCCTATTCTCTTGTACTTACTTATTCCAAGTTTATGGTAAGGGACAAGCTCTATCTGTACGATACCTTTCAGTCCCTTTAAAAATTCTCCCATAATCGTTATCTGCTCTTTTGCATCGTTATATCCTGAAATTGAAGGAATTCTTATAACTATGTCTAGATCTTCTTTAACAATTTTTTTAAGATTATCTAAAATTAACACGTTACTTTTTCCTGTAAATTCTTTATGTTTTAAGGGATTTATGTGTTTGATGTCGTAAAAGATAAGGTCGACAAAAGGCAGAATCTTCTTAAAATTAGACCAATTTGCATATCCAGACGTTTCTATAGCTGTATAAATATTTTCCTTTTTGCACATTCTAAGAAGTTCTCGGCTAAACAAAGGCTGCATTAGAGGCTCTCCACCTGACAAAGTCACGCCACCTCCTGAATTCTTATAAAACAATTTATCCTTTCTCACCTCTCTCAACACATCCTCTGCCGTCATTTTCTTTCCAAAGATCTTTCTTGTTCCTGAAGGACATACCTCGGCACATCTACCACATCTGATGCAAGTTTCTCGATCAATAGACCAGCTTGTCTCTGTAATGGCTTTTTCCGGGCAAACTTCAATACACGCCTGGCACCCGATACATCTGTCTTTAAATTCAGCTATTTCAGGCAAGGAAAACTGCGATTCTGGGTTATGGCACCATAGACATTTCAAAGAGCATCCTTTTAGAAAAACTGTTGTTCTAATCCCTGGACCATCGTGAAGGGAAAATCTCTGGATATCATAGACCCACCCTTCACTCATCTTACTTGGAGGCATGGTCTATTTTTCGGTGAAAGTTCTTCAGATAAGGAATTAACTTTTTTAGCGCTTCCCTCTTGGTAAAGCTCTTCTGGCTCTGCACAAACTTCATGGAATAGGAGACCTTTTTTCTTCTAAATTACCTCGCACTCAGGTAACAAGAATAGCTCGTTTTCCCAAAAGAGACAAATAGAGTTAGGGTTACCATCTGGCTAAGCTCAGCTTCACTGGATGCACTCATTTCATCCTCTTGTTTTTCTGACCCTTTGACAATTCTTGGGAAAAATATTGCTTAGTCCCTATCAGTGGCTAAAATAGAGAGAAAAAATATGGCCAAGACCCAATATTGCATCCAGTTGCTTTTTCCATGGAAAGCACTCAATTTATTTAAGGCTCCCACCTGAAAAACCACGGATTATATATTTTTGTGCAACTATGAAAAACACCAACAACGGTAAACTCGATAGAATAGCCATGCTCATTAACGAATTCCATAGAGTCACATATTGCTGCACATAAGATGCAATTCCTAATGTGATTGGTCTCTTAGCCTCCCCACTGGTAAAGATCAAAGCGTACATATATTCACCCCATCCATACAAAAAGCACCATAATGCTGAAGCTATCAAACTTGGCGTGTTCAACGGGATAGCAACCCTGAAACAGGCACCTATCCTCGAGCAACCATCAATCATGGCACTCTCATCTATCTCTCTAGGAACAGTATCAAAGCCATTTTTCAAGAGCAAAATAGTGTAAGGTAATGTAAATGCACTACTAGCCAAAATTAAAGCCGTGTAGGTATTATAAATTCCTAACCTTGCTACGATCCTAAAATAGCCCAAAACTAGAATTATGGGAGGGATCATATAAGCTCCAAGCAACCCAGAAATGACAAATTTCTGTCCGACAATTCTAAATCTCGAAAGACTGTATCCCGCTATGGAACCCAGCAACAACGTAACTAATACCACCATACTGGATATGAACATGCTGTTGGCAAAATAACGGATGGCTCTCCTATCTTCAAGGAGAATAACTTTGAAATTTACGAGGGTAAGACGTAAAGGAATCAAAGATCGAAACAATTCATCACTAGGTGTGAAGGCTACCAGGCACATATAGATTAAAGGAGCTAATACTGAGCTCAGACTTATCACTAACAAAACACGTATACCCCACTTTTTAACTTTCTTGCCCCTTTGAAAACGTTCCATTATTAAGACCCCTCTGCCGGTCGATGGTAAAGTCTTAGGAATATCAGGATAAAGATACCCATAATGGACATCATAATCACTCCACCAGCCGATCCGAGATCAAATCGGTCTCTAATGAATGCATTCTCATAGATATAGATCGGGAGGACCTGCGAGGCTCTCAGCGGGCCACCTTGAGTCATTATGTAAATAAGATCGAAATTTGAGAATGTCCAGATTAAGTCAACCATAAGTACGGTTAGGATAAATGGCATTAGACTTGGAATTGTTATGTATCTAAATCTTTGCCATGAACTTGCTCCGTCCATCATCGCTGCTTCATATACATCGTGAGGAATAGTCTGTAGTCCTGCTAAGAGCATCAGGGTTGCGAAACCATAGGCTTTCCAAGTATTCGCAACAATGATTGCTGGCAACACAGTCTCAACTTCTCCGAGCCAGGCGTGAACTAAGCTCCCTAGCGATAATTTGCCAAGGACAAGATTTAAAATACCAAATGCAGGTTGATAGATAAGAACCCATAGAGTACCAACTACCACCGAGGGTAACAGCCACGGTAAGAATACTAATCCTCTCCACAGGGACCGAAGTTTCAGGTGCTGATTCAATAATAAGGTAAATCCCATTCCGACTAATAGGTGAAGAAAAATACTCCAAAATGTAAAGTAAAGCGAATGTCCCAAAGACTCCCAAAACCGTTTGTCGGACAAGAGGGTCAAGAAATTTCTTATTCCTACAAATTCAATTATTCCTCTATCCAACTGCAGACTATCTGAAAAACTCAATATCATAGCTAAACACAAAGGGTAAATATTAAAGGCAAAGATATAAGCAACTGCTGGCAGGATAAGACAATATCCCACCCATTTTTCTTTTCCTAACATTCCAAATACCTTAAACACTAGCATCCTCCGGCATAAATTGGGTTAGGTTTTCTGGAAAGAACCAGAAACTTGCTCAAATTTGTGGCAACTTTTTTACTCTTTTCCTTGTCAGATGCTAATTTGAGCAAGAATTTTTTGTTTTAAGTTATATTTGCCCTAGATATTTCATCTTTTGATATAGTTTCAGGTGATCCTAAAGACCTTTGGGTAGTGAAGACTTTTGATAGCCCTCCCCTTTTTTTAAAGCAAATCTCCCATATCTTTTCAAAGAGCGAAAAGTGTAAGGGAAATTATGTCATTTTATAATTTTGCCACAAACTTGAGCAAGACCCAAGAACCAACACTAACGGCATCCACAACCAAAAAATGTCAAAGTACAGTTTAACTTTTCTCAAGAGGCCATCCTTGGAGTTAGCAAAGGATGGCCTCCCTTCCACTTCTGTAAAAAAGCTACCCTGGCTTGTCTATTTTAGTTCTTCCCACTGTTCAGCAAGGTCATCAAGTGCTTGTTTCACTGTTTTCACTCCCATTACTGCACTTGCCATCTCTTCGGTAAACGCCCGTGCACGCATTTCAGGTTGGGGCATCGCAAAAGGAAAGTAAGCGTTTTCTACCATGAGTTGCTCGAAAAATGTAGTCAATCTCGGTATTTCCTTTTTTAACCTCTCTGCAACGCTCGTTACACCGGGAAGGCTGTCTCTCCCCGCCATTGACAAATCATATTGAGCTTCTGCACTAGTCTTCCACTTAATAAATTCCCAAGCAGCTTCTTTATTCTTAGAGTCACGTGAAATGCTCTGCCAGTGGGCACCTATGTTCACCCCGGTTGTTTTACCTTTTGGTAATAGCGCCACTTGATATTCTAATTCTGGATAACTCTCTTTTGTCCATGCCGGGAGCATCCAGGGTCCGTCTATACGCATCGCAACCTTACCTATGGCAAAAAGGTCTCTAGCTATTTTTGGTTGTGTAGTAACAAAACCGGGTGGCATAACCTTATGCTTATTGACCAAATCTACTATAAACTGTAAGGCTTCCGCTCCTGCAGAACTATTTACTATAGTGTTTCCTTGATCGTCAATGAATCTTCCTCCCGCCTGATACAGCCATGGGGAAAATTCCCACATTGGTTCAGCCCCATTGCTTCCCGTCTGAGTGTACCCATATGCTCCACCAGAAACATCGGTTAATTTAACAGCCACTTCTACAAACTCTTTCCAAGTCTTCGGTGGAGATTCGATGCCAGCTTTGCTAAACAAGTCTGTATTATAAAACAAAGCAGTAGGTCCGCCCCGGTCCGGTATTGCAGATAAGATTCCTTTCCAATATGACCCTTTCACGAGTCCAGGAACATATGATGCCAAAAACTCTTCACCCCCCTCTTTGTCAACATAGGGTCCAAGATCAGCAAAGTATCCTCTCTCTGCAAAATCAGGTATGTATTGTCCAACCACCATCATTACATCAGGTAACTGATGAGCCTTTCCTGCAAGCACATATTTATCATATACACCTACATGTAATTGTTGCTCGATCTGAAGTTCAATATTTGGATGCTCCTTTTCGAATCCCTTTAGGAATTCTGTATACGCGGGCCACTCTAATGAGACCCACTCCCATACCACTATCGTTACTTTTTCTTGAGCACTGGCTATAGATCCCAACACTAAGATTAAGGACATTGCAGTCAACAGACCAGCACACAGATAAACAAAGCCCTTCCTGACTTTTCTCATCCTACATTGCATTCTTTCTAACATTTAAACCCTCCTCCTGTTTCATATAAGTTTTGACAGTACCTTTCATTGTTCGCTTTTCTGTAGAACGTTCCCAAGAGAGAAATTAATCTCTCAACACTTTTTCCTCTTTGGAAAGCTTTCCCTCGTTCCTCAGCTAATAGCCAATATTTACCTTCTCACCCCCTAGTGTATAATAGATTTGGGTACCCTACTAAATCTTTATTAAACAAAGTAGGGTGGCAGACATTATACAATCTGCCTATTGACCCGTTTTATTATGAGACGATTTAAGAACCCCTCTCCTTGTATTTTTAACCTAATTCAACCACCAAAATTCTAAACAGCCCGCATACCCATTTATTCTTTTTCTCCAATCCCTACCCTTTTCCCTCAATGTCCATCTTTTATTTACCAATTCTCTACTCACTTTTCCTTTCTTCACTTAGATTCTTGCTCAATCAAAGTTTTGTCCCACAAGATTTTCTTATAATTAATTTTGGTCTCAAAATTATCTCTTCGTCTGATAACCTTCTTCGCTCATCTTTTATT